>FWPU01007061.1_pt1 | contig 21300 bp, 15 predicted proteins | sample 2228361 | NCBI WGS metagenome assembly FWPU01 (sample SAMEA103939777, study PRJEB20133) | metagenome
GACGAAGGTGATGAGGAGGAAAAGCCACGCTTGGGGAGTCCTCCCGGCAGCCTGCCTCTCCCCAGGCCAGCGGCGCCCTCACCACGACCCGGGCCGCCCGGTCTGCCGGGTTCCCGGCCCGGTTCACCTCCTTCGCCCGGTTCGCCGCGTCCACTGAGCCGCCCGACTTTTGGCGAGCCGCGTCCGGCGCCTAAGCCAGTTGGGCCTACCCCGGAGCCTGAAGGGGAGAACAGACGTGACGAGGTCCGGTTTGACGACGATTTCTCCTCTGGGCTGGATGAACTGAGGGATGCCGTCGATGCTGACGAGGATAGCTCACCCAGGGAGACCGACCGCGCCTCCCCAATGGCCGGTGCTAATCCCCGCTTGACGGCAGAGAAGCCAGAAGCGGAGTCCCAACCCCCGGCTGGACAGGTCGCGGCCAAGCAGGCCGACGAAGGGGCGGGCCAGGGGCGGGTTCAGTCCACCAACCCGGACACCGAGGGCACTAAGGACAACGGGCGGGCCTCCGAATCTGCGAATGCAGCTCCTTCGCCGGGGTCGCCGTCGCCCAGTCCGGCTATCGCGCCGCCCTCTCCTGGGGAGAAATCCCCTTCCGCGCCGGGCGCGTCGCCTTCCGGGGAGGCAAGAACCAGGCCGAATACACCGCCCTCCCCGGTACTGGCCACGACTCCTATCGATAAGCCCTCCAGGCCAGCCCGGCTTGAGCCTAGCTCCTCGAAAGCGGACTCGAGGCCGGAGTGGGTGCTGCCGCCGGTCGATGAGATGCTCAACTCCTCACTGAAAAAACCCGTCTCCGATGAAGAACTCCGACAGCGCGCGGAGATCATCGAGCAGACGCTGTCGAGCTTTGGCGCACCGGGGCGCGTCGTGGAGGTCAACTACGGGCCGGTTATCACACAGTTCGGCGTTGAGCCGGATTACATCGACGGGCGGGCTGGGAAGCGCATCAAGGTCAAGGTGGGCAAGATCAGCTCGCTGGCCGATGACCTGGCCCTCGCTCTGGCAGCCCCCACCATCCGCATTGAGGCGCCCGTGCCGGGCAAGGGTTATGTTGGCATCGAGGTGCCAAACGCCGAGCCGAGCATCGTGGCCCTGCGCGATGTGGTCGATACGCCGGAGTTCCGCAACCTCAAGTCCCCCCTCAAGCTGGCCCTGGGACAGGACGTTTCGGGGCAGCCGGTGGTGGCCGACCTTACCTCTATGCCGCACCTGCTGATTGCCGGTACCACCGGATCGGGCAAGTCGGTCTGCGTGAACGGCATCATCGCCACCATGCTGCTAACCTGCAGGCCCGACGAACTGAAGATGATCATGGTTGACCCCAAGCGCGTCGAGCTGACCAACTACAACGGCATCCCGCACCTGATGGCGCCAGTCGTAACCGAACTGGAGCGCATCGTTGGCGTGCTGAAGTGGGTCCAGCGTGAGATGGACGACCGCTACCGCAAATTTGCGATGGCGGGGGCCCGCAACATCACGGATTTCAACAGCCGCGTTGAAAAGGGGCAGGTCGATGGCGAACGGCTGCCCTATATCATCGTCATCGTTGATGAACTGGCCGACCTGATGATGCTGGCTCCCGATGAAACCGAGCGCGTGCTAACCCGCCTCGCCCAGATGGCGCGGGCCACCGGCATCCATATCATCATCAGCACCCAGCGCCCCAGCGTGGACGTGGTCACCGGCCTGATCAAGGCCAACTTCCCGGCCCGCATCGCTTTTGCCGTAGCGACCGGCGTCGACTCACGCGTCATCCTTGACATGCCCGGTGCCGAGAAGCTCCTGGGGCGGGGTGACATGCTCTTCCAGGCGCCGGATGCGCCAATGCCGATCCGGATGCAGGGCGTGTTTGTCTCAGATGACGAGATTCAGCGGATTGCCGACTACTGGCGCAGGCAGGCTGACAGGATGTCCGCTTCCCGGTCACCCGGCCCATCCTCAGGCGGTGGGTCTCACCCTGTAAGCCAGAGACCCCTGTTCTCTGCGGACGACGAGGATAAAGACGACGAGATCGACGACCTGTTTGACGAGGCTGTAGAGCTGGTGCGCGATATGGAAAAGGCGTCCATCTCCCTGCTCCAGCGCCATCTCCGGATTGGGTACACCCGCGCTGCCCGCCTGATCGACCTCATGGAGGAGCGGGGCGTGATCGGCCCGCATGAAGGCGGTAGCAAGCCGCGCTCCGTGCTCGGCCCGGACGGTGAGCCTTTAGGCGATGTCCTGGATGAGGAGGACGAAGACGGCTGGGAGGATGATGGAGGTTAAGTCTTAGTTCCTGATTGCACTTCTGGCGACACAATCGGGATAAAGATCACGTTGCAAGCGTGATTGTTGGGTTTATACTTGAACCGGAACCTACACCGGTTTCAACTCAGGAGGAGGGGTAGATATCGGACGGACCGCTTAGCCTTTTTGCGATCGGTCTCCAACCGGGATCGGGTGATCCCACTTATTCCTAATCAATCTGGAGGAACACCCATGCATAAGCGTTCGCTAGTTGCCCTGATCTTTGTGCTGCTCTTGCCACTTCTGCTAGCAGCCTGCCAGCAGGCCGGTGGCGGCGCTGAAGAGGTGCGTGTGGCTGTCGTCCTAGACACCGGCGGTGAGAATGACCGGAGCTTCAACGAGTACACGCTTAAGGGCGCGCGTGCTGCTGCCGAGGAACTTGGGCTTGACTTCGCCTACGTTGTGTCTGAGGCGGCCACGGATTATGAGCGCAACATCGAGAACTTTGTCAGCGAAGGCTACAACCTGATCATCACGGTGGGTTTCCTGATGGGCGATGCGACAGCTAAGGCCGCCCAAGCCCACCCGGATGTGCACTTCGCGATCATCGACTACGACTACGGCCCCTTCAACTGCCCGGTCGAGCTGGCTGAGGGCGAGGACTGCTACGAGAAAGCCCTGCCCAACGTCACCAGCCTGATGTTCGCTGAAGACGAGGTCGGCTATCTGGCGGGTGTGCTGGCGGGCTGCATGACCGAGACGAACGTGATCGGCTCGGTTTCAGGCATGGAGATCCCGCCTGTCCAGAGGTTCGTGACCGGCTACCAGAACGGCGCCCGCTCCGTGAATCCGGACGTTGAAACCCTGAACGTGTACATCCCGGACTTCAACGACCCGGCTACTGGTAAGCAGGCAGGTCAGGAACAGATCGCCAACGGCGCGGACGTGATCTTTGGCGTGGGCGGCAATACTGGCAACGGCGGCCTGCTGGCCGCCCATGAGAACGGCCTGATGGCCATCGGAGTGGACGTTGACCAGTACTACACCTACCCTGAAGTTGCCTCTTCGCTGCTCACAAGCGCGGCCAAGAACATGGACGTGGCTGCCGGCGAGGCTGTGCGCTCCTTTGCCGAAGGCACTCTGGAGGCTGGCATCCGCCTGGCGACGGTAGCCAATGGCGGCGTTGGCCTGGCGCCCTATCATGACTGGGAGGATAAAATCCCCCAGGAGTGCAAGGATGCGGTCGAGGAAGCCCGCCAGGGGCTGGCTGACGGCACAATCGACACCGGCTGGGGTGGCTAAAAGCACCCGTTAAGCGTCGAGAGGATGGGGGCCGCCGGGTGGTGGCCCCCATCCATAAACTATTCATTCGAGCACGGTTACCCTTCTCTTTCCCTTCCCCTTGTGCGGTTGGATGGGTGGTACCATTTGGCTATAATGCCAGCGAGATCTTCGACCCAGGCGGGCGCCGTATAGGCTGCTCACCAGAGCCTGAGATCTGAACAGGAAGGCACCATGGCCCCCGTAATTGAAGTCAGGAATATCACCAAGCGTTTTCCCGGTGTGCTTGCCAACGACGGAATTAACCTGACGCTCGAAAGAAGCGAAATCCATGCTCTGCTAGGTGAAAATGGCGCCGGGAAATCCACTTTGGTGAATATCATCTACGGACTGTACCATCCCGACGAGGGCACGATCCTTGTCAACGGTCAAGCGGTTAAGCTTGACAGCCCGAATGACGCTATTCGCCTCGGAATCGGCATGGTGCACCAGCATTTTATGCTGGTGCCGGTCATGACTGTGACCGAAAATATCATGCTGGGAGTAGAGGAGATCGTTGGCCGGTTTCCGATCACGCTGGCAGTAGCCGCCCTCGTTGGCGGGGTTTTCGGCTGGCTGGTGAGCGGTTTGACCGGCTTGATCTTCTGGCTGGCCGTTGCCGGGCTGTACACCCTGCTGACGGCTCTCCGATTCCGGCCTCCGTTTGACAGGCTTGCCTTTGGCGCAATCAGCGGCGGCGCCTTTGGCATCCTCTATGATGTGATTGTATTGGCTGGTGGGGCAGGGGATGGGCTGGTTACCTTCTGGCCGATGATCGGCGCTGCGGTGGGAGCTATCGCTAACCTTCAGTGGATAGACAAACGCAGGGTGGCGAGGCGAATTAACGAGCTATCCGAACAGTATGGGCTTCAGGTCGATCCCGATACGTATGTCAGCGACCTGCCCGTTGGCGTCCAGCAGCGTGTTGAGATCATCAAGGCGCTGTACCGTGACGCCAAGATATTGATCCTTGACGAGCCGACGGCTGTGCTGACGCCGCAGGAAGCAGACGACCTGTTTAAGATCATGCGCCGCCTGACGGACCGCGGCGTCTCGATCATCTTTATCACCCATAAGCTACGTGAGGTCCTGGCGGTGGCCGACCGTATTACGGTGCTGCGCCGAGGGCGGGTGGTTGGCACGACCACACCTGCTGAGGCGACGCGCGAGTCGCTGGCCCAGATGATGGTCGGACGTGAGGTCGTTCTCCAGGTTTTGAAACCAGCCGCGCCGGTGCTGGAGGTGCAGGACCTGGAGGTCCTCGATGACCGGAATCACCCCGTCGTTCGGGGCGTGTCATTCACCGTGCACGCGGGTGAGATTCTCGGCGTGGCTGGGGTGCAGGGAAACGGCCAGACGGAACTCGTCGAGGCCATCACCGGGCTGCGAGAGGCCAAGTCAGGACGGATCGTCGTATTGGGCGAGGACGTAACGAACCGCCGTCCTCGCGCCGTCACCAGCCTAGGAACGGCCCATATTCCGGAAGACCGGCAGACGCATGGCCTGGTGCTGAACTTCCCTGTGGCCGACAATCTTGTACTGGCAGATTACTACCGCCCGCCTTTCAGCCAGGGCATTGTAATGAACAACGAGCATATCGAGGAGAATGCTAAGCATCTTGTCCATGAGTTTGACATCCGCACGCCCAGCGTCTACACCCTGGCCAGCAAGCTATCCGGTGGCAACCAGCAAAAGGTGATTGTCGCCCGCGAACTTTCACGCCAACCCCGGCTGATGATTGCTGCCCAGCCCACACGCGGGCTGGATGTTGGATCGATTGAGTTCATCCACCAGCAGATCGTCGCCGCGCGGGACACAGGCGCGGGTGTCCTGCTCGTCTCTGCCGAATTGGATGAGATCATGTCGCTCTCAGACCGGATCGCAGTGATGTATCAGGGCCAGATCATGGCCGACATGCCCGCTGAAGAAGCCACACGCGAGCAACTGGGCCTGTTGATGGCAGGTGTGCATGTGGACTCAGAAGTGGCCCTGGCGCCTACAACCGGCGTCGGCACGCCGGGCGACTAAAGGCAGAACCCTATGACATCCACGACAAGCGACATCAAGCCAGCCCTGCGGGGCTTCAAACCGAGCATCGTGCAGTGGGCCATCGGCGGGCTGATTCTGCTCGCGATGCCGATCTCGTTCCTGTCCGAAGGGTTCAGCGTGCCGCGCCTTGTCATGCTGGTCGCGCTGATGGCCGCCTGGGGGTACTGGGTGTGGCGCCAGCCGAACGGCGGGCAGGGGCTGGTGGTGCCCCTGCTCGCGATGTTAACGGCGTTTGTCGCCGGCGCTGTCGTCATCGCGCTAGCAGCCGGGCAGGAACAGACGCTTGTGCAGCGTGTGGTCATCGCAACACGGGGGTATGCGGCCCTCATCGACGGGGCATTCCTAAAACAAAACGCCCTGGCGAACACACTGGTAGCCTCCACACCGCTGATCCTGACCGGCCTGGCTGTGGCCGTTGGCTTCCGGGCCGGTCTGTTTAACATCGGCGCGGAGGGGCAGTACCTGATCGGGGCAGTGTGCGGGGTGTTCATCGGCTACTCCTTCAAGCTCCCCCCCGTCCTGCATGCCATTGTCGCGATGCTGGCTGGTATGCTAGGGGGCGCTATCTGGGGTGCCATCCCCGGTATCCTCAAAGCGCGGTTGGGGGCACACGAGGTGATCAACACGATCATGATGAACTTCATTGCCATTCAGCTCACCGACTGGCTGATCAATAACCCAATGAAGGACCCCGGCGGGCCATCCGTCATCCGGACGCCGTTTATCCACCCCAGCGCCAACCTACCGCAGTTTGCCGAGCTGTTCCCGGGCCTTTTCAACCCCGGTGACCGGCTGCATGTGGGCTTCATCCTGGCCATCCTGATGGCGATTGGCAGCTGGTGGCTCCTCTGGAAAACGACAATTGGTTTTGAACTCCGCATGGCAGGCTCGAACCCCGATGCGGCGCGCTATGCCGGGGTGCGAGCCGAATCAACCATTGTGCTGGCTATGGCACTCTCAGGGGCATTGGCCGGGTTGGCGGGCACCATTGAGGTTCAGGGGGTGAACCGCGCCCTTCCGGCCTTCTTCCAGGCGGGTTACGGCTTCGATGCAATTGCGGTCGCCCTTCTCGCCCAGAACCACCCGTTTGGCGTGATCCCCGGTGGAATCATATTCGGCGCGCTCAGAACGGGGTCAGACGTGCTTCAGATCCGCACGGGTGTGTCCCGCCACATGGTGTCCATCATCCAGGCCCTCATCCTGCTCTTCGTGGCCGCGCCGGGGATGGTCCGGTGGTTGTACCGCCTGCGGATCGAGAGGAGTGAGGTTGAAGAGGTGCCGCTCACTCGTGGGTGGGGCGGCTAAGGAGCGCTGGGATGAACCTGCCTTTATCTGAAATCAGCGGTGTGCTGTCGGCAGCGCTGATTGCCGCCACACCGATTGCGCTGGGCGCGTACAGCGGCGTCTTCTGCGAGCGGTCGGGCGTGGTGAACATCGCCATTGAGGGAATGATGCTGACGGCAGCATTGACCGGCCAGTTGTTTGCTCAGTACGTGGGCAGCAGTTGGGTCGGCACGCCGATGGAACCCTGGGGGTTGCCGCTCGGCGCTCTAGTCGGCGTTCTGACCGGCATGCTGCTGGGCGCGCTGCATGCCGTGCTGTCGATCCGCTTCAAAGTGGATCAGATCATCAGTGGAACCGTGATCAACATCGGCGCGATCGGGGTTACGGGCGCGCTGTATAACCTGTTCCTATCGGGAGGCATTGCGGCAGGGGTACCGGTCAGCCCTGGCACATTCCCGGTCATCCGCATCCCGGTACTCAAGGACATCCCGATCATTGGGCACGTGCTGTTTGAGAACCAGCCCATTGTTTTCGCCATGCTGCTTATCACGCTGGCCACTCACTACGTCCTGTTCTATACGCCATGGGGGCTGCGCACTCGGGCAGTGGGCGAGCATCCACGTGCGGCGGACACGCTGGGCGTCAACGTCTACACCAACCGCTATATCAACGTGATCATCGGTGGAGGGCTGGCCGGGCTGGCCGGGACGTGGTTCACGCTGGAGTGGGTGGGGACGTTCAACCTGCTGATGACGGGCGGGCGCGGTTTCATCGCGCTGGCAGCCATGATCTTCGGCAAATGGACGGCCTTCGGCAGCTTCGGCGCAGCGCTGATCTTCGGCCTGGCGCAGGCGCTCCAGATCAAGGTGCAGGTCTCCGGGTCACAGATACCATTCCAATTCCTGGTTATGGCGCCCTACGTTCTGACGATGCTGGTATTGGCCGGGTTTGTGGGACGCGCTACCCCTCCCGCAGCCGACGGCAAGGTATACGAGAAGTAGTGTCTCCCTTGGCTGCCCAGAACGGAGGAAGCCCCCGCTACAAGTGGGGGCCTTTTAATTGTTGATGCGCGGCTTATCTTTGGGGGGTTCTGTGAGCATTACCCTTCTTGCTGGTAGGCAGCAAGCGTTCTGAACAGGTCTTTCAGGGCAGGGTATAATTGTTTATATACCGCATAGAGACGCTGGTAGCGGTCAACTTCCTCAAGCTCGGGGTGGTAAGCGGCCCCAACCTTTACCAGAGACCCCATTTCGTCTAGGCTGGTCAGGTAGCCTGCGCCGCGCATGGCCCAGAAAGCAGCTCCCAGGCTGGAGGTCTCTCCCCACTCCGGCACCAGAATCGCGCGACCCAGCACATTGGCGGTCGTCTGAAGCCAGAAGCCAGACTGTGCAAACCCACCCGAGGCCCGGACTTCTCGCGTCTGCCCGGTCGCCTCGTGGAGGATATCGATGAGGCTACGCAGCAGAAAGCAGACGCCTTCGATGGCTGCGCGAGCGATGTGATGCCGGTCGTGAGTCAGAGAAAGGCCAAACAGCACTCCCCGCGCATTAGGGTCCCAGTAAGGGCTTCGCTCGCCGGTTAAGAGGGGCAGGAACAGAAGGCCCTCCGCACCTGAGCTGGCTTTCTCGGCCCAGTGGGCCAGATCGTCAAATGAGAGGTTATCTCCGCTGATGTCGGCGAACATATCCCGCAGCCATTGGAGCACAAGACCGCCGTTGTTGATCGCACCGCCGACCAGCCAGTGCTCCGGGCTGATGGAATAGCACCAACTCCGCGCCTCCGGATCGAGGATTGGGTGGGGAGCGATGATCCGGACCGCTCCACTTGTCCCGACCATGCACGTCACCTGACCAGGACGGACGGCCCCGGCCCCCAGACTGGAGTTCACCGCGTCGGAACTGCCCGCCACAACCGGGGTCGAAGCCGGGAGGCCCATCATCCCGGCGAGTTCCGGGCGCAGCACGCCGAGAATCTGTTCGGGTGAGGTGAGCTGGAAGAGCCGTTCGGGCGTGATCCCTGCGAGGTCGAGGGCGGTAGCATCCCACTCAAGGGTATGGGTGTTGAGCAGCCCGGACCCCCCCGCAATGCTGTAGTCAACCATCCGCCGACCGGTCAGTTTTAACGTCACATATTCCTTGCCGGAGATAAACCAGCCAGCCTGATCGAATACCTCAGGCCGCTCTTCCCGCAGCCATATGATTTTCTCGCGCGGGTACAGGGCGTGAACCGGGCAGCCTGTCCGGTGATAAAGCGCGTGGGCGTCAGTTCGCCCCCGGAGCGACTCGGCCTGGGCCGCGGCACGGGTGTCCGCCCAGGTAATGACGCCGGTCAGGGGCGTGTCACGGGGGCTGAGCGCCATAACGCTGTGCAGGGCGCCTCCCACACTTACCCCGGCGCAGTGTTCGGGTTGGACACCGGCGTCCTTCAGCGCGTGCCGCACGGCGGTCGCAGCCGACGTGACCAGGCCATCTGGGTCCTGCTCCTGCCAGCGGGCATGGGTGTCCTTCGCCGGGTAGGGTGCAGCGCCAAAGCCCAGCACCCGGCCTGCGGCGCTCACCACCATTGTCTTGCAGCTACCGGTGCCAACGTCGATCCCAACCAGGAATGACTCAGCCATCGGTCTGAGCCTTTCTTCCCACCCGATACAGGGTCTCACCCGCCTGCGGGACAAACAGGATGCCCTCCTCCTCGCGATTCTGCCAGTCGGCGGGATTGAGGGAGCGGGGGTCGAGATAGCCGAGGTTGATCCTCTCGCAGCGTTCTCGCGGGATGCCGGTGGCGAGCGTTACCCGAATGCGCGGTCTCTCTACGCCGTTTTCGTACGTTCCCAGCCCGCGAACGTGCGTCGAGTGCGCCAGAACAGTGCGCGGATAGCCCCTGTAGTCATCCCAATGCTGCAAGAAATAATCGCGCACATGATAACCCACTTCGTCGAGCAGCGCGCCGTGCGTGTAAGAGACCTCTGTAATGTGGGGGGCGTAAATGATTACCTCACCGCCGTCGGCCACTGCTGGCTCGACTTTGTACATCCCCTTGGCCCCCGTCCACAGGTCGGGGTAGTGGGTGGACACAGCCGAAAACACTGTCTGATAGGGGTGGTCCAGCCACTTGATATGCCATTCTGCGGACAGATCAGCCGCCGCCGACCAGGCAGCATGCGACTCCCCAAAGTACAGGCCTGCTATGCCCGCCTCAGGCGTGACGACAGCACAGAATGCGTGATAGGGAGTGGGGATGAGCGCGGCTGCCCGGCGGATAGCTTCTCGCACCGGGGTGTGTTTGATGCCGCAGGTGTGATAAGAGGTGATCAGCGCCCCCAGCCAGTGGGTCATGTCAATGAGTTCGGGGCCGGAGACGCCAGGGAAGAAGTACTTATCCCCACCTGAATAACCCACCACCTCATGCGGAAACACCGGCCCGCATATCAGGACGTGGTCATGCTCCAGCACGGCGCGGTTGATCCGAACCGGCATCGGCTCGTTCAATAAGCCATCGCTGATCTCGGCAATCACCCCCGCCTCGATGGTTCCCAGAGTCACCAGAGCGTTGGGGTCGTCCCAGGCATGGCTGGTGAGGACAACGTTCGCGTACTTCCCCGCCTTCTGTTCTGGAGAAATGCCGACCAGGCTCAGCAGTGCCCTCTCAGACGGAATCGGATGCGTACCCAGCGCGACCATAAATGTCAGCGCATTGCTGCGAGGCTCAAGGTGTTTGACCAGCAGGCGGAAGAAAAGCGGCAGGGGCATGGTCCGGGTTCCGTCCGGGATAAGAACAAGGACCTTCCTGCTGTCTATGGGCAGCGTGTCAACTGCTTCCTGGATCACCGACTCGATGTCGTCTTCGCTCAGCACGCTGCGATTAAGCCCAACTCGCGCGATCATTCTGATAGTGCTCCGGCAGGCCGTCGGTGCGATGCCTGCAATCCTGGCCTGTTAGAACCAGCAGGTCGGGTCAGTCCCTCCCAGCCGCCTGAAGCTTATCTCTCCAGGAAGCAAATGCACACCGGCGTCGGCACTTTAGCCTCTTGAACGGCTGTGAGTTTACCGGTGGCCTGATCGATGCTGTAGGTGACGATGTTGTCAGTGTCCTGGTGGCCGACGAGGAGATACCTGCCGGACGGTTCGATGTTGAAGTCGCGCGGCCATACACCTCCGCTTGGCACGTGACCAGTGAGCGTCAGCGTCCCGTCATCCTGGTTGATCGTGTAGATGGCAACGCTGTTGTGGCCGCGGTTGGCCGCATAGAGGAACCTGCCGGATGGATGGATGCGGAGGGTGGAGGTCAGATTTTCTCCCTCAAAACCCCCTGGCAGTGTCGAGAGGAGCTGGACTTTACTCAGCCGCCCTCTCTCACCGTCGTATGAGAAGACAGCTACCGTTCCGTCCAGTTCCTGAAGGCTGTAACCAAAGCGTCCGTCCTGGCTGAAGACAAAGTGCCGGGGGCCGCCGCCGGGCTGGATATCGGTTTCGTTGTGGGGAACGAGCTGCCCCCTCTCCCGGTCGAGGGTATATCCCACCAGCTTATCCTGTCCCAGGTCGGACAGGAAGACATAGCGGCCATTACGATCAAACGTTACGCAGTGAATGTGCGCCCGATCCTGTCGAGGGCTGGGGCCGGAACCTGTATGTTGAACCCGGTGGGACACCTCGCCGAGGCTCCCGTCTTCCTTAATCGGATAGACGCAGGCGGAGCCGTCCATATAATTGGCCGTAAGCAGATACCGACCGCTGCTGTCCACAACCAGGTAGCAGGCCGCCTCGCCGTGTGCCGGCTGCCGGTTGAGATAGGTCAGCATCCCGCTCTGTGGGTCGAGGGCGTAAGCGACCACATGCCCGCCGGGCGCGTTGAGTTCGCTGACAGCGTAAAGGAACCTCTTATCCGGGCTGAGGGTCAGATACGAAGGGTTGATTACGCCGTCCGTCTGGCCGATGTAGGACAGCGATCCATCGCCCGGATTCAGCTCGTACAGGTAAATACCCTCTCCTGTGCTTTCCGGAACATGGGCAATCGGGTCCGTATACGTTCCCACGTAGACAAGGCACCTGGTCATTTTTCAACTCCACTTTGGCAGCGGATCAAGCAGCGGACCATCTATATCCAGCCTGCTGCGCGCACCCGGTTCCCGCGCGAGGAGTGGGGGGCAGTGTACGCTGTGCTCTCCTTTTGACCTTGCGAGCGGCTACAGCGTGCTTAACAGCCGGTGGCGCTCCCACCAGTCTTCCATCACGTGCTCGTAAATCTTCTTGTAAAGCTCATAAATCCGCCGGTACTTCGGAGTGGCCTCAGGGTTGGGGTCATGGCGGCGCTCCACACGGATGACCTGCTGCATGGCATCCTGGAGGTCGCGATAGACGCCGCACGCAATCCCGGCCAGCACCGCCACACCGCGCGCCCCCAGTTCGTCGCCGGAGGGGACCAGGATGGTGCGGCCAGTGCAGTCCGAGAGCATCTGGCACCAGAAAGCGCTCCGCTTGCCGCCTCCAGAAATGTACCATTCTTCGATATCGATCGGGATCTGCGCCGAGCAATCCAGCATTGCCAGCGCAGTGCCCTCATAGACAGCTCGCAGCATATGTGCCCGCGTGTGCTCGATGCTGATGCCGAAGAACTGTGCTCTGGCCGTCGGGTTCAGGAAGGGAGAGATCACGCCGGTAGTGTTGAGATAGGGATGATAGATGATGCCACCGGAACCAAGGGGTACTTCGGCGGCGACCCGTTCCGCCCATTCGTAAATGTTGCGCCCGGCGGCTTCCTCGACCTCGCGCTCGTGGGCACAGAACTGGCCTAAAAACCAATCCAGGTTGATCGTGCCTGATGTGTTGATCATTGAGCGCACCCACACCCCGCCCGCTGTGCGGGTCTGCACCCCCACTCCGAACGGTTCAAACGAGGGCTGTTCGGTCACAAAATTGTTCAGGAAGCTGGTCCCGACGATGGTGCACGCCTGCCCCGGCCTGTAGGCACCTGCGCCCAGCGTTGTGGCGGTCACATCCACCATGCCCGCCACCACCGGAATCCCGGCAGGAAGGCCAACCTCTCTGGCGACTTCGGGCAGCAGATGCCCGGCCACTTCCCCCGGCTCCAGCACCGGCGGGAACAGGCGGCGCAGCGACTTGATGCCGCACATGTCTAGCAGATCGTCCGAGTAGTCGCTCTTGTGGATGTCGTAGGGCATATAAGCCACGTCGGAGTGTTCACTTGCGACTTCACCCGTCAGGCAGTAGCGGATCCAGTCCTTACAGAAGATTGTCCAACGCGCTCTTTCCAGCGCTTCTGGTTCATGCTCCTGGAGCCAGCGTAACACGGCCACCGTGTAACCGGGGAACACAACGTTGCCGGAGATGCGGAAAAGTTCGTCCATCACGCCGGTGCGCTGCCACTCGCCGATAATGTCGGCTGCCCGGCCGTCGTTCCATAAGATGGCGTTGCGAACCGGGTTGCCCTGCGCGTCGAGCAGCCAGCTACTGCAACAGGTGCCGCTGATGCCAATCCCAACGATCTCACCCCCCTCTAAAGCCTGGCTGGCCGCAACCTCCTTGAGCGTATCCTTGACATCCTGCCAGAGCGCTTCCATAGAAGCTTCCGACCAGCCGGGATGCAGGCGGATGATCTCCGGCGTCCTCCGGCTGATGGCGATCTCGTTCCCCTGCCGGTCGAAGACCACGCTTTTAACGACCGAGGTTCCCACATCGATTCCCAGGAGGTAAGAATCCGTCATATCCAATCTTCCTTTCGCAGGAGGGAACGACTCCCATCTATCACATCAGGCGGCCCGTTACGACCTGATGGCAAAGGCGCGTGCCGGATTATTGATCAGCATATCCTCGACGGCCTGACGTGAGATTCCCTCCTCCAGCATCCAAGGAACCAAGCGCCACAGGATGTACGTCAGGCCCGGCCCGTTTCCGAAGCCATAGCTGGGCCAGTAGGACTTCCGCGCCCAGTCGCCTGACAGCAGAATCTGGTCTCCGTGTCCTGCTTCTATCAGGCGTTTGATAAAGGCAATGCGCTCAGCATCCGGCCAGTATTTCTCCTTGCTGACCTGATCGTAGCCCACATAGACGCCGGTCTGGGCGATGGTGAGGTGATAATCCCACTCCAGCTTGCGGTCGAGATGGCCGATGATGATGCTCCGCGGCTCAACGCCCGCTGCCTGCAGGCGCTCGATCTGCCCCAGGGCGCAGGTTCCTGCCTCGGTATGGGTCGAAACCGGTGCGCCCGTCCGGAGGTGGGCCTGGGCCGCGGCCTGAATGACCTTCTCCTCACTCACCGTGATCTGGTCTTGGCTGGTGGACGCCTTGATCACCCCGGCGCGGATGTCCGTGCCGTCCATGCCTTGGGTGAGATCGCGCACCATCTCGGCGGTGATCTCTTCCACGGACTTGTTCGCCACAAAGGGTGCGCTGAACTTGGCTTTGTTATAGCCAGTTGCAGCAATAATGTGCACCCCGGTGGCCTCGGAGATGGCCTTCAACCCGGCTGGTGAGCGCCCCATTTCAACTGTGGTCATCTCAACCAGCGCCTGCCCGCCAGCAGCCTTGAAGAAGCCTAGTTCCCGGATCGCCGCGTCCACATCGTCCAGGCGCAGGTCGGGGTCTTGCTCGGCATACGGTGCCGGAGGGCAAAACAACAGGTGGTCATGGCTGTAGGTAACCCCCAGTTGTTCGGGTGCAATAGGCCCCAGCACAGTCTGGATGATGGACATAATCCCTCCCTTCGGATGACTGGGTGGCGCTGCCCGCCTAGAGGGGCGCGCCCCACGCTCGCAGCTTGCCCTGGAGAGCGGGCACGTCGATCTGGCGGACGTTCAAGCCCCCTTCCAGCGCCAGGCTTGCCGCCGCCCCAGCCGCCTGCCCCATACCCATGGCAGGGGCCGCGGAACGGGCCGAGGCATGCGCATCGTGAGTAGCAGAGAGGCACCGCCCCGCTACCAGCACATTGTCCAGCTCACGCGGGATCAGGCACCGGTAGGGGATGTCGTAGAAGCCATAATCCCGAACGTATATCCAGCGGGTGTCGCGCCCGGCATGGTGATCCTCGATGGGCATTCCACAGCGCGTCACAGCATCCTCAAAGCTCCTTCCCTCCACGACATCTTCCTTTTGCAGAACGTAGTCGCCGACGATACGCCTGGCCTCGCGTACGCCGATGTGGCAGCCGGTCCGGACTAGGTAGGCCTCTTCGAAGCCGGGAATCCGCTCCTTCAGAAAACGGACGTACTCCTGAACCTGCTGACGCCCCTCTGTTTCGGCAGCACTGATGGCCAAGGCATCGGTAGGATCCACGTTGGCGATGCGGGTCATGTTGGCCTCGATCATGCCGGGGTACGGCGTGGCGTGGAAGGAGCCTTCCAGGCGCGGCAGGCGATATGCCCCGCTTTGGCTAGCCTGTTCCATCTCGGCCCACAGGGCTTTCTTCCCGAAGGCTCTGGCCCTCTCAATGTCCACATTTGCCATAAAGAACACCGTCGTGCACGACTGGATAGGCCCCTGCTCGCCTGCCTTCTCGTAGGCGCCGCCCGCATGGGCGACCACGTCGGCGTCACCGGTAGCATCGATGATATAGCGCGCCGAAAGGCGACGGAGTCCCTGCTTGGTGGCCAGCACCACCCCGGCCAGCCTTCCCGCTTCAAAGTATACGTCCGGAACAAAGGCATGGTACAGCACGCGTGCGCCTGCTTCGAGCGCCAGCGATTCCAGCACCAGCTTGAGATGCTCGACGGAAAAGGTGATGCCAATGCCAGAGCCGTATGTGTTAGGTCGTTCGTAGCAAGCCTCAAATCGGCGCAGCCGCTCGATGACTTCATCCGGGATGCCGCCCACCACTTTGGTCGGGTCCTCACCCACCGTATAGAAGCCATATATGGTATCGACACCTGCGGCGGTCAGGTTGCCTCCCAAGAAGCCATGCCGTTCCAGAATCACGGTGTTGGCCCCCAGGCGGGCAGCGGCAATGCCCGCTACCGTCCCGGCGGGGCCGCCTCCAACTACCAGAACGTCACAGTCCATAAGCAGGGGAAACTCTTCCATGATTGGGTTCCTTTTCTTGCGCCTAACGAGAACTGGCCGGGAGCAGCGGGAGGCCGAAGCCCCCTTACACTTCAGAGAGCGGGGTGGCGGGAGGAGCCGCAGCCTGGCGCAGATCGGCCAGCAAAGCGGCTAAACCTTCCCTGGGCAGGCGGTGGGCTGCCTCCAACACAACCGTTCCGATCAGAACGCCGTCTGCTCCCAGCTCCATGCAGCGGCGGACATCCTGCGCGGTGCGGATGCCGTAAGCCAGTACTAGGGGAATTTGGATCCCTGCGCCGCGCAGCGTATCCAGGGTCTGCTTGTTCTCACCCAGCACCGCCTTCCGTTGCCCCTGGGCATCGGTCATCGTTTGTACCACGATGAAGCCGCGCCCATTTTCCTTCAGGTCGTCCAGCTGTTCCGGCCTGAAGGGATGCGGCACGAAGCGGATGGGGAGCACATCCCGGCCCAGTAGCCCCTCGTCCAGCCGCCGCCGGAAATCGAGGCCCTGGTCAGCGATGTCGGCGACTAGCGTGGCGTCCATCTCCGCTTCGCCGAGGGCTTGGCAGTAGCGTTCCAGCCCGATAGCGTTCAGGGTATCGCTGTAGATCATCACTTCCAGCGGCAGGTCGGGATACCGCTCCCGTACTTCTCTGAGGGCTTCCAGGTAGCGCAGGGGGTCGCTGGAGCAGGCCAGGGCGCGGCTCATGGACTCCCGCATGGTGGGGCTGTCCAGGAATGGGTTGCGGGTCGGGATACCTACCTCGACCACATCAACGCCCTGCTCAGCCGCCAGGCCGACCCGCTCAAAGCTGGTCTCAAAATCCGGGTCCCCCAGCATCAGCACCACCGAGAGACTCTTCCCGCCGGCTGAGCCGAGCGCCTCCATCTTAGCCAGGATACGGTTAGGCATCTTATCTCCCTATTCCAGGTCTCAGTCATAATAACGGTCGGGCGAGAGGCGAAGCTGTCTGAACTGTTCCATATCATGCCCGAAGATCAGCATGGCATTGTAACGGCGTTCCAGCCAGCGGACGCGGCGGATGCTGTCCAGCATGGCGGCTGAGTCATAGAAAACAGCCGAAAGACGCGGCGGGGGGCCGTAGTTGGGCCGCCAGTTGACCGCGTCAGAGGTGTAGATGATTGTGCCGGTGTTCTGCAGATGGATCATCACCCCCAGGCAGCCCGGCGTGTGGCCGGGCAGCCAGAGCAGATGAAGGTCTTCAGCCAGCTCCACATCGCCATCAACCGGGTCAAAGGTGATGCCCGACAACCCGGCAAAGTCGGCCTTCAGATAGCCGTTGGCGATCTCGGTTGGCGTCACAAAAACATCATAGAGGGCCTGCTTGAGTTCCAGCTCGTGGACGATCACCCGACTGCCGGCGCGGGTGCCGCAGAAAAGGTCCAGATTGCCCGCATGATCGAGGTGAAGATGCGTCAGCACCACCAGATCGATGTCCTGCGGCCCCAGGCCCAACTGGGCCAGCCGGTTTTCCAGCAGGTCCTCCTCGGTCCGCACGAGCGGGATCCGCTGGCGCGTCTCTTCCGGCCAGCGGCCATTCATGGCCTCTTTGTGGCTGCCTGTGTCAACCAGCACCCAGCCCAGCGCAGGGTGGTCGATCAGCAGGCTGATGGAAGGCACACGATGCCACTCGGCGGGCTTGTGGGGATCATCACGGGTCGCCTGATTGTGCAATAGCAGGTTGAGCGCCACATCGTTCTCGATGAATCCATTGGAGATGACATACAGCCTGGTTCTCTCTGCTGCCATGCCCATCCTCTTTCGTTAATCAATCAGGCACACATCGGGTAGCTCCCCGCGAGCGAGGGAGCTAGGTACTGCTTACACGGTCTCAGTCACCGGGTCCCGACGCTTCTCAGCGCTGTGCTCTAGCGTGCGCATACGTGGCAATAGCCAGAATTGCCCCCTGCACCATAAGCTGGCTGCTGTACGGCAGACCCAGGAACCGCAGCAAGCTGACCACCAGGGCCAGGAATAAGGCTCCCCCTGCGCTGCCGATGACCGTGCCTACTCCCCCTGAGAAGGCTGTGCCGCCCACTACAGTGGCGGCAATCGAGTTCAGATTATAGCCCTCCCCCATGCTCAGTGTGCCGGTGCCAATGAAACCAGCCAGCACCAGCCCGCCGATGGCAGCCAGCAGGCCTGAGGAGACGTAGGCCATGATCACGACCTGATCGGCTCGTACACCTGACAGGCGGGCTGCCTTGGGGTTGCCCCCTACAGCATAGAGGTAGCGGCCAAAGCTCGTCTTGTGCAGCACGATGATGCCCAGAATGGTGAAGCCCACCCCGAAGAACACAGCCGTTGGTATCGGGCCGATGAAGCCGTTGCCTACGAAAGTCAGGGAAGGGGGAATGTACCCCTTGGGGGAGCCACCTGTGTACACATAGGCGATCCCCTTGAGGATGCTGAACATCCCCAGCGTGCCCACCAGTGGAGGAATCTTCAGCTTGGTGACCATCAGACCATTGATCAGCCCCACCAGTGTGCCAATGCCGAGGCACAAAAAGATAACAGGAACAAGCAGATCGTCCTTGCCATTCAGTATTGTGGCTGCCACCACATCGACAAGCGTAATAACCATGCCATTCGAGAGGTCCAGGCCACCGGTCAGGATGACATAGGTCTGACCGACGGTGACAATCGCCAGCCCGGAGGCCTGGCGTGCCACGTTGAGCAAGTGCCCGATGTCCCAAAAGCCTGCCGAGACGGCCCGTGCGACCAGTAAAACGCCCACGACCGCCAGCCAGATGGCGGCGCTTGGCCCAAGCCGGAACCCTCGTCCCAACTGGCGGACGCGATCCTTTGCCTCTGCTGCCGTCGCCATTACTGCCTCCTACCCTTACGGAGGAAGTCCAGAGCCAGCGCGCCGATCAGGATCGCCCCCTTGATGATCCAGTGATAGAAGGGATTGATATTGTTCATGTTGAGCAAGGTGCTCAGAATAGCGATGATCAGCGCGCCTGCCAGGCCTCCCCACAAGTCTCCTATACCACCGAACAGGCTGGCGCCACCCAGCACCGCTGCCGTAATCGAGTCCAGCGCGTACGGTTCCCCGACCAGGGGGTCACCTGATCCAATGCGTGAGGCAATGAACAGCCCCGCACAGGCCGCCAGGAATCCAGAGATGGCGTACACGGAGAGTAGAACCCGCTGGGTGCGGATGCCTGACAGGCGGGCGCTGGCCTCGTTCCCTCCGATGGCGTAGATCGACAGTCCATAGGGGGTGCGCTTGAGGATGTAGCTCCCCACCAGATACAGCACCAGCAGATAGATGACAGCATAGGGGATAGGCCCTAGGCTGCCTCGCGAAACTTCCCGGAAGCCCGGCGTCACCATGCCGGACGGCTGGTACATGACCTCTAGGGCTAGGCCCTGCGCCATCGTGCCCGTCGCCAGTGTGATGACGTTGTCGTAGCCGTACTTGAGGTGGAAGGATTCTTCCATGCAGATGCGCTCGAGTGCACGGCTGTAGACGGCCAGCCCGTTGATCAACCCCACTGCCGTGCCCACCCCCAGGCAGAGCAGGATGATCGGGATGGCCTGTTCTGGGTAGTCCTTCATCAGAAAGGCGGCAATTACATTGGTCAGGCTGATGACAGGCCCCACTGAGAGGTCGATCCCGGCGGTCAGGATGACAAACGTCTGGCCGACGGTGGCGATGCTCCAGGGGGTCACACTGACTAGGATGTTGCGGATGTTCCGCAGAGTGAGGAAGGCTGGCTGTGAGATAGCTCCCGCCAGGAAGATCGCCACCAGCGCATAGTAGACTGGCCCGATCCTCAGCAGAAAACTCTTGGGCTGGCGGGCGCGGGCCTGGACTCCTCGAGCAACGGTCGTCTCACTCATGGCTCACCTTCATGCTCAACTCACCATCTCTTCAACCCGCCCGCCCTGGGTAGCGGCGGCCATTATGGCTTCCTCGGTCGCTTCCGCACCGGTGAGTTCGGCCACGATCCTCCCTTCGGCCATTACCACAACCCGGTCGCTCATGCCCAGGATTTCGGGCATTTCGCTGGACACCATGAGGATGCCCACCCCTTTGCGGGTCAGGTCGCGCATGATGTGATGGATCTCGCTCTTTGAGCCAACGTCAATCCCCTGGGTTGGCTCAGAGACAATCAACACTTCCGGCTGCGTCCCCAGCCACTTTGCCACCACGACCTTCTGCTGGTTGCCGCCTGACAGGTTGCGGGCCACCTGAGACCAGCTTGTCAGCCGGATGTCAAGCGTATCAATAAGCTGGCTGACCAGGCCGCGCTCGCGCCTTTCGTCGATGAAAATCAGCCCCCTAAGCCGCTCCCGCAGGCTGGGAAGGGCAATGTTCTCCCGCACAGGGCGCACCAGAAGCAGCCCCTCTTCCTTGCGGTCATCGGGGATGAAGCCGATTCCGGCCTTCAACGCATCCAGGGGCGTTTCGATCCGCACTAACTGGCCGTTGCGGTAAATCTCCCCGCTGTCACGGTGGATTGCACCAATGATAGCGCGGACTAGCTCGCGCTGGCCCTGCCCTTCCAGGCCAGCCACCCCCAAGATTTCCCCGCGGTGGACATCCAGATTTACGTTGTGCAGCACATTGCCCAGGCTGAGATTCCGCACCCTCAGCACGACCTCATCTGTGGCTGTGTCTTTGGGGGGGTAGTAGTCGGCCAGCTGGCGGCCTATCATCATCCGGACAACGTCATTGTCCGTTACCGCGCTGATCGGTTTGGTATCGACTAGCTTTCCATCTTTGAGGACGGTCACCGAATCGGCGATCTCAAAGATCTCGGCGAGGCGGTGAGAGATATATAGGACTGTCACTTCCTGGCTTTTGAGCGTGCGGATGACATTGAACAAAGCCTCGACTTCCGTGCCGCTCAGGGCCGCAGTTGGTTCGTCCATGATGAGGATCCGGAGTTTGCGAGCCAGCGCCTTGGCAATCTCCACAATCTGCTGTTGGGCTACGCTCAGCTCGCTGGCCGCCAGATAGGTGTCTAACTGGACGCCAAGCCGGTTAAGGACCTCGTCTGCCCGGCGGTGCATCTCGGCTGTGTCGATAGCTCCCCATCGGCGGGGCACCTGGCCCAGCATGATGTTCTCAGCGACGTTTAGCTGCGGCACCAGGTTGAATTCCTGGTAGATGGCCACAATGCCACGCTCCAGCGCCTCCAGAGGCCCCTGGTAGTCGGCTCTCTGGCCCTCTAGCCAGATTTCCCCCCGGTCGGCCCGGTAGGCACCCGACAGAATCTTAATCAGCGTTGATTTTCCGGCTCCGTTCTCGCCTACCAGCGCACGGATCTCGCCGCGCGAAACCGAGAGCGACACATCATCCAGGGCACGGACGCCAGGGAAGTCCTTCGTGATGTGGCGCATTTCTAGGAACGCTTCTGGCATAAGCGGCTCCTT
>FWPU01001303.1_pt1 | contig 21289 bp, 19 predicted proteins | sample 2228361 | NCBI WGS metagenome assembly FWPU01 (sample SAMEA103939777, study PRJEB20133) | metagenome
GACTCCCGCTGACGCGGGGGATTGCTTCGGGCGCTCCGCGCCCTCGCAATGACATGGATCGGGACGGCGCCACACGCTCCTGACCAGCCAGAAGGATGGCACGGGCGCGCGGGAAGCGCCGCGCGCTGATCTGAAGATGATTGGACACCTAAAGTTGGTATCACAGGCGCCTGGCGGGCAGTCGCGCCAGCCCCGCCCCACCCTGAACGATCAGGTGAGGAAGATACGGGTATCGGTTGCTTTGAGCAGCGCTGATGATAGCCCTGGCGTTTGTATCAGATCGCCCCTGACAAACTGGTGACCACGCAGATCAGGATAGCACGGGAAAGGGGATGATCAGTCGCTCGGATCACGCTTGCGGCATTTCTGCTGCTGTCGGAGGGAGGGATTGCTGTGGGCGCGAGCGCCGACCTCGTGACGCCGTCCTTCTGGTCGGGGTCGAGGAGGGAAGGCAATTCGTGAACGAACATCAAGGTTCATGGGTCATGCATTGTGACACCAATTCAGAAGCAGCCGTCATAACCATTTTACCGCTGCGTAGAGAGTTCGTAACCGGTGACGGGAAATAATCTCGTGTAAATATTTCCTCGTGCTGTGCAATTGATAATAATACTTTAATCGTTGAGGTTTTGAAGGTGATTTTTCTCATTATGAAGAGAAGTTTGTTATTTTGATTCATGGTAGTTCCGGAATAATTTGACTTATATGACAATTGACAACCTTGACAAGTGATTGCACACTTTTTGCAAATATTGCATCGGTCTGAACTATATGCTATACTCGCGCTGAAAAGAACATCCCGAATGCCTCTATTCTCTACTGTAAAGGGTTGCCACGTCTGCTCGCGGCACATTACATGCTCACGCCCGGAAAAATGTAGTACACACCCTGCGCTACGGGTTCGTCGGTCTCAGTTGAACAGCTAGAAAGGTGTGCGTGATGGGTCTGCTCCGTTTCGCCGTCAAAACGTTTCGCCTCTCGCTGATGCGAGTAGGCGCCGGCTGGATGTTCGCTTTGTTGACCTTCAACTTCAACCGGGTGTCGATTGCAGACCTGGGTGCGATGGCCGTGATTGTCACGTCGTTGATCGGCCTGCATCATTTCATCTCGTTCTTCCAGGTGTACTGGGGCCGGTTTACCGATCGATACCCGATCTTCGGCCTGCGCCGCACACCCTATGTCATCCTGTCGAACGTCGGCGCAGCGCTCATCTTTATGGCGCTCCCCAGCATTGCAGTCGGGCTGGGCGAGCGCTCGCTGGTGGCAACCATTGAGGCGTTTCTGCTCATCTTCCTCTTTGGCGTGCTGATGGCAATGAACGGCAGTTCGTCGAACGCGCTGATTGCCGAGGTGACCACATCCAAAGAGCGCGGCGCGGTTGTGGCCTTTATCTGGGCGACGGTAATTATCAGCGGTATCGTCTCGGCGGGTGTCTCGCGGGTGATTATGCCCGTGTATACGCCTGAGTCGATGCAGTTTCTGTATAACCTGACTCCGCTGATTGTTACCGTCACCGTGTTGCTTGGCGTTGTTGGTCTGGAGAAGCCGATCTCGAAAGAGGAACATCGGCGGCTGCTTGAAAACGCTCCCGAAAAGGGCGAAGCCGGCCCGCTGGAGACATGGCGGGTGGCGTCGGGTCTGATGAAGCAGAATGTCCAGGTGCGCGGCTTCTTCGTCTTCGTGCTGCTGGCGATTATGGGCATCTTCCTCCAGGATGCCATCCTGGAACCGTTTGGCGCTGAAGTGTTTGGTCTGCCGCAGAAAGACACTGCTGCCTTTCAGCAGGCATGGGGCGCTGGCGCTTTGGTTGGGATGCTTGGGATTGGCATCCTGTCAAGCATCTTTCCGATTGCGAAGAAGACGATCGCAACATTGGGCGGCATGGGAGTTGCTGCCGCGCTTGCGTTATTGTCTATCTCTGCCATCACGCACCAGCAGGGCATCATTATGCCGGCGCTAATGATCATGGGGCTTGGCATCGGTCTCTTTAACGTCGGCGCGCTGGCGATGATGATGGAGATGACCATCGAGGGACAGACCGGTCTCTATATGGGCATGTGGGGCATGGCTCAGGGGCTGGGCAATGGCTTCGCCAATGTGTTGAGCGGCCTTGGCCACACGGTAGTCATCGAAGGCGGTCTCCTCTCGCCTGCGCTCGGCTATGGCCTCGTCTTCGGGCTGGAGGCGCTGCTCATGGTGACCGCCATCGGCGTGCTGCGCGGTATCTCGGTGCAGGAGTTCAAGGGACTGAGCCGCCAGGATATTACAGCGACACTGGCTATGGATACGGCGTCCTGATTGCATTGTTGCGCGGTCGAGTTCACCACTCGCCTGCGCAGCCCTACCTGTTATGACACTTTCGATTGCGTTCGACAACATTGCTGATGTCTACGATGCTCAGCGCGCGCATCCGCCAGCCGTAGCGGAAGCGATTGGTCAGGCGATTGTGGCCCAAACCGGCCAGGGGGCGCGGGTGCTCGAGCTGGGGGTTGGGACGGGGCGCATCGCCTTGCCAGTTGCTGCTGCCGGAGCCACGGTCATCGGTATCGACATCTCGGCGGGTATGCTGGCGACGGCGCAGCAACGGGCCGGTCAGGCTGGCGCTCCCCTGCTGCTGGTTCGCGCCGATGCGCAGCGACTTCCCTTCGCTACCGGCGCGGTCGATGCCGTCCTGGCTGTCCATGTGCTGCATCTGCTCCCTGACTGGCGGGCGGCGCTGGCTGAGATGGTGCGGGTGACGCGCCCGGGCGGTCTCATCATTCAGGGTGTTGACTGGCGTGATCCGCAGTCGTGTGTTGGTTTGCTGCGCGGTCAGTTGCGTCAGGCCGTCATCGATCTGATGCCCGGCTCGCGCCCTCCCGGCGCGGGCGCGGCTATCAGCCAGCATCTGACCCGGCTTGGCGCGCCCGCCGGTGAGCCGATCATCGCTGCGCGCTGGGAACGACGCCTCAGCCCGGCAGAGGTGATTGCCGGTATGGCGGCGCGCATTGATGCCGAGACGTGGGCTTTGAGCGATGAGGTGCTGGCGGCAGCTATCGGGCGCGTGCAGGCCTGGGCGAGCCAGCAGTGGGCGAATCTCAACGAACCACAGGTTGTAGAGCATCGGTTTTTGTTAACAGTCAGTCGCACCGGCAGCGCGGTTGCCTCTGGTGATGAGCATGACGGAGTGCAGGCATGATGTATACCCCCGAACAACTCGAACGCCGCAATCGTTCACCCTGGACGAAAGCGCAGTTTATTCTTGCCCCGATTCAGTTCATCGTCTTCATTATCAGCTTTGCGCTGGTGATCCGCTACCTGGCGACCGGTGAAGGGTACTGGATTGCGACGGTCAGCGTCTGGATTAAGATTGCGCTGATCTGGGCGCTCACCATCACCGGTATGCTTTGGGAACACGACATCTACGGCAAGTATTTTATGGCCCCTGAGTTCTTCTGGGAGGATCTGGGCAATCTGATCGCGATTCTGACCCACAACGCCTACTTTGTTGCGGTCTGGCTGCATCTCGATAGCCGCACCGTGATGTGGGTAATGGTCTTTGCCTACGTGACCTACCTGTTCAACGCGGGGCAGTTCCTCTGGCGCGGCATCAAATCGGCGAAGCAACGACGGTTGCTCCAGGCTCAGTTGCAGGCGCAGGCGTCGAATTCGGCACGGTAACAGGAGCGATGACGCCGCGGTTGCGCGATGGCGTCCTAGAAAGTAGATTGAGCGTATGCCGATCAAATCGCGAGCGGTGGTGATTCCGAAGCGGAACACGATCGAACTGCGCACAGTGCAGGTCAATGAACCGAAGTCGGGTGATGTGCTGATCAAGACGGCGTTTACATCGATTAGCGCCGGTACCGAGCGGATGTTGCTCGATGGCCGGTTGCCGCAGCCGCAGTTGCTCTTCCCGGTGGTGCCCGGCTACGAGTCGGTGGGTCAGGTCGTGCAGGTGGGCAGCAAAGCGCCCAAGGAATTGCTTGGGCAGTGGGTGTACATCGGTGGCGCGCGCTGTTTTCGCGGGGTGAATGCAGCCTGGGGCGGCCAGAGCGAGTACATCACTGCCGAGCACGAGCGCGTGGTTCCACTGGGCAAGATCGATCCGGCGACCGGTGTCTTGCTGGCATTGGCAGCGACTGCGCTGCACGGGGTCAATGTTGGTCAGGTGCGGCGAACCGATCGGGTACTGGTGCTGGGGCAGGGGATCGTCGGCCAGCTTGCAGCGCGACTGGCCAAACTTGCCGGCGCGCAGCATGTCGCGGTGGCCGATCGGGTTGCAGTGCGCTTGCAGGCGAGCCAGGCCGATCAGGTGATCGATGTGACGCGCGAGTCGCTCGATGAGGCCATCGGCGAGTCAAAGGTCGATGTCTTGATCGAAGCGACCGGTTCAATGGGCGCGCTCTCAGGCGCGTTGCCGCTGCTGGCCAACCATGGCCGGGTGGTGCTGCTCGGTTACTACGATCACATCAACATTCCCTACGCGCCGGTATTTATGCGCGAAGCCCAGATCCTGGTGGCGCGTGAGTGGAAATTTGGCCCCGACGGCGATCTGCCGCGAGTGCGCGATCTGCTTGCCAGCGGTGAGTTGAATATCGATGGCCTGCTTACTCATCGCGTGCCGATCGACCGGATTCAGGCGGCCTACCGGCTGGCGCTCGAAGATCCAGCCTGTCTGAAAGTAGTTGTGACCTGGCCGCAAGATGGCGCCGCCACGGAGTAGCAATCAGGGCGGCAACCGGTGTCGGAGAAGCGTAGAGAGCGAATATCGTGACAGCTCGATAAGCGCAATGGCGCCTGGAAAGCGATAGCAAGAATGCCGGCTCATCCGAAGCAAAAGCAAACTCAACCGACCGCGCGTATGCTGGCCGTCTACGGCAAAGGCGGCATGGGAAAGTCGTTTTTTACCACCAACCTGGTCAGTAAGCTGGCGTTGCTTGGTCATCGGGTGTTACAGCTCGGTTGCGATCCCAAACACGATAGCTGTAATGCGCTGTTTGGCGGGGTCAGTTTGCCGACGCTGGGGGATGTCTGGCGTGAATTCAAGGAAGCCGGGCGCGAAGAGGAGCTGGCTGCTCATCACGTGATCTTCAAGACGACGATCATGAATGGCGCCGCAACGGTCTATGGCTGCGAGATCGGCGGCCCGGAAGTGGGGCGAGGCTGCGGCGGGCGTGGGATCACCTTTGGCTTTGATATGCTCGAAAAATTCGGCCTCAGCCAGTGGGCGCTCGATTATGTGGTTATGGATTTCCTTGGCGATGTGGTCTGCGGTGGGTTTGCGACGCCGCTCTCGCGGTCGCTTGCCGAGGAGGTGATCATTCTCTGCGGCAATGATCGCCAGAGCCTCTATGCTGCCAATAATATCGCCAGCGCAGCCAGGTATTTCGCCAGCATGGGCGGGCGGACAAAGTTGCTGGGGCTAGTGGTGAATCGCGACGATGGCAGTGGCGTGGCTGCTCGCTTCGCTGAGCAGATCAACCTGCCTGTTCTGGCCAGCATTCCGCTCGATCGCACCGTGCGTGAGCTGGCTGATGCCTGTAAGCTGGCCCTCAACGAGCCGCGCTTCGATGCCATTTTCGATCGACTGGCCCGGCAGATCATCAACCGCTCGCTGCCTGAGGTGAAGATGGAAGATGTCCGCCCGCTCGAATATAAGGCGTTCTTGCAAGTGTTTGGCGCCGAAGAGCCGGATATTGTGCCTGATGGCGCGACCGCCGAGGAACTGTTCGGCGGACGACAGGCGCGCAAGCCGGCGCCTGTGCTCACGCTGGGCCTGATGGAGCGGGCAGTGGGCGATAAGCCCGACATGGATGCGCCAACCCGACTCGTAGTGAAGCGTCTGCTCAGCGAGTTGGGCTTGTATGTGACAGAGGCTAATCACGATCCCAAGAAGGGAATGATGCTGACAGTTGATGGCCACACGACGATCTGTATGGGCAGTGCCGACGATCTTGATAGTAAGATCGCGATACTCGCTGCCCTCCAGCGTTCGGGTGAACAGTTCCGCTACGTCGATTTGCGCCGCCCGGCCAGCCCGTTCTATCGCTAGGCCAGGCGCAGGTTTGTAACCGCCGGTTGGATGATGGAGGTGAGCGATGCGGCTGCGCCTTGCAACCCCGCCCGTTGAGTATCGAGTGGCGCCGCTGGCGCTCAGATTGCGCTGGTGGATCGAGGGATGGATCTGGCGTTGGGGTCAGACCGCAGCGGCGCTCGGCGCCGAGAGTCCGGATTTGCAAAATCCGTTCTGGAGGCGGTAATGAGTGAACACGACGAGATTCCCGACCTGAAGCAACTCAACCGCCTCTTGATTGAGCGTATGCGGGTGAAACGTCGCCCGGTGGCCATTACCTACTGCTTCGACGGGCCGCCGCCGGGGTACGAGCCGGTTAATGTCGTTGCATGCGCGATTGTGCGTGAGGCGGAACAAGGCCGGCGCGTGTATGTCGATGCCGAACATCACGACTGCTGGGTTGGTCAGTATCACCTGGGTTTTAATCCTGATCCAGGATCGTACATCACTCAGGGTGTGTATCTGACTGATGCGCAAGGGTTTTATATCCCTGAAGCGGCAGCCTGCAACAAGCAGCAAAGCTATAGCCTACCCGCAGGCATGATCAAGGCGCTGGCAGCCGCACCACTCGATGAGGTGCCGGAAGGTGTGCCGGTTGACCTCATGGTGTGCGTTGTTGATCCGCAACGGGCGATGCAAATTGCGGGCGCGGCCAGCGTGCGGATCGGCACATTTCCGGTTGGTGAGCTGGGCGCAAGCGCTTGCGCCTCGATTTTTGCCGCACCCTGGCACACGAAAAACTCAGTGTTTGCCATTGGCGACGGCGGCGGACGGATGCATAACCGGCTTGATCCGAGCGAGATGTTCGTTTCCATCCCGCGATCACATTTGCGCTACGTGGTAGAATTAATAGAGAACTTCCGCATTGATCCGCAAAAGATGCGTGAAGTGATCATGCCGTCGTATGCCGCAAAGGCACAACAGTCGCGAGAGGAGTGAACCCTATGCCAAGCGGTCTCGGAGAAGCCACCCAGATGATCGGTCCGTTGACGCCCGCTATCCTGTGTTGGGCCTGTCTGATCCTGACGGTGCTTGCCCTTGGTCTGACCTTCCTGTGGACGAATATCACTGCCTACGCGCGTCGTACCCGTAACGGGCGTCGGCCAACGGCAGGATCGGTTGCCAGGACACAGCGCTAGCTCGGCTCATTGCGGGATAAGGGTGCCCGTCGCCCCTTTGGTTGTCGGGTTTTCCTGACCTGTCCCGCTTCGTTCGAGGTCGTTGGACTGGGCGGGCAGATGCCCGCTCATTTATTTTGAACGTCGTTGTGTCGTTGTGTCGTTGTAATGAAGGTTCTGCGCTATGACCAAAGAGCACGAGCAATCAGCAGCCGTGGCTGAGCCATCAACGAATGGCCAGACGCCGCCTGTAAATGCGCCGGTTCCGCCGTATCCTTTTGTTGCCATTGTTGGTCAGGCCGAATTGAAGCTGGCATTACTGTTGTGTGTGGTGAACCCGACCATCGGCGGGGTGATGGTGATGGGGCATCGCGGCACGGCCAAGTCAACCGCAGTGCGCGCGCTGGCCGCAATGCTGCCGCCGATCAAAGCAGTGGCCGGTTGTCCCTATTCGTGTGCGCCCGATCGCACCGCTGGCCTGTGTGAACAGTGCCGCGCGCTGCCCAATCAGGCCGGCAAGACGAAGAAGCCTGCCGTGATCAGCATTCCGGTGCCGGTGGTTGACTTGCCACTGGGCGCAACTGAAGATCGCGTCTGCGGTACCCTCGATATCGAACGCGCGCTGACTCAGGGCGTGCAGGCGTTTGCGCCTGGATTGCTGGCGCGGGCCAATCGTGGCTTTTTGTACATTGATGAAGTGAACCTGCTCGAAGATCATCTGGTTGATGTCTTGCTCGATGTGGCGGCATCGGGAGTGAATGTGGTCGAGCGTGAAGGCGTCAGCGTGCGTCACCCGGCGCGCTTCGTGCTGGTTGGTTCGGGTAACCCCGAAGAGGGCGATCTGCGCCCCCAGTTGCTCGACCGCTTCGGTCTGCACGCTCGCATCGTCACAATTACCGACGTGAATGAACGAGTCGAGATTGTCAAACGACGACGTGAGTACGATGCCGACCCGTTCGCATTTGTTGAAAAATGGGCCAAAGAAACGCAGAAGTTACAGCGCAAGATCAAACAAGCGCAGCGCCGATTGCCAGAGGTGGTATTGCCTGATCCGGTGCTCTACAAGATTGCGGAGCTGTGTGTCAAGCTGGAAGTGGACGGCCATCGCGGTGAACTGACGCTGGCCCGCGCGGCGACGGCGCTGGCTGCGCTCGAAGGTCGCAGTGAGGTGACACTGGCCGATGTGCGACGGATTGCAGTGCTGGCCTTGCGTCACCGCCTGCGCAAGGATCCACTGGAGACGCAAGATGATGCCGTGCGGATCGAGCGGGCGGTGGAAGAGGTACTGACACCGTGAGTCGATGATGAGGCGCTGGTCTGCGGGTGAGCGCTGGTGGCAGGAACTCATTTCAAGGCGTTTGCGCTGGATGTTCCTCTCCCGGTTGCTCTGCCTCACGACCGGCCCGATTTCTGGCGCAACACACAAGGAACCAGAGATCTATGGCGCAGAATGTTATCGAGGTACCGGCAGCTCCGCTGCCGTTCACAGCGATCGTAGGACTGGAGGCGGCCCGGCAGGCGTTGCTCCTGCTGGCGGTTGATCCGGCATTGAGCGGGGTGGCAATTGGCGCCGGCGCCGGCACCGGCAAGAGCGCTCTGGTGCGCGCCTTTGCCCGCATGCTGGCTGGTGGCCGCGAGTTTGATCCGACCTTGCCCTGCCATCTGGTGGAAATGCCGGTAGGCGTCAGCGAGGATCGACTGCTGGGCGGCATCGATATCGAGGCCACGCTGGCGCTGGGCGAGCGGGTTCATCGCAGCGGCCTGCTGGCCCGCGCCAATAACGGCTTACTTTACATCGATAGCGTCAATCTGTTAGACGACAGCACGATCAACCACGTTCTGGGCGCGCTCGATAGCGGCGTGGTGCGGGTTGAGCGCGAAGGTATTTCAGTGGTGGAACCGGCGCGGTTTGTTCTGCTGGTGACCTACGATCCGGCAGAAGGTCCGCCTCGTCGCCATCTACTCGACCGGCTCGGCCTGATCGTAGCCCCGATCGGCAAGGCGCCGGTTGCTACTCGCGCAGAAGTGGTGCGGCGTAATCTGCGCCCCACTACCGACTACGAAGACGATGAGGCGCTAGTGCTGGCAGGTGTGCTCGCAGCGCGCGAACTCTTGCCCGCAGTGACCATCAGCGATGAGCAGATTCGCCAGTTGAGCATGACTGCGCTGGCCCTCGGCATTGAGGGACATCGCGCCGATATGTTCGCAGTGCGCGCAGCGCGGGCTGCTGCGGCGCTCGCTGGTCGCGATGAGGTAACCAACGAAGACCTTGAGCTGGCGGTCAGGCTGGTGATGCTGCCGCGCGCAACCCGCATGCCTGAAATGACCCCGGAGGAAGCGCCGCCGCCACCGCCTACTCCTGAACCAGAGCCACCGCCGCCTGCCCAGCGTAACGAAGATGAGCAGCCTGAAGATGAAGATAAACAACCACCCAAACCACCCGATGAGGAACTGACGGTGGAAGACTTGATCCTGGCGGCGATGGAGACCGATGTGCCCCCCGACATTCTGGAGACGCCATTTACCGTTCGGCGGCGCGGGCGCAGCGGCTCACGCGGCACGATTTCAGGTCAGCGTGGTCGGCATATTCGTTCCGTGCCAGGAGCGCCGACACAGGGCCGGCTCGATGTGATCGCGACCCTGCGCGCGGCTGCGCCATGGCAGCGCGTGCGGGCGGCGGAATATCATCCGCACCGACGTGGGCGCATTCATCTGCGGGTCGAAGATCTGCATATCAAGAAATATCGCTCGAAGGCGGGAACGCTGTTCTGTTTTCTGGTCGATGCCAGTGGATCGATGGCGCTCCACCGCATGCGTCAGGCCAAAGGCGCAGTCAATGCGCTCTTGCAGCAGGCTTACGTCCATCGCGATCAGGTGGCCCTGCTGGCGTTTCGCGGCAATCAGGCCGATCTGCTGCTGCCGCCTTCCCAAAGTGTCGAGCTGGCCAAGCGCGCGCTTGATGTCTTGCCAACCGGCGGCGGCACTCCGCTGGCTGCCGCCTTGTTGGCTGCGTATCAGATCAGCGAACAGGCGCGCGCGCGCGGCATCTTTCGCACGACCATCGTCTTGATTACTGATGGTCGCCCGAATGTGCCGCTGCGGGCCGAACCGGGAATGGACAAAGCCGCGCGACTCGAACAGGCCCGGCAAGAGGTGCAGCAACTGGCCGGACGGCTGCGCGCTGCCGGGGTAGGCGCAGTGGTGATCGATACCCAGCGCAGTTTCGTTTCGCGCGGCGAAGCTCAGCAACTGGCCGCCTGGTTGGGCGGTCGCTACGTCTATCTGCCCAACGGGCGTGGCGATCAGATCGCCAACGCAGTGCTGGCCGCCAGCGAAGAATGATATGATCGAGTGTTAGGGCGGTTTGTCACGTTGTGTAACGCACACCATCTCTTGCTGCACCCCTCTCCCGCGCGCAGGCGAGGAGTAGGACCTGTCCTGCGCGCGGCTTCTCTTCATGCTGAACACCTTTGCAAGTTCAGAAAAAATCACCACCAGCGCCGCCGGTGGTGATTCGGGATGGCGGGCCATCTGCCGGTGGGGGGAATGAGGACGAGAGAAGCGGATGTGCGGGGTGACAAGGGGAGAGAAAACGTTCTCTGAGGTTTAAATTGTTGCCGCCCCACCGGCAGTGCCGCGCTGCTTCGATGTGACTTCAGCATACAACAGGCAGTTACAGCGGATCAATAGTCCCTTATTCCCCCCTCCTGTGACCCATGTGGTCAGCATCTAGCAGTATTAACGGCGCTGGCCTGATGGATACCGTTAGCCGCGCTGAATGTGCTACAATCAGAGCATAGCGCAATCGCTTGTTGATGACTGCCTATGCCGCCCAAACAGCGAGGAACAACTCTGTTCGATGCGCAACGTCAGCAGATGTTGCAGAGTCAGGCGCCGCTCGCGGCGCGTATGCGTCCGCGTTCACTTGACGAGTTTGTCGGTCAGACTCATATCGTCGGCGCTGGCAAATTGCTCCGCCGCGCTATTGCGAGCGATCAGCTCTTCTCGCTCATCCTGTGGGGGCCGCCGGGCAGCGGCAAGACGACGCTGGCTCAAATTATCGCTCAGAGCACGAATGCGCATTTCGAGCCACTAAGTGCGGTGAGTGCGGGAGTGAACGATCTCCGGCGGGTCGTGCAAGAGGCGCAGGAGCGGCTCGGCATGTTTCAGCAACGCACCGTGCTCTTCATCGACGAGATCCACCGTTTCAACAAGGCGCAGCAAGACGCTATTCTGCCCTACGTTGAAGATGGCACGATCATTCTGATTGGCGCCACGACCGAAAATCCATCGTTTGAGGTCAATGCTGCGCTGCTTTCCCGCGCGCGAGTTTTCAAACTCGAGGCGCTCACCGATGAAGATATCGGGGTCTTGATCGACCGCGCCTTGCAGGATCGCGAACGCGGTCTGGGTGATCTGAAGCTGATGCTGGCCAGCGATGCGCGCGGCTACCTGATCAACATGGCGAACGGTGACGCGCGCACTGCGCTCAATGCGCTCGAAGCTGCGGCTCGTTCCAAGCCGCCGGCTATCGGCGAAACTCGCCTGATCACGGTGGATGATATTCGTGATGCGCTGCAGAGCCGGGCCACGCGCTACGATAAACACGGTGAGCTGCACTTCGATGCTATTTCCGCTCTGCACAAGAGTGTGCGCGACAGCGACCCCGATGGCGCGCTCTACTGGTTGGGCCGCATGCTCGATGGCGGTGAAGATCCCCTCTACATTGCTCGCCGGTTGGTGCGGATCGCGGTAGAGGATGTCGGTCTGGCCGATCCACAGGCGCTGCCGCAGACCATCGCTGCGCAGCAGGCCGTGCATTTTCTCGGTCAGCCGGAAGGCGAACTTGCGCTGGCGCAAGCCGTGGTCTATCTCTGCCTGGCGCCGAAGAGCAATGCGCTCTACCGGGCCTATGGCGCGGTGCAGCGTGATGTCGCCGAGACGCGCAACGAGCCGGTACCGCTCCATCTGCGCAATGCGCCCACGCCGTTGATGCGGCAATTGGGGTACGGCAAGGGCTACGAGTATGCCCACGATCTACCTGAAGGCCGCTCAGATCAGGCGCACCTGCCGCCCAATCTGGCCGGACGCATCTACTACGAGCCGACCAATCGCGGGTTTGAAGCGATTGCCCGCGAGCGCCTGGCATGGCGTGAAGCCCGCCAACCACCGTCTGCTCCGCCGCCGCCGGCGTCCGAACTGTCGCCCGGTGAGGAACCGCAGCTTCCCCCTGAGGAGTTGTCGCCGCCGCGTCGGCCAGTGAAACGTTCCCGTCCAAAAGAGTAGTGTGATAGAGTACAACAATGGTGATGAAGCTGTCTTCCTCACGAATCTGGGCCGTATCTGTTCCGTGCTATCATTGGTGGTAGGGTGAAGCCATGATTGATCGGGCACAAGTCGTTATTATCGGCGCCGGAGTTATCGGCGCCAGCATCGCCTTTCATCTGGCCGAGCGCGGGTTGCGCGACGTGTTGATTCTTGAACGCGAAGAGACTGAAATCAGCGGCAGCACCTCGCGATCGGCTGCGGGCGTGCGCCATCAGTTCTCGTCGCGCACCAATGTGTTGTTGTCAAAGTACAGTATCGAACGGCTGCGCCATTTCGATACTGAGGTTGGCGGCCATGCCGAGCTGCGTCAGGTTGGGTATCTCTTTTTGATCAATGACGATGCGACCTGGGAACAATACATGCGCAATGTCGCCATGCAGCGCGAGCTTGGCGTGCGGGTAGAGGTGCTTACTCCCGATGAAGCAGCGCGCTTTGTGCCCCAGATGCGGATCGATGACCTGATTGGCGCCACATTCGGTCCTGACGACGGCTACTGCGATCCTTACGGGATTGCGCTCGGCTACCTGCGCGCGGCGCAGCGCCACGGCGCGCGTGTGCGGCGAGCCACGCCGGTAACCGGCTTTCAAATCAGCAATGGTCGCGTTGTTGCCGTCGAGACCCCGGCAGGTCTGGTTGGGTGCGAGATGGTGATTAATTGTGCCGGGCCATGGGCCGGTGAAGTCGCTGCGCTGGCCGGTCTGGAGCTGCCGGTGCGACCCTTCCGGCGCAATGTCTACATGACGACGCCGTTCCCGGCGATCAGCGCTCCCATCCCTCTCACAATCGACGTCGGCACCGGTTTCTACATGCGGCGCGAGGGGCAGAGCATTCTCATGGGTCGCTCAAATCCGGCAGAGCCGAGCAGCACCAATACCAGCGTTGATTGGGAATGGCTCGATGCGGTCATTGAGGCTGGCCTGCATCGTTTCCCGATCCTCGAGACGGCAGGTTTGGCCGAGCAACAGTGTTGGGCCGGTCTGTATGAAATCACGCCGGATCACAATCCGGTGCTGGGCCGCCATCCCGATCTGGAAGGCTATGTCGATGCAAGTGGGTTCAGCGGGCATGGTATTATGCACGCGCCGGCCACCGGTTTGCTTATCGCCGAAGAGGTGATCGATGGTCGCGCCCACACCATCAATATCGATGAACTGCGGATCGATCGCTTCCGCAGGGGTCTCATGGCATCCGAATTTAATGTGATTTGAAACGGGGACTACCAATGACGCTTGATGAAGCGATTGCCGAAATTCAACGCCGGATTGCAGCCGTCAGCCCCAGTGCGGTAACGCGGGTCACCCGCGTCTCAGCCGAAGAAGCCAGTGTGCGGGCCTATGCGCCGGCGGCTGATGAGCAGGCGATCAAGAATGCCACCAATGAGTTCACCCTTTCGCTGCTGACCAACGAGGGCCTCGACGTGCAGGTGTTGGTGTACGACATTACCACCTCGCTGCCGCCGGAGGAGTGAACAGATGTATCCTGGCCGCCTGGAGGGGCGAACAATCCTTCGCCTCTCCAGGAAACGGTGCTGTCCTGATCGATGATGATGGAAGCGGCTGGCTGTTGCCATTATCACCTGCTCCATTTCGATGGTCTAGACCGTTATCCTGGTGCTGACTCCTCTCATTGTCCCATCAACACCTGCTGCAATTGGCGTTTCAAGCGCGCAAATGCCGGTTCCGTCACCAGCGAGTATGATCGCGGGCGTGGCAGATCGACGGTAACCTCCAGCGCTACCCGGGCCGGGCGCGGCGACAGCACATAGATCCGATCGGCGAGGATGATCGCTTCGTCGATGTCGTGCGTGACCAGCAAGACGGTGCGGTCGAGCCGATCCCAGAGTGACAGCAGCCATTGCTGTAACTGTGACCGGGTGAGCGCATCGAGCGCGCCGAATGGTTCGTCGAGCAGCATGATGGGGCGGTGCCAGAGCACGGTGCGCAGGAAGGCGGCGCGTTGCCGCATCCCGCCGGAGAGGAGCGCAGGCCGGGCATCGCCCCACCCTTGCAGGCCGAAATCGTCCAGGAGCGCGCGCGCCTCGCGCCGCGCCGCCGCTACATCGCCGCCCTGCACTACCGTTGCCAGCACTGCGTTTTCGATCACTGTTAACCAGGGCAGCAGAGCGTCGCGTTGCGGCATGTAGGCAACGTGGCCGCGTTGACCGGTGACGGCGATGTTGTCAATCACGACGGCGCCGGCATCGGGCGACTCGAGGCCGGCGATGATGTTGAACAGCGTGGTCTTGCCGCTCCCGCTCGGCCCGATAATCGCCACAAACTCGCTCGGCGCCGCCCGGATGCTTACTCGATCGAGCACCGTGACCGGTCCGGCTGGGCTGGGAAAGGTTTTGCTGATTGCGCGTAGCTCAAGTGTGGCCATATTTGTTCTTGCTGCTGGGCAATGCGGTCGGTGATGCCTTTGCATCCTGCGGCCATGCTTCTGCCAGCCGCTGATGCCCGGTTTCTGCTGGTGATCGAGCAAGATGAAGATCGAACGAAGCGTGATAGAAGATCGATTCGCGTGCCCTCTGGGCCACTGTGGTGTGATTGCTTGCCGTGGCGCGCAACGTCTCCTGGGTGCTGCCGGCAAGGATATTCCTGGTTCGGGGAGCGCGATTTACCGCGCTCCCCCGGCGCATCATTCAGGGCAAGAACTCGTTGGTAAACGCCTTCTCAGGTTCAATCATGCGCGCAATCAGGTTGCGATCGGCCATCCATTGCGCATAAGCGCGCCAGACTTCGAGTTTCTGTTCGCCCCAACGCGGCGCTTCGGCCTGATACTGGCTCGCCAGATACTGCTGGCTCCGTCGCACCAGTTCGGCATCCAGTTCCGGCGCGGCCTGCAACAGTATGCTGGCCGCTTCCGCTGGCCGCTCGATAGCGAAGCGATAGCCGGCGCTGGTAGCGGCCAGGAATCGTCGCACCAGTTCCGGTTGCTCGGCGATCATCTTTTCGCTGGTGATAAGCACCGGCGTGTAGTAGTCGGGAATGCACTGCGCGTCATTCATCATGACGATGTTGAGCGGGATGCCGCGCACCTCGGCTTCAATCCCGGTCCAGCCCTTGAAGATCCAGACAAAATCGACTTCATCGCGTTCGGTGGCGACGAAGAAATCTGAGCTGCCGATGTCTACGAATTGCACCTGATTGAACTGGTCGGCGACGCCTTCACATTCGAGCAAACCTCGAATGACCGCCTCTTCGATCGGCGAACCGAATGCGCCGTACTTTTTGCCGATAAAATCGCGTGGCCTGGTGATCCCCTCTTCAACCCGGCTGGCAAACCCGCTGGTGTTGTGCTGAATGATGGCGGCAATCGAGACAATCGGCACCCCTTCGACGCGCGCCTGCGTCACCCCTTCCTGGTATGAGATGCCGAAATCGAGCCGACCCGTCGCCACGAGCTGTTCAACCGTGCCGCCTTCCTGCGCGCCGAGAATCTCGACCTGTAAGCCTTGCTCGCGGTAATAACCGTTTGCCTGCGCCACATACAACCCGGTGTGGTTGGTGTTTGGTGTCCAATCCAGCCCAACTCGCACCAGGGTTAGGGACGGTTCGCTCGTGGGCGCGACAGAAGCGCTGCCGCAGGCGGCCAGCATCAGCGCCAGCAGCGCATTCAGCAGCAGGAATAATCCTCTGGGCATTAGCGTTCTCCTTTCCAAAACACAATCCAGCGCTCGATCAGGTTGACCACGGTAAAGAGCGTAATGGTCAAGAGCGATGTAACCAGAGCCGCTACGAAGACCTGATCGGTGCGAAAGGCGCGCAGAGAACGGGCGATGAAGACACCCAGACCGGCGCTGGCGCCAATCCACTCTGCCAGCACTGCACCGATCACACTGTAGGTAATCGAGACTTTGATGCCGGTAAAGATGGCAGGTAAGGCGGCGCGTAGCCGCAACAGACGCAAGAGCTGCCAGTAGTTAGCGCCCATTGCCTCGAGCAGACGACGCTGGTCGCGATCGGCGCTTTGTAAGCCGTCGATGGTATTCACCACAATCGGGAAGAAGGTGATCAGGGCCACAACCAGCACTTTGGGCAACAGGCCGAAGCCAAACCCGACCACCAGCAATGGCGCGATGGCGACGATGGGAACCGTTTGTGAGGTGACCAGCAGCGGATAGATCGCGCGCCGTAACAGGGGTGATGCATCAAGCGCAATCCCCAGACTGAAGCCGCAGATCAGGGCCAGGGCAAATCCGGGAATGGTGACGGTGAGCGTGGCCAGCGTGTGCTCTCCCAGCACTGGCAGACTGGCGATCAGTGTGGTCACAATCCGTGATGGCGGCGGCAACAGCCAGACCGGGATGGCCCAATACCAGACCAGCCCTTCCCAGAGCGCGATCAGGCCGCTGACCAGCAGCGTCGGCGGAATATATTCAACGATGGTTGCGCGCCACCGGTGTGGCCCGGCGGTTAGCCCGGTTGATGATGATAGCGGCGCGGAGATGTCCTCACTCATACTTGGCCAGCTTTTCGGCAATTGATGAGCCGCTCGGATCGTAGTCGATTTTGATGAGCGTGAAGACCCGACTGGCGCCGGCTGCCAGTACGGCCTCCTGGGCCTGTTTGATGACCGCCATGATTGCATCGTAATCGCCTTCGATTGTCGTTTCCATCGGGCAGACGCGATAGGTGAGACCACTCGCGGCGACTACTGCAATGGCGGCATCAACAGCAGCGTATGTGGTCGGTTTGTCGGGCAATCCTCCCGGTAGCACCTCGAAACTCACCGTTACCTGTGCCATCTTCCCTGCTCCTTTCTGCAATCGAACAACAAAAACGCCGCTCCAGCGTGTGGAAGCGGCGGTACAACGACCAGACAGCATTCCCTACGCTGGCATGACCCAGGTCAGGTTCAGAGGGTCAGTGGCATCGATCGGGCCACAATCTCAGCCAGGCTCTCCTGGCGCCCCTAGCTGTGCGTAGACGCACATGCATCTGTTGTTTGAGGGATGATAGAGTGAAGTGGTTGACCTGTCAAGTCGGGTGCGATGAAGAGAGGGCTGACGCGATTGCTGCGGGTTATTCCGGGCCAGCGCGCGCCACTATCGCGCTGCCGGACGCCAACAAGCAACGACTGGATAACATCCAGTCGTTGCTGGTGGGCCGCCTCGGATTCGAACCGAGAACCTGTCGGTTATGAGCCGATTGCTCTGCCGTTGAGCTAGCGGCCCGCGCACATGCCTGCTGTATTATAGCCAGGAGGAGGCACTCTCGTCAATGAACCGCCGGGTGCGGCATTGCGCTGCCGCGCCCGGTGTCGTGGTTTACGCCATGACGTTCATGACCGACAGGTTGCTGGCCGTTCACCTACCACCAGCAGCATCGATCGCACCGGCGGGATCGCGCTGGTCAGAGCGAAGAAGAGGGCTTTGGCCAGCACCCGGTGCGGCGCGCGAGTCAGCCGCTGCGCCTCGATGCCAACCTGTTCCCACGGTGCCTCAAACCGTTTGAGTGCGATCCGAAAGCCGGCCTGCTCGACCAGCCAGGTCAGTTCGCCCATCGTATAGGTGCGGCTGTGGGTAGTGTAGCGCGCTTCACCTTCCAGCAGCATCTGATGGCGGAATTCGTCGCGTGTGCTCAGGCTTTGCCAGAGGAGCATCCTTCCGATGGCGCGCAAGCGACTCTTCAGGTAGAGTTCGTTCGGCGTCGTGATCAACAACCGTCCGCTCGGACGCAAGACACGGTAGAATTCGCGCAGGATCGGCAGCGGCGAATAGACCATGTGCTCGATCACTTCCGAGAATACTACCCAGTCGAAGCTGGCATCGGGATAGGGCACAGGTTCGCGTTCGAGATTAACCTGGCGCACCTCCACACCCAGCCGATCCCACAATGCTTTGCGTGTATACGGATCGAGATCGGCGCCGCTGACACGGAATCCAGCCCTGGTCAGCAGCTCGGTGAAGTGACCAGGAGTCACGCCGACTTCAAGCACGCGGGCGCCGTTAGCCGGACCCATTGCCCGCAGCATGGCGGCAAAGCGGTGGCGATGAAGGCGAAAATAGGCTTCTTTCCCGTCGGCGCGGGCGCTCCGTTCGACTTGCGCAAATAGAGAGGCTTCGTCAACTTTTACCGTCATACTGTCGTCAATCATAGTGAGCGATGGTAACCGCCGGTTCTTCGCGCCGTATAGTATCATACTCGCGTCATGCCGGCGAGTCGCGCGATCTGGCCTGGCAAGCGGGTCGAAAAAGCGCAGGTAGATATCGAGCGGCTGTCTTGCTCTGGCTAAACCGTCGTCACGATGGTACCGGGCCTCGTGGCTCCTAACGCTGGTGAATCAATGGCAACGTTCCTGACAATCACTGACAGGGTATTGCACCGTTTCTACGCTATCAGTTGCCGGAGTGAATCCGAAGAGCCTGATCCAAAAGTTGGTATCATGCATAGTGCGTACAAAGCAAGGAGAGAAACATGCTGCCACCCTCAACGCCATCCGCGCCGCCACGAAGTGAAGCAAGTCGGCTGTTTCTGCGCTGGTTGATCTACTCGCTCGCCATCTTCACTGCCGTCTGGATCGTGCCCGGAATCGAGTTCAATGGCCCCGGCTGGCAGATCGGGATTGTGGCGTTGCTGTTTGGCTTGCTCAATGCGCTGCTGCGTCCGCTGCTTTATCTGCTCACCTGTCCGCTGGTCATTCTGACCCTCGGTCTGTTCGGATTGATCATCAACGCCGCACTCCTGGGTCTCACCTCGGAGCTGGCCGATCTACTGGGGATCGCCTTTGAAGTGAATGGATTCTGGCCGGCATTTTTTGGCGGTCTGGTCGTCTCGCTGGTCAGCACGACTCTGCAATACCTGGCCGGTGATGTGCAGTTCCGCGTCGTGATCGAGCGGCGACCTCGCCAATAATGAAGATGCTGGCATGGCTGTTTTGCCAGCGATCGCGGGCGTCAAATCCGTCGTGAAACTCCGTCTCGCATTGCCACACAATAGAAACCGTTGTCAGTCTGCGCGAACCGATGGGATGGCGTCGGCCTCGCCTGATTGAGCGCCGGCATCGCGCGCGTGAATGCGAATGACCTGGGTGCCGCTGAAGCCTTGTGGATGTTGCGCGCTTCTTCTTGCCGTTTATCGCTCGATGAGCGATGAAGCGTGATCGTGGAGCGCCCTCAACCGGAGGAACGAACCTGGTTCGTCCCTCCGGTAGTTGTTCCTGTTTCCGGCTTCCTGCTCAGATCCGTTCGCGGGCGCGATGGAGTCGAATCGTGCGTGTCAGGAGAGTCGCGCCGAGCAGCAGAATGCCCAGGAACGGGATGCCTGCGCTGGTGTCGGGGAGCGGCGCTGGCGTTTCAGGTTGACCGCCAGCGATCGCCGGGGTGGGTGTGGCGGTTGGCGCGCCGCTTCCTAACACAACATCAGCCGTGGCTGTGGGCGAGGGGGTTGCTGTGACCGCAGGCGAGACGGTGGCGCCAACGGTTGCTGTGGGTAATGGCGAGGGCGTAGGACTCATCACCGGCGCCAGAGTGGGAGTGGCGGTTCCCGCCTGCTGGTCGCCCACGACAAGCACGGTGCTGATATTCGAGAAGACAGGGCGACTCAGGGTGCTGGATATCGCCTGCGCCTGAACAACGAGCAGGGTGCCCGCGCTAACGGTGGGCCGGATGCGGGTGGCAATCGTCACACTCAGCCGCTCGCCGGGAGCAAGATCGGGGGTTGTATACGTGATCGTCTGACCATTGATCACCGGATCGGCGCCGCGACTGGCAGCAGCGCTCAGCACCTGTAGGTTGGAGGGCATCACACTGCGCAAACTAATCGCGCTCACCGTCTGATCAGGGTGCGTATTCCCCACGACCACAGTAAAGACGATGTCTTGTCCAGCGTAGGCGCTGCCCCAATCGCTTTGCAGGCGCAGCAGCAAATCACTCTCGCCAAACGCAGCCAGTGCCGGCTCTTCGGTCGGCGATGGCGTGATCTCCGGCGTATTTGTTGGCGCTGGTGGCCGTGTCGCCGGGGGGCGGGTCGGCGGCGGCAAGGTTGGCCGCACTGCTACCGTTGCCACCGGTACCGGCGTAGGCGGCTCGGTAGGCAAAACCGGCGGTTCAGTCGGCGCCGGTGGTGGTTCAGTCGGTGGCGGCGGCGGTGGCGGTGGCGGCGCTGGCCGACGAGTAGCCGTTGGCGGCGGTGGCGCAACTGTTGCGACTGGTGTGCTGGTGATCGGCGGCACGGTTGTGCCGATGGTTGGAACTGGTGTGGTCGGGGTCGGGGTGACCGTCACCACCGGCTCTGGTGTAGGGGTGACCGGCGTTGGCGAGGCTGGCTGCGCAGTCGGCGGTAGCGCACCGGCCACCGTTACGTTGACCACGTTCGATACACCGATTTGTGAACCATCGATCGTGATCGTTGCCTGATTACTGATGATTGTTCCCGATGCTACCGTTGGCCGAACCTGCACCTGAAGCGTGATCGAGGCCGGGTTCACGGTGGTTACCGAAAGCGTACAGGTCACTGTTTGTCCTGCTGCCGAGCAGCTTCCTGTCGTAGAAGATACTTCCAGCAGCTCGATCTCGGCTGGCAGGGTATCGCTCAGGGTCACGGCAACTGTGCCGGCACTCTGTGTTGTAACTGCCAGGCTGTAGCTGAAGTTCTGACCGGCCGCAACGACGGACTGCGAGGCGAACTTGTTCACCCGCGTGATCCCCGGTGTTGGCGAGGGGGTCAGAGTTGGCCGGGCTGTAGGAGTGGCGCCCGATGGCTCGGTCGGGGTTGGGGTGATGCCCGGCGGCTCGGTCGGGGTTGGGGTGATGCCCGGCGGCTCGGTCGGGGTTGGGGTGATGCCC
>FWPU01002913.1_pt1 | contig 21288 bp, 18 predicted proteins | sample 2228361 | NCBI WGS metagenome assembly FWPU01 (sample SAMEA103939777, study PRJEB20133) | metagenome
GTTTTTGTAGGGACAGCCCTTGTGGCTGTCCGTTGTTTCGGACAGAGATAAACCCTGTCCCTTGTGGCTGTCCGTTGCTTCGGACAGGGACAAACCCTGTCCCTACGGACCGTCTATTCTTGCGGACAGGGACAAGCCCTGTCCCTACATTGTTTATCAGTTTGGTAGACATCTTTTAATCTCTTTCCTTAAGAACTTTAATACCTCAGGATGATTTAGCTGGTCACTACCCACCGACCTCTTAATCTCTTTTGTATCAAGAACAAATTCTTTGCCCTCTTTCTTGTGTCTGTAGATAAAATCAATTCGGTCAGCCTTTGTCCCAATTAATGCAAGCATAGTATCTGCCATATCACCCAGCGGTCTCCTGTCAATATGATTATACTCCATGCATGCAATAATTCTTGTGCCCTTTTTGGATCTTGTATAGATTTTGAGCTCTCCGTTAGCTTCCTTGACTGTCTGCGATAGTAGTGATAGCCCTAAACCAACACGACGAACAGTTTTTGTGGTATAAAATGGGTCCAATACTTTGGCAAGTGTTTTCTTATTCATTCCTTTGCCATTATCCTTTATTTCTATTTTCAAAAAGTTCTTTTTGATATTTTCTTCAATCATTATCTCAATTCTGCTTGCTCCTGCATCTATTGAGTTTTCCACAATATCAAGAATATGCAAAGACAGGTCCTGCATGTTAGTTCTCGTCGCATCCGTTAAAATTCAAATCTCCAAAAATATAGACCAAAATAGTCATGGGCATTTGTTTTTATTCACACAATACCTTTCGTCCGTGTTCGTTGTGAAACGCCCTCTTTATTTCCAGGATAGTAGGTTTTTCAATGAAAAAACTGGTTGTCATAATTCCAATATCGTTGAGATAGTGTGCATCTGAAGAGCGAATTATTGGATATTTTCTGACCTCGGGAAACTTCTGGTAGGCATCTTCAACACTCATATTACAGGATAACTCAACGGCCTCAATCTTCAGGTCATCAGGAATAAAACCCAATTGTCCAATAATACTGTAACTTTCCCGGTCAATGTGTGAGGCGAATGCAAGTCCGTTAAATACATGGATGTGGCTCAAGACATCCTGAACAGAAAGTTCTGTTGCCCCAATTAGCAATCTATCCGAATATCCTTCAATGTCGTCGTTCTCATTGGCGATTATCTGTTCGCCAAAAAGTTCAGGATCATTCTTTTCCGCAGGCAGAGCATGATATACGATTTCCTGCATTTTTAGCGCATCTCCAATTTCATCAAAAAGTGCTACAATATGAACTTCTTCTTTCGTGCATATCTCCATACCAGGAAGAACTTTAATTGTCTGTTCATTTTCTTTCCTATTGTAGCGTCGATCTTTAGATGGACGCCCATTTTTTCCGGTATCCGAAAGATGACTAACATTAATTGTGAATTGCACATTCTCTGCGGAATTATGGTCGCAGATTCCTATGATATCAAGATTCTTTTTTCTTGCCATTTGTACAACCCTTAAAGGCGACATTGTCAAATCCCCACAAGGAGAAAGACAGGTATGAATATGTAGATCTGCACGGTACCATCTTAACATGACATATAAAGGGTATCAGAAAACCAGGATATCAGGGTGGGGATATTAGAGAAATAATGGCGGATAGAGACATAATAATCTGATAGCATGATGGTTGTTCTCGGTTGCTGGTAATATAATGACCTGCTCATCTTCTTCGGCCTGCTTTTCTTCTTAGATAATTAACAAACCCATTTATCCCACGAATTATCTCTCCATATTTTCCAATCCAGTCCTGGGCAATGTCTTGATTGAGGTAGTGCTTACCAATCAGTTTGTATATGTGATTTTGCGTTTCCCCAGTTTCTCTCCTTGCTGTCAGTAATCCTTTTATATTATCCTTGTAATAATAAGCCATGTATGCTTCTGCTATATTATCACACACAGAAGAGGAAGATCTTTCAATCTGATCCCTTATTTTGAACCTTTCCTCTCCCGGCAACTTCTTGCAGAATTCGTGGATTTCAAGCATATGTTTAAATGCTTTTTGCCAGACCCAAAGTTGCTCAAAGCCTGCTTTATTTTTTTCTGTATTAAAGTTGACTTTTTCTTCTTTTACTATAAAATCATTTATTTTTCCCATGCGGTATTCTATTCTTCTAACTTTCTTCATACTAATAATCTAATACCCTAATACCCTTCCCCCTGATATCCTGATAATCTGATACCCCTTTTATGATTCTTTCTTGCCGACCATATCATACACCCTTCCTGCTATTTCAAATGAAGATAATTCGGTAGTCATAAGCGGCAGTTTTTCCTGTGTTGCTTTTTTCAGTGTTTCAGGTTCAGGTTTACGACCTCCCGCGATAATGATTCCTGCGATTTCTTTTAGAACAGCAACTGCAACAATATTAGGATGGGTTTGAAGTGTAATCCAGACATCGCCTTTTTGCGCATTTGCCATCACATCACTTAACAGGTCGCTAACATAACCGCCAGCGACAATCCGGTTCAAAAATTTCTCACCGGCTTCAATCTTCAATCCTAATCTACCAATCATTGTTGAAAGTTCCAGTGTCTTCATAAATTTGATTCTCCAAGAAAAACACAGCTTCTTAAGCCTGGTTCATTCCGTACAAGATCTTCAGCAAACGATGCGCAATCTGGTGCACCGCAGACACCACAATTAATACCAGGCAAAGTTTTTAGTATCTCTTCCTTCTTCTTCAATCTTCGTATCGCTTCATTTTTATCTGTGGCAAGGGGTGGAAAAGGTTTTGGTTGTATGTCTCTTTCAAAAGAAAAGAAGTTTTCATCATAAAGCTGTTTTACATAGTTTACATCTATTCTATTCTTACCACCAAATTGTCGGATCAATTGCAAAATGTGACTTTTCGCAAGAAATCTGTTCTCTACAGTAAGCGGACCTCCAATACAGCCATCCGGGCAGATAAGACATTCAAGATATTCAATATTATCAATCTTTCCTGATTCAACATCGCTCAGGATTTTAATTGTGTCGTACACACCTGAAACAGAAACTGATGCGTTCTGTTTGATACTTCTAATCTCGCCACCGGAAATCGCCCAGCCAATACCAATACCGCTCATTTGATTTTGTGCCTGAAGAAGAAATCTCCGTTCCTTTCTTTTTAATATGGTAATTATTTGATTGTAAATTTCTCTTATGGAAATAGCACCATCAAGGTATGACTTCTCCATGGTCTCGGGATGGTTTATTGATACCATCTTAGCAGGACACGAGGTAATGTGAAAGATACCTATGTCCTGTTCAGATATGTTCTTCTCAGATGAGAGCTCTTTTCTCAGATTTTTGGCAGCAATTTCCCTTGGTGGCTCCATTCGGATAATCAAAGAAACCAGGCTGGGAAACAATCGTTGAATAAGCCGCACTACCACCGGACAAGTTGATGATATTATTGGTCTTGGTCCATTGTTTCTTTCAAGGTATTCCTCAATTGCAATTGAGACCATTTCACAGGCGTGTGCCTCATCATATACATAGTCAAACCCAATTTCTCTTAGTGCATTCAAAATCTCATAGGGCATGATATCGGGACCAAACTGTGAATAGAGCACAGGGGTCGGAAGAGCAACCTTCACCTTGAACTGACTGATGTCAGAAGTCTTGGTGGTCAGAGACGTTATGGCATTGTATGGACATGTGCGATAGCATTCGCCACAATCAATGCACCGTTCAGCTATAACTTTTGCTTTTCTATTACGAATGCGAATTGCTTTTGTTGGACAGGCTTTCATACATACGACACAGCCGATGCATTTTGATTCATCAATTTTTATTGAGTGATAAGTGACATAGTTATTCATTGTTGCTAGTCAGATTAATGATGATTTCAAGGTTAGTGCCTTTATTCACACTGGAAGTTATCTTGACTTTGTCCGCATTTTTCTTTATGTTGGGCAAACCCATTCCTGCCCCGAAGCCCATTTCTCTCATCTCAGGGGTTGCGGTTGAATATCCTGGTTGCATGGCAAGCTCAATATCTGGAATACCCGGGCCATCATCGTCGACTTTTATTACTATCTTTTTATTATCAAGCGTGAACTTTATTCTACCTGTTTTCGCATACATTACCACATTCATTTCAGCTTCATAACATGTAATTGCAGCACGACGAATAATTTTGGCATCAATTCCAATATTTTTCAGAATGTTTTTTATTGCACAGGATGCAGCTCCTCCATTAATGAAGTCGCCGCCTCTTATCTGAAATTCTTCTTGAAGTTTCGGTTCCTGCTCTATCATCCTAAATCTATTTTACGCCGATACCATTGGTGTACAAAATTCCACATGTTTCAAACATGGATAATTCACAACTTAAAAGTGGAATCATACATGATTCTGCAAGTTTATTTGTCTCCGGGTTTGGTTTCTTGGAACGAACAAATATTACTGCGCTAATTCCAGCTATTTCACAGGTTCTTATTGTTTGATTGTTTGCTAAACCGGTGATAAGGAGATCTGCTTGCGTGCGCGTATCAAGGACATCACTCATTAGATCCGAAGCGATAACATGTTTGATATCAATATCAAGATTTAAGCCTGATGTCAAAATTTTTGCATTAAGAATGTTTTTTATTTCCTGAAGATTCACTTTTTCATTTGTCTTTTCTTGGTTTTGTGTGCCCCAGGTGTCAAACTTCGGGACTTTGTTTTGCGCAAATCATTCAGAATTTTGTCTGCCCTCTGTATTGTACTTTGTGCATTATATTTTCCGTCTACCACCACCACTGGAGCAAGAGCACAACACCCGAGACAATTAACAGTTTCTAAGGAAACATGATGATCAGACGTTGTTTCACCTGCACAAATATGCAGGTTTTCTTCAAAGCGCTTCAACACATTGGGCGAACCGCGAACATGACAGGCAGTTCCCATACAGACTGTCACATTATGCCGGCCTGGTTGTGCTAATTTAAACGCTCTATAAAAGGTGGCAACACTATAAACATCAACTAATGGCACATTGAGCCTTTGTGAAATCATTTTCATTGCTTCCTGCGGTAACCAGTTGTATTTTTCTTGTATGTCCTGCAAGATCGCAATGAGAGCACTCTTTCTATTTTCGTACTTCTTGAGAATATTATCAATTTCTTTCAGATTCAGGTCCATTATTTGTCTCCTTTATATTGTCCTATTATATCGAGTTTTTCAACTAAGTCAATAGTTTTTTGGATAGCATTCATATGCAAAATGCAAGATTGCTTTTTGCTAAACAAAAAGCCTGACCATGCAGGTCAGGCTTTTGTGTCGCGCCGTTCTGGCTAATTTCTACCAATTCTTCCGAATAATCTTGCTGTTTCTGCTACTCTGTTGACCGCAAGAATATAAGCCGCATTGCGCATATTTGTCTTGTATTTTTCGGCGATTCTTACGACATCCCAGAACGACTGTTGCATCATATTCCAGCACTTGTTCTTTACTTCTTCTTCATCGTAAAACAACCTTTGCACATCCTGAACCCATTCAAGATAGGATACAGTAACACCCCCAGCATTGGCAAGAATATCAGGAATTATGAATACTTTCTTCTCTGTCAGAATGTCCGTTGCTTCATTCGTTGTTGGGCCATTTGCACCCTCACATATTATCTTTGCCCTTATCTTGTTGGCATTATTCTCGTTTATCATACCTTCAATCGCACAGGGCAAAAGGATATCACAGTCAAGTTCAAGAAGTTCTTCATTGGTAATGGGGCCATATTTTTTGAATTCCTTTACTGTTTTAGTCTGACTCACATATTGGTCGAGTTCATTGATGTCAATCCCGTTCTTGTTATATATACCACCGTAAATGTCAGTGATTGCGATTATTTTGCATCCATAATCGTATAGCAACCGGGCAATGGAAGAACCAACATTGCCGTATCCGATAATCGCAACCCTCTTACCTTCAAGAGGTATCTCAAGGTGCTTTGATGTTTCAAGTAAGGTATAATACATGCCCAGACCTGTCGCTCCTGATCTTCCTTTTGAACCGCCAATGGCGAGTGGTTTACCAGTCACGATTGCCGGTTCGAAGTACCCGACATATCGGCTATAGGCATCGCAGATCCAGGCCATTGTCTGTGCATTGGTCCAAACATCAGGCGCAGGAACATCTTTGTGAGGCCCAATAATCTCTTTTATTGCGTAAGTGTATTCTTTTGTCAAACGCTCAAGTTCTGATTCGCTCATTTCAGGCGGATTGCAGATTACCGCACCCTTTGCACCGCCAAGGGGTAAATTCAGAACTGCACATTTCCAGGTCATCCATGCTGCAAGGGCTTTACATTCTTCCAGTGATGCGTCAGGACTATAGCGAATCCCACCCTTTCCCGGTCCCCTGAGAGTTGAGTGCTGTACCCTATAACCGGTGTATGTCTCAACTTTACCATTATCTCTGGTTACGGTAACATGGACCGTAAGTTCTTTTTCAGGATATTTTAGGCGATTATAGATCCAGGGCTCAATATCCAGCATACTAGCAGCCTTCTCATACTGATAAGTTGCCTCAATAAATGGATCGTATTTTTTCTTCTTGTTATTGTTCATTGCGACCTCCTTCACGCCTAATCATAATGCAATATTCGTGCCCGGTCCTCCTATTGAAATTTAAAGAATTTTTTGTTCAGACTATTGCAAAATGCAATAATTTATAGCAAATTGCAAGTGTGTCTTATCCTGTTTTTGATTCTTCAGACCATGGTTCGTAGTGTGGCGGCTTGAGATTTAGGATTTTTGCAACAATTCGCCCAAACTGGTAGATGGTAGTTTATATCATATTTACTTTCTGGATTTCAGTTTTCTGAACAAAGATGTAGGGTGAAGCCCTAAAATTTTTGATGCCCGTGACTTATTGCCAGCAGTAAATCTCAGAACTTCTTTTATGTATTCCCTTTCCAATTCATCAAGCGTCAGAAACTTCTTTTTGTCGGCTTCATCTATAGGGGCAATTCCTGATAGGGTAGAACTGCCCTTAAGCTCATTGGGCAGATGTTCCATCTTTATTTCATCAGTAGGGTAGAGTGCCATAATTCTTTCCACAACATTTCTTAATTCCCGGACATTGCCGGGCCAATCATATGCTAAGAAAATTTTTGCTGTTTGCTCTGAAACACCTTTGTATGAGCGATGTAGCTCCAGGTTAAAATCCTGGATAAACATCAAGGTTAAAGGGACAATGTCTTCCTTTCTTTCCCTTAAAGGAGGAATATAGATAGGCACAACATTCAGACGGTAGTAAAGGTCTTCGCGGAAGTTTCTCTGCTCAATCTCGTTTTTCAAATCTTTGTTCGTTGCTGCAATAATTCGTATGTCCACTTTTATTGGATGCACGCCTCCCAGCCTTACAAAAGTCTGTTCCTCAAGAACTTTCAGAATTTTTGCCTGAAGTGATATCGGCATATCAGCGATCTCATCGAGAAACACGGTTCCCTTATCGGCTTTCTCTAAGATACCAATCTTTCTCTTTTTTGCGTCAGTGAATGCACCGGGTTCGTATCCAAACAGCTCGCTTTCCAACAAATTTTCAGGAATCGCTGCACAATTTATTTCAATGAATGGTTTATCTACCCGGGGACTGTTATAGTGGATCGCTCGGGCGAGCAGCTCCTTACCCACGCCGCTCTCGCCTCTGATCAAAACAGTGGTCTTATCCAGCTGGGCAATTCTTTGTGCTATATTCACAACTTCAGCCATTTTCTTACTGCGGCTGACTATCCTATCAAAGTAGTATTTCCCTTTTTCTGACTCAACTGTTTCTGAGACTCTTAGTCTTAACTTCTGCAATTCAAGTGCCCTCTTAATACCTATCTTTAAATCACTAATCTTAAAGGGCTTTAATAGATAGTCATATGCACCCATTTTCATTGCCTGAACTGCTTTTTCAATTATTTCATAGGCGGTTATCATAATTACTACGGTGTTTTCATCAATTTCTTTTATTTTCTTCAAAACTTCAATTCCATCAATACCCGGCAGCATCAAATCCACAAGCACCAAATTTGAAATGTGTTCTTGAAAGATTTTGAGGCCAGTTTCTCCTGAATCTGCCAGGAAAATTTCATAACCTTCTTTTTCAAGCGCCCTTCGTAAATTATTCAAGGTCAGTACCTCGTCATCAATGATAAGAATTGATTCACTCATCAACCACCTCGGAATGTATTATACCTTCCTGTCTAATGGGAAGGATGATTCTTACTTCAGTGCCTCTATTAGGTTCGCTATTTAAAATAATGTCACCTTTATGATTTTTTATATAACTCAAACTGATGCTCAGGCCCAAGCCAGTTCCTTTTCCTTTCTTGGTTGTAAAGAATGGCTCAAATACCCTTCTTAGATTTTCGGACGGTATACCACAGCCTGTGTCAATAATTTTTATTTCTACAAAGTCCTCAAACTTTATTTTGTTTGTGTTAATTGTAATGGTGCCTTTATTTTCTATTGATTGGGCTGCGTTCAACATAACATTGACAATAACCTGTCGTATTTGATTGGCATCAGCGGTAATCATTGGCATTGCGTCAGAGTAGTTCTTTTCAATTTTAATCTTCTTGAGCAGGGGCTGATGGCTCAAAAAAGAGATTGTTTCTTCTATTAAGGCATTTAGATTTAACTTCAAGAATTTGGGCGGGGTGGGCCGGGCAAAATTCAATAAGCCCCTGATTGTTTCAGAAATGCGATAGGCATTATCAAGAACTTCTTTTGCCCTTGCTTTCTTTTCAACATCTGTTTCTTCATCAAGAAGCAATTCAATGTAAGATGTTACCCCTAATAGGGGATTGTTTATTTCGTGCGCCGCACCCAGAGCAAGTTGACTCAGGGCAGACAGTTTTTCATAGTCTGCCATCTGTGTTCGCATCTGTTCCTGCGCAGTGATATCATTTATTAGGATAGTCGCAGAATTTACCTCTTCTCCAGAGTCTACGGGGAAACCAGAGATGCTCAAAATCATGTGATTTCCATCAATGACAACTGGTTTTCTTTCAATGTTGAAATGAGTTTTACTATTAAAAATGTTCGCTATTTTGTCTCTTATCTCTTTATCTTCAAACAAAGGCGCAATCTGGAATATATCCTGATAGTCGTTTAATTCCTTCATTTTTAAAAAACTTCCTGCAAAATTGTTACAGTATGTAATATGATAGTTTTTATCAATGGCAATCATTGCACTGGAGATGCTGTTTATTACACCTTTTATATATGATTCAGAGATACTCAATTTTTTACTCAAACTTTCACATTCTTTTAATCGCTTCCTGAGTTCCTCATTTATCCTGTCAATCATTGTTTTTTTGTTACTTATATCATCAAATGCTGACTTAAGATTTGAAGTTAATGATTTTAGCAGATTGGTCACCTGATTAGAAAAGAAGATCGCCGAAAACAAAAGGAATGAACCAAAGATAATAAAGATTAGCATAATTAATTTTTTCAAAGCATTTACCGGTGCCAGTGCTTCTTTTATATCCATTTCTGAAACCAGATACCAATTGGGTTTAACAAATCTTCTATAGGCACAAATTACCCATTCTCCGCGATAATCACGATGTGTAAGCACACCACCTTCTCCTTTATGGGGATTAGGTTCTGGTTCATAATAACCTCTTTGTTTCAAGACATCACCACCGAGTTTGGAAGGAGACAAGAATCGTCCATTTTCATCAACCAGGAAGATTTCACTCGTCTTTCCAATACGTAAATCAAGAATAAGATTGTAGAATTTCATCAAGGAGATGGAGGCAAAGATGATTCCGATAATTCTATTTGCTTGATTTAGAAGAGGTGCGGACATAACCATCGCATTTCTCTTTAGAATATCTGAATAAAAAATGCTGCTGTTAAAAACTTCACCCTTTAATGCCTTTTTAAAATATTCTCGATCCGCAATATTTGTCTTAATTTCGCTCGTTGAAAAGATTATATCGCCATTTTTGTCAGCGATGCCAACAAAATCAAACCACTCGTTATTTTCAATAAACCGTCTCAAAGCAATATTTTCTCCCTCAAGTTCTTTGATGTCATCAACGACTGCACGATTAATAGCGAGGAGATTTTTCTCGCGCTCTTCCAAAAACGATTTAATAATTCTGGCATTCACCTCTGCAGAATACTCCAGGCTATTTTTTATTTGTTTTTCAAAATTTGCAGAAATCTCGTAGTTAAGAATATAAAAAAGTATCAAAAAAGGGATGAAAAAAAGTAATAAGGTGATAATAATATTACGAAGCAAAAGTCCCTTATAAATATCCCTATAAAAAGGATTACCGCATTTTATGCATCGGTTTGCGGACGGTTTGTTTCTTTCACCACACCTCTCACAGATAATTGCTTCTCTTATTGAATTATTCATCAAGATATTTTAAGGGAAAAAAGTATGAAGTCAAGAATTATGTTTATCCGTTCCATGGATTTAAAATAGCAAACTATGATACTGAAACGGTTTCTTCACACCCTTCAACATTCGCAATTTTTCCCTTGTTTCTGTTGCATATTTGTCACTTGCCCAGATTTTCAAGCTTGTCTTGCCCTCATCTATGCCTAATGTAATAATCTGAGGTCCTATTGTAATACAACTTGCTATTGTCTTTGCATGTTTTCCAATAATTTTATAATAGTGGCTATCACCCTGTGGCTCAATTACCATTAGGCTCCCATCTTTATCCATATCTTGGAAGCCAATGAAAATTTTGCCATCCATATTAGTGCAAAAAGATTGTATCAAACCATTTTCGTTAGTAAGTATTGTTTTAGTGGTGTTTTCACGAAGATTTAAAACCGTTACTTTAATCACATCCCAAACACGGTCAACAATGAGGCAGGTGTTAGAAGATAGATAAGAACTGATGGCTCCTTTTATTAAGTTCTGGAGCTTATATACCTTCACATTGCTCAACTGGAAATTCCATAAACGTAATTCACCGTCACCACTCAATGATACAACATTATTATTTTTGAAAACAGCGAGACCAACGACCATGCCATTATGTCCGAACAATTGAGTGTAGTTTTTCTTCTCTATATCCCAGATTCTGAGAGTACCATCTGTATGACCACTTACGATTATATTACTACGATCGGAGGCTAAGCAGGATATTTCAGGAATATATGTCTCGAGATACATAGTCTGCTTTTTATCAAAATCTACCGCATGGAGTTTTCCTGAAAAACCCGCCATGCAGAGCATATTATTGCAGATACAGAGATCATAAATCTTGTCACTTAATGAGATGAAGGAGTTTTGATTATTAATGCCAGTCAGAATCCCAGCAATACCATAACCATCATGATACGCAATTACTCCCGGACTATGGTAAACGATAACTTTGGGATGTATATCTTCCATATCAATAGTTTGTATCAAATTTAGTTCTTCTGTAGTATCATTAACTGTGCGTAAGAAATGGGTGGTTTCAATATCTATTTCTTTAGTAATCATATTGAAGTGCTGCGCGGGTTGCAATTGAATATCTTCAGTTGTTGGTGTGAGCGCATTTTTAACAATTATTGACTCTTTCAGATCCCTCTTAAACTGACCAATGCGAATATGTTCACCCCATACGCCAATCTTCTGTCGGCTAAAGACTTCGTCAATCTCTTCCTGGCTTAAACGCGCTGAGATTGAATTGTCAAGATTATAAACAAAAACATCACCATTTCTGTAGAATTCAGTATCTTCAATTGCCGGGTTTTCTACAAACCGCAGACAATCTTTGACCCGTTCCAGAATCCCTTCCCTTGTTTCAAGATTGAAACGTCTTGTAGAGTAGGTTGCACGAAAATTCACAATACAATCAAGGAAGCCATACTGATAGAAAACTTTTAACACTTGATAAAAATAAAGTTCATCAAGCCAACCATCAAGTATGATCAATTTCTTATCTGCATTAATTTTGACAAAATTGTGAAAATAATCCGCACCTGCCAGATCATTATCAAGGTGTAGTCCAAGATTTGCGTAATTTGGCTCAATATACTCCTTGACAAAATTACGATCAATCATTTTACTGAACATTGCTCTGTGCCCAGGATTGTCGCGCATGAGATAGAGAATTTCTTCTTTTAAAATGTTGCCGAACCCATTTTTTATGGCTTCGCAAAAATATGTTTTGCCGGTTCCTGAATCACCGGTTACTGCCATTACAATGGGTTTCTTAATTGTAACAAGATGATATATTGTCTCCGATAGTTCATACAATCCAATACTACTCGGTTTCAGAGAAAGGATAGTGACGCCGGGGATATACTTCAAATTAATGTTAGTGATTAAATCATATAACCCGAGTTTCTTTATGCTGTAGATTGCTTCTTCAAACAGTTTTTTATCTGAACTGTTCAGTAGATCAAGGAGGGTTATCAACACTTCAGCATCAATTCCCTGAAACTGCAATTTTTCTTCAACGCCAATCATACCCATTGCCCAGGCAATAGACATTCGCAGGTGATTGTCCTGTGATCTTTTCAGTGCAGCGATATCGCTGATTGAATCCCTCGCGTCAAGACCCAATTTTCCAAGTGCCCAGATTGCTTCGGTTTTCATTTCAAAGGTTGGCTGCAAATAATCTGTTTGTGAATTCTTAAGATAATCGGGTAGTTTCAATATTGGTCTCAGATATTTGCTTTGTTCCCTATACCCAGTATTGCCAAGTGCGTATATAATATTACTGATTAGATTTGTATGTTCTGGTTTTGTCTTTGCAAGAACGGCTATGAGAGTTTTTACACAGCGTGAATCCTTCAATGCTCCCAGCAGGGAAACAATTTCGTTCTGAAAACCAACCGAAATCGTCAGATTTTCTTTACTGAGTAGCTGCAGAAGTGGTCTTAGCAAAGCCTGAGACTGAGTCGCAGTTGCCCCAATATCAAAATTAATTCCACTGCTCAACAACGCATATACCTGTTCAAGCAGCATACTATTCCCAGACTCAATGTTCCGCAAGTCTCGTTGGATATTTTCCTCATCATAGATTACGGCGCAGGTTTTGTCAAAGATTTCATTTTTCATACCTATCAACTGTTCATAGACTGATTCGAAAAATTCACCAGCTTCAGGCAATGCTATTCGTTCGCAAAACCTTGTTTTCAGTTCTCGGCACTTTTCAAAATGCAATAATTGACTTTCTTTTTCTTTGTAATTCCAATCGGGCACATATTTTTCGCAATGCATAAAGTAAACACGATATTCAATAATTGAATAAAGAACTTCAAAAATTTTTATCAGTTCGCCTATCCGGCATCTTTTGTCACCGTCAGTTGAAGACAATTTCTCAATTATATCCTTTGTGTTCTTATGGTTAAGGATGGGTTTCAGGAGTGTTTCTACTGATTCATTTTCTCTGACAACGGTGAGGGAAAGCCAGATTCTGTACCAGACCTCACTTGAGATTATTTCGGAAATATCACCTGGCTCGGTTCGCCAATTGCCAGATGAATCAAGGAAATATACATCATAAGGTTCGTAATTTCTTACTAATGTTACAATATCGTTAAGAATATTTTCAAACTTTGTGGGCGTCAATTCTTTTTCAACACTTTACCAGATTTTTCAAATCAGATTCAAGATTTGTGGGTTCTATCATAACCAACCATCCTTCCTGATAGGGATCCTTTAGTAATTTGTCGTATGAACTTTTTATCCCTTCATTTACCATGATTATCTTACCCGAAACCGGCATCCAAACGCGAAAAGTGCGATTATTCGTAGTGTTTATGCGTGCGCAGGCTTCTCCCTGATAGCGCATGTCGCCAACCCCAGGAAGTTCAAGCATGGTAATTCTTTCAATGCCTTTGACCAATCTTTCATGGACACCAATTCTAACATTTCTATTATTTTCAATTTTTGCCCATGAGTTATCAATGATACAATAATAATCTTTTGGAACTGTCATCAAATCTGATGCACCTGCTGTATAGTACTGCAAGGCACGATTTACAAGAGTTCTTAACTCATCTGGAGTGAATGGTTTCGGTATGTAATCAAATGCACCGTGTTTAATTGCTTCCACAGCAGTCTTGATTGATGGGTAGCCGGTTACTACAATACATTGAACATTCGGTGTTCTCGATTTTATTCTTCTCAGCAATTCTATGCCAGTAATATCAGGCATCATCAGGTCAGCAACAATCAAATCATATTGATTTTCATTATGCTTGTTCAAACCTTCTTCACCGCTCAATGCAGTATCAATTTCATAGCCCTGATCTTCCAGGACACTGGCAATACTTTTGCAAACATTTATTTCGTCATCAACAACAAGGATTTTTGGTTTTTTGCTCATTTTTTACCTCCTCGATACATACTGATAAGCTTTTCCTAAAAATGATATCATCCATCAGATTTTCACTTTGAAGCGGGCAGTCTTATTCTTATTATCGTTCCTTTGTTTACTTCACTTGTAACTTCAATGTTACCGTTATGTTGCTGAATTATTCCATAACTTATTGAAAGTCCCAAACCTGTACCTTTAGATTTCTTTGTTGTAAAGAAGGGATCAAATATTCTGTCCAGATTTTCTCTTGGTATTCCCATGCCGGTATCTTCTATTTCAATTTCTACATACTTGCTATCCGATGATTTTGTTGAACGAATTCTTATCGTGCCACCTTTGGGCATTGCGTCGATGGCATTCAACAAGATATTTGTTATAACCTGCTTAATTTTTCCTTCGTCAGCACTTATTGTCGGCAGGTCATTGCTCAACGAAATCTCTGCCCTTATATTATTGGCAAGAAATACACTTTCAAACAGTATCAATGTCTTGCTTATTACATCATATATTGAGATTAATTTCATTTCGGGAGGAGTCTGCCTTGAAAACTCCAATAGTCCACTCACAATCTTGGCACAACGCTTGGTCTCATCAATTACCATATCAAGTTTTTCGCCAATTTTTGAGCTTCCCTGCAATTTTTCCTTTATTAAGTGGGCATTTATCAAAATTGAAGTCAGCGGGTTATTTATCTCATGGGCAATGCCAGCAGCAAGTCTGCCTATTGCAGAAAGTTTTTCTGTCTGAATCAATTGGTCCCGGGCACTTTCCAATTCTTTTGTCTTGTCCTGCACCTTTTGTTCAAGGGTTTTTGTGAGATTGACATAACCCTCAGTGACATTCTGGAGAGATTGCACCATCTGGTTGAATGATTTAATAAGTTCGCCAATTTCGTCATCCGAGGTGACTTGGGCACGAGCTGTGAGATCACCCCCGGCTACTTTCTCAGTTAGTTGATAAAGTTCATTGATCGGTTTGGTGATACGTTTCACAGTAAAGAACGAGATGATTGCCAGGGCAATAATACTGGTAATAGCAATCAACACGAATATAGAAACCACCCTATTCCTTAAATAGACATAGCGTGCTTCAAGCATCCCTACATAAAGTATTCCAATAATTCCATTATTCATATCTCTTATTGGTTCATAAGCAGTGATAAACCAATCGTTCACAACAAAAGCGCGTCCTATCCATGGCTTACCATCTATCAAAACCCGATCATATACTTCTTCTGATATCCTTGTGCCGATTGCCCTTTCTCCTGAGACATCGCGTACATTTGTCGCAATACGGAGGTCTTTTAGAAAGATTGTTGCGGTTCCAATTTCCTTGCCACGAAAGCGTTCATCCTTATAGACAATATCCTTGATTTTATCAACGATCTCAAAATTTCTATTTAACAATCTACCGCCGTAGACTACGCCGATTAGATTATCACTATCATCAAATACTGGAGCACCAGCAATAATAGCAAGAGCTCTGGCTTCAAGGGTATCTGCACGGGGCTTTGCCTTGGCCGTGGGCAATATCCTTATTTTTGTTTTTTCATATAATCTCTCGCTTTCCTTTTTTAGTTCGTCGGATGAAATTATCATTGCGGCATATATGGATTCCTTTGTTTTCAAGACTTTGGCAAGTATTTCGTTATCTGGGAAGTCATTATAATATTCCGGATTTTCGGTTCTGAGAATTATACATCCCGTTTCATCGGTTATGTTTAGAATATCCATACTTTCGTCTCTTTTGACTTTTTGTAACTCCTTGAGCAAAAAACTGCGGTTTTTTTTAATGAGTGCGTCTTTCACATAGTAGCGAGCAGCTGTTAGCCTGATAACATTCTTGATGGTCCTGCCCTCTTCTTCAAGTACTTCGCGTGCAGTATTCAGGTCAAGTTTGACTTTTTCCTGTCCCTGATTAATAATCGTAGTTCCGATTATCTGTATGCCAGTAAATGTAGATAAAAATACGCCGATTATGATAACTGTTGAGAAGATAAGAATTAACTTTGTTTGTAAAGGGAAATATCTGCGTTTCATTGCTCGTTAATTATATGGATTCTATACGCTTTGTCAACTCAATGCTTGGCGCTGCATCGTCTTATTTACACGGTAATTATGTAGCGGCGCCATTTATGGCACATATTATTTCGAGCAATCACTTGACTTTCCGGCTACAGGAATTAATATTATGGGACATGATTAGGATAATATCTGGAATCTCATTTTTCTTTTTTTTGCTGCTATTAATTTACTTCACTATTCCACCGGATAGAAAGTGTCTATATCCTGATTTCAATTCTTCTAATATCTACGACCGCAACGGCGTTTTGCTAAGGAAGGTTTTATCAAGGGACTACAAAACCAGTGTCTGGAAAGATCTGAAGGATATCGCTCCTGAAATGATCAAAGCTACAATTATTAAAGAAGATAGCAGATTCTTATTACACAAGGGAATAGATATTATAGCACTTTCGCGAGCGCTTTATGACAACCTCAGGAGTCGCAGAATACAATCAGGTGGTTCTACAATAACAATGCAGGTGGCAAAGATAGTCTTAGGAAATAATAAAAGAAATGTTTTTGCGAAATTATTGGAAATGGTTTATGCCCTGAAATTGGAATTGCACTTGGGCAAAGCAGAAATCCTTGAAATATATCTGAACCGCGCTCCCTATGGTTATCAAACATATGGGGTAGAGGCAGGTTCACAGTTCTACTTTCAAAAACCATCACACCAGTTATCCCTCAGTGAGGCGTGCATTATGGCAATAATACCAGAGGCACCAACGATTTTAAATCCCTATAAGAGTTCTGATAGAATTTTAGAAGAAAGAAATAGACTATTGAACAAACTTCTGAAAGCAAGACTTATTGATTCATTACAGCATTATTGCGCCCTGAGTGAACCGGTTGTCATAAACAAAAATGCGTTATTGTTTGAGGCGCCACATTTTGTTGATTTCTTATTAGATAAATACAATAGTTTAAGACATTCAAATATCATTTCAACAATTGACATAAGTTTGCAGAGAAATTTGGAAAAGATGGCATTTTGTTCAATCGAAAATTTAACAAAGCATAATGTTGGTCAGGTTAGTGTCCTGGTGATGGATACAAAAACCGGTGAAATACTGGCTATGGTCGGCTCAAAGGATTATTTTGATGAAAACGAAGGTCAGGTAAATGGTTGTATTTCGCTGCGCCAGCCGGGATCAAGCATAAAACCATTTCTTTATGCACTTGCCCTGATTAATCAGATACCGATAAGCTATCTTATGAACGATACAATAACCGAATTTCGCCTGAGCGATGGAACGGTTTTTGCACCACGAAACTTTGGCGAGAAATATCACAGATGGGTGAGAGCAAGGGAGGCATTGGCTTCTTCTTTCAATGTTCCTGCAGTTCATATTCTGGAACGATTGGGCGTTGAGAATTTCTATAATTTTCTTACACGACTTGGCATAAAAAGTCTATTCAAGAAACCAAATTTTTATGGCTTGAGCCTTTCCCTCGGTGGTGCTGAGGTAAAACTCCTTGAACTTGTGAATGCCTATCGTGCGATTGCAAACACAGGTTTTTTCCGTGAATACAAATTTCTGAGGAATGAGAAAACAAAAGCAGGGGAGAGGGTCTTTTCTGAAGAAGTTGCATATATCATAACAAATGTCCTATCAGATAATGCCAGCAGAATAAAGGCATTTGGTGATGATTCACCATTGAATCTGCCCTTTCCCTGTGCAGTAAAGACCGGAACTACAAAGAATTTCAAGGACAACTGGTGTATTGGCTATACAAAAAGATATACGGCGGGTGTCTGGGTAGGGAATTTTGATGGCTCTCCAATGAATGGCATTTCAGGAATTTCAGGTGCTGCGCCATTATTCAGGGATATTATGATTGAGTTACACAGAGATGAATACCCTGAGGATTTTGAAAAACCAAAGACATTGATGCATGCAAAGATATGCTCAAGCACGGGAATGCTTGCAGGAAAAGTTTGCCCTGTCATTGAGGAAATCTTTATTCCTGGCACTGAACCAAATGATACCTGTTCTTATTGCGGAAGTTTGGCGGATAGCCGCAAGGGCTTTTCCGGCATTATTGAAGTAGAACCTGTAAGGGCGGAATCCGTGCCTAACAGTATTGGCAAATTCCGCATTCTCTATCCTCAAAATGATGACATCTATAAACTTGATCCCCATATTCCATATAGCAATCAGGCGATTGTATTTAAGGTGCAGATAGATTCAGGTATCTCGTCTTTTTCTCTTTATTTGAATAAAAGAAAGATCTGCGAGAATACTTCCACTTACACCTGGCAACCAAAACCCGGGAAATACGAACTTGAGGCAAAAGCCCAGGATGCATCAAAAACATACGAAGACAAAGTTGTTTTTACGGTCTATTAAGGAGTTTATGTATGAAAAATTATTTTGAGAGCAATAACAAAAATCAAGGCAGGCAAGAAATTGCCGACTTTTATGTCTTTGATTCCTAAGAGTCTTATACCAATAGCAAATACCAGCATACCACCGGTTCCAGTGAAGTCATTTAAAAATACTGGTTCACTGAGAAAATGCAGTTGACCAGCAAGCAGAGTCATAGAACCCTGAAATAGAAAAACGACAATGGCAGAAAACAACACACCGACACCAAGGGTAGAGGTGAGAATAATTGCTGAAATGCCGTCCATTATTGATTTTGTAATGAGGAGCTCAGGTTTATGCAAAAGTCCATCCTGGATGCAACCGAGGATTGTCATTGGTCCGATTGAAAATAAGATGCTCGCAGTCACAAAACCCTGACTGAAGCTATCTGATTTCCCAAATCTTATGATTTTCTGTAGCCTTGCACCTATTTGTTCAATTAATTTTTCAATATTAAGCAATTGGCCAATTACGCCACCAAATACTAAGCTCACCAATACTATCAAGGGTTTTTCCATTTGCAATCCAAGTTTCAATCCCAGAACACATGTGAAAATACCCAATCCTATCATGACTGTAAGTCTTAATTTCTCGGGGATGTGTGTTTTGATGCCAGTCCCAATAAGGCTACCGGCGATTACAGTAATTGTATTGGTGATTGTTCCAATCATAATTTATATTATATGCAGGAAAAGAAGAAAATCAATTGATTATTAATAGTTAAAATACTTTGAAGTGTCTGTCTTGCTCATTGATCAGCAAGCAAGCTGACTAAGGGAGGCATAATCACCTTGCAATTGGGGAGAAGCAAATTGAGTGTTATCTTGATTGTCTTTAGTTTTAGTTTACATAATATATATTATCAGACATAAACAGCCGGCTATCAAACGGGAATTTTCATATATGTTTGCCTTTACCGAAACAACAAGATTAAATAGTTCATATTGACACGACATAGAAATTCTATATAATAGAGACATGATCGTGAAATTCAAGATATCTACTGGTGAGAGATGCCAGCTCATTGACATTACAGCAGAAGTCAAGAAGATTGTTAATGACTATAAGGTGAAGCATGGCATGATTCACATATATTGCCCTCATACAACTGGAGCTATAGTTATTAATGAAAACTATGATCCCTCTGTTCAAGAGGATATTACAGAGGCATTGAAAAAGCTTATCCCCTATCATGCTGGCTACTCGCACTCAGAAGGTAATGCTGACGCTCATATAAAGGCAGCAATAATCGGCTCATCAAGAACCCTGTTTATTGAAGATGGCAAACTTGCCTTTGGCACCTGGCAGGGCGTATTTTTCTGCGAATTTGATGGTCCAAGGACAAGAGAAGTTTGGGTAAAAATTGTTGAAACAGAAACCTAAATGACAATTTGAAGGAGGCATAATGCACAAAAAATTATTTATTCCCGGACCAACTGAGGTCAGGGATGATATATTACAGGCGCAGGCAAAACCAATGATTGGTCATCGGTCAAAGGATTTTGGCGCCCTGTATGAAGGGATTGTGAATAAAATAAAAAAGGTATTGAACACGCAGAATCATATAATAGTATTCACATCTTCAGGTACCGGAATAATGGAAGGCGCAATCAGAAATTGTGTTCAGAAAGATGTGCTCTGCTGTGTTAATGGTGCATTCAGTGAACGCTGGTTCAAGATTGCCAAGGCATGTGGAAAGAATGCAGATGAAATCAGGGTTGAATGGGGTAAGGCAATAAAACCAGAAATGATTGAAGAAAAATTAAAACAGAAAAAATATGATGCAGTGACGCTTGTTCACAATGAATCATCCACTGGTGTGCGCGCGCCGATTGCGGAAATTGCCGAAGTAATGAAAAAATACCCTGATACATATTTTCTTGTTGACACAGTCAGTTCATTAATGGGTGATAAAATTGAGATTGACAAACTTGGCATTGACGTCTGTCTCACAAGCAGCCAGAAATGCTTTGCCCTTCCGCCAGGGCTTGCTGTCTGCACAGTAACACAGAGGGCACTGGAAAGGACACGCACCATTCCTGACCGCGGATATTATTTTGATTTTGATGCAATGTTAAAGCGCTATGAAAAAGACCGGCAGACACCAACCACACCAGCTGTTACATTACTCTATGCCCTGGATAAACAGATGGATAAAATACTTGCCGAGGGAATGGAAAACCGTTATCACAGGCATCTGGAAATGGCAGAATATGTCAGGAACTGGACTAAGAAGCATTTTGCACTCTTCCCAGAACCAGGTTATGAGTCAGTTACACTGACCTGCATTGATAATACAAGAAAAATTTCTGTGGCAGATCTAAATTCTGAACTCGGCAAACGTGGTTTTCAAATCTCCAATGGCTATGGCGACTTAAAAGAGAAAACATTCAGGATTGCACACATGGGCGACCTGACCCTTGATGAGATCAAGGAATTGCTGAAGAACATAGACGAAATCCTGAAATTGTAAATGCCTGATTTTTCAAAAGGGGTGGATTGCCTTGCTTCCTTTTTGTTTGAACAAATATGACAATTGGAACCTTACTACAACAAAATGGTAATAGTTA
>FWPU01006051.1_pt1 | contig 21288 bp, 18 predicted proteins | sample 2228361 | NCBI WGS metagenome assembly FWPU01 (sample SAMEA103939777, study PRJEB20133) | metagenome
GGATAGATCCCTTAGTTCTAAGGTGGGGGGCGCGAGCAGTTCTTCAAGAATCATCATCTGTGGAAGACAAACTTGCTCTTTTCTTGCCGAGATTGGACTATTTGATCGGCATGAGGGTAAGTATGAAGATACGTATAGCTGGTCTCCGAACGCTCATTGGGTATTTATGTCTCTGTGGGAGTACCTGATTGCTCGTTTGTGGGAGATGAATAGCCCTGTTAATCAGGATACTTATCGATTATATGCTACATACGCGCTGGCCACTTTATTAGCTCTATTCCTGGGAAGAGAGCCAATGGATTATGAATTGGAAGAACTTATCCCAGTTATAGGTATCCTTGGGAAAGTTGATGACGAGGAAATAAAAGAATTCCACCTTGAAATGTCTACAGAGCCAATACCTGAAGACCCAACAACATTTCATCGACCAGCGGGCGGGGACTGGCTCCTCGGGCCTGATAAAGAAGGGCTTATTGGTCCTCCGGACGTACTGTTCCCCGATGGAGAATACCGCCGAGAGCATATTCAGAAGCCGCCGGCTATCACCCTCGATACGCTGAAGGATGCACTGACGAATGAACAATTGCTCAACGTGAAGGCTGTCGCACATCGCTTGAGTAAGTCCGATCAATGGGTTTACGACAATCTCGATAAGTTTAAGTACGTTAAGCTCGGCAGAACATACTTCATTTTCCGTGATAGCGTGGAAGAGTTCATCAAGAAGCATCTTCACATCCCCGACAGCTCTAAGTAGCTGCAGGCATGGTGACCACCAACTTTTCCAAGAATTCCAAAAACCACTTGGCAAAAGGCAGCTCTTGTGTTAAGCTAAAGTGAGAGGTGATTGAGATGAAGTTCAATAGAGGTCGAGCGATCTCGTCCATCTCCAAAAACGTGGAGAAGGTAGCTGCAAGGACAATAACAACAGGAAGGGGAATCGGGCAAGCTATCGCCTTGTTCAAGAAGTTTCCTTCAGGACCGCCGTCGCCAGTTATACTTCCTCCGATGCGGTATCTCAATATGACAAAGCTTCAAGAGCCCTACCTATTGCTGGTCAAGAAAGAGAGGGGGTGAATGAAGACGTAGAGACAGGATCTTGGGCGTTGGAGGGCCAGCCCGAAGGCTGGCCATTTTGTTTTTCAAATACAAAAGGCCAGATGCCTGAGTGAGACACTAGGTTTCTCATGCCAGCACCCCTTTTAAGCCCGAGCCAAATCGTACACAGGCGCTTCGATCTTGCGATCCGGCTTCGCTTGCTCGACGAGTTTGTCCATCTTTTCTACAGTCTCATCCGACAGCAAATAATCTCCGCACTCCTCGCAGACCTGGGCTGGCACATTCTCGTAAATGTAGAAACGGCCTTGCTCATCTTGCTCAGTATGAGTGACGAGCTGATTGCTTAAAGCCCCTCCACAGATCGGGCAGACTTCTTTTGAGGTTCTTCTCTTCGCCATAGCAATTACCTCCTGCGGGTCCATGGATCAATCCATTTGGCCGGATCCATCCAGTGGACTGTGATGATATAAATATAATCCAGATAGGGATTGTAAGCAAGTTCCACGTATAAGGGCTGGTTGCTCCTCACAAATCCCATCATGAGGCATTCGGGGTAAGGTTTGGCTTTTGGGTACTGTTCTAGAATCTGACCCTGTTGCAAGACGTGAAACACCTCAGAGCGCTTAACCCCTCGCAGCCTCAGTTGTCTCTTGGCATGTCTCGTCCATTTTACCTTTCTAGCTCGACTCGCAGCGTCTATTGTCTTTTCATCTAAAGCCATTTATTTCACCACCCGAGCCTGATCCTTCATATACTTAAAGGGTAGCACAGAGATTTTCCCTGTCAAGTTTTTATTGATCGCCTCTTTAGGATGCGTTATAATGGACTCGACAAATCCAAAGAAGAGGGGTGATGGCTTTGGCAAGAAGGATGTTTTTCGAGCGTGAGCCCGAGGACAGAGAAGCAGGCTGGGAGATCTGGCGAAGACGATTCACGCAGATGACCACCTGGACGGCCTGGGGGATCATCGCCGTCTTCATCGGCCTTTGGCTTCTGAGCGGGATGTACACCGTGGGGCCCTCGGAAGTGGGCTTAGTGAAGCGCTTCGGCAAATACATCAAAACGAGCGAGCCTGGGTTTCATTATAGACTGCCTAGCCCCATTGAGAGCGTGGTGATCGTGGATCGGCAAACGGTCCGCACGGAGGAGATCGGCTTCCGAAGCCGCCCTGGAATCCCAAGCGTAGCCTTCCCCACACGAGAAGAAGAGGCGTTGATGCTCACAGGGGACTTCAACATCATTCGGGCGGAGACGGTGGTGCAGTATGACATCAAAGATGCGCAGGTATTTGCCTTTGAAGTGGAAAGCTATCGCACGGTATTGCGGGAGGCGGCTCAGGCCGTAATCCGCGAGAAGGTGGCACTGCGCGGTGTGGATGAGACTCTCACTGAAAAGCGGGAGGAGATCGCCGCGGAGATCCATCAGGAACTCCAAGCGCTCCTTGATCGCTATGGAACGGGAATACGCGTGATCAACGTCCGACTCCAAGAGGTGACGCCGCCGACCAACGAAGTGGCCGCAGCCTTCGATGACGTCAACAGCGCCATTCAAGACAAAGAGAGGCTGATCTTCGAGGCCAAGCGCTACGCCAATGAAAAGCTGCCGAGGGCTCAGGGCGAGGCCCAGAAGATCCTCAATGAGGCCGAAGCGTACAAACAAAGCCGCCTTCTGCAGGCCCAGGGCGATGTGGCCCGCTTTCTGGCTGTATTAGATCGCTATCAGCTGGGGGAGACGGTGACGGAGACACGCCTTTATATCGAGACGATGGAGGAGATCCTGCCGCAGATGAATAAGATCATCCTAACTCAGGGCGCGGAGGGCAGCATCTTGAGTCTGCTGAGCTTGGCAAAGGCGCTCACAGGCGGGGGTGATAAGAAATGAGAAAGCTCATTTATTTCTTCGGCGCGGTCGTGCTGATCTTGATTCTTTACAAACTCTTTACGTTCGCGGTGGATGAGACCCAAAAGGCCGTCGTCTTGCAGTTCGGCGAGATCGTGCGAGTAGTCGATAAGCCTGGCCTACACTTCAAAACGCCCTTTCTCCAAAACGTCATCTATCTGGAAGATCGCCTGCTCAGCGTGGACATCAAACCCGCCCCCATTATCACCGTGGACAAACAGAGACTCACTGTCGACAGCTACACCCTCTGGCGGATTCGAGACCCCCGCCGCTTCGTGGAGACGATGCAGGGCCTGCGCAGCAACGCCGAGCAACGCTTAGACGACATCGTCTACTCGTTACTGAGAGATGTGCTTGGCCAGAAGAGCTTTGAAGATATTCTAAAACGGGAGTTCCTCTCGGAGGTAAAGCAGAGGACCCAAAATCAGGTAGGGGACTTCGGGATGCAAATTGTTGATGTGCGCATCAAGCGGGCAGACCTTCCCGAAGCGAACGAGCAGGCGGTGTATCAGCGCATGATGAGCGAGCGTCAGCAGATCGCGCAGCGCTACCGGGCGGAAGGGGAGCAAGAAGCGGCGAGGATCCGAGCCGAGGCCGACCGGGAAGTTCAAATCATTCTAGCCCAAGCCCGCAAGCAAGCGGAAGAGCTCAAAGGCCAGGGCGATGCCGAGGCGCTTCAGATCTATGCCGCAGCCTATAACAAGAACCCCGAATTCTTCCGCTTCTGGCGCACGCTCGAATCTTATAAGAAGTCATTCAACAGCAAAGACACGATTGTGCTCTCGACGGATTCAGATTATCTAAAGTTCTTCGAGAGCATGCTCAAAGAAGCGGGCAAACAGAAGCCTTAAACCCAGTTAACAAGTTTGCAAGTTCACAAGTCGGCAGGTTAATAAGGTTGTCTCACGGATCTGCGAGAGCTAATAGACAAATATGTGGTTGAGCTGAAAGCCCAGGGCTCCATCAAATATAAATTGCGGCCTTGAGCACAACGCTGTATCACCCGGCTTGCTTTTTCACCCTGCAACTGCTAAAACTATACACAACGGGAGGGAAGACCGCCTATGACGCAATATCTCTGTGGATATGAATTCAATCAAGTGAGTCGATTTGCACTGCCGGGCTCCAAGCCCCACTATGCCCCAGATCGACTGTGCGATATCAAACACATCAAGCTCGAACTCTCTTTTGATTTTGAAAGGCGCAAGCTCTTCGGGGTGGCCTCTACGACGCTAGCGCCCATCAACGACGGGCTCAAATACGTAGACTTCGACAGCGTCGAGCTCAACATTAAACGAGTCACTTTGAGCACCGGCACGCCGTTAGAGTTTGAGCAGTTGGGTGACAAACTCAGAGTCTACTTCGATAAGCCGCGTAAGAGCGACGAAGAGCTGAGTATTATAATCTCTTATGAGGCCAGCCCGCGGCGCGGACTTTATTTTATCGCGCCCGATGAGGCCTATCCCCAAAAACCCTTTCAGATCTGGAGTCAAGGCCAAGATGAAGATTCGCGCCACTGGTTCCCCTGCTACGACTATCCCAATGAGAGAGCCACCAGCGAGGTCATCGTCACCGTGCCTGGCAGATACTTTGCGCTCTCCAATGGCAAACTCATCGGCGTCACGGAAGATGGGCAACAAAAGACAAAGACCTATCACTGGAGGCAAGAGATCCCGCACGTGACGTATCTAATCGCCCTCGTGGTGGGGGAATTTATTGAGCTCAAAGACAGCTATGACGGCATCCCCCTGTTACACTATGTGCCGCCGGGGCGCGAAGAAGACGCCCAGCGCTCTTTTAAAAACACGCCCGACATGATGGAGTTCTTCTCTGAAAAGACGGGAATTAAGTATCCATACGAGAAGTACGCCCAGATCGCCGTGGCTGACTTCATCTTCGGCGGCATGGAGAATACTTCTGCTACGACGCTCACTGATCGAACTCTACACGACGAGCGTGCGCATTTGGATTTTTCGAGTGATCCGTTGGTCGCTCACGAATTAGCACATCAGTGGTTCGGCGATCTTATAACGTGCAAGGATTGGTCGCATGCTTGGCTCAATGAGGGCTTCGCCACATACTTTGAAGCACTTTATAAAGAGCATCAGCTGGGCGTAGACGAGTTCCGTCAGAGTATGCTGGAGAAAGCAGAGATCTACTTCAAGGAAGACAAGGAGCGATATCGAAGGCCAATCGTGACTCACGTTTACCATGAGCCCATCGAGTTGTTTGATCGGCATCTCTATCAGAAAGGCGCCTGGGTGATGCACATGCTCCGCTTTGTACTGGGCGAAGAGCTCTTCTGGAAGAGTATTCGGCATTATACGAACAAACACAAGGGCCAAACCGTACAGACGAGCGATTTTATCAATGCGATCACTGAGGCCACGGGCAAGAATTTAGAATGGTTCTTCGATGAATGGATCTACAAAGCGGGGCATCCCGAATTTAGAGTCGAGTATCGGTGGGACGAAGAATCGAAGCAAGCGCAGATTTCTGTGTCGCAGAGGCAGACGAACGATGAGCTCACGCCGGTCTTCGAGATGCCCGTCGAGATTCTGTTTAAAACAGCGAAGAGCACTGAACGCTTTAAAGTCTTTCTGCGCGAGAAAGAACAACGTTTCTATTTCCCGTTAGATGAGAAGCCATTGATGGTGCGCTTCGATCCGGGCAACTGGTTATTAAAAACACTCGAATTCACGCTGCCCAAAGAGATGTTGCTTTATCAGCTCAAGCACGATGAAGACGTGATAGGCAGAATGCAGGCCGCCGAGGGCTTGGCCAAGCTGGGCACATTAGAAGTCATCGAGGCGCTCAAGGAGACGGTGCTTAATGATAAATTTTGGGGGGTGCAGGCGGCGGCAGCCAAAGCCTTGGGCACGATCCGCAGCAGCGCCGCGCGCGATGCCTTAATCGAGACGCTCACGGTAAAACACCCCAAGGCGCGTCGGGCCGTGGTTAGAGCGCTGGGCGAGTTCAAAGACGAGATAGCAGCTGGCGCTCTTTTGAAAATTCTAGAAAAAGACGAAAGTTACTTTGTGGAGGCCGAAGCGGCCTTGGCGCTTGGCAAGACCAAATCTTCAGAGGCGTTCGAAGCACTGCAAAAAGCGCTTGAGAAAGACTCGTATGATGAAGTCATTCGGGCTCATGTCTTTCAGGGCTTCGGCGAGCTCAGAGATGCCCGTGCTTTATCTCTGGCGATGGACTGGTCAAAATACGGAAAACCCTCGCAGGTGCGCCAGGCAGCCGTGACGGCTTTAGGCAAGCTCTGGGAAGGCAAGTACGAAGTTCTAGAGTATTTGAGCGATCTACTTGACGATAAAGATTTGTGGGTGCGGCTGGCAGCGATTGATGCTTTAAAAGAACTCAAAGATGATCGGGCCATCCCGGCGCTTGAGCGCGTGGTTGAGCGCGCCTTGGACGGCCGGGAGCGACGCCGAGCCAAAGAAGCGATTCAGAAGCTTAAAGAGGGCAAAGAGCGAAGCGATGAGCTGAAGAAGCTCCGCGAAGACCTCGAAAAACTCAGGGAAGAAAACAGACAGCTACGAGACCGATTAGATAAGTGGGAAGCGAACGCAAACAAAGCGCGGGCTACGAAGAAATCCAAGAAGACAGGATAGGGGTGGACATCAACGAAAGGGGTGCTATCATGATGCCTCGAGCATTTAGGATAGGATTATTATGACTGGGGCTGGTGTCCTTTCTAAGCGTTCTCTTAGGATTAGTGGGAATTTCGCATAAGATGGTCAGCCAGGGAGATCTCGTCATCGGCGGCGACCAGGTTTACACCATCGAAAAGACTACTTTCCGCATAGCAGGGAAGATCATAGTCAAGGACAATGTGTAATGGGTCAAGAGATCGTTACCAGGGCCTAGTACCCAGTCCGTAGAGATGCGATCCAACACGATCGGCGGCAGCAACGCAAATCCCTTGGGCACCTTCACCCCTAACTGCCTAAGCTTTCGCCACGGGCTCACTCCGTCCATCCCCTTGCCGGTATGAGGCCGCTCCACGTTGTAATAGTACACCCACTGTGCCGCTCGCTTCAACAGCTCCCGCTCCTCCTTGATCCCCAAAAGCAGGGGCAGGTAGAACTCCTCATCGTCTGTGCGATGGCTTCTCTCCACCCGCCCGTTGTAGCCCTTCCTGCCAAGCGGGAAGCGCACAAGCTTGGCTCCCAAAGGCTGGAAGATCTTGCGGTTGAGCCTAGCGATCTGCTGCAGGCTCTCCCCACCCCACTCGCTGCCCCAGTCCGTCTGCCACTGCAGCTTCTGCCAGATCCCGTGACTGCGCAGCCAGAACAAGACCAGCCCGGCGAAACAGAGGGCGTTGGTCAAGGTGTTCTGGTGGCTGAAAGCCAGGAAGCGCAAACGAGTCCGGCCCTCCAAGAAGGTCCACTGGTAGCGTGGCAGATGCGCTTGCTGCAGGTGGTGGATCAAGCGGGAGCCCAGGGTCTCTTCGTCGCGGATGTCCTTCACATCCACCTGGGCCAGGGCGAAGGGCTTTTGCGTCTCCCAAGCCCAGTGGGCGGGGTAGCAGACCTTCCGGCGGCGTCTGGGCTGGACCAGGCCATGGCGGCGCAAGATGTGGCGGATGGTGTTGGGGGAGAGGGCGAGGCGCTCGCGGTGCCACAGCTGGCGGCTGAGACGGGCTCGGCCGTAGCCTGTGACCCTACGCAACTGCACTACCTGCTTCTCCAGGGCGGGGTCGGTCCGGCGCGGGCAGGAGTGAGGACGACGGCTGCGATCCTGCAGCCCAGCCTCGCCTTCGGCCTGCCAGCGGCGTACCCACTGGCGTACCACCTGGCGGCTGGTCTGCCACTGCCGAGCTGTTTGGGCAATGCTGCCCGTTTGCTGCCAGCTCTGCACGAGTTTGCGTCTTGCCTCGTGGGGGTTCATCCTGTACACTTCCTGATACGATAGTTCCATAGCGCGCATCCTTTCTGGGCGCTCTTCCAAAGTCTGGCCCATGAGAGGATGCCCGCTTTCTTGAGCCAGCGCCACACCTCCCCCTGGTAACGATCTCTTGGCGCAGGGACCACCCAGCCTTGACAAACACCATTTTGTGTATTAAAATCAAAATAATAAGATTTTCTGTTGCCTGGAGGTGGTTTTATCAGCTCCAAGGACTGTGTTATACTAGATGTGTCCATGCAAGAAGATGGCTGGTACTTGGCCTCAACCAGAAGCAAAAAGCTCCATTTTGTGACGGAAAGCAAAACTTACAATGGGCTCAGGGAAAGGGTAAGAAAAGGATTGGACTTCCATATAGGCAGTGAGTGCAAGAAGTATGGTCTCTCGGTCAAGCCTGTCATCAAGTTGATTTTCAAAGGTATAGTGAACCCGGCTGCAAAAAAAGAATTGCCGCTGCGCGTTTACAAAGAGAGGGATGCCTATATCGTTAAGGACAAGGAATTCTGCTTCAAGGCGAAAAGCCTGTCTGCCTTGTTGAAGCAGATAAAGAATCGAATAAACTATCGCGTGAAGCTTGTCTTGGAAGACATTTTAGAGTAAATGCCTGAAGTATTCTGCGAATTTCTTGCAATAGCTTTTGTGGAGCTTGCCGGTGCCTTTGAAATAATACTCTAACAACACCTCAAGCACCTGAAATGTCGATGATATCTTTTTGATTATCTCATCTAGTACACCCCATGAGATCAGTGCCTCCTTGCCTTTCTTCCTTTCAGCATAGGTGAAGTCATATCTTCCGAGTCGAAATTTTCTATGGCCGCCCTTGCCGAGCTCAGGTTTTATTGATCCCCCTAAACTCCTGATTAAAGACTCAAATTCTCTTATCTTCAGCTGTCTCTTTTTCCCCGCTTTTAGTCCCCTGTCTGCAAGCTCTTGTAGACCCTCTGCCCCATATCTATTCATGCGGAGAAGTATAGCATACGGCAGTATAGGATTTGCAACGAGCATGAAAATGCGCTATACTTTGGCCTAAGGCGATTTGCAGAAAAGGAGATGAGACACGATGAATGAGGCAGACATTACGAAGTCTCTGAACGGTACTCCGCTCTTCTCGCGTCTGGGCCGCAGAGAACTCGAAGCATTGCTCAAGACGGCCAAAGAGAGGGAATTCGAGACGGGCCAGACCATTGTGCGAGAGGGCGATATGGGGGGCTTGGGGTTCTATTTGATTCTCGATGGGCGGGTGGAGGTCAAGAAGGGCAATAAAGTCTTATCGAAGATAGGTGCTGGTGGGTTCTTCGGCGAGATGGCGCTCTTAGACGACGCCCCGCGCTCTGCGGATGTCGTGGCCACCGAAAAGACGAAGTGCTTGCTTCTGACCAAGTGGGACCTCAAAAGCTTAATTGCGACCTATCCCGACATCGCCATGAAGATGTTGGAAGAACTAACACGTCGGTTGCGGGAGACGGATCAAGCACTGAGCGAGTGAACGAGCCTGCAGAGCGTTCCGCACGAATAAGTGTTGAGTCAGCCGCCTGCGCTCACACCTGCCACGAAGCCGCCCTCCGTCATCTTGCGGATGTCCAACACCTCGTCGAGTTTGTCGGCCCTCATCAGGCCCAATTCTAATACGACTTCACGGATGGTCTTATTTTCTGCCATGGCCTTCTTGACCACCTCCGCGGCCTTGTCGTAGCCGATGTGGGGCGTGAGCGCCGTCGCTAAGATGGCATTCTGCGCCGCCAAGCGCTCCATGCGCTCGCGATTGGCGACGATGCCCGCCAGGCACTTGCTCGCGAAAACCTCGCACGCATTCGCTAAGATGGTGATGGACTGAAGCAGATTATGGGCGATAACGGGCAAGGCCACATTGAGTTCAAAGTTGCCAGCCGCCGCTGCTGTCGTGATCGTCACATCGCTGCCCATGACTTGCATCGCCACCATCATCACGGCTTCGGGGATAACGGGGTTGATCTTGCCCGGCATGATGGACGAGCCGGGCTGCAGGGCGGGCAAGCGAATCTCTGCCAGCCCCGCTTGAGGCCCGGAGTTCATCCAGCGAAGATCATTGGCCATTTTATAGAGGGCGACTGCCAGCGTCTTTAACGCCCCGCTCAACTCAACGGCGGTGTCCATCGTCGCTTGGGACGCGAAGTGATTGCGGGCTTCGCGGAACGGGATACTCGTCTCTTGTGCCAGCGCTTGGGCGATGCGCCGCCCAAATTCGGGATGGGTGTTGATGCCCGTCCCCACCGCCGTGCCGCCCAAGGCCAATTCATGAAGGCGGGGCAAGGCAGCTTCGAGCCGCTCCCGCGCCAATTCGATCTGCGCGGCGTAACCCGAAAACTCCTGCCCCAATCTTACGGGCATGGCATCCATCAGATGTGTCCGCCCGGTCTTCACAATGTCGTCAAATTCGCGAGCTTTCTCGCTCAGGGCGGTGTGCAGGCGCTTCAAAGCGGGCAGCAGCTGTTCGCGCACCGCCAGCGCGGCGGCGATGTGAATGCAAGCAGGGATGACATCGTTGGATGACTGCCCTAAATTCACATGGTCGTTGGGATGCACCGCCGTTTTGTCGCCGCGTTGAGCATTTAAGAATTCGCAGGCGCGGTTGGCAATCACTTCGTTGGCGTTCATATTAGTAGAGGTGCCCGAGCCCGTCTGAAAGATGTCCAGCGGGAAGTGCTCATCTAGTTTGGCCTCAACCACTTCTCGGGCCGCTTTTATAATAGCGCCGGCGCGACGCTCGTCCAGCAGGCCCAGCTCTTTATTGACTTTGGCAGCGCACAGCTTGATTAAGCCCAACGCCCTGAGAAAAGCCCGCGGGAAGCGAACACCGCTAATCGGGAAATTCTCGATGGCTCTTTGCGTCTGCGCGCCCCAATAAGCATCTTTGGGCAACTTGACGTCTCCGAGTGAGTCTCGATCGATCCGATACTCCATATGTACCACCTCCTCCTGCACTCATCGAAAGTATAGAGCGCTCGTTTTTAAAGTGCAATGACGTAGATCATAAACGAACAGTCTAAAGTTGGAAAGTCTAAAAACCTCTGACTTGGGACTTTTAGACTTTGGACTTGTAATTATATGGCTTCCGCCACCAGCTCTGCGATATCTTTATTCCCCATTTCGGCGCTCTTGGACTTGATCCCGTCCTCGAGCATGATCATGCAAAACGGACAGGCACTGGCGACAAGCTTCGCTTGGCCATCGCCGCGCGCCCCCGCCAAAGCCTCCTGAGCCTGCTTTACTCTCAGCTCGTTGACGCGCTTGCTGGGTTCCTCTTCAAGCCACATCAGACCCCCACCTGCTCCGCAGCACATCCCACGCCCGCGATTGCGGTCCATCTCCACGAGATCTACACCCGGAATCTTCTTTAAGACATTTCGAGGTGCTTCAAAAACGCGATTATAACGCCCCAGATAGCACGAATCGTGATAGGTGATCGTGGCTCGAATCTCTTTTGTGAGTTTGATTTTTCCACTATTGACGAGTTTTTCGATCAGCTGCGTGTGATGCACCACCTCGTAGTGACCACCGAGAGCTGGGTACTCGTTTTTAAGCACGTTAAAGCAGTGGGGGCAGATCGTCAGCAGGCGCTTCACGCCATAGCGCGTGAACGTCGCGATGTTCTTTTGGGCAAGCTGTTGAAAGATATATTCATGCCCGATGCGGCGGGCCGGGTCGCCGGTGCAACTCTCCTCTTCGCCCAAAATGGCAAACTTAATACCCGCGTGTTGTAGAATTTTAACGACACTGCGCGCGATCTTCTGGGCTCCGGGGTCGAAGGCCGCGGCACACCCCACAAAGAGCAGATATTCGATTTCAGAAACGGGATTCGCGCCTGCCGCCACCATTTGAGCCATCACGGGCACTTCCAATCCCTTGGTCCAGTCGAGTCGTGCTTGTTTGGGCATGTTCCAAGGGTTGCTGTGTCGGTCCATGCCTTTGAAAACTTCAGTGAGCATAGCAGGGTACTTGTCTTTGATCATGACTTCGTTTCGGCGCATCTCCAAAATCTTGCCCAATTGATCAATCTGAATGGGGCAGGCCTCCACACACGCCATGCACGTGGTGCAGGCCCAAATCTCTTCGGGGCTCACGGAGACACCAACCACATCGCGGGGCTCTTTGCGCCTGCCAAATATGGGTACTTCCTCATAGGCGTGATCGCGCAACTCGATAATAATCTCCTTGGGCGACAGGACTTTGCCCGAAAGATGTGCAGGGCAGTTGGCCTCGCACCGGCCGCACTCTGTGCAGCTGTATAGATCTAAAACATCTTTCCAACTGAGATCTTTGAGGGTCTGCAACCCCAGCGTCTCGCCCCGCTCAAACGCCCCTTCGACGTCAAGAGGCTTCAGCGCGGCGCGCGGATGCCGCGGCTCGGCAAAGAGCACATTGAAGAAGCTCGTGATCACGTGGAAGTGCTTCGACAGCGGCAAATAGTTCAAAAAGAAAAGAATCGTGAAGGCATGCAGCCACCACGAGGCCCGATGCACGGCTGTTAGTGTGTGCTCCGACCAACCCTGCATAAAGAGCATCATCAGGCCGCCGAAGGGAGCCCAAGCGCCGCGCGGATTGTTTTGCATCAAAGCGTACTCGGCCCCGTCGATCAGAAGATCCGTAATCATTAGAATCAGTATCTGAATCAAGATCAGATTCGCGTCCCACGAGAGCGTCAGGCGCTTGATTTTTAAAACCCAGCGGCGGAACAGGGCTGTGAAGATCGCCAGCGTCACCAGCACGGCAAAGAGGTCTTTAAAGAAATAATAGAAATTCCCAAGCGCGTTGTTGGGGATTTCGAGATCGGGGAAGAAGCCGTTAAGAAAGAGCGAGATGGTGCGGATGGTGAACACGCAGAAGCCCCAGAAGATGAGGGCATGCATGGCCCCGGCCACTTTCTCTTTGAAGAGGCCGCGCTGGGCGAAAAAGTACCAAAAGAGATTTTTGAGGCGCTCGCCCCAGCGGTCGAAGCGCCATTCTTTATTGCCTATCACTAAAAGCTGCCAGCGCTTGGAGATGAGATGGCTAAAAAGCCCAAGCCCCAAAAGCAGCATCAGGCCGAGCCAGAGCTTGCCAGTTAGACCGAGAAAGACAAAGTGAGTAGCAGGCACGACGGCGACCCTTTCTATCTCAAGCTAAGCTCCGAGCTTCAATTCCACTTCCACGTGACATACTGGTGGACCAGCGCGATGAATAAATCTTTGAACTCTTCATCCCGGCCTTCGAGATAGAGCTTATTCAACTGCGCCAGCTGAGTTTCTAATTGCGCCCGAACTCGGGAATCGTAATAGCTCGAGACATACGCTCTTAAGCGCTCGATGTTCTTGAATGCTCTTTCTACGTGCTCTCGCGTGGCCACATAGTTTTCGGGATTTTTTAAGTGCTCTCGCACAAAATGCGCCTTCTCTTGATCGAAGCCACCGTCCACCCAAACCTCTCGTGCTGCCTGCACAATGCTCTGGCCGTCTCTGAGCAGGGGGCTGAGATAGCTGGCCCTCGTGAAGATTTGATCCATTGTGTATTCGAAAGAGGCCAACCCCTCGTCGGTGGTTTCGATGTTTTCGAGCATCGCGCGATACTCCTTGTCGATCTCTTCGAGGGATTGGCCATAGTGCTCTCTTAAAAGTCGATCAACCTCTTCGGGCGCAAAACAGAAGCCTCTACTCCGTCGGAAGACGATTCGATCAAAGAAGCCCAAAAATGTGCTCATCGGGGCTTTTCGCACCAGAAAGTCAACGAAGCTCGCGCCGAAACTATACGTGAAGCGCCTGAGCCCACAGGCGCTCAAATTCTTCAACAAATCAGACTCGTAGTTTTGCATGAAAAGTTTCAGATGCTGATTGGTAAGCCCGAACTGCTTAGCGTCAGAGATCCCGTCGACTTTAAAGGCGGCATAGGACGCTAGACCCTCGCGCAGCACGGTGGGCTTGAGGCCACCGATGAGCGTCAGATCTAGAATATGCGTTAGTTCATGAGGCACGACTTGCTGGGGCAGCCCAATACTTAACCCTCCGAGCCCCGTGGGCGCATAGTCAAGGCTGATATAGACGGCGTAGGGGTTCAGAATGCCCTTGAGCACGCGATCTTCATATTCGGGTGGCACATTCGTGACGTGAGCCGCGCACGTCAAGCAGCCCGTCTCTTGCTGATACTTTTCTAATGAGTCATACACGAAGACGGCCACCTTGCCTTCTTTAAGTGCGCTATAGGGCTTGAACAAAACGAGCTCTATTAGGCCCAGATTTCGCTCTAAAGAGCCTGCGATCTCTTCGAGCTTTACGAGTAGCGGGTCGGCGCTCTTGCCCAGTCTCTCTTTCGGGGTGTCCTTCCAAAGATAGACGAAGAAGCGCGGGGTCTCGTAGACGATCCATCTGCCCTCAACCGTATAGGGCTGGGCATGGGCTGCTATTGAGGCAAAAAGTACTATGACTAAGCTCAGAATGGGTGCTACTGATCTTCTGTAAGGCATACTCCACCTCTTCATAGTTTAATATTTTACTTGCTCACTTGTCCACTTGCGAACCTGCTCACTTTCTTTTATCATTCAAGGCCGGAGAGGAGTCCCATGGCGAAGTACGAGAAGCTCAAAGCTCACTTGACTCTGGAGCAAGAGATTTTGGAGTTCTGGGAAGAGAACAAGATCTTCGAGAAGAGCTTAGACAAGACGAAGGGGCAGGGCTGTAATTACGTCTTTTACGAGGGGCCACCCACCGCCAACGGCAAGCCCCACTTCGGGCACCTCATGCCCCGAGTGTATAAAGATCTGTTCCCGCGCTACAAGACGATGCGAGGCTTCTATGTGCTTCGAAAGGGCGGCTGGGATACTCATGGGCTGCCGGTGGAGCTTGAAGTCGAAAAAGCCTTGGGGCTCAACAGCAAAAAAGACATCGAGAGATACGGCGTCGAAAATTTTATTAATAAGTGCAAGGAGAGCGTCTGGGAATATAAGGCCGACTGGGAGCAGATGCTAAGAAGAATGGGCTTCTGGATCGATATTGAAAATGCGTATATCACCATGACGGACGAATATATAGAGTCTGTGTGGTGGGCATTGAAAGAGATCTGGAAGCAGGGGCTGCTGTATCGGGGCTATAAAGTATTGCCCTACTGCCCCCGCTGCGGGACGCCTTTGAGCTCGCACGAGGTGGCGCAGGGCTATGATGAAATCACAGAGCCCGCGATCACGGTTAAGTTTGAACTAAAAAATCGTGAGAACGAGTACGTGCTGGCGTGGACAACCACGCCTTGGACGCTGCCCGGCAACGTAGCGCTGGCGGTCGGGGCTGAGATCGATTATGTGAAAGTGAAGCAAGGCAATGAGATCTACTATTTAGCAGCGGCGCGAGAGAATCAGGTGCTTGCGGCAGGGCCGCAGCCTCAATATGAAGTGCTTGAAACGCTCAAAGGCAGCGAGATGGATGGCTGGGAGTACGAGCCGCTACTGCCGTTCTTGCACAATATCTTAAGAGCCGAAGAGCGGACTCCGCGGGCTTGGACGGTCATCGCCACTGAAGGGATGGTCTCCACGGAAGAGGGCACCGGCGTGGTGCACACCGCCGTCATGTACGGTGAGGAAGACTACGAACTGGGCGAGCGCATGGGGCTGCCCAAGTATCATACTGTTGATCTCAACGGGCGCTTCACTCAAGACGTCAAGCCCTGGGCTGGCCGATTCGTCAAAGACTGTGATAAAGAGATCACTCAATATCTCAAAGAGCAGGGCAAATTATATAAAGTCGAGAGCTACACGCACACGTATCCGTTCTGTTGGCGCTGCGACACCCCGTTACTTTATTACGCCGTTGACTCTTGGTTCATTCGAACGACGGCCAAGCAGAAAGAGATCATTGCGAACAACAAAAAAATCAATTGGCATCCGGAGCATATGCGCGACGGGCGCTTCGGCGACTTTTTAGAGAAGATGAAGGACTGGGCGCTCTCGCGGGATCGTTACTGGGGCACACCCTTGCCCATCTGGATCTGCAACAACTGCCAAAAGCAGATCTGTGTCGGCAGCCGAAGAGAGCTCATCGAGCTGGCTTACGACAAAAAGCTTGCCCAGAGCGTTGAGCTGCACAAGCCGCATATAGACGAAGTCTTTTTGAAGTGCCCAGATTGTAATGGGCAGATGCGGCGCGTGCCCCAAGTCATCGACTGCTGGTTCGACTCGGGCATGATGCACACCGCCCAGTGGCATCATCCGTTCGAAAACCACGAGAAATTTAAAGAGCAGTTTCCGGCGGACTTCATCTGCGAGGGGCTCGACCAGACCCGCGGCTGGTTCTACTCTCTTTTAGTGACGAGCACGCTGCTCTATCCCGATCATGAGTACCCGTACCCGCATCCCTATAAGCATGTGATCGTCACTGGGCAGGGGCTCGATGAGAAGGGCAAGCGGATGAGCAAATCCCGCGGCAATGTGCTCGACCCCATGGAGATCGTGGATGAATACGGCGCTGATGTGCTTCGCTGGTATCTATATTCGGGCGGCGCCCCCTGGCGTGACCGGCTGCTCTCCAAAGAGGCCGCGCGCGAGGGTTCTAGAATTCTAGAGACGATCCGCAATGTGTATAACTTCTTCGCGCTTTATGCGAGCATCGACGGCTTCGATCCGAAGAAACACACATCAGCCGTGAAGGAGCGCGCTTTGCTCGATCGCTGGGTTCTCTCGCGCTTGCAGGGCTTAATCTATGGCGCCACGGACGCTTTAGAGCAGTATGACGTTGTTGAGGCCACCAAATCTTTAGAAGGTTTCGTGGACGACTTGAGCAACTGGTACGTGCGAAGCTCCCGCCCGCGCTTCTGGAGCGAAGAAGATTTAGAAGGCGTTTCTAAGCGCTCTGCAGATAAACGAGCGGCCTACTCGACGCTCTATGAAGCCTTAGTCGAGCTCTCGAAGCTTCTGGCACCCTTTGTGCCGTTTTTGGCCGAAGCGATGTATCGCGCTCTGAAGCAACCCGATATGCCCGAAAGTGTACACTTATGCGACTGGCCCGCATTCAATGCCGACCTGTATGACGCCGCGCTTGAGAAAGAGATGGCGCGCGCCCGCAGCATCGTGACGGCGGGTCTTCAGGCGCGAAACAAAGCGAAGATCAAGGTGCGCCAACCGCTTCGGCGAGCCGTGTTTCATTTAAGGGATTGCACCGCTCAAGAGTGGCAAAGGCTTTGTCATTCGGAGCTTGGACGATTAATACAAGCCGAGCTGAATGTGAAGACGCTTGAAGCAGAGGATCTCGTCGCTCATTTATCCAAATACGGCACCTATGGGCTACAGATTAAGAAGGACAAACTGGGACCAAGGTATGGCAAGCTCCTGCCCAAGATTGAGCACGCCGTTCAAGCGTTGGATGCCAGACTTCGACTTGCAGTTGAAGGCGAGCTCCGTTTAGCCGTCGATGGGCAAGAGATCGTTTTGGGGCAAGACGAGTTTGAGAAAAAGTTCTTTGCGAACGAGGGCTTCGCCGATGGCCACGACGGCCCGGCGACGGTCATCCTTGAGACCGCGCTCAATGAAGAGCTTCGTCAAGAGGGCTACATTCGGGAGTTCGTGCATCAGCTTCAAGAGCTGCGCAAGAAGGCGGGCTATGAAGTCACAGATCGTATCGCGCTCTTCTACGAGGCCGAAGAAGAACTGCGTCGAGCCATCGAGAGATATACGGAGCACATCAAGGCGGAAGCCTTGGCGCTTGAGCTTCATCAAGGCGGTGTGCCAGCCCAGATAGATTACGCTCAAGAGCTGAGCGTTAATGGCTTGAGGGCGCGGGTGGGGCTGCTCAGAAGGGAATAAAATGGCTTTGGATCGCGAACGGATCTTGTGCGGGCTGAAAGATCGGCGCTTCTGGAAAGAGCTCATCGTTTTAGAAGGTGCGGGTTCGACGAACGACGTGATGCGTGAGCTGGCCCAGAACGGAGCTCCGGAGGGCACGGTCGTCATTGCGGAGCGACAGACGGCTGGCCGTGGCCGAAGAGGTCGAAGTTGGCACTCCCCCCAAGGCGGCGCCTGGTTCTCGATTCTGCTTAAGCCTCCGGTTAGCATTAACTCGGCGGGCTGCGTATCAGTTCTCTTAGCTGTAGCTATCGCCCAGAGTTTAAGAGACTGGCTCAAGCTTCCCGTAGGCGTCAAGTGGCCCAATGATCTTTTTTTGAATCACAGAAAGCTGGGGGGGATATTGATCGAGCTGATGACGAATCTTGATCAAATTGAAGCGCTGGTCGCCGGGATCGGCGTCAACGTCAATAATTCTGTAGCTTTGGAAGAGGCGAGAGTTGTCCCGATCTCGTTGAAGCAGGCCGTCGGGCACGCTATGCTTTTGGAGGACTTTTTCGCGGTGGTCTTAGACGGCATCGCAGATGGCTATAAACGCTTTCTTTTGCAAGGTTTTGGGTCAGTTTTGCAGAAGTGGCGAGAGCTTTCGGTGCTGGGTGATGAAGTTGAGGTGCACAAGGGTGACAAGGTGTTCACGGCCAAGGTGATCGATCTTTCGGAGCGCGGCGAGCTTTTAGTAGAGGCCCAAGAGGGAATTAAAGCGCTAGTGGCAGAAGAAGTGAGTTTGAGATGAGCATAGTGAGGGGTGAGCGCGTTGGCGGCCATCGCAGTATTGGGAGCCCAGTGGGGCGATGAGGGCAAGGGCAAAGTGGCGCACCTGCTTTCTGAAGATGCTGAGTTTTGTGTGCGCTTCAACGGCGGCACCAACGCGGGCCACCGTGTGATCTTTACCAAAATTAAAGTCTCTGCGGCAGAGCGTCGCGGCGGGGCCGTCACAGAAGAAGGCGAGTTCAAGTTCCATTTAGTGCCTTCAGGGGCCTTGCATGAGCACTGTACTGGCGTATTAGGCAACGGCATGGTGATCGACCCCAGGGCCTTAATCAACGAGATCGAAGCGCTTCGGAGCATCAAAGATGAAGAGCCGCAGCTCTTCATCAGCCCACGGGCGCATCTGCTTCTGCCCTATCACCCCATCATCGAGGAGCTGGCCGGGGCCGCGAGTGAAATCGGGACGACCAGCAAGGGCATCGGCCCGGCCTACGGCGATAAGATCCAGCGCCACGGGATCACAATGGCCGATCTGCTCTTTGAAGACGTCTTCCGCGAGAAGCTGCGGCGAAATTTGGAGCGAGAAAAGCAACTGTGGGGCAGGGACTCAACTCTTTCAAAGCTCAAGGCCGATGCACTGGCGGACGAGATTCTAGAACTTTCAGGATCTTTTCGGGAGCGGATTGTTGATACTGTGAAGCTTCTCAATCAAGCCCTCGATGAGGGCAAGAAAGTGATTTTTGAAGGAGCACAAGGGTGTCTTTTAGATATTGACTTCGGGACGTATCCGTATGTGACGTCATCGAGTGCCACGATCGGGGGCATCGGGGTCGGGGCTGGGGTTTCGCCGCGCCGAATTGAAAAAATCATCGGCGTCACAAAAGCTTACACCACGCGGGTGGGCAGCGGGCCTTTCCCTACGGAAGCCAGAGACGCGCTGGGCGAACGGTTGCAGCTTAAAGGCCAAGAGTTCGGAACGACCACTGGCCGACCGCGCCGCTGCGGCTGGCTGGATTTAGTGGCCCTCAAATACGCTTCACAAATCAACGGCTTTACGGAGCTCGCCGTGATGAAACTCGATGTGCTTTCGGAATTCTCTGAAATCCCCGTCACTATAAGTTATCGCTATAAAAACGAGCTTTTAGAGGATTTTCCCATGGCGCTGCCCATTTTAGAGCGTTGTGAACCCGCCTACGAAAAACTCCCCGGCTGGCAAGAAGATATCTCCCATTGTCGCGAGTTCTCTGAGCTGCCGACGAATGCTCAGAGATATATTCGCTTCATTGAGGAGCAGTTAGGGGTTCCCGTTTCGCTGATCTCCGTGGGACCGGCCAACACAGATAATATTTTCAAATAAACTATGAACCTCTGGGCACGACTGGTGACGCTGATTCGAATTAAGCTCCGTAAGCTCGGCCAACAGAGCGAAGAGCCGATGGCCATATTAGAGCGGCTCATCGGGGAGATGGATCGGAATCTACAGAAATTGGGCCGCCAAGTGCTCGAGTTGGGCCGCACCAAGGGGCGGCTGCAAACGGAAGTCGCCAAATTAGATGGCTTCATCAATCGCTATGAGGCCCAAGCACGCGAGGCGCTCAAGCTAGGCGATGAGGCCACGGCCCGAGAGGCACTTTTGGCCAAGCAGAAGGCCGTATCGGCGAAAGACAACCTCGAAGGCGAGCTCACGAAACTGAGCAGCTGGGTGGCTTCATTAGAGCGTAGCAAGGCCGGGCTGAAAAACAGAATACAGATCTATAAAACCAAAAGAGATGAGCTGAAGCTTTTGAAGGAAGCGGCGTCTGTGGAGTTAGATGTGCGCCAAGTGAGCGCGGGCATCTCGACGGACGACGTGTTGCAAGATATCAAAGCCACCATCGAGCGCGGAGAACAAGAGATCAAAGAGATTCAAGCCAAAGTAGACGCGACTCGCGAGCTCGAGGAGGAGGCGCTGGCTCCGGGATTAGAAAGTCGCGAAGCCCTAGAGCCCGACGAAGAGCTGGAGGAGCTTCCGGGCGTCTCTGAAGAGTTAGAAAAACTCAAGCGCGAGATCAAGGGAGAGAAGCAGTCCGATTAAGACATCCGTCTTTGACAACGACACCCTTTTCGTGTTAAAATGGGTTTTGAGAATGAAATTTGCCCAAGGGGGTGTAGCATGAGTGGCAGGTGGCTCAAGGCGGTGTCGATAGGGTTGGCGCTCTTTGGGGTGTGGGCTTCTGAAGTTGTCGCACAAGAGGCGCCAGCGGTGGCTTTAAGCGCCGCAGATATGACCTTCGTGATTCTGATCACCGCCATTGTGGTGGGCGGTTTGGTCTTGATCGCGTGGTTGCAGGCCAGACGCAGAGCTGAGTAACCCCAAATACAGAGCGATTACAGATACAAAGACCCCCTCTCTCCCGAGGGACGGGTCGCCTCACTGTATCCTTTTGCATATTACTTCAACAGCGGGTAAAATATTTGCTCAATGCGGAGCGGAGGAAGCGTCATGCAGAAGACCTACGTCCTTAAGAAGGCAGAGATGGGAAAGAGCTGGAAGCGAGACTGGTACGTCATAGATGCTCAAGGGCAGACATTGGGAAGACTCGCCTCACAAATTGCTAAAGTGCTTCAAGGCAAGCACAAGGCGGTTTACACGCCGGTGACGATGTGATTGTGATCAATGCTAAAAAAATCAGGCTGACGGGCGATAAGCCGGAAGAAAAGATGTATCGCCATTATTCGGGCTACCCTGGTGGCCTGAGGGAGAGAAGTTTTCAAAAAATACTCAATGAGAAGCCTGAACTGCCCTTAAAAGAGGCCGTGAAGAACATGCTGCCCAAGACGACCCTCGGGCGCCGCATGCTCAAGAAGCTCAAGATCTATCCCGATGAGAAGCACCCCCA
>FWPU01007062.1_pt1 | contig 21287 bp, 16 predicted proteins | sample 2228361 | NCBI WGS metagenome assembly FWPU01 (sample SAMEA103939777, study PRJEB20133) | metagenome
CGTGGGGATTGCGGGCGTACTCACGAGCAATCTCATAGGCCTCGGCAACGCCATCTATAGTCGGATCGAAGGTGTCGAAGGTGCGATCCGCGAGGGCATCGAGGTTTGACAATCGCCAGAGCTCTCGATGGAGTCGCTCCTCACGCTTGCGCACGGTGCACTCACATGGGAATAGGCGGCCGAAATTCGGATGGCCAACTGGCACATCCATGCGCAGCCAGCCAGCATCCTGGCAAATAGGGCATCTAGGAGCGTCCTTTGTGGGTGAGGTACCGCCCGCTCTTGTACTGATCGGGATCGAGATGCTGTCGCGAATCACGTCGCCGATGTGCCTCATGACCGCTGTCTCCGCCTGGTTGATTGCCCCGGCCGCTCACTGCCCATTGCTCAAGGATTCGTTGGATGTACCGCCAGCTTCGCTGGTTGTAGGTCACTGCCTCGTTGATAGCGTCCTCGATCCATTCTCTCGGGTATGTCTCCAGGGCGTCAACGAGATGGTCTGCGATGAGCGGCGTCAGCAAGCCGATATTCTGCTCATACAGCCGAAAGATATTGGGCCGTTCCGGCTCAACGGTGGGCGCCTCATCCCCTTCCCAGAGCGCCCGCGGGGGTGCAACTGCGCCCCGGCCCATCGCCGCGACCAGCGCCTGATTCGCGGGCGTGTTGACATAGTACCAAACTCGCCGTGTCTGCCCATGGTCGGTGGCGAACCGCAGCAGGGTTCCCCGTCCGACCGCCAAGTCGAGTCCTGTGGCAATGCGCTGGTCTGGCTCACGAGGGCTGCCGACCACTCGCAATGCGTCTCGCAGATGCCGGTCACGCACGATGGCCCGCTCAGGCACCGGCTCGTCCAGACCGCCCGCCTGGTACACCAAACGGAACACCGTCAAGGTCACGTGGAGTTCGGCGATCTCCGTTATCTGGGGCAGGATGTCGGTAAAAAACGAGCGTGGGATCGGCACGGATGGTTCGGTCGCTACAATAAAGCCGCCGAACCGCTTAACCATTGGGATCCTCCGGAGGATGAGGAACGTAACGCCGGGCGTTAGGTGGATGGCTCACGATAGAGCTCAAGGTCGGCAAAGCGAGCGGTCTTTTCAAAGAAGCGGAGATTAATGGTGCCGACCGGCCCGTTGCGATGCTTGGCGACTATGATCTCCGCAATACCTTTGCGCTCTGTGTCGGGATCGTAGACCTCTTCCCGGTAGATGAACATCACGATATCCGCGTCTTGCTCGATTGAGCCGCTCTCCCGCAAATCAGAGAGCATTGGGCGGTGGTCAGCGCGCGATTCGACGGCGCGCGAGAGCTGGGAGAGAGCGATTACTGGGATGTTCAGCTCGCGTGCGAGTCCCTTCAACCCGCGGGAAATCTCGGAGATCTCCTGCACGCGGTTTTCGCTGCGGCGCCCGTGCATGAGCTGGAGGTAATCAATAATCAGCAAATCAACGCCATGCTCGGCCTGCAAGCGGCGCGCTTTGGTCCTCACGTCCATGACGGAGAGGCCCGGTGTATCGTCGATGAAGATGGGCGCTTCGGCCAGTCGTCCGAAGGCTCTGGAGACTCGGTCCCATTCGTGATCGTCGATCTGCCCAAGCCGCAGACGGTGGGAATCGACACCTGTCTCTGTCGCCAGCAGGCGTTGCACGAGCTGTTCGGCGGACATCTCTAAGGAAAAGATGCCGACGGTCTTGCCGTGCTGCACGGCGGCTCCATACGCAATCCCGAGCGCGAACGCCGTCTTGCCGACCGACGGCCGGGCGGCAACGATGATCAGATCGGACCGCTGCAAGCCGCCGGTGAGCTGATCGAGGTCGGCAAAGCCGGTGCCGACGCCAACCACGCTCCCCCGGTGTTGCTGCAGATAGTCAATCTGATCAAAGAAGCGCTCGAGAACATCGGCGATCGACTCGAATTCCCGTGCTCCCCGGCGCTGGGAGACGTCGAAAAGAATCCGCTCCGCCTGGTCGAGCGCTTCCTCAGTGTCGATTCCCTCGCGATAGCCGAGGGCGACGATCTGGGCACCAGCGTCGATCAGGCGCCGGAGCGTGGCTGTCCGCTCGACGATTTTGCTGTAGTACTCGACATGAACGGCGGTTGGTACCGCATTGAGCAGCGACGATAGGTAAGCGACGCCGCCCACGAGGTCGAGGCGCTCTTTCCGGGCAAGCTCATCGGATAGCGTGAGAAAGTCAGTCGGCTCACGGCGATTATACAGGTCAAGGATGGCCTGATAGATAATGCCATTCGCCGAGTGATAGAAATCCTCAGGCTTAAGGATGGAAGCGACTTTGATAATAGCGTCGCGGTCAATGAGCAAACTGCCCAGGACCGACTGCTCTGCTTCGAGGTTGTGGGGTGGCAACCGATCGACCGCGGCAACCATGGGGATAACTCTCCCGGCCCGGCCGGCGGGGGGCGGCGGATCGCTCAACGTGAGGCTTCCATGTGCCGTGCCGGTTGCGGGGATGCGCCCCGGCACGGCGACCACCATGAGGTTTGCGCCAGTTGCGTCACCGGAGCAAGCGCCGCTACGCGCTCGCTCCGTCGTCCTCGACGATGGGTTCTACCACCACCGTGACCTGCGGCCGCAGTTTGCCAACGAGGTGGACCGTTACCGTGTGCTCGCCGAGGCTCCGAATTGGCTCCTCCAGCGCCACCTTCCGGCGGTCAATCTCAGTGCCAACAAGCGAGGAGAGTTTTTCGGCAATGTCGCCGGCGGTCACCGACCCATACAGGCGCCCGCCCTCCCCTGCTCGAGCCTGGAACACAATGCGCGTGCCCGCGATGCGGTCAGCTAGCGCCTGAAGCTGTTGTTCCTGGCGAGCAATCTTCTGCTCGCGCACGCGCTGGTTCTCAGCAAGAACCTTTAGCTCACCGGGTGTTGCCACCACGGCCAGCCCCTTCGGGATCAGGTAATTGCGCGCATATCCATCGGAGACGGTCTGTACCGTTCCGGCCTCTCCCAGGTTTTCCACGTCCTTGCGAAGAATGACTCTCATTGAATGCGCCTTCCAAGCCCATGTACCGGCGGCCGTCCGCGGGTGGACGGGCAGGGCCGGCAGTGTACGTACGTCTGCATCAGCCAGTCTAACTATACGTTGCCAAAGACGCGTCTTGCAATAGCAACATAAGCCACAAGGCGGGTGGTGTCAGACCGAGCGAAGATACTCCCCAGCGCACCATCCCTCCCCGCTGGCGCTGCGTACAGCGTACCACGTGTAGCCGTCAGTGGTGACTGGGCCGCCAGTCACCGTTAGGCGCGTGCCGTCGGCAAGCACGGTGATGACCGGAGAGGTCAGGGATGGGGAGGCGCGCAGATTCAGACTTCCGTCCACGACACGCACTGTGTCCCCGGCGCCGAAGGCGTCGCCCGCATCCGACACCAGTGACCGAAGATATTGGCCAGCGCACCAGCCTGTACCGTAGATGCCGCTGTTGACCTTGTACCAGGTGTAGCCATCGGCCTGCACGGGCGAGCGCTTCACTTTGAGCCTGGTACCAAACGGCATGATTGCAAGCGTGGCAGAGCCGGTGCCTGGGGAGGCACGCAATCGAAGCACGTCGGTGTTGACGGTGACGATCTCACCGACCGTGAACCGGGGTTGATCGTCGTCCAGGTAAGCTCCATCGGTCCAGCCGCGGCCATACGCAGTCCGTAGCCAGTACCAATTTCGATTCTCTCTGCGATATGGACCGGCCAGCACCGTGCCGGTTTCGCCTGCGTTCAACTGAGTGATGATCCCCGCGTAAAGACTCGGCGCCACCCGGAGATTGAGTGCGTTGGTGTTAACCTCAACCAATGCCCCCGGTCTAAACCTCGGGGACGATCCCCCTTCTGCAGCCAGCAGAACCGCGGATGCAAACCAACCTAGACCGGCCTCGCCTGACACGCGAAACCAATCGTACTCCTGGTTGGCGACTGGACCGTCAACGACGCGGAATTCTGTTCCGTACGGCATCTCCTGCAAGATGGAGAAATCCAGACCCGGTCCGGACCGGAAATTCGCCCCCTCGACCGCTGTGCGGACGGCATTGCCAATGAAGAACGCCGGATTGCTGGGCGGGTCGGGTTGCGAAGCGAGGATTTCCGCGACAGCCTCCCGCAAGTCAGACAGGTCTCCATAGAGCGCATCACCAGGGCAGGCCGTTGGATTGGCATCACGGTGCCCACCGATCGAGGGAAATGCCTCCTTCGCATGGAATGGTGCTGCGCCGAATGGATCGAGAAAGCGGCCAACCCACGCCGTAATCCACACCAGGCCGGCAAGCGCGTCGTCTGTCGGCTCTGCGTTTTGATAAGAGCCGATGACGGCGATACCCGAGCTACCGCGTGCATATTCGTAGGCGTGGCCGCCGATGACGTTCTCCCCGCCGTAGCGGCCCTCATAAACGTTGCCAAAGCGATCAACAAGATAGTTGTACCCAATATCCCCCCAGCCGCGTTCCACCGCGTGGTAGTAATAGATGGACCGGATCGCGGCCATTGGATCTTGGGAGGTGGGCGTTTCCGTGTGATGCACAATGACGTGCTCGACCAGTTGGTATTCTGGCGGCCAGGCGATCGGTTGATTCGGGTCCTGATCAATGTGGCGGTATCGCTCGTTGGCTCCCCAGGCGGCACGGGAAATGATCGGTGGCGGTCCCGGCGCCGGTGAGAGTGAAGCGGCGGCGAAGCAATCCTCAACCCGTGGGCCATCGCTGGCATCGAGATAGGTGAACGCGAGTGATGGCAGGGTGATGGGATTGCCGGACGAATTGAGCACCTGGTAGCGAACCGCAATAGCCGGCTGATCGAGGAGCACGAGTGTGCCAAAGTGCCGGCCATCCCGATCGGGGGGACCGGCGTCGGCGCTGGCTTCTTCAACCCGGATGGGATCCGACCATCGCTGACCGTCGGCACTCACACGCATCTCGATAATCGCTGAGGCGTCCCCTTCCGCCCCCCAATGCGGGGCGATCGCCGTGAAGGGGAAATCCGCAGTGAACGTGCGCTCCACCCCAGCGGCAGCAACGCCAGTGACTTGCGCTTCCTCGATCCATTTGCCAGCGCGGATTTCTGGCGCTTCCTGGGCGTCAGCTTCGGAGTGTTGCCGGCTCGATCGGTATCCTGTCATAGCAGAAAACGCCGCGGCTGCTTTCAACAGGACACGGCGATCGCACATCCGGATCGCCCTTCGTTGTGTGGTGACGCGCATCCCTTCCCTCCGGCTGCTGATCACCCTCAAGACACCGCCATAGCATCTGCCCTGGCTGCGGCAGGGCATTGGCATGGTGGCCGACCTGGAGCGGGGTGCACCTGTAACGCTTGTCACGGGGATGGTGCATCGGGAGGAACACCCTACCATCGCTGGTGACGTCGCGTCAACGGCCGTTCATGTGGCGAAGCGGCTGGCTGCTCTGCGGTATGCGTCGCGCATCCTTCCGGAGGAGACCACTGGCGGCATCTGATACGTGCCGAGGGCTCGGTGCAGCCGGGCGCTGTCAGGCATCGCGGCGCTGCCGGCGGAACACCTCATAGAGGGCGATCGAGCCGGCGGTCGCTGCATTGAGGGATGCGACCCTACCGGTCATGGGAATCTGAACAACTATGTCACTGCGCTGGCGCACGCTGCGGGATATGCCGGCTCCCTCGGCTCCGACGATAAGAGCAACGGGCGTCGGCAGATCGGCTTGGAACAGATTCTGGGCATCAGGACCGGTATCCAGGGCCACGATCCACCAGCCCGCGTGCTTGAGCGCCTCGATGGCGCGAGAGAGATTCGTTACGCGCACGACGGGAAGATGCTCGACGGCGCCAGCCGACGCATTGACCACTGCCGGAGTGACACTCACAGCGCGATCCTCCGGAATGATCACCCCCGTCACTCCTGTCGCTTCAGCCGTGCGGAGCAGTGTGCCGAAGTTTTGGGGGTCCTGCACGTGATCGAGGATGAGCAGCGTGCCGGGCGTGCGCAATAGATCGTCAAGATCGACATATGGAAATGGGCCAACCTCCAGCGCAACACCCTGATGATTGACCTGCCGGGTGAGCCGATCAAGCTCGGACCTGGGTACCCGGACAATAGGAATGCGGCGCACCTCTGCTGCACTGATGATTTGCCGGATGCGATCGTCTTCGCGAATTCCTTCGGCAAGAAGGAGGCGCTTCAGGCGGCGCCGGCCGCGAAGCGCCTCCAGAACAGCGTTGCGCCCGTACAGGAGCTCCGGACGCGGCTGCTCATGGTCTGCACGTGGTGACTTAGGCTTTGCGCCAGGTCGTGCCGGTCGGTCCATCTGCAAGGATGATTCCCTGTTTCGCAAGCTCATCGCGAATCATGTCGGCCAGTGCCCATTGCTTCGCAGATCGCAACCTGTCCCGCACCTGAACGAGTAGGTCGATGAAGGGAGCCGCGTCACCAACCCCAGCCTGCTCTTCGGCCTCAAGCTGCAATCCAAGCACCGCTCCTAGCTCGATCAGCGTCCGCCGTGCCGGCTCGATGGAGCGCTCAGCCTGCCCAGCCGTCTTCGCGCGGTTGATTGCCCGAGCGAGATCAAAGAGCGCCGCAACGGCGACTGGCGTGTCGAAATCATCGTCCATCGCCTGGTGGAAGCGGCGGTCGGTGCTCGCGGCTACCGCGTCCAGGTTCTGATTGTCGCCAGGCTCGGCATCTCCACTTGTGGGTGCCACGGCATCCCAACTCGCAGCAGCCCGGAGACGGTCAAGACCGCGATCCGCGGCCAGCAGTCCTTCCTCACTAAAGGTGAGCGGTGCGCGGTAGTGCGATTGAAGGACCATGAGCCGGAACGCTTGGGCCAGCCCCCGATCGATGAGATCGCGGATCCGCACGATGTTGCCAATGGATTTCGACATCTTGTCGCCGCCGAATTGGAGCAGGCCGTTGTGAATCCAATACCGAGCGAACGGCTTTCTGCCGAGGTACGCTTCGGATTGAGCGATCTCATTCTCGTGATGCGGGAAGATCAGGTCAGCTCCGCCCCCGTGAATGTCCACCATGCCGCCAAGATGATGCGTGCACATTGCCGAGCATTCGATGTGCCACCCAGGGCGGCCCGGTCCCCACGGGCTCGGCCAGCTCGGCTCGCCAGGCTTTGCGGCTTTCCACAGCGCGAAGTCGAGGGGATCTTCCTTCCGCTCATCTACCTCGATGCGCGCTCCAGCCAGCAGGTCATCAATGTCGCGGTGCGATAGCTTGCCGTATTCGGAAAAATTGCGCACCCGGTAGAAGACGTCGCCGTCGACGACGTAGGCGAAACCTTTCTCGATGAGTCCTTCAATCATGCTGATGATGAACGGGATCTCGGTGGTCGCCCGAGGATAGATGGTCGCCGGGAGAACGTTGAGCGCCTTGGATTCCTCATGCCAGGCTGCGATCAACGGCTCAACAATGTCGGCAGGGGACACTCCCTCTTGCTGCGCCCGCGCAATGATCTTGTCGTCAAGATCGGTGAAGTTTTGCACGTGCCGCACCCGGTAACCGCGATGCTCGAGGTACCGGCGAATGACGTCAAAGACCACGAGTGACATAGCATGGCCAACGTGCGCGCTCGCATACGGAGTGACACCGCAGACGTACATGCGCACCACGCCAGGCTCGATCGTCTCAAATCGCTCTTTTTGCCGGGTGAGCGTGTTGTAGATGAACAGCGGCTCAGTCATTTACTGCATCCCTTGCTGACTTCGGAGCGCACCATCCCTCCGGATGGTACCGTGTGGTGGGGCCGTACACACGTGGCGCGCACGCCATAATGGCAGCGACGTGGCCAGTGAAGATAGACCCTCACTGCGAATCGTGGACGATTAGATCAGTGCAGCGTGAGCGTCTGCCGACGCGTGAGCGGCTTGCAGATCGCGCACTTGCTGCTCAAGCTCTTCAACGCGCTGGATGAGCGCTAGCAGGGCGTCGCGCTGGGGATCCGGGAGATGCTCCACCCGGCGCGTCTCACCGGACTCCGGGTCGGTCCATGCGACGGCGCGGGCTGGCACCCCGACAGCGGTGGTGTGGGGTGGCACATCGCGAAGCACCACCGCCCCGGCGCCGATCTTCGCCCCGTCACCAATGGTGACCGCTCCGAGGATTTTGGCACCGACGCCGACAACGACACCGTTTCCTAACGTTGGGTGGCGCTTCCCGCGCTGCTTTCCGGTGCCACCAAGCGTAACACCCTGATACAACGTGCAATCGTCGCCGACGACCGCCGTTTCGCCGATGACGACGCCCATGCCGTGATCGATGAACACGCGCCGGCCGATTGTTGCCCCTGGGTGAATCTCGATCCCGGTGAGAAACCGCGACAGGTGAGAAACGCACCGTCCAAGCAAGCGGAGCCGGTGGTGCCACAGCCACGAGGCGACGCGATGGAAGATGAGCGCATGGAGCCCCGGATAGCACAAGATGACTTCGAGGGTCGAGCGAGCAGCCGGGTCCCGCTCGCGAATTGCTTGAATTTCTTCTGAAAGAACCACGCTCTTGCTCCTTTACCCTGCGCCACGAGACGCATGATCAAAAGTCAGCCAGAGCCGAAGCGGCTGACGTGTTGCGAAGGCGGGGCGCCGGACGCGTTGCGGCCACGGCGCCCCTAACAACAGGAGCAAGAGCCTCCAGCGGTGGCGCCGCCGCGCTCAGGCGCTATGACGCACATGGGCCGCAGGCAGCGCATTGCGCAACCTCCAGAGGTTAATCGGCCGCTGCCGCGACCTTGTCCGACTTCGCGGGCTGGTCACTCTTCTTGGATCCGGACCCATTTTTGCCAGCCTTATCTGCGCTTCCATCCTCGGATGGCTCGGGCTTCCGATTATCCGTGACATAAAATCCAGTGCCCTTGAAGACGATGCCTACCGGATGGAGCACCCGGCGGACACTGCCCTTACATGCTGGGCATTCGGTTATCGGATCGTCACTAAATCGTTGGAACTGTTCGAATTCGTGTGCACACTCACTACACCGGTACGTGTAGGTCGGCATACCGAGTTGTCCCTCCCCTACGCACCTGAAACGCTCACCGTTCTGTCCCAGATTGTACTGAGTTGAGCCGAAAGACTCAAGGTATCTAAACGGAAGTAAGTTGCTGTCTGGCTCCATTTGCGCCGGGGTTGCCTACGCCCCGCAGTGGGCGAGCGATGGATCACTCCAAGGGAACCGGCTCCATCTCATCCCAATTCTGGCCGTAGCTGACCTCGGTCACCAGCGGAACCGTCAAGTCATACGCATGCTCCATCGTGTCCACGACGAGCCGGGCGGTCGGCAAGAGGTCGCGCCTGTCAAGCTCAAGCACGAGTTCATCGTGGACCTGCAGCAGCATGCGTGCCCGAAGCTTCGTTTCCTGCAAGCGATGATGAAGCCGGATCATGGCGATCTTCATGATGTCTGCCGCGGTGCCTTGCACAGGCATGTTGATCGCCATGCGCTCGGCCGCGGAGCGCCGGCTCGCGTTGGATGACTGGAGATCCGGGATTAGGCGCCGCCGACCGAGCAATGTCTCAACATAGCCATGGGTCGCTCCAAAGCGGAGCGTCTCGTCGAAGTAGCGCTTTACATTGGGCAGCCGCGCCCAATATTGGTCGATGAATCGCTGGGCCTCTGCCCTGGGGAGCCCAGTGTCCCTCGACAGCCCATAAGCCTGCATCCCGTAGAGGAGTCCAAAGTTAACCGTCTTTGCGATTCTCCGCATCTCAGGTGTGACTTGCTCGGGTGGCACACCATAGATGAGTGCGGCAGTGGCGCGGTGAATGTCCTGACCGGAACGAAAGGCCTCAATCAGGAAAGGCTCTTGGGAAAGATGGGCAAGCAGGCGAAGCTCAATCTGCGAATAGTCGGCAGAGAGAAGCACTGCCTCCTCGAAAAGCCGGTACTGTGGGCGATGGTCGGCGATGAACGCGCGACGAACCCGGCGGCCAAGCTCGGTGCGAATCGGAATATTCTGCAGATTGGGATTTGTCGATGACAGGCGGCCTGTCGCGGCAATCGTCTGGTTGTACGTAGTATGAACGCGGCCAGTCTCGGGATTGACCTGCGCCGGCAGGGCGTCAACGTACGTTGACCTGAGCTTGCCAAGTGAGCGGTACTCCAGGATGCGATCGACGATGGCATGCTCCGCGCGTAGCGCCTCGAGTACCTCTTGATCGACGGAATAGCCGGTCTTGGTGCGTTTGCCGGACGGTAGCTTGAGCTCCTCGAACAAGACCTGGGCTAGTTGCCTGGTTGAGTTGATGTTGAACTCATGGCCAGCCAACTGGTAGATCTCGTGCTCAAGCGCTTTCATCCGAACCGCGATTTCTTCGGAAAGGTGTTTGAGATAGTCAACATCAATGGCGATCCCGGCTCGCTCCATGTCCACCAGAACGGGGATGAGCGGCATTTCGATCTCATAAAACAGGCGCTCTTGACCCTGCTCGGCTAGCTGGCGCTGGTACAGCTCGGTGAGCGCAAATGTCACCTCTACATCGGCACACGCATAGTCGGAAACCTGCTGGAGATCGACGAGATCCATCGTTAGCTGCGAGCGCCCAGTGCCGATCAGCTCCTTGATCTCGGTCATCTCCATGCCGAGTCGCGTAAACGCCAGATCCTTGAGGCGAGTCGAGGATTCATTGAGCAAATACGCGGCGATCATGGTGTCAAACACCAGATTAGTCCAGGTGAACCCGTGTCGCTGGAGCACGAGGAGATCGTATTTCGCGTGATGCGCATACGCTTTCAGCGCTGGGTCGGTCAGGATTGGCAGGAGCGCGTCTCGCACACGGTCAAGAGTGAGCTGCTCACCTTTGAGGTGCCCAAATGGGATGTAAAAGCTCTCAGTTCGGGAGACGGCGAGCGCCACGCCAATGAGCCGGGCCAGCATCGGCTCGGTTGACGTGGTCTCGACATCGATCGCGAACACGCCGGTCTCACGGATGCGGGCAGTGACATGCTGCAACTGATCGGCTGTCATCACGGTGGTGCGGTGAGCTGCCGGTTGCGGTGGGTGAGGCGCTGGAGCCTGCTTGACGCGAGGCTCAGGCAGCCGGGCGAGCAATGACCGGAATTCGAGTTCTCGAAACAGGGCAACGACCCGGTCGCGGTCGTAGTTCTCCAGTGAGCTATGCTCGAGGTCGCAGGGGACGTCGAGGTCACACACGATGGTTGCTAGGCGCTTGCTTTCCAACACTTGGGCTGCATGCGCTTCCAAAGCAGCCTTGGCCCGCGCTGGCGTGACCTCATGAATGTGTTCAAGAATCTGTTCTACATGCCCGAAGCGCTGGATGAGCGCGGTGGCCGTCTTTTCGCCGATCCCCGGAACGCCTGGAATGTTGTCTGATGGATCGCCCACTAACGCTTTAAAATCTGGGATGTATTCGGGGCCAAAGCCATAGCGCTCGATAACCGCCGCCCGGTCGTAGCGCCGGAATTCTTCAAAGCGGCGAGCGCCTGGTAGGATCACCTCGACGTTGTCGTCAACGAGTTGAAGGAGATCCGTGTCCCCGGTCACGATCACCACGTGCAGCCCACATTCTTGCGCGCAGCGACGGGCCAAGCTGCCGATCACGTCGTCGGCTTCGTATCCCTCACGCTCGACAATGGGGATATTGAGCGCATCGATCAATTGGCGAATGCGAACCACCTGCGGGCGAAGCTCATCGGGCATCGCCACACGGTGAGCCTTGTAGGCTTCGAACTCCTCGTGTCGGAAGGACCGGCCGCTTTCAAGCGCCACCATCGCATACGCCGGACGATGAGTATTCAGCACGTTCAGGAGCATCGAGGCAAAACCATAGACCGCGTTTGTGATTTCCCCTTTCGATGTTGACATCGTCGCGGTGATGGCGTGGTAGGCGCGAAAGATTAGGCCATAGCCGTCGATCAGCATGATCGTTCGGCCGTCTAATGCCGTGTCGCTGCGCTCGTTGGTCGTAGAGGTCTTCAACATCCTCTCCTTCGGACGTGGATCGTGTGGATCGCCGCGACGCGGAGCCCACGTCACCGGTGACCCTCGATCAGGACACTACGAGTATAGACCGGCTTCCAGATGGCCGGGCCGTGCTCCCGCGGCGCTCGTCACCGAGCTTGCGGCCGCCACTTGAAGCGCTCAGCCAGCAGGCTGGAAACAAAGGCGACACGATTCGGTTGCTATACTGAACAACGAGGTTTCTCTGCGTGGTGTTGGACGCCGCCAGAGTGCCGGCGACATCCGAACAAGACGCCCGCGGAGATGCTTCCGTCAGGCGGTGCCGAGGGTACGCCATGACGTGGCTCCCGGGCCTGGCGATGACCCGCAAGGGAGCCATGCTGCACATGCAACCGGCCATTGTCCAGGAACTTGCGAACCGGGCCTGCACGAATGTTGAGCGTGTGATCGTTGGGAAGCGCCGCGAGGTCGAGCTCGTGCTCGTGGCGGTGCTCTGCCGGGGACACGTGCTCATCGAGGATGTGCCGGGCGTTGGGAAAACCGTGCTCGCCAAGGCGATTGCGCGGAGTATCGGCTCAACGTTCAAGCGAATCCAGTTCACTCCGGATCTGCTGCCGAGCGACGTAACCGGCGTCAATGTGTTCAACCCCCAGACCGGACGGTTCGAGTTCCGTCCTGGTCCCATCGTTGCCAACATGGTCCTCGCTGACGAGATCAACCGTGCGACGCCGAAAACTCAGTCTGCCCTGCTCGAGGCAATGGAAGAAGCGCAGATCACGGTGGACGGAGTCACGCATCGCCTGCCCGAGCCATTTGTGGTGCTGGCCACTGAGAACCCCATCGAGTACGAAGGCACCTTTCCCCTCCCGGAGGCCCAGCTTGATCGCTTTCTCGTACGGATCTCCTTGGGATACCCAGGCCGGGCAGGGGAGCTTGAGATGCTCTCCCGGCAACACCGAGCGCACCCACTTGAATCCCTGACACAGGTTGTCGCCTTGGAAGAGCTCCTGGCTGCTCAATCCGCTGTGCGCGAGGTGCACGTTGATCCTCTCGTGAGCGAATACATCATCTCGATCGTCGAGGCAACGCGGAATCATCAGGATGTCCAATTAGGGGCGAGTCCGCGCGGCTCACTTGCGCTCTACAACGCTGCCAGAGCGCACGCGGCCATCCAGGGCCGGGATTACGTCGTACCCGACGATGTGAAGGCGCTGGCCGAGCCGACGCTTGCCCACCGGGTGATCGTCTCGCCAGCGGCTCGGGTGCGCAATGTTGACAGCCGGACGATCATCTACGACATCCTCCGCGCGCTGCCAGTCCCTGGCGCCAAGCCGGTGCCGGCTGGCCGCAGCGGTTGGGCCGCAGGCTAACGAGGGCACGTGAGAAGGCGATGACAGGTCTTCGCATCGCCGCGTCGATCCTTGGGGCGCTGGTCTTTGCGCAATTCAATGAGTGGCCAGTCCTTGATCAGCTCTCAATCGCGCTGGCCGCGTTCGTCGCGCTGGCATACGGTTGGAGTCACGCGAGTCTCCGTGGCATCGTTGTGGGACGGCGGGTCGATGCCGACCGGCGGCAGGTGGGACAAACGCTCGTTGAGGACATTGTCGTGGAAAACCGGAGTCGCATTGGCAAGCTCTGGCTCGAAGTGCGCGATCTTTCGACGCTTCCGGGCCACGCGGCGAGCCGCGCCGTTCATGTGCCAGGTAAGTCGAGCCGTTCCTGGACGGCGGCTACGGTCTGTGCCAAGCGGGGCCGGTATCGCACGGGACCCGTGGTGATTCGGGGTGGTGACCCATTTGGCCTCTTTTCGCGCGTCAGGCACTTCCCGGTTCAGATCGATGTTCTGGTCTATCCCGCCGTCGTCCCATTGCCGGGTTTTGCGCTGCCAGTTGGCACACTGAGCGGCGGGCAGATCTTGGACCGGCGGACACCGTTTGTGACGCCGAGTGTCTCCACGATTCGGGATTACGTCCCCGGCGATGCGTTCAGCCGCATTAGCTGGTCGGCGACGGCACGCATGGGCCGGCTCATGGTCAAGGAATTCGACGTCGATCCGACCTCTGACATGTGGCTGATTCTCGATCTCGACCGGCACTATCGTGCGGTTGCGCCTGGTCCATCCCCATTTCTTCCAAACCAGCACGGAAACTGGCCGGTGGAGGCGTGGCTGAACGCCACTGATGAGTACGCTGTCACCATTGTCTCGTCGCTGGCGCGGCGCTGCCTCGATCAGGGGCGAGCGGTTGGTCTGATTGCGAGCGGCGCGCATTATGAAGTGATGCCTGCTGAGCGATCGGACCGGCAATTCGTGAAAATGCTCGAAACGCTGGCGGTCGTCGAGGCGGATGGAGATCGTCCGCTTGCCGAGGTTCTCGTCGCTGAGGCACGCCGGTTCACACGCGACAGCGGGGTTATTGTGGTGACATCCTCGACCGATGAGACTTGGGTCGCGGCACTTGCCGCCCTTGCTGAGCGCCGCGTTCGCTCACGGGCGGTGGTGATTGACCCATCGTCGTTTGCGAATGCTCCGTCAAGTGACGCAGTCGTGCAGCGCCTGCTGTTTGAACGCATTCCGGTGCACTGGGTGCGCTATGGAGACAGCATCGCCACGAGCTTGACGACGGCCCAGGTGGTCGCGGCCGGTACCGGAGGCGCGCCATGGGGGCGATAGCCGCTGCGGCTGAAGCTGAAGCCAGCCAGCGCCGCACACGACGCTGGGGACCTTCCGAGGGATGGATCACCGTTTTGCTCCATCTCACGTTGCTCGTCTTGATGGCGAGCGCCTTGGCGGGTATCGCCGTAGAGGACCGCAGGCTGGTCCTCATGCCACTGACGACCGGTGGAGCGCTTCTCGGGCTGGCGGTGGCCAAGAGCCGGCTCCCCGATGCTCTCGCACACGCCGTATCACTGGGGCTCGCTGCTGGCTGTGCGCTCCTTGTTGCGGGAATACGGGCGCAGGAGCTTGACGGTGGCTGGCGCCAGGTGGTGATGCGCCTGTCAGAGCGGCTCAATCGCCTGGTTATTGCCCTCATTGACGGCTCCGCCCTGACTCCAGACCAGCTTGTGATGCTGACGGGCATGCTGGTCTGGCTGCTTGGTTATAGCTCGGCATGGATGCTCTACCGCCGGATGTGGGGCGCTCCAGCCACTATCCTTCCCGGCGCTCTGATCCTGACAAGCCTCGCGCTTGATCGCAATGAACCCTCCCGGCCCTTGTTCCTGTACCTGATCACTGCGCTGGCGCTCAACGCGCGGCACTTTGCCTACCGGCGGCAGCAAGACTGGCAACGGGCTCGCATTCCCTCGCCACACGGATTAGGTCCGCGATTCCTCATCGCAGGTGCTTGGATCGCGATCGTCGCGGTCGCGGTTGGGGTCACGCTGCCCGCACGCGCCCCTGATCGTGTGATTCAGCACCTTGCGGGCCAAGCCGATCGCTACTGGCAGCAAGCGATCGACGTGTACGACTGGCTGGCCAAGCATGGACCTGGCCGCGGCCCAGGATCCTATGCTGATTTCCCGGATTCGTTCCAAGTTGGGGGGCCAATGTCGCTCACCGACGATCCTGTGGTCGTCCTACGCGCGGAGCGGCCGCACTATCTCGCCGCCCGGCGGTACGATTTCTATGATGGCCAGGGATGGCGGTCGGATGTGGACCAAACTTACCGCTTTCCTGAGGAGTCGTCGAAGACGCGGGCAAAGCCAGTTGGATACCGGGCAGCGCAGCGGGTGGCGCTGTCCGATGCTGTGCGCCAGGAGCGAGCTGATGAAGTCGCTCACATCGAGCTGCTCCAGCCAGCGCGTGGATTGTTGCTTACCATCGACACCTACGCCGGAGCAAGCGTCGCGACGCAAGCCATCGTCGGCTGGCGGCAATTCACAGATCTCGTGATCGACGTCAACGATTTTGATCCGCGACTTGTGCCGGTCGATCTCTACAGCCTGATCGCTCGCTTGCAGCAGGCAACGCTCGTCGCTGCGCCCGGCGGCGCCGAGCCGGTAATCACCAATCCGCGGCTGGCCGCCGAGGTGGCGGCGATCCGCGAGCGGCTGCGACAGGATTATCCGGTTGAGACCCGGCTGTCGCTCGTTGATGGCCGCACGATTCTCACGGTGTCCGGCCGCTTGCCGAATTATGACGACATCGAAGCAGTCATCGCCTCTGACGATGCCAACGCACAGCGGTATCTGGTGACGGGCTTAGTGAGCATCGCCACGCCGGACGAACTGCGGACCGCGGGGCAAGATTATCCGGACTACGTCATCGCACGGTACCTCCAGCTACCAAGCTCGGTGACGCCGAGGACGCGAGCGCTGGCTCAGCGCATCGTCGAAAACGCCGGAGCGACCAATCCCTTTGATGCCATGGTTGCACTGCAGGATTACTTGCGTTCTGGGGCATTTGTCTACGATGTCAATAATGGCTGGCTTCCAGACCCTGGAACCGATCAGGTCGATGCCTTCTTGTTCGACGAGCGCGTCGGTCGTTGTGAACACTTTGCCACAGCGATGGTGGTCCTGGCGCGGACGCTTGGCGTCCCGGCTCGCCTAGTGAGCGGCTATTACCAGGGCACTTTCGATCCTCAGTTCCAGGGATTTGTCTCTCGGGCGAACCAGGCCCATACGTGGGTTGAGGTGTTTTTCCCAGGTTTTGGTTGGATCCCGTTTGAGCCAACCCCCTCGCAGCCCCCGCTTCAGTACGGAGACGAGCAGATAGGTCCAATCCCGACACCCGAACCCACCCAGACACCAGAACCAACCCCTGAACCCGAGCCGACCATGGTTTCGACGCCGCCATCCACGATTGATCCGGTTACAGGGGACCACCATCGCCCATCCTTGTACGATCGCACCATCGGTCAGGCGCATTGGCTGGCTGCCGCTGTATCCATGCTGACGGCCATGGCCGTCATGGGGGTCGCGGTGGCCTGGGCGTGGGGACTGCGGGGATTGAAGCCGGCGGCGGCTCTTTACGCGCGTGCCTTGCGTATTGGCCGGTTCTGGGGAGTGCGCGCCGGACCCACGACAACGCCGCACGAATTCGTTTCGGAGCTCGCGCGGCGAGCACCAGTCTCCCGCGCGGCCGCGCAGCGTGTGGCGGATTTATACGCCGCTGAGCAATACGGTAGGCAGCACCTCACGAAGGCGGATGCAGAAAGTGGCCGGGCGGCCTGGCAGGCGTTGCGGCGGTCAGTCGTGCGGTGGCGGCCATGGCGCAGGGGCTCGCGGGGAGCAGGGCTTCAGGGAGGATCAATGTGACGGCGCAGGGCGGTGTTCTGGTTGCTGGAGCGATCAATACGGATCTCGTGGCGTGGGTGCGGCGCGCACCGTCTGCCGGGGAGACCGTGACAGGCTCACGCTTTGGCGTATTCGGGGGCGGCAAGGGGGCCAACCAGGCAGTGGCTGCGGCGCGCTCCGGTGCTCAGACCACCATGCTCGGCGCGGTGGGACGGGATGATTTCGGGCGCAGCCGCCTGGCTGATCTCCAAGCTGAGGGAATTATTACCGATGGCGTCGCGATTGTTGACGGCGTTGCTTCCGGCGTCGCGCTGATCATTGTGGACCAGGAAGGCGAGAACCGGATCGCCTATGTTCCAGGAAGCACGCTCATGGTGACGGTTGATCAGGCGGTTGAGACGCTGCGCCGTACGCAGCCAGCGGTTGTGCTGACCACACTGGAACTGCCGCTTGAGGCACTAGAGGCACTGTACCAGGCGGCGCGGGCGATTGGTGCAACGATCGTCTGCAACGCGGCGCCTGAGCCGGCAAGCGGCGCGCAGCTCGCCATGCAAGCTGATGTGCTGATCGTCAATGAGACCGAGGCAGCCGAGCTCCTTGGGGCGCCAGCGCATCGGGATGATTGGCCGGCTGTGGCGATGGCCCTCACCAGGCTGCTCGGGGGTGCTGGGCGAGCCGCGATTGTCACGCTCGGCGAGGACGGGGCGGTCGTTGCGCTTAATGAGAAGACCTGGCATTTTCCAGCGCCTTCCGTGCCTGTTGTCGATACGACCGGCGCTGGTGACGCCTTCTGTGGCGCATTTGCCGCCCGCCTCGCGGCTGGAGCGGATATCCTCCAGGCGGCTGAGGCTGGCGTCGTGGCCGGATCAATCGCAGTGACGCGCGAGGGAGCTCAGCCATCGATGCCGCGCCGAGAGGAAATCGAGCGTTTCCTGGCCAAGCGCTGAGCGCTGGGCGGCAGGAGTGCCTGTCTGCTTGGGCGTGATTGGTGCGGCGGAAGGGGAGGGATTCGAACCCTCGAGGCGGGATTACCGCCTACGCGATTTCCAGTCGCGCGCACTAGGCCAACTATGCGACCCTTCCAGAACGTCGCGGCAGCGAGAATTGCGGCCGCGGGTGGCGGAGAGGGTGGGATTCGAACCCACGGAGGCTCATCACCTCACCGATTTTCGAGATCGGCACCATCAACCACTCGGACACCTCTCCGCCGGAAATTGTAGCAAACAGGGGTTGGGCTGGCCACTGAGGACCAGACGGTGCAGACTCAATCAGACTCGTGGAGGTCCGCTTGCCACCGCGAGCATGATGCAGCGGTTTCCGTGCGATGGAAGCATCTGAGCACCGTGAAATTCCACCCAGAGTAGGGCTGGCGGTTGGGGCAGTGATCCTCATCGCGCTCGGAATGTGGGGACTCAGCGGAGCAGTACTCTTCGCAACCGTGGCGTGCGCTGGATTGGCGATACTCTGGCGGGTGGGCGCTTGGGGAGCACCAGCGGGCGGCGTCACGGATCTCACGGTGCCGGAGGCTGTGGCGGAGCCAGCACAACCCGGACGTCGTGGGAACGCTGGCAGGCGGTCGCGAAGCCAAGCCGCTTCCTACCGGTTATCGGTAGCGGGGGTGATCTCCAAGCTGGCCGCGTTGTCGGTGGCAGGATTCGTCGCCGTCATGTACCTGACCGACATCGGGGCCAATCCAGCGGGGCTCTTCTGCGACGAAGCCATGATCGGGCTGCAGGCCGCTTGCCTTCTCGACGGCGAGCACGTGCTCACGCCCAATGTGTTCTTTTACCAGCACTTCGGCAATAACCGGTTGGGCTCACTGGCCGTTTTCGCAACCACCCCCTCTGTCGCCCTGTTTGGAGCGACGGACATGAGTATCCGGTTGCCATCTGCGGTCTTGATGCTTGCCACGGTCGCGGTGATCTATTTGACGCTGCGCCGGTTAGAGACGCCCTTTGCCATTGTGCCGGCCGCACTGTTCGCTACCGCTCCCGTCGTGGTGCACCTTGCGCGCATCAATTTCGCGCACGGACCATCCTTCCTTGCACTTGCGGTTGCGTACTGGCTGTACGTTGAAGCTCGTCTCCGGCGAAGCCTCGTTTTCGCTGTTGCCGCTGGCGCCGCGCTTGGTTTGAGCGCCTATGGGTACTCGGGTTTTCTTATCACCGCGCCGTTACTGCTGCTGTCCGTGCTCGTTGTTGAGCTGGCATGGAATCGCCATCGGTGGCGAGAGTATGCCGTGGCGGCCGTGCTGACAGCCGTCTGTGCGCTCTGGTACGTACCGGTGCTGCGCCGGATGATGACGGACGAGACGTTCTTCGAGCGCATGCGGCTGAAGGGCATTGCCAACACCGGCATGCCGCTTGGCGAACACCTCTCGCTGATGATTCGCAATTATCCCAAGTATTTCAGCTATGATTTTCTCTTTGCCAAGGGCGAATCGGGCATGCCTGGGGGATTTATCTCCCGCCACTCGGTGCTTGGCGCAGGAGAACTCAGCCGGATTGCAATCCCGCTGCTGGCCTTGGGCTGTGTTGGGATCGTTTTATGTGTCCGGCGCCCGCGCACGAGGTTCTTTGCTCCCTTCTTCGTCTTTGCGGCGCTGTATCCCATACCCGACCTCATTACCACCAGCGACGGACGGCCCCCCTACGTATTTGCGGTCGCCGGTGGAGCCATAGCGGTCCCATTCCTTGCAGGGATCGGGATGCATGGACTGGCAGCGCTCTTAAAGGCCTCGCCGGCAGATCAACCAGCAGCGGGAACGGCACGAGCGGGCGCTGCCGGCGAATCCATGGCGGTTGACGCCGCCAAGCGAGCCTCGAGGCGCTGGCTGCTATGGTTCATGTCAATAGCGTTGCTGGCAGCGGTGCTCGTCTCCGGTTGGCGCTTCTGGTCGGGTCCGTATCAACGGTACCCGCTCGTCTCGGCAGACTATTGGGGCTGGCAATACGGGCCCAATCCCATGGTCTCGTATTTCCTCGCGCACCAAGAGGACTACGATCAATTCGTTATGGATGGGGAATTCAACGAAGCGTGGGTGTTTCTGGACCTGTACATTCGGGATCCCAACATTCGCCAGAAGGCAGTGATCGGCGATGTGGGTCTGTTGGATCTCAGGAGCCGGCAACTGCTTGGAGTGCGGGCGGAGCGATGGCAGAATCTGGTGCGGGCTGTGCCGCTGCTGGAGGACGTGCTGCGCGTTCGGGCGGTGATCCACTACCCGAATGGCCAGGATGCCATGTACCTGCTCGATGTCGATCCGGCCTGGGCGGCTGCCATTGGGTCGTAGTGGGTGGCGTGAACGCAAAACGGCCCGAGCGCAACGCCCGGGCCGCCGCTTAGTACGCCTGGAGGGATTCGAACCCCCGGCCTTTGGGTCCGCAACCCAACGCTCTATCCCCTGAGCTACAGGCGCGTAGACCAAAGTGAGGATACCATGGCCGATTACGCGGCGACAAGGTCGGTCCCCTCCTGTGCGATCGCGCCCTTTGTAATCTCAGCCGCGCCTTTTTTCTCCGGACGGTTGCGTCACACGGACCACCGACATCAGTTGCAGATAACTAGCATGGGGAACCGTGCGAGTGACCTGGTGTCCGCTCCTGTCCGCGCAGTTCACTGCGCCGGAAAAGATTAATCTACTCTAGAGTTAGTCAACCGCGCAATCGTCGATGCCGCCTCTGATGCAAAAGCCACTTAGGTGCCGATCACAATTCAATTATTCGCCTTTTCTGCCAGAACCGCCATCGTGCACGGGGATGTTGAAGACGCTCTAGATCGTTCAAAATCTCTGTACACTGCTCACGCACTAGGTTCAGTTGCGACCGAACGTGCTGGTCAATCTGTTGAGCAAGTTGATGGGGAAGACTATTTTGAGCTTGCAGCAGGATGGTAATTGGCATAGTGGTGCGAACGACATCGTTGAAGACTGCAACTATGTCCTGCAATTTGATCAGCTGTTCCATAAGCCGTGCATCGGCTGTTGTCAACGTTTCGCCATCCAGCAAACGTGTGATAGCGTTAAGCTGAATTGTCGTCCACAAGTAGATTTGACCGGGATCAGGAGGTGGAGCATCGTAGTCTTGCTGTAGATTTTTTAACTCTCGCTGGAGCTCTTCAAGAAGAATCGACCGTTTGCTGGCGATGGACTCCGAATGGTGACG
>FWPU01001935.1_pt1 | contig 21286 bp, 21 predicted proteins | sample 2228361 | NCBI WGS metagenome assembly FWPU01 (sample SAMEA103939777, study PRJEB20133) | metagenome
GGCCGTCGTGGCTCGCTAAGCCTTCAACGTATGACTCTTTCATTCACTACACCTCGCCGGTTTGACCGGCGCACGGAGGCGCCATGCAGGACAAGCCGTTGACCATCGCGGGAAAGACGTTCACCTCGCGGCTCATCCTCGGCACGGGGAAGTACCCCAGCTTCGAGGTGATGAAGCAGTGCCACGAGGCGGCCGGCGCCGAGATGGTGACGGTGGCGGTGCGGCGGCTGGACCTGCAGGCGAAGGGCGACCAGTCGCTGTTGCACTGGATCGACACGAGCCGCATCCAGCTCTTGCCGAACACCGCCGGCTGCTACACGGCCGAAGACGCGGTGCGCACCTGCCGGCTGGCCGAGGAGCTCGGCATGAGCAAGTGGGTCAAGCTCGAGGTGCTCGGCGACGAGAAGACGCTGTTCCCCGACGTCGAGGAGACGGTGAAGGCGGCGAAGCAGCTCGTGAGAGAGGGCTTCACCGTGCTGCCCTACACCTCGGACGATCCGATCGCCGCGCGGAAGCTCGAGGACTTGGGGTGCGCCGCGGTGATGCCGCTGGCGGCTCCGATCGGCTCGGGCCTGGGCATCCGCAACCCGTACAATTTGCGCATCATCCTCGAGAACGCGAAGGTGCCGGTCATCGTCGACGCCGGCGTGGGTACGGCGTCCGATGCCGCCATCGCCATGGAGCTGGGCTGCGACGGCGTCTTGATGAACACCGCCATCGCCCAGGCGAAGAACCCCTCGCGCATGGCGCTGGCCATGAAGAAGGCGGTGGAGGCCGGCCGCGACGCATACCTGGCCGGGCGAATCCCCAAGAAGCTGTACGGGTCGGCCTCGAGCCCCATCGAAGGCCTGATCTCTTGAACGGCCGTGCCTCCCCTGCCCCGCCTCATCGTCATCACCGACTGGACGCTGGGCCGGGAGCGGCTGCTCCGCGCCGTGGACGCATCGTGCGCGGCCGGTCCGGAGGTCGCCATCCAGCACCGCCACCCCGACGCGACGGCCCGCGACTTCCTCGACGAGGCGTACGCGTTGGCCGAGCTGACCTCGCGGCGCGGCAATGCCCTGTTCGTCAATGGCCGGCTCGACGTGGCGCTGCTCGCGGGGGCACACCTGCACCTTCCTGCGCGCGCGGTGCGGCCTCAGGATGCGCGACCCCATCTGCGCGATCGGTGGATCAGCGCCGCCGTCCACGACGAGCGCGAGGCAGAAGACGCCGAGGGCGCCGATCTGGCGCTGGTGAGCCCGGTGTTCGCTCCGCTGTCGAAGCCTCTGGATGCGCGCACGCCGCTGGGAGCGGACGGGTTCTCGTCGCTGGCATCGCATCTTCGGTGCCCTGCCTACGCGCTGGGCGGCATCACGGCGGAGAACGTGTCGCCGCTCGGGGCGAAGGGCGCGGCGGTCATCTCGTCGGTGCTGCGCGCCGAAGATCCACGCGGAGCGGCCGAACGGCTACTGTTGGCGCTGCGATGACGAGCGTGCCCGAGCTCCGCCCGCTGGCGATGGGCGAGATGGTCGACCGCGCAGCGACGTTCTGGCGCCAGAACTTCAAGGCGCTGTTCACGCTCTACCTGCCGTTCCAGCTCGTCCAGTACATCGTGCTCAAGGCGTACACGTTCGCGGTGTTGCACCGCTTTCCGGTGATGCGGGGCGGCGCGGCGACGAACGAGCAGATCCAGGCCGATCCCGCGGCGGCGGCGCGTCAGCTCTTCGGAGTGCTGGCGCTCTTCGTCGGAATGATGCTCGTCTATCTCCTCATCACCTGGCTCTCGGCGGTGGCGGGCACGCGCTACGTCGTCGCGCACATGCTCGGCGAGCAGGTGACGCTGGGCGATGCGCTGGCGAGGGTGCGCGCGCGAGCGGGAGCGGTTCTGGGCGGCTACGGCCTGTCGCTCGTGTGGATCGTCGCGGTCAGCATCGCGCTGACGGCTCCGGGCGTGGCGATGGTCGCGGCCGCAGTCGTTTCGCTCGAGGGTTCCCCGGCGGCGCTGGCGCTGGCGTTCGCGGGACTGTTTCTCTTCTTCTTCGGCTTCCTCGCCGCGGCGCTCTGGTACCTGCTCAGGTTCTTCCTCACCCCGCAGGTCATCGCCGCGGAGGAGCTCTCGGCCGTGGAATCGGTGCGGCGCTCGGGCGAGCTGGTCAGCGGGCGCGTCGGCCCCGGCTTCATGGACCGGGTGAAGATGCGCGCGACGGTGCTGATCACCGTGGTGGCGCTCATCCTCACCGCGGTGAGCGTGCTGGCGGGCCTGCCCGCGACGATCGTCACGCTTTCCTACGGAGGCTCGTTCACCGAGCTGGACCCGTCGCGGGTGCCGCAGGCGCTGGTGGTGCCGGCGGAGCTCTTGCAGGTTCTGGCGCAGGCGGCATTCGGCCCGCTGTACGTCGTGTTCGGAGCGCTCTTCTACCTGGACATGCGGATGCGGCGCGAAGGGCTGGACATCGAGCGGCGGCTCGAGGCTGCGCGGCCGAGGGTCGCGGCGTGATCGCGCTCTGGCTGGTGCTGTCGGCGGCGCCTCCGGTTTGCGGAGAGCAGCAGGCGCGCATCGCCGAGGTTCAGCGCTACACGTCGCCCGAGGACTTCGACGCCGCGGTCGCCCGGCTCGAGCGCGAGCTGGAAGCGCGGCTCGGACGGCACGAGCTGGCGGGTGACGATCGCGTGGAGGTGCTGCGGGCGCGATTGAGCGCCTCGTGCGAGCTCTTCGCGCGGACGTCTCCGGGCGGAGCGACGGCCGATCGCGAGCGGCTCGCGGGCATTCTCGACCGTCCCGAGTTCTCCCGGGCGCGGAGACCGGACGCGAGCGCGATTCAGGCGCTGTTGGCGCGGCTGAACCTCTGGCTCAAGTCGATGCTGGAGACGTCGGGCGCGGCGACGTACGCGAGCTGGGCACGCGTGGTGGTGCTGGCGGTGGCGTTGGCCGCGGCGGCAGGTGGGCTTCTGCGCGCGGTGCGGTGGCGGCGTGGCCATCGTGCGGTGACGGCCGAGGTCGGCGACTCACCGCTGAAGCTGGAGGACCCGTCGACGCATTGGGCCCTGGCCGAGAAGGCACTGATGCACGACGGGCGCGAAGCGGTTCGGCAGGCGCTGCTGTGCTTGTTGGCGGCGCTCGAGCAGCGTCGGTGGGCGCGGCCCGATCGGGTGAAGACGAACCGCGAGCTGGCGGCCGAGCTGCCGTCGCGGGGCGCTCCGCCCGAGTTGCATCAGGCGGTGCTCGAGCTGGTGCGCTGGTACGATCGGACGTTCTATTCGCTCGAGCCCGTGCCGGCGAACGAGGCACAGCGGTTCGTGTCGGAGGTGGGCCGCTTGCGCGCCCGATTCCTCGGGAGCGCCGGATGAAGGGCCTGCGCGCCTGGGCGATGTACGGCGTGCTCCTCGCGTTGGCGGGCGCGGTGGCCGTGGGGACAGGCGCGGCCGAGGGCTCCGACTCGCCCACTCCGTCGGTGGAGAATCCCGGACGGCTCGGCGTGCGCGCGCTGTACGTCTACCTGACCGAGTCTGGCCGGCCCGTGCGCGCGTGGAAGGAATCGCTCCGAAAGCTACCCCCTGATGTCCGGACGCTGGTGATCGCCGCGCCGAAGGCCCGCCGCATCGAGCAGGACGAAGTCGCTGCGCTGAAGACGTTCGTCGAGCGCGGCGGGACGCTGGTGTACCTCTCGCCGCGGCCGGTGTCGCTTCAGCCTCACATGGCGCAGTGGCTCGGGTTGGACGACGGGCCGGCGGTGCTTCCGCATCCGCTCGATGGGCGGCTGCGGGACCTGGGCGGATTCACCGCGGAGGCGCGAGTGCGCGCCGGAGCGATGCGCAACGTCGAGCGGCTGCGGGTGTCCGCGGCGACGACGGTGCAGGCCGAGGGGGCCCTTCCGGTCGCCGACGGCGGAGTCCTCTGGTGGAAGCGGCTCGGCGCGGGCGAGGTCTACATCGGAGCGGGAGCCGACCTGTCGCAGAACGAGCGGCTCGAGCTGCTCGACAACCTGCAGCTCTGGGAGAACCTCGCGCAGGCGGGCATGCTCGCGTTCGACGAGCTCCACCACGAGGCCGAATCCGCTCCGCCCGTGTCCGGGCCCCTGTGGGCGGTGGCGCTGCAGTTTTTGGCGGTGTTCGCGATGTTCGCGCTGTCACGGGGCACGCGGCTGGGACCCGCACGGGCCGAGCTCGAGGATCGCCACCGCAGCACGCGCGAGTACCTCGACTCGATGGCGCGGCTGACCCGGCGCGCGAAGGTGGAGCGAGAGCTCGCATCGGCGCAGGTGCAGCGGCTGCGCGTGTTGATGCAGGATCGGCTGGGCATTTCGAGATCGCTGCCGGACACGGATGCCGCGCCCGAGCTCGAGCGCCACACGCACATTCCCGCATCGCGGACCATGGCAGTGCTGGCGTCAGCGAAGACGCCCGGACCGATGAGCGAGAAGGAATACGTGCGCTTCGCGCGGCAGCTCGCGGATCTCGAGCGCGTGCTGACCGGCCGGCGCGCGGAGTGAGGGTCCGGCCGAGCTCTCGCGTGCAGAGCAGCCGTCCGGAGCAGGCGCACGCCCATTCGGGCCCGCGCAGTTGCCAACGTGCAGCCGTGCTGGTCTTCGGCAAGCGACCGCAGGAGATCGATCCACGTGAGTTGCTGGAGACGATCCTCCGTGGGGCGGGCGGCCTGGCGAGGGTTCCCGCGGGTCTCGAGCGACATGCCTCTCTCGTCGAATTGCTGATCGACGCCGGCTCGCTTGCACAGGCGCTGGCCGACGACGCCACATCGAGGGATAGGGACGAGAGCGACGACGAGGCGACACGCGCGGCCGTGCTCCTGGCGCGTGCGGCCGCGCGGGCGGTGGTCCGGTCGTTTCGCGATGGATTCGATGCTCCCCTGCACCTCGACTGGTCCGGAGCAGCCCTCCCAACGCGCGCGCGGGTGAATCCGGTCGAGGGATACATGCTGTACGCGGTCTACCCGGAGGCGTATCTGCTCGTCGCCGATCGCCTGGCGGGCCGTGGCTTCGCGGTGATCGGCATCCGCAGCGCGGGCACGAGCCTCGGAGCGGTCGTCGCCGAGTCGTGCCGTGCCGATTCCTTCGTCACGGTGCGGCCGGTCGGTCATCCCTACGATCGCCACGTCCGCGCGTCCGAGTCGCTCCGTGCGCGCCTGACCGCCAGAAGCGGTGTCGCCATCGTCGACGAGGGACCTGGGCTGTCGGGGAGCTCCTTCGGCTCCGTCGCCGACCTCGTCGAGTCGGTCGGCATTCCCTCCGACCGGATCGTCTTCTTCCCCGCGCATGGGAACCCGGTCGGTCCATTTGCTCTGGAACGGCACCGGCGGCGATGGGAACGCGCGCTCAAGCTCCCCGCCCCGACCGACGCGCTTCTGACTCGGCCCGACTCGCCGCTCTGGGTCGGCCGCCTGTTCGAGGACGTCGTCGGCCGCGCCGAGTCAATCGAGGACATCAGCGCCGGCAGGTGGCGCGCTCTCCACTTCGGCGACTCGCGCCACTGGCCTGCCGTCGCGCTCCAGCAGGAACGGCGCAAGTTCCGCCTCCGCGCCGGCGGACGCTGGTGGCTGCTCAAGTTCGCCGGGCTGGGCCGCCACGGACGCGAGCGTCTGGCGATCGCGCGGGCACTCGCGGAGGCGGGATTCGCTCCGCGCGTGCACGGGCTCCGGCACGGCTTTCTCCTCTACGAATGGCGCGATGATGCGCGCGCCGGCTGCGCAGCGGGCCCGGGCTTCGTCGACCACCTCGCCGCTTATTTCGCCTTCCGCGCCTCCACGTTGCCGGGCGGCGCTGGCGCATCCGCTGACGAGTTGCTCGCGATGGCACGGCACAATGCCTCGAGCATGGGCGCGTCGGGCTGGCTGTCGCGGTTCGACGCAGTGCTGCCCCGCGCGCGGCGGCTCCCGCGCATTGCCGTCGACGCTCGTCTGCTGCCGCATGAATGGCTCGCCTTGCGCGAAGGCGGATGGCTCAAGGTCGACGGAGAAGACCACTTCGATGCTCATGACCTCGTCGGCTGCCAGCCTCTTGCGTGGGACATCGCCGGCGCCGAGGTGGAGCTCGGCATCAACCGCTTTGAGCTGCTCGGCGCCCTCGCCCGCTCAGGCATCGCTCCCGTCGAGCCCGACGTGCTCGCGTTCTACAGAGTCTGTTATCTCGCGTTTCGACTCGGCCACTGCGCGCTGGCTGCCGCATCGAGCTCGCCGGACGAAGCGCAAAGGCTCGAGCGCGACGGACGGCGATACGCCGAGCTGCTGCGCCGCGAGGAGCAACGCTGGTGCGGACGCCGGTGAGGCCGCGCGCGAGCGAGCCGGAGTGCGGCGCCTGGCGGCCGCCGGTACTATCATGTTGGCAATGCGGCCACTGCCCTGGACAGTCGATCCGAAGGACCCGCGCGCTCCCCCGCTGGACGTCTGGGAACGCCTGACGCCGGAGGAGCGCCAGCGTGTGGTCGACAGCCTCCCGTCCGAGTTTCCTCCCTCCGAGGCGGCTCCTCCGGAGGGCGACTGGCACTACCTCGCCAAGCTGAGCACTCGGGACGCGCTCACGCGGTTCTTCCGCGAAAAGGGACGGGGCGTGTACATCGCCAACGAGCTGCCCGTGTACTACCCGGACGAGCCCATGTTCGCGCCGGATCTCATCGTCGTGTTGGACGTCGATCCGCACGAGCGCGAGAAATGGGTCGTCGCGCACGAGCACAAGGGGCTGGACTTCGCTCTCGAGGTGCACGTCGCCGGCGACCGACGCAAGGACCTCGAGCGAAACGTCGAACGCTTCGCGCGGCTCGGCATCCCCGAGTACTTCATCTTCGACCGCGGGCGCCTACGCCTGACCGGCTGGCGACTCGCCGCCGGCTCGAAAAGCTACCAGCCCATCGTGCCGCAGGCGGGACGCTACGCCTCGACCCGACTCGGGCTCGACCTGGTCATCGAGGGCTCGAAGCTGCGCTTCTACGACGGCAGCGCGCTGCTGTTGGAAGCGGACGAATTCATCGCACGCTTGCGCGAGAGCATCGACCAGCTCGAGCGGCGGGCCGCGGCCGCCGAAGCGCAGGCGGAAATGGAGGCGCGTCTCCGTGAGGAGGAGACCCGCCGCCGTGAGGAGGAGACCCGGCGCCGCGAGGAAGAGACCCGCCGCCGCGAGGAGGCCGAACGGCGCGCCGCCGAGCTCCAAGCCGAGCTCGAGCGCCTCAAGCGACAACGGTGAGCGGACACCGAAGTCACGCGCGAGCCCTCGCCCGGCGATGTCACGCCGCTCGCCGCACCTTCGCCGCCATCGCCTCGGAGAAGTGCCGCCGGATCTCCTCCACGCGCGCGTCCCAGCTCTCGTGGAACACGCGCTGCGCCCGCTCGCGCGACGGACCGGCGCCCTCCTCCAGGCACGCCCGCACGTGACGCGGGAAGTCCTCGGGCCCGTCCGCGATGCGGCACAGCCCGAGCTGCGCCACCTCGGGAATGTTCGACGACACGACCGGCAGCCCCGCCGCCAGGTACTCGCGCACCTTCAGCGGATTCGCGTGCAGCGTCAGCTCGTTGATCTTGAACGGCATCAGCGCCACGTCGAAGCCGCGGCAGTACCCGGGCAGCTCGTCGTACCGCTTCCGCCCCAACAGGTGCACGTTGGGCAGCGCCGTCAGCGGCGAGACGTCGACGTTTGGCATCACCTTGCCGATGAGCACCACGGACCCGTTCGGAAACGCGCGCGCACAGGCGGCGAAAACGTCGAGGTCCACCCAGTCGGCGATGAGCCCGAAGAAGCCGATGATCGGTTTGGGCAGATCCTGCACGTCCGCGGGGACCGGCGTCGCCGCGTCAGCGGCCTTGACGAAGTGCGCGTAGTCCACGCCGTGGCGAACCAACACGGTGCGCACGTTGTGCTTCGCCTTGCTCTCGAACAGCGGCTCGGCCGAGGTGATGACGAGATCGGCTTTCTGAAGCAGCCGCCGCTCGAGCTCGGCGATGTGCGCCTTGTTCGTGTCCGAGAAGGCCGAGAACTCGTCGACGCAGTGGTAGACGACGAGCTCCTCGCCGAGCGTTCCCGAGACCGGAGCCGACGCCGGCAAGAACGACCAGCTCACCGGCCGCCGGAACCCGAGCCGCTTCATCGCCACCAGCACCTGCGCCCTGAGCAAGAGGCCGTTCGTCTTCCGCGCCCACTCCGAGCCGTAGACGGGAACGGCCAGCGGCGAGAGCACGAAGATGTTCCGCTCGACCTCGCGGATGCCACCCGCGAAGGCCCACACCTTCTTCGCGATGCGCAACAGATCGTGCGCGTTCGCCCTCGGCGAGCGGTTGCCGATGCTGTTCACCCACAGCACGCGGTTGTCCCTCGCGAGAATCCGCATGATGTGGACCTTCGAGAGGGGATCCCCACCCCAGTCGTTGGAGAACACGACGAGATCGCGCCCCCTGAGCGGATGACGCGTGGACTCGAGATCCTGGGCTCGGCGCATGGCACCTCCTTTCGTGAGATGGAGCCTTCGTTCACGCCGACGCGCGCGTCTCGATCGGCCAATCGAAACGCATCGGACGGTGGAGCACCTCGGAGTAGGCCTCGAGCAGCACCGGCCCGGCATCGGGCCCTCTGATGCGCGTCCTGGGTCCCAGCGCGGCCTCGGTCAGCTCCCGGGCCAGCGCGTGCGCGTCGCCGCACGGAAACAGCCGCGTGCCCTTGGGGCGCGGGGCCGCGTCCGACGCGACGCACGGCACTCCGAGCGCCAGCGCCTCGCGCACCGACACCGCGTCGCCGTCGGCCGTGGTCGGCCGCACGAAGACGTCACACCGCTGCACCAGCGCCAGCGCCGCCCCGTGGGGCAGCTCGCCGAAGTCCTCCACCAGGCCTTCCACTGCGGCGGCCCGCGCCGCCCTGCGGAACTCGGGCTCATCGGTGCCGGGGCCGAAGACCGCCAGGCCGATGTCCGGCAGGTGCTCGGCCGCAATCTTCAGCGCGCGGAACATCACGTCGCGCCCGTAGACCGGCGAAGGGTGATGGGCAAAGGCCACCAGCGGCGCGCGCCGGCGCCGGACCTCTTCGAGCGGCTCGGGCGCGTGCGTGGGCTGCACCTGCGAGGCCATGAACGCAGGGTGGACGACGATCTTCCGGTCGGGAACACCGCACTCGAGCAGCGCGGTACGCACCGCGTCGGAGACTGCCACCACCCTGGCGTAGGGCTCGAGGGCCAGCTTCGCCGCGGCCCGGTTCGCCGCCGACGCGAGGTACGCGGGGATGAGGCCGGAGTGCAGCGTGACGACGCGAGGCGTCCCCAGAAGCCGCCCGGCCACGCCCAGCGCGGCCACCACCGCCCACGCCATGGGGTTGTTACCCGACGTGTGCAGGTGCAAGAGCCAGCCTCTGAAGGCGTGCTGCCACAGGTAGGCGGCCAGCTTCGGGGCCGAGCGGGCCGGAAGGACGCCGTCGCCGCGGTGCGCACCCTTACCGATGTCGATGACATGCGACTCGACGCCCTTCTGCCTGAGGAATTGGTGCAGTTGGCGAACGTGCACCGCGATTCCGCCGTACGGGGGCGGAAAGTCTCCGACCAGCAGCACTTTCACTTCACTGCCCTCCCGACCGATCGAAGGTAGGAACGACGAAAGCGCGCGGCCAGTGCGGCCTCGATCCGCACGCCGAAGACTCGCAGGACGAGCAGGTATCCCGCGATGAACACGACGCCACTTGCGCACAACGGGAACAGCCTCCACGCGAACGTGCCTGGAAGGCGCGCGACGACGTCCGACGAAGCCCACCGCCCCGCCGCCACCGCCAGCGCTGCCGCCGCCGCCGCGACCGATGCCCGACCGAAGTCGCTCCAGGGGACGACGTCGACGAACGACGCGCGGCGAGAGGGCGTCGACAGGGCCGCCGGAATGCGCGCGAACAGCACCGCCTTGCCCACCACCTCGGCCAGAAGCCAGGAGGCGATGCCGCCGATCATCCCGAACGAGCGGACCAGAAGCAGCACCAGAGGCACGGTGACCGCCGCCTTCACCAGGTAGCTGGCGAAGATGTGGCGCGTGTGCCCGCGCGCGCGGAGCGTCCCGTCCATCGGCAGGGTCGCCAGCGGGATGCCGAGGATGCTCACCCGGAAGATCGGCACGGCTGCGAGAAACCGTGCGCCGAACATCGCCGCGATGAGCTCGGGCGCGGCGGCGAACAGGAACGCGCACAGGGGCAGAAACGCGTAGGCCAGCTTCGAGGCGGCGTCCCGGAACGAGGCGATGCCCTCCTCCGGCCGGCCCTGGCGCTCGAGCTCGCCGAGCCGCACCATCAGCACCTCGCTCGTCGGCGTGTAGAGCAGATCGACCAGCGGAAGCTGGAAGCAGCCCGCGGCGTACACGGCGAACGTGGCGGGAGCCACCGCGGCGGAGACGGCGAACTGGTGCACGTGCTGTTGCGGCATGTTGAGCAACATCGCCGCCCCGAACGGCGCCGCGTACCAGAGCTGCGTCGCGAACAGGCGGCGGTCGAAGACCGGCCCGCGCCCCGTGCCCAATAGAAGCGCCCAGGCCGCCACCGTCCGCGCGGCGGCGAGCGCGACCATCGCGGTGATCGCTCCGGTGAGCCCGAAGCCGAGCCGGACGGGAAGAATCAGCGACGCTGCGCGCAGCGTGTCCGAGACGAGGTACGTCGCCGCGGCGCGCCTCACCTGCCCCTGGCTGGTCATCGCCTGCTCGAGCGGGAACGACGCCACCGAGAGCGCCGTGTAGAGCGCCAGCTCCCAGCGGTGCGCCCCAAGCCCGGGGTTGTTCATCGCCTCTGACAGCGCGCCGGCGCCGGCCAACAGCAGCGCTCCGGCCAGAGAGCCGATGACGGCGAGCCAGATGAGGGTCTGCCCGAGGTAGGGACGCCGATCCTCCGCGCGCGGAAGGAAGAAGTAGAGGCTCTGCGCCATCCCGAACGGCAGGACGTGCGTCAGCGTCACCGCGACCAGGAAGAACTGCTTGTACGTGCCGTAGTCGGCCAGCTCGAGCGTGCGGGCCAGCACCAGCGGAATGGCGACCGTCACGCACGCCGAGACGAAGCGGGCCAGCATCAGCGGCGTCGCCCGCCGGAGGATGGACGCGTTCGACGTCACGTGGCGCAAAGCCCCAGCACGGGCCTCGAGAAACCGAAGAAGCCGAACACGTCGTCGAGGTGGCACGAGGTCAGCGCGGGCGAGTAGCGGCCGAACGCTCCGATGCTGAAGCTCTCCCAGAGCACCTTGCGCTTGAGCGTGAACGGATCGCCGCCCACGCGGTTGGGCAGGGCCTCGGTGGTGACCGCCGACCGGAAGCCGTGCCGCACCAGGGCGCGCACCACCTCGGGCGAGTACCAACCGTTGCAGTACGCGAAGTGATGCACGGGCCGGCCGGTCTGCCGTTCGAGCGTCTCCTTCGAGAGGCGGATCTCCTCGTCGATGCGCTCGGGGCTCTCGTGCGGCAGCACCACGTGGCCCACGGTGTGAGCGCCCAGCTCGAAGCCCGCGTCGACCAGCGCGCGAAGCTCGTCCCAGCTCATCACCTCGCCGCCTTCGGGCACGAGCTCGGAGCCGCCGCCCAATTCCCGCTCGAGCGCGTCGGCCACCGACTCGAGCGTGGCGCTGGACCGCTCGGCGATGAACCCGTCCAGCGCCTCGGAGATCGTCTGCGTGCGCCGGAACACCGGCTCGATCAGCTTCTGTGCGCCGTCGGGCATCTCGGCGTAGCGGGGCTTGAAGCTCCGGGCCAGCGCCACGCGCAGCAGGTGGAACAGCCGGTCGTGGACGAACCGCCTGCCGGTGCCGACGTAGCCGGTGGCCACGTACATCACCGCGGGGACGCCCATGCGCCGCAGCACGGGCAACGCATGGACGTAGACGTCGCGGTAGCCGTCGTCGAAGGTGACCACCAGGAGATCGCGTCGGGTGCGGCGAGCCCCGGAGAGCACGTCGACCGCGTCGCTCAGCGAGGCGAATTCGTAGCCCGCCTTCGCGGCCGCCTCGAGCTGGCGGGCGAACGTCGCCCGGGAGACGAGCAGCCCGGGAATGCTCCGGCTCGCCTCGAGCGCGAAGTCCTCGACCACCCGGTGGTACGCGACGATTGTCACCCGGCGACCGCCCGCCTGCGCCCGACGCACGGCCCGAATCGCCCGCTGGACGCCGCTCTGGTGTACGACCGACGCCAGGGCCCCCTTCACCACCCGACGGAAGGTGCGCATCGGCATTCGTGCGGTGCAGCGCCGGTGCCAGAAGCGAGCCGGCGAAGCGCGCGCAGCCACGGGGCACGCAGCGACTCCACCCCGGATCGGACTGAAATAACTACCGCGTTCACGGCCCCTCGAGCCGCGGTGTATTCTTCAGGGCGCGTGATGGCCGCCCCGCTTCGACTCGGTCCGGATCCCTCCACCGGGCGCAAGCTCGGCAAATACGAGATCGTCTGCCGGCTGTCGCTGGGCGGCATGTCCGAAATCTTCCTGGCGTTCCATCAAGGCGCGGCGGGCTTCCGCAAATACGTGGTGCTCAAACGGATTCTCCCCTTCATGAAGGAGGAGGAGCAGCTCGTGCAGATGTTCCTCGACGAGGCGCGCATCACCGCGACGTTCTCGCACCCGAACATCGCCCAGGTGTACGACCTCGACCGAGCCGACGACGACTACTTCCTGGTGATGGAGTTCGTCCCCGGCGCCACGCTGGTGGAGATCTTTCAGGCCTGCTCTGCCCGAGGCGAGCCGATGCCCATCGGCCTGACGCTGGCGGCGGTGCGCGATACCGCGAACGCGCTTCACTACGCGCACCACTACACCGACCCGGCCGGGAAGCGCCGGCCCGTCATCCACCGAGACGTCGCGCAGAAGAACATCATGATGACGTACGAGGGCGCGACGAAGCTGCTCGACTTCGGCATCGCGCGAAGGCTCGATCGCTCGCAGCGCACGCAGGCCGGCGTGCTCAAGGGCACCACCGGCTACATGTCGCCCGAGCAGATCAAGGGCCAGGACCTCGACGGCAGATCCGACATCTTCTCGTTGGGCATCGTGCTCCACGAGTGCCTCACCGGGCAGCGGCTGTTCGCGCGCCGGCAGGTCGAGGAGGAGCTCTTCGCCGCGCTCTACCAGGAGGTAGAGCCACCCTCCTGGAAGAACCCGGAGGTGCCCCAATCGCTCGACGAGGTGGTGCTCAAGGCGCTCTCGCGCGATCGCGAAGACCGCTTCGTCACCGCGCGCGACTTCGCCCGGGCCATCGAGCGCGCCGCGCCGGGGCTCGTCTGGGACGCCGAGCAGTGCGGCGAGCTGGTGCAGCGGATGTTCGCCGAGCGCCGCGAGCAGACCAAGGAGCTGCTCGAGGAGGTGCTGTCCGCGCGCCCCACCATCGACGCCGAGGCCGCCGACAGCGACCTGCACCCGCCCATCGGCGGACTTGCGGATCCGAGACAGCCGCTCGCCACCCTCCGCGAGCCCACCGACAAAGATCTCGGCTTCGACCCGACGCAGCTCTCTTTGAGCTCGGCCGATCGCACGCTCATCGACGAGGACCTGGCGTCGCAGGGCTTTCGGGCAACGCCGGCGAAGCTGCCCCACCGCGGCTCGAGCGAGCCCAGGCTGCCGCGCATGGCCACGCCGCCGCCCAAGCGCGTCTCGCCTCAGGACGATGCGAAGCTCCCGGTCGGGCGCCGCCCCACGGCCGAGCTTTCGGCCACCAACCCCTCGCCTGGTCCGCCCATCAGCCGGAACGACCGGCTCGCCGATCGCCCGGAGCCTCAGCCGGTTCGGCCTTCGGGCGTGGGCACCGTGGCCGACACGCCGAACGCCCGCGCGCGCGAGCGTCCCACCCAGCTCGGCAGCGAGTCTTTGGACCCGACCGCCGCCGTCGTCTCGCCGGCCCACCTCGGCGCGACCGAGCTTCCGACCGACACCCAGCCGGTGCGGCTGCGGTCGGCCACCCGGCGCCTTCGCTTCTGGATCCTCGTCGGAGCATCGCTGGCCGCGCTCGTCGCGATGGTTGCCATCGTGCTGTGGCGATGGTAGTCAGGCGCACCTGGACGGAACCATGCTCTCGCCGGCCGGAGGAGCCACCGCCGCGCCCTCGTTCGAGGCCGCGCCGCTCTGCCTCGACATTCGCGACCTCTCGAAGCGCTACGGCACGCGGTGGGCGCTCGCGCGGCTCACGTTCTCGCTGCCAAGAGGCGCTTCGCTGCTCCTCACCGGCCACAACGGCTCGGGCAAGACGACGCTGATGCGCATTCTGGCCGGCTCGGTGACGCCGAGCCACGGCACCGCGCTGGTCGAGGGGCTCGACGTCGTCGAGCAGCGCGAGCAGGTGCGGCGCGCCGTGGCGCTGCTTTCGCACGCCAGCTTCCTGTACGAGGACCTCACCGCCGAGCAGAACCTCGTCGTGGCGGCGCGGCTCCTCGGAGTGGCCTCGCCGAAGGACGCGGCGGGCGCGCTCTTGACCCGCGTGGGGCTCGAGAGGCGCTCGGCAAGTCCGGTGCGGCAGCTCTCCGCCGGCATGCGCAAGCGGCTGGCCATCGCCCGGCTGCTCCTCCAGGCCCCGAAGGTGGCGCTCCTCGACGAGCCCTTCGGCGAGCTCGACCCGGCCGGCATCGCGCAGATGGAGCGCCTCATCGGCGAGCTTTGCGAGTCGGGAGTGACGGTCGTTCTGGCCACCCACCTCGTCGAGCAGGGCCGCGCGCTCACCACGCACCGGCTGCACCTCTCCGAAGGGAGGTCGGTCGCGGCATGACGGCCTCGAAGCTGCGCCCCATCTCGCTCGGCCGGGCCGCCGTCGCGGTGCTCCGGAAGGATCTGCTCATCGAGTGGCGCACCCGCGCGCGGGTCAACGCGCTCGTCTTCTTCGCCGTGGCCACGCTGCTGCTCTTCTCGTTCGCCATGGGCGCCGACGCGACGGTGCTGAGGCAGTACGCCTCGGGTTACCTGTGGCTCGCGGTGCTGCTCAGCAGCGTGCTCGCGCTCTCGGAGTCCTTCCGCGTCGAGACCGAGAACCATTCGCTCGAGGGGCTCAGGCTGCTCCCGACCGACGGGCGGGCCATCTTCCTCGGCAAGGCGCTGGGGAACACGGTGCTGTTGTACGCGCTCGCGTGGATGCTGATGCCCCTGCTCGTCGGCGTGTTCGACGTGAAGGTGACGATGGGTGCCGGACCGCTGGCGCTCGCCCTCGCGATGGGGTGCATGGCCATCGCGGCGCCCGGCACGGTGTACGCGGCGATTGCTTCGAACGCGCGCGCCCGCGACGTGCTCCTGCCACTCCTTCTCTTCCCCTTGATGGTGCCGGCGATGGTGGCGTCGGTGAAGGCCACTGCGAGCGTGCTCCAGGGCGACGCCATGGGCGACTACGGCTCGTGGCTCACTCTCCTCGGGGCGTTCAATCTGATTTACTGGGCGTTGGGCTTTCTGTTGTTTCCGAAGGTGATTGAGGAATAGCGATGCCGTGGTGGATTCCCCTGGCCCTTCTGGCCGTGGTGTTGGGCCTTCTGGTCGTGCACCTGGCCGTGCCGCGCTCGCGCCGGCACGTGTGGAAGGGCTGGGCGCTCTTGGCGGCGACGATGCTCGTCTCGGGGAGCTGGCTGGGGCTGTACGGCACCCCGCCCGAGCGCGAGATGGGCGACGTCTACCGCATCATCTACGTCCACGTGCCGCAGGTGTGGATGGCGATGCTCGCGGGCGGCATCACCGCGGTGTGCTCGGTCAGCTACCTCATGAAGAAGAGCTACCGGGTCGACTCGGTCGGAGAGGCCGCCGCCGAGGTGGGCCTGCTGTTCGGCTCGGTGGGCGTCCTCTTGGGCTCGATCTGGGGCCGGCCCACCTGGGGCGTGTGGTGGACGTGGGACGCGCGGCTGACCACCGCCGCCATCATGCTGATCATCTTCGCGGGCTATCTGGCCCTGCGGAAGTTCGTCGACGATCCGGACAGGCGCGCCGCCCTCTCGTCGGTGGTCGGCATCTTCGCCGGGGCCAACGTCGTCCTGGTCTACATCTCGGTGAAGATCTTCCGCACCATCCACCAGGTGCAGTCGACGCCGCAGACCGTCGACCCGGAGATGACGGCGGCGCTCCGGTGGAACGCCACCGCTTTTCTGGCCCTGCTCTTCACGTTCCTGTGGTGGCGGTACCGGCTGGCCCAGGCCCGGCGGCAGAAGGAGCTCGAGCTGCCGTCGGCCCTGGCGGATTCGCCCGGCGCGGTGCAGACGAAAGGCGCGGCGTGATGGACCTCGTGCTCTTGGCGGCCGACGTGCCGATGGGAAGAATTCAGGGTGGCTGGGAGTACGTATGGGCTTCCTACGCCATCACCTGGACGGGCATCGTGGCCTACGCGGTGTCGCTCTGGGTTCGCAATCGGGCCGCCGCTGACGAAGGGGGCCACGGCGGCAAGGAGAGGCAGTCATGACCTCCAGCACGAAGAACCGTCTCATCCTGGTGGGAGCGCTGCTCGTCGCCGGCACGGGGCTGGCCATCGCCTCGTTCGGTGGCATCGACGACAACCTCGTCTACTACTGGACCCCGGGCGAGATGCTGAGCAAGGGCGAGAAGGCGTACGGCCCGACCATCCGGCTCGGCGGCATCGTGCAGAAGGGCAGCATTCAGTGGAACGACTCGAAGACGTCGCTCACCTTCAACGTCGCCGACGATTCGAAGGACGGCGCCAAGACCGTGCTGGTGAAGTCCGACCAGATTCCGCCGCAGATGTTCCGCGAGGGCATCGGCGTCGTCGTCGAGGGCACCTTCGACCGCTCGCAGGTCTTCGTCGCCAGGCGGCTGATGGTGAACCACTCGAACGAGTACCGGCCGCCCAAGGAGGGTGAGTCGGCCGCCGAGCACATGAAGGTCGTGGAGAAGACGGCCAAGTGAACTCGACCATCGGCTACGGGCTGGTGCTCATCGGCCTTCTGTGCGCCATCTTCGGCGCCATCGTCGGGCTGTGGACGGGCATGACCCGCCGCGAGGGAGCGCTGAAGTGGGTGCAGCTCGCCGTCTACGGATTCGCCGGCTGCATGGTGCTGTCGAATCTGTGGATGGTGAAGGCCCTGCTCGAACACGACTTCTCGGTGAAGTACGTGGCGCAGGTCGGCAGCCGCGATACGCCCACCATCTTCACCATCGTCTCCTTGTGGAGCGCGCTCGAGGGCTCGATTCTGTTCTGGGGAGCGATCCTCGGCATCTACCTCTTCGCCTTCGCCTGGCTGCACCGCAAGGAGCACGGCCGGTACATGCAGCTGTCGTTGGGCATGATGTCGGCGGTGGCGGTCTTCTTCGCCTTCCTCATCGCCGGGCCGGCCAACCCGTGGACGGAGCTGCCCAACCCGCCTTCCGATGGGCCGGGGCCGAACCCGCTCTTGCAGAACCACCCGCTGATGATCGTCCACCCGCCCATGCTGTATCTGGGCTACGTGGGCATGACGGTGCCGTTCGGCATCGCCACCGGAGCGCTGCTTCGCGGCGAGCTGTCGGACGCGTGGATCGCTCCGCTCAGGAAGTGGATGGTCATCCCGTGGTTGTTTCTCTCCATCGGCATCATCCTCGGGAGCTGGTGGGCGTATGCGGTGCTGGGCTGGGGCGGCTACTGGGCGTGGGACCCGGTGGAGAACGCCTCGTTCCACCCGTGGCTCACCGCCACCGCGTTCATGCACTCGACGATGGTGCTCGAGCGCCGGCGCATGCTGAAGGTGTGGACCATCTCGCTGGCGCTGGCGAGCTTTCTCCTCACCATCGTCGGGACCTTCATGACCCGGAGCGGCGTGTTCAACTCGGTGCACAGCTTCACCCAGTCGGACATCGGCCCCACGTTTTTGGTCTTCATCGCCGTCCTGCTCGTCTTCTGCATCGCGCTGCTCAGTGCGCGCGGGCACCTGCTCGTGGCCGAGGGCAACGTCGAGTCGCCCCTGTCGCGCGAGTTCACCATCCTGGTGAACAACGTCGTCTTCGTCGGCCTGACCTTCACCATCTTGTTGGGCACCATCTACCCGCTGGTGACCGAGGCGTTGCGCGACGTGCGCATCTCGGTGGGCGAGCCGTACTTCAACAAGATGGCCCTGCCCGGCGGGCTGATGGTGCTGTTCCTCATGGGCGTGGGGCCGATGCTGCCGTGGGGCGCGACCGACCCGAAGCTCATCGCCCGGCAACTCGTCGTTCCCGGCAGCGCGGGCGTGCTGACCGCCGTCGTCTGCCTCTTGCTCGGCTACGAAGGCTTCATGCCCATCATGACGTTCGCGCTCTCGGCGTTCGTCACCGTCGTCACCCTGCGCGAGCTGTTCTTGCCGGCGAAGCAGCGCATGACCGAGCGCAACGAGGGCCTGTTCGCCGCGGTGGTGCGCAGCGCCAGCCGGGCCCCGCGCCGCTTCGGCGGCTACGTGGTGCATCTGGGCATCGTGGTCATCATCGTGGCCATCGCCGCCTCCAGCGCCTACAAGGTGCACACCTCGGGCACGGTGGCCCTGGGCGAGTCGCTGCCCATCGGCAAGTACCAGGTGCGCTTCGACGGGCTGACCAGCGGTCAGGAGCCGCACCGCACCTGGACCGCGGCCAGCATCACCGTGCTCGGCCCGAACGGCGAGTCGTACGCCTTCCACGGCAAGGACGGGCCGCGGATGAACTTCTACGAGCGCTCCACCGACCCGGTCGGCTCGCCGGCGGTGAAGGCCAAGCTGTCCGAGGACATCTACGTCTCGCTGCTGGCGTTCGACCCGGAAGCCAACAAGGCCAGCTTCAACGCCTGGGTGTTCCCGCTCGTGGGGTGGATCTGGTACGCGATTCCCATCCTGGTGTTGGGCTCGCTGATCGCGCTGTGGCCCCAGCGCAAGGCCGCGCGCGTGGTCGAGCCGGCAGTGAGCCCGACCGTCGCGGCGGGTGGTGCCAAATGAGCGAGACGGCCGGCGTCGGCTACCGCCGCATCTGGTTCGCCATTTTCGGGCTCGGCCTCGTCGCCGCCTTCGTGCTGGTCGTCTACGAGAGCTTCGGGAAGGACCCGCGCCACATCCCCTTCGGGCTGGCGGGCAAGCCGGCTCCGCCGTTCACGCTGCGGCGGTTGGACACCGGTGAGCCCGTCACCCTCGAGCAGCTCAAGGGCAGGCCGCTGGTGCTGAACTTCTGGGCCTCGTGGTGCGGCCCGTGCCGCCAGGAGCACCCGGTGCTCGAGTGGGCCGCCAAGAACTGGGGCGACCAGGTGCAGTTCTACGGCGTCATCTACGAAGACACCGAGGAGAACGCGAAGGAGTTCCTCGCCCGGCACGGCGCGGGTTTCCCCCAGCTCGTCGACCCCAAGTCGTCGATGGCCGTCGACTACGCCGTGACCGGCGTGCCCGAGACGTACTTCATCGACAAGAACGGCATCATCCTCGGCAAGTACGCCGCTCCGATCGACCCCCAGACGATGGCGGAGCGGATTCGGCAGATCCTCCAATGACGCTCGCCCTCGCCCTCGTTCTCTTGAGCCAGGCCCCGCAGATCGCCCAGCCGATCGCTCCCCAGCCGCTCGCCGGCGAGCAGCTCGATCCGGTGCGCGAGGCCAGGGTGCAGGCTTTGGCGAAGCTCATCCGCTGCCCGGTGTGCCAGGGCCTGTCCATCGCCGATTCGCCGTCGCCCAGCGCCCGCGCCCAGCTCGAGAAGCTTCGCGACCTGGTGCGCCAGGGGAAGTCGGACGAGGAGATCATCCAGTACTTCGAGGCCCGGTTCGGCGAGACGTCGCTTCTGCTACCGAAGATGGACGCGAAGAATTTGGGCCTCTGGTTCGGCCCCGCGGTGCTCTTGTTGTTCGGGTTCTGGGTGGTGTTCAGCCAGGTGCGTCGAAAGCCGGCCGGCGAAAAGGCCCCCCTTTCGACGGAGCCGACCGAGGACGAGTACCTCGAGCGCGTGCGCTCGGAGCTCGAGCGATGAGCGGGACGAACTGGCTCCCCGGCCTTCTGGTGCTGCTTCTGGGCGTGGTCGCCGGCGTGCTCTTCGTGCTGCTTTCGCGCAAGGGCCACAAGCCCGCCCAGGCCGGCACCGACCCGGTGCTCGACGATCTCGAGCAGCGCTACCAGATGCTCATCGGGCAGCTGAAGGAGCTCGTGGCGGACAAGCACCTCTTGCCCCAGGAGCAGTTCGACTCCGAGCGGTCGCGGCTCGAGCGCGAGGCGGCCGCGGTGCTCAAGGCCAAAGACGACCATCTGCGCGGGGTGAAGCACGAGGCGGAGAAGGCGGCCGCGCGCCAGGCCCGCCAACAGAAGGCGGCCGAGGCAGCAGCGCAGACGTTCCTGGGGCGGAACCCGGCCCTGAAGGGAGCGCTGGTCGGAGGCGGCGTGGTCGGCTTCTTCGCCCTGCTCTTCGCGCTGCTCGGGCAGGAGTCGAAGCTTCGCACCGACGAGCCGATGACCGGCGGCCCTCCGCAAAAGCAGGAGCAACCCGGCCGCGACGAGAAGCTCGAGGCGTTGGTCGACAAGCTGAAGCGGAACTCGGACGACATCGAGGTCCTCGCCGAGGTGGCGCACGAGCTGATCCGCCGCCAGGCGTTCGACGACGCCGAGTCGCTGGTGAACCAGGCGCTGGGCATGGACCCGCACCACGTCGAGACGCGCATTCACCACGCGGTCATCCTCGCGGTCGATGGCGACGGGGCCACCGCCCTGCACCAGCTCGAGCACCTGGCCCGCACCTACGCGGGCGCGCACGAGGCGCTGCTGTTCGCCGGAGTGTTGTCGATGCAGATGGGCGACAAGGGCCGCGCGCTGAGGAACTTCGAGCGGTTCCTCTCGGAGGCGCCGCCGGCCGAGGTACCGCCCGGCCTGCGCGAGGGAATCGTCAAGCTGCGCCAGGAGGTCGGCACGGGGGGAGGCTGAATGACCTGCCAGCAGTGCGGACACGCGCAACAGCCCGCGGGCGAGCGGTGCGCGAAGTGCGGCGCCGCCCTGTCCGATCCCGATGCCTTCGTTCCATCGCTGACCGACATCGACCCGAACGCCACGCCCGACGCCGACGAGCCGCCGCGGCAGAGCCGGCTTCGGCCCACGTGGGTCACCGCGGGCACGGTGGCGATCGCCTGCATCGTGCTCGTCGCGGTGCAGCTCACCTCCGACGAGCCCGAGCCGCCGTCGCCGCCGCCCGAGGCCACGAGACCCGCGCCGAGGCCGATCGAGCTGTCGCCTCCCAAGCCCAAGCCGCCGGTTCCGCCCACCTGGCTGTCCGGGACGACCGGCCTCGCCGAGGCCGAGCGGCTGCAGGTGGAGGCGCGCGCTCCGCTGGTCGCGCTGGTGAGGGATGGAAACTGCCCCGACTGTCGCCGCATCGAGCAGCTGCTCGATGCGCCCGCGGTGGCTTCGGCGACGAACGGGTGGCTCAAGCTCGCGCTCGACGTCTCCGACGAGGCGGTGGCGCAGTCG
>FWPU01007063.1_pt1 | contig 21282 bp, 16 predicted proteins | sample 2228361 | NCBI WGS metagenome assembly FWPU01 (sample SAMEA103939777, study PRJEB20133) | metagenome
CCGGCGACGACTCGACGACAGCAGCAGGGTCTTCGGATGGCACGGTGGCAGACGACCAGCCCCCCGCCTCCAATGCATCTTCCGGGCGGGACATCGTCACCCCGGCAGAGGGGGGCGCGCCGCCCGGCCTGGATGGCGTGCTGCCCCCCGGCATGGGTGGCACGCCGCCGGGGCAGGGTGGCGAGCCGCCAGGACAGGCAAAGTAACGGCAAAGTAACGGCAATGAGGAAAGACGAACCCTCCCATGCAGGTATCGTCAGCATGAGCACGGCCAAGCGTTGCCCGACCTGCCAGCACGAGAACGAGGCCGAGGCGGCCTACTGTAGCCGGTGCGGCACGCTGCTGGAGGGGAAGTCCACCAGCCTCACCACCATCCCCGTCTCCGAAGCTGAGCAGCAGGAGGACCTCACCCCACACAGGCCCCCGCCGAAAATGCCCCCCCTGCGGGGCAACACGCTGGCCCTCTTCGTGATGGGCGGGGAACAGCCCATCCTGGCCAGCGGCGGAGAGCCGCTCATCCTGGGCCGCGACGCCCCCCACGAGGACGACGAGGGGGCGCTGATCGACCTCGGCCAGTATGGCGCTCACCAGGCGGGCATCTCCCGCCGCCACGCCCTCATCGCCCCTTCCAGGGACGGCTATACGATCAAGGACCTGGGCAGCACCAACGGCACCCTGCTCAACGGGACCCCCCTGCTGGCCGAGATCCCGTACTGGCTGCAAAGCGGCGACCAGATTCGGCTGGGCGCGCTGACCCTGTACGTCTACTTCAAGCTGTGACTCCCTGACCTCTGAGCGGATCCGGCTGCCGGGAGTGACCCTCTTCCCTGCGGCCAGGCGATTCTCCAGGCTGGTCCCCGCCCGCAGGCAGGCTATCCCCCCGTCTACTGCCGCTGGTAGCCGGCCTGCGATCCCTTCCTCAGCACAAAGGCGGCTGTCGCCGGTATGGCGGGCCAGACCTTTTTCCCGACCAGGCAGCGCTTCTTTCTCCCCTGGCAACCACAGCCAATTGTAAAGAATAAGTAAACATGCCCCCTTTTTAACTTTCGTTTACCCCCTGTAGGACAACTGTTTGTTACCCTTCAAACAAGAGGAGACGATTAAAGAAGCATTGATTTCTGGCTGCGCCTTCTGATCTACCGCAATTTTACGGCGCACATCTCTGACACGACATGGGGAAATAGGACAGTTCCATGATCACAAGCGAACATCCCAAAGCCGAAAGTGGACAGGCGCTGGTCGAGTTCGCCTTCACGCTCCCCATCCTGCTCCTGTTGATCTTCGGCGTCACCGACTTCGCGCGGGCCATCTTCGCCCTCTCCCAGGTCATCGACGCCTCGCGGCAGGGCGTGCGCTACGGCATCGTGACCGGCTTGCAGACCGGCAGCCCGCAATACCTGGACTGCCAGGGCATCCGCGACGCGGCCAGGTCCGTGCCCGGCTTCACCGACCTCCATAACGTGACCATCGACGTGTACTACGAGGATGCGCAGGGCGCCTTCCTGACCGACTGCCTGGACACCCTCACCGTGTGGGACGTTAACCACGGCGATGTCCTGGCCGTGCACGTCTCCGGGTCGATCAGGCCGCTCACGCCCATCATCATCCCCTTCACGGAGACCTTCACCTTTGAATACACCTCCCGCCGCACCATCGTCGCCCAAGGCTCGGCCTTCACCGACGAGTGGCCGGAGCCGCCCCAGGCTGCCCACAATTTCACGGCGACGGTGGACTGCAACCTGCGGGAGAACAACGTCAGCTTCTCCTGGGACCCCATGGAGGTCCCCGACCGCCTGGAGATCCACGACTCCTTCACCACGGAGATCGTGGCCCTGCCCGACCCTCAGGACGCCTACTGCAACGCCTGCGCCACCATCGACCCGGACGGCGGCAGCGGCATGTTCTACATGGTGGCCATCACCGGCTCCATGGCCGGGCCAAGCTCCTCCGACGCGGTGGTCAACTGCCCGGAGCAGAGCCAGTTCGGCTCCATCAGCGGCCTGGTGTGGTACGACGGCGTGAAGGTCGACGGGCGGCAGGGGCCGGGCGAGGAGGGCATCGGCGGCGTCACCGTGCACCTCACCAGCGCCGGCGCTGACCTCGTCTTCGACACGGAGGACGACCTGGTGTACTCCGACCTGGTCACCGGGGACGATGGCACGTTCCGCTTCTTCGGCCTTTTGGCCGGGCAGTACCGCGTGGACGTGGAGGAGAGCAGCGATCCGGTCGCCGGGATGACCCTGAACACCAGCGACCTGCCGGGCACCCCGCAGGACATCACCCTGGGCGAAGGGGAAGACCGCACCGGCATCGACTTCGGGTTCTACTAGGCCGCCGCGAGCCAGCATGAAGACCGAGCGGAGCGCAGGAGAGAACAGGATGACCGCAAAAAGCGACAGGCAACGTGGGCAGAGTCTGGTGGAGCTGGCCATCACGCTGCCGATCTTGCTCCTGCTGTTGGGCGGGGTGATCGACCTGGGCCGGGGCTTCCTCATCCTGGTTGCCGTGGAGAACGCCGCCGGGGAAGGCGCGCTCTACGGCGCTGTGCACCCGGAGTGCCTCACCGACGACCACGCCCCAACCATCTGCCAGGGCAGCGAGAGCGTGGCCGGGCGCGTCCGCGAGGAAGGGCGGCCCATCATCGAGCTGACAGAGGACAACGCAGTGATCACAGTTGAGGTTGAGGGCGGCGCGCCGATCACCGCCGGGAGCACCCTGCTGGTCACAGTGACCTATACCTACTCCCCCCTCACCCCGGTGGGTTATCTGGTGTGGGGCGAGACGGCGGAGGTCACGGCCACGGCGCGGCAGGCCATCCTCAGCCCCCCACCGCCCGGCTACCAGTATTGATCATCATCCTGATGAGGAGGGCGCGATGCGCAGGTACATACGTCATCATGGCGAACAGGGGCAGGTTATCATCCTTTTTGCCCTGGCAATGGTCGGGGTCGTGGCCGTCGTGGCCATCGCCCTGGACGGCGGCATGCTCTACTGGAATCAGCGCCGGGCGCAGAACGCCGCCGACGCCGCCGTCATCGCCGGGACCAGCATGCTCGTCTCCGAGATGCAGTCCCCCAGCTTCCTGTGTGGCATCACCGCCGACCGGCCAATCCTGGACCAGATCGTGCTCTACGCCGGGCTTAACGACGTGCCCAACGCCGACGTCGCCCAGCAGGTGACCGCCTATTACCTCACCGAGGACGAGGCCGGCAACCGCATCGACCTGCCCAACCCGACCACCGGCCAGCCCTGGCAGGTGGGGGACACCGGCGCGGTCCCCTGCGCGGAGATCGTCGGCCTGCACGTCCGGGTGCGCTTCCCCCAGCGCACGTTCATCGCCGGGGTGATGGGCATCCCCCAGACGCGGGCCACCGTCGATGCCTATGCCGTCTGGGATTACCGCAACTGGTGCACGGACTTCGCCGTGTTCGGGATCAATACCGACCGCGACAAAGACGTGCTCAGCGTGATCGGGGCGGGGACGCGCATCACCAACGGCGGCCTGCACAGCAACGGCGGCCTGCACCTGGGCGGCGGCGGCCAGAGCATCTACCTGGAGCCGGGCAGGCCGGTGGAGTTCGACGTTAACGGCGACAGCCAGATCAGCTACGACAAGATCGAGGGCGGCCCTGACCCGGACGCCGAGGACCTCGGCATCACCCAGGTCCCCAGCTATCCCCTGCCGGACGACTTCTTCTACCGCTTCGAGGACTTCGCCCCCGGCGGCTTCATCTGGAACGAGACGGTCAACGCTTATGGCGATACCCCCGTCTGGAACGGCTCCGGCACCGCCTACGAGGGCCAGCACGTCTTCTACCACACGGGGGACATCCGCACCGAGGACGTGAAGAACCCGGACGGGACGCTGCGGGACGGCCTCTACGTCGTGGAGGGCAGCATCGACCTCAACAACCTGGACAACCTGGGCGAAGGGGACCGGCCCTGGCGGGCCACCCTGGTCGCCCGTGAAGAGATCCAGGTCAGCGGCGGCATCAACCAGCTTGCCTTTGCGCGCGGCGTCTTCATCTACACGGAAAGCGACAACGTCGCCGTCGGCGCTGTCAAGCTGAGCGGCAGCGACAACAGTTGGTCGGGCCTCATCGTGGCCCCCAACGGCAACGTCAACATGTCGGCGGCCAGCAACAGCGACCTGGCGGGCATGATCGTCGCCAACGCCATCAACCTCTCCGGCTCGGACAACAGCATCAACCATCGCCCGGAGTATTGCCCGCCAAACCCGCCGCGCATCCTGCTCGTGCAGTGACGCGCCGGGCCATACCACAGCACAGTCCGCATGCCGGGCAGCCCCGGCGGCATACGAAAGCGAGGACTGACATGAAAATCCGACGAGTGCTTGCCATTTCCGCCACGCTGCTCTTCATCGTCCTGCTGGTGGGCCTGCGTGGCAACGGTGGGACGGCGTCCGTCGTCGGCGTGCGGGCGGAATCGCTGCCCCGGCTGGAGGAGCGCGCGGCGGAGGACACAGCGCCGGCAGCCGTGGCGCACGAGGCGGCCTACGCCGCCCCGCCCGCCAACCGCCCCACCACGCCGCTGCTTCAGAATCCCTCCGATCCGCTGTCCCTCGTCCTCAGCGGCGAGATGAGCAACGGCGGCTACTGGACCTGGGAGGACATCGGCAACCTGCTGGGCGTCTACAGCACCTACAACGCCTTCTGGACGGTGGAAGTCCAGGGCCAGGCCTACACCGGCGTGCCCCTGCCCTACCTGCTGGACTACGCCCGGCTCAACGAGTACGCCCGCACGCTGGTCGCCGTGAGCCGGGACGAGGCCCGTTTCGCCTATCCGCTGCACAGCCTGCGGCAATGCGCGGCGTGCCTGGTGGCCCGCAGCGCGGCAGGCACGCTGGCGCTCCTGCTGCCGGGCCAGGCCCCGGCTGTGGTCCCGAACCTGATGCGGATCGACATCGTGGCCGACGCGGCGATCAGCGCTGCCCCCCTAGAGGTGGAAATCCCCGCCGATTCCCAGAGCCTTTTCCTGGCCGGGGCCTTCGGGCGGGGGGGGCTGTGGACGTGGAGCGACGTGACCAACCTGCTGGGGGTCTATGACCAGTACCAGGCCTTCCGGACGGCTTACGTGGACGGGCAGGAATACGTCGGCGTGCCGCTGAGCTACCTGCTGGACTACGCGCTCCTCGGCGAGACGGCCACCGCGCTGGTCTTCCACGACCGCGACGGCGAGCGCATCGCGGCCTCGGTGGCCAACCTGGGCGGCTGCGACGCATGCCTGATCGCCCCGGCGGAGGATAACACGCTCACGCTGATCCTGCCGGAGCGCGAGCCGCGACAGATCGCCCGGCTGGCCGCCATCGAGGCGCGCTGAGGCAGGCACGGCAGGGCTTTTGCATACAAGAAGTGGCCGGGTTCGGCTCACACAATAGACCTGAGTTGAGGGGATGGACATGGCTCACCTGAGAGATTCCAGGCCGTGGCGAGCGGTGCGGCGCTTCGTGGGGCGTCAGCGGCGGCAGGCTGAGTACGGGCAGGGTCTGGTGGAATACACCCTGATCGCCGTCTTCGCCATTCTCGTCCTCCTGGCCGTCCTCACGACGCTGCTCCCGGCCCTGGCCGGCGCGTTCAACAACACCCTGGGCGCTTTCGATCCTTCGCCCACGGCGATGAACCCGACCGAGTTCTGGCATCAGGTCACCCTGGCCGCCTCCTACACCCCCGAAGTGGGCAGCGTGAGCATGCCCGGCACCCCGGTCGATACCCACGCGCCAATCGCCGTGGACGACTGGGTCAACACCGATGTCAACACCGCCATCAACATCGCCGTGCTGGCCAACGACTCCGACCCCGACGGCGACCTGATCGGCATCGTGGCCTTCGATTCCACCACCGCCCAGGGCGGCACCACCGTCCTCCACGACAACGGCACCCCGCACAACCCCAGCGACGACTACATCACCTACGCGCCGCGCTACGGCTTCCAGGGGGAGGATACCTTCACCTACACCATCAGCGACAACCGCGACGGCACGGCCACGGCCACGGTGACCATCACCGTCTGGGACGCCTCCCTGCCCAGCCCCACCCCGCCACCCAGCCCCACGCCCCAGGACATCGTGCACAGCGCGCCGTACTACGACGCCATCGGCCAGCCGAGCTGGTGGCGCTTGAACGCCGGGGCGGTCTTCCTGGGCTACGAAGGGTGGGAAGTGGCATGGTGGGCGTGGAGCGGCTCCACCACCGCCGACGTGGAGGCCGCCATGGCCGGCCCGCCGGACTGCACCACCGCCCAATCCTACGCCCAGCCCATCAACTTCTACTGGGGCAGCGGCGGCCCCGCGCCGGGCGGCGACTGCGCGGGCGCCCCCTGGCGCACGGATAACTTCGCCGTGCGCTGGACGCGCACCTTCGGCCTGGCCGAGGACCTCACCGTGGAGCTGCAAACCGTCGCCACCGACGGCATCCGCGTCACCATTGACGGCGCGCCTGTCAGCGCCATCAGCAATTGGGGCGTGCACAGCAGCCCGGTATCCGCCACCACCACCCACACCTTCACCGGGGGCGTGGAGCACACCATCGTGGTGGAATACTTCGAATACCTGGGCGCGGCCACCGCCGCCTTCCTGGTCAGCGACGGCAGCAATGACGACGTCGGCCTCTGCAACTGGACCATGTCCGGCGAGTACAGCCACACCGCCCCCAGCGCCTGGAGCGATTTTCCGGGCCGGGATTACTACGACAACAGCCGGTGCCACATCGCCCTGCGCGGCGCTGTGGACCTCTCCACGCTGGGCAGCGCGGCGCAGATGACCTTCTGGAACCGCTGGCGCTTGAACGACTACGACGAGGCCTGGCTTCAGATTCGGGAATACGGCTCCGGCATGCCCTGGTACGGCCTGCTGCTCCACCGGGGCTTTGCGGAGCAGCTTACCTGGAGCCGGGAGGTCATCGACCTGGCCGATTACGACGCGATTGACATGGACACCGGGGGGCCGGTCAGCAACCTGGACTGGACGGGCCGGACCATCGAATTCCGCTTCCTGCTCAAGGCCGACGCGAGCAGCACGCAGGAGGGCTGGTGGATCGACGACATCGCCATCGAGGACAGCGGCCTCAACGTCTACACCGTCGGCTTCGAAGACAACATGGAAAGCGGCAGCATGCACTGGCTGCCGGAAGGCGACTGGACCATCTCCTCCGAATACACGCGCAGCGGGAGCGGGGCCTGGTCCGACAGCCCGGCGGCGCACTACGCCAGCAACACCAACGTCAGCCTGCAGCTCGACGGCGTGGTGGACCTGACCGACCCGGCCTCGGTCGATCCGGAGCTGGTCTTCTACCATCGCCTGGACCTGGGCCTGAACGACCGGGTCTACGTGGAAGTCTCCACCGATGGGGAAACCTGGGTCTCCCTCACGCCGTCCAACCCCGGCGGCGCGCTCTACACCGGCACCAGCAACCACGCCTTCCTGCGGGAGGAGATCTCCCTGAACAGCGCGGAGAACCCCTACCAGGGCAGCAGTTTCTTCCTCCGCTTCCGGCTGGAGGCGGACGGCAGCGACGAGGGCGACGGCTGGTGGATCGACGACGTGATGCTCCGCAACCGGCCCACCGGCTACCTGCCCTATCCGTTCCTGGATAACGTGGAGGCCGGCAACGAGTGGTGGCTGCCGGAGGGGACCTGGAACATCTCGCCGGAGGCGGCCCACAGCGGCTACTCCGCCTGGGCGGATAGCCCCGGCGCGCAGTACGGCCACCTCACCGATACCAGCCTGCAAACCGCCCGGCCCTTCCTGCTCGCATCCGGGACGGCGGCCCAGCCGGAGCTGAGCTTCTGGCACAGGCGGGACCTGGCCGCCTACGACAACTTCTACGTGGAGGTCAGCACCGACGACGGGGCGACCTGGACCGCGCTGTGGGCCTATGCGTACGCAGACGTCAGCAGCCCCCACCCCGAAGCGCCCGGCTCGCCCGGTGTCGGCGGCGTCCCCCTCTACGAGTTCAACCGCCAGTTGGCCTGGGAATACGTCTCCATCGACATGGCCGCTTACATCGACGTGCCCTTCTGGCTGCGCTTCCGGCTGGAGGCGCTGAACGACGCGCAGGTGGCCGACGGCGTGTGGATCGACGACATCCAACTGGCCGAGCACCAGGAGAGCGCCCACGCCCTGCCCTTCAGCGACGACATGGAAGGGACGACCAACTGGCTGGCCGGTGGCTCCTGGGCGCTGAGCAGCGAGACCGTCCACGCCGGGTCCTACGCCTGGGCGGATAGCCCCGGCGGCGCGTACACGGGCGATAGCTGGTCGGTGCTGGCCCTGCGCGCCCCCCTCGACCTGACCGGCCTGGCCGAAGGCGACTTCCCGGTGCTGTACTGGTGGGATCGCTTCAACCTGGGGCAGTACGACTACGCGCGGGTGCAGGTCTCCACCTGGCAGGGGCCGTCCTGGAGCGACTGGTCCGCCTGGACGGAGGTTGCCCAGCAGTACTACACCACCACGCTCTCCTGGAACCGCCATCAGGTGGACCTCCGCCCCTACATCGGGCAGAAGATACGGCTGCGCTTCGTGCTGGACGCCCTGCAGCAGAACGACACCGGGGACGGCTGGTGGATCGATGACGTGTCGGTCGTGCTGTACAACCCGCAGGTCATCCCCTTCGCGGAGTTCACCGACAACGCGGTGAACCTGGACCGGTGGATCGTGGAGGGCGGCTGGGCGGTAGACACCACCCAGAACGCGGGCAACATCCCGGCCACCATGCAGCCCGGCTCCTGGGACGCCTACTTCTATGACCTGCGCCAGTACGGCGTCTGCGGCGGCGACACCGACGCACAGCGCGCGCAGAACGCCATGCTGGGAGTCAGCTTCAAGACAGCAGGCCCCAACTGCAACCAGAACCCCACCCTGCCCTTTACACCTTACGGGGACGGCCCGGTCTCGCTGGCCGCGATCGACTTCCAGTGCGACGGCAGCAGCAGCCCGCACCCCGACGGCACGTGCAACCCCACGCCGTGGAAGGCCGACCACGATCACATGGCCATCCGCTTCGTGAGCACCATCGTCGTCGGCCCCGGCGAAAGCGGCAGCTATGACTTCCGGGTCACGCGCAACGACGGCGTTCGCCTCTTCATCAACCCCAACGCCGAATACAGCAACCCCATCCTCAACCGCTGGTCCGACGTGACGCCGGATACGTCCACCGTCACCGATATCGTCTCCCTCTACCTGCCGGAAGGCGCGCACGCCGTCGAGCTGTGGTACTACGAGAACGGCGGCAGCGCCGTCGTGCAACTGGACATCATCAGGCCCTCCTTTGCCTTCCACGATAGCCTCGGCGGCGGCAACCCGCCCGGCGGCACACACTACCCGCACCAGGTCAACCCCTCGCTCATCCTGGACGCCGTGCTGGACATGACCGGCGCGACCCGGCCCGTGCTCTCCTGGTTCAACGCCTACGACGTGGCCGACTACGACTGCCTGGTGGCCGAGGTCTCGCTGCCCTACGTGCGCTTCGACGACTGGTTCGAGGTCGGTCGGCGCTGCGGGGCTGACCAGTACCTCAACTGGGCTTACGAGGTCGGCGTCCTGCGCAGCGCCATTGAGCAGGGGCTGGGGCTGGCTCCGGGCAGCTTCAACTTCAACGGCGCGCTGCTGGCCCTCCGCTTCCGGCTGGATGCCCGCGTGGACCCCGACACCGGCGACGGCTGGTGGCTCGACGACATCGCCGTCAGCAACCCGCGCATCAGCCCGGTGCTGGAGTGCGTGACCAACAACGGCAATGGGACCTACACGGCGCACTTCGGCTATTCCAGCAGCTACAACGGCCCGGTCACCCTGCCGGTCGGCTTCAGGAACTACTTCTATCCGTGGCCGGCGGACCGTGGTCAGCCGACCGTGTTCCAGGCGGGGCGGCAGGTTGACGTGTTCACCGTGGACTTCAACGGCAGCAACCTGGTGTGGATACTCACCGATCCGGCTGGCAACACAAGGACGGCCACCGCCACCGGCAGCTCGCCGGCCTGCAACTGACGGGCAGGCCGGCCCGCCGCGTGACTCGCCTGGGCCAGCCCTGCCCGCAATATCCAACACCCTCCTGTACCGGCCTGGTGGCGCAAAGGCAGGCAGCCGCGCCGCCAGGCCGGGGCCGCCGCCCCCGGAACAGCCCCAGAGAAACCGACCGCGCCCCGGTGAGCTTCCCCACAACTACATTCTGAAATTTATAATAATAAAATAGATATAACAGCAGCTCCATTGACATTTTCTTATAATTTAGATACAATTTTGTCAATTCTAATAGACCTTCTTATGCCCCTCAAAAAGGAGATTGTTAAAGATGGAGCGCCGCTTCTTCTGTACCATCTTTGCCCAGGACCAGAAACACCTCATCGCCCTGAACCGCCACGAGGTCGATGTCTTCCAGCCCACCGCCCGCATTACAGAGCAGCAGACCTTCGCCATTGAAGGCCTGCTGACCCTGGAGCAGATCGCCAGGCTCGTGGACGACGGCTACCGCGTGCTCGTCGAGGAGGATGAATCCAGGCGTGCCCGCGCCCAGGAATTCGTCACCAGCGCCGAGCAGTGGCTCAAAGCCTTCCAGGAGCGCTAACCATGCCTTACCTAGCGACCAACGCCTTTAATCCCATACTGGCTTTCCTGGCCAATCAGTTCTCGCCCATTTGCAGCCTCTTCACCCTGCCGGAGCAGTCACACGAGGGACGCACCATCCAGGGCATCCGCATCGGCAAGCCTGCCAGCAACCGCAAGCGGGCCATCCTGTTGTTTGGTGGCTGTCATGCGCGCGAGCTGGTTAACCCCGATCTGCTCGTCACCTTCGCCGCCGATCTGATGTCCGCCTATACCTCGAACAACGATCTGGTCTTTGGCAGCGCGGTCTATGGCGCAACGACGGTGCGATTGATCGTGGACGCCATGGACATCCTCGTCGTCCCCCTCATCAACCCCGACGGTCGCGCTTACGTGCAATCGACCGACCCCTGGTGGCGCAAAAACCGCAGCCCCAACCCCGGCGAGACCTGCCCCGGCGTGGACATCAACCGCAACTACGACTTCCTGTGGTCCAGCGGCATCGGCACCAGCGCCTCTTCCTGCTCCGATGTCTACAAAGGCTCCGCCCCCTTCTCCGAGCCGGAGACCCGCAACGTGCGCTGGCTGCTCGACCACTTCGCCGAGATCGAGGCGATGGTGGACGTGCACTCCTATTCGGAGCTGGTGCTCTACCCCTGGGGCGACGACCAGACCCAGACCACCGACCCCAACATGAACTTCACGAACCCGGCCTTCAACGGGCAGCGCGGCATCGGCGGCGACGCCTACAAAGAATACATGCGCCCCCAGGACCGTGACCTCTTTGAAGACGCGGGCTACCGCGTGCGTGACGCCATCCACAAGGTCCGGGGGCGTTGTTATACGGTCAAGACCGCCTTCGGGCTGTACCCCACCTCCGGCACGTCCTGCGATTACGCCTACAGCCGCCACATCGTCAACACGTCGAAGCGCAAGGTGTTCGCCTATGTGCTGGAGACAGGCCGGGAGTTCCAGCCGCCACCGGCAGAGGCCAACCAGATCATCACCGAGGTGTGCGCGGGGCTGTTCGAGTTCTGCCTGGCCTTCTGCTGCCCGATTGTGTCCAGGCGGCGGCATCGTCCCAATTGCGTCGCGCAGGTCACGGCGCTCGATCTGTTCCGCGACCCGGCCATCCTCAAGACCCGCCCCGGTCGCCGCTACCAGGAGGTCATTGCCGGCCACTTCCTGGAGGTCCGGGAGTTGCTGGCGGAAAACACGCGCCTCTACTCGACCGTCGTGCGCCTGCTGCACTACGCGGACCAGGTCGCGCGCCTGCATTTCGCCGAGCCACCCGGCGTCCTGGATGCCAGGCTGATCCGGAATCTGGACCACACGCTGGCTACCCTGGGCCGAACACGCGGCCTGAGCGCCTCGTTTGAGAAGTCCATTGCCGCCGTCCGAGAGGACCTGCCTCACCTCCAGGGCAGGACCCTGGCGGAGGGCTTCAAGCTCGCCAGCCGGGCCAAGTAGCCTTCGCGCTGCCGGGACTGCTCAAGCCCGCTCCGGCACGTCCCGCTCGGACAGGGGGGCGCGTTCGTCGGCAGAGACGCCGCCGTCCCGGCGCTGGCCTGCGTGTGCTGGAGGCCGGTCCTCCGGCACAGATAGAATCGTGCGGGAGCCATACGCGCCCGGCAGGGGATACACCAGGTAGTTCCACACCCAGTTGACCAGCACGTTGAGGCGGTTGCGGAAGCCTATCAGCCACAGCAGGTGCAGCCCCAGCCAGGCCACCCAGGCCAGGTAGCCGCGCAGCGGGAGCCGGTTGTAAATCCAGGCCACCGCCCGCCTGCGCCCGATGGTGGCCATGATCCCCCGGTCGCGGTAGCGGAACGGCTGCTGCGCCTGCCCCCGCGCCCGCCGCAGGATGTTATCGGCGGCCAGGATGCCCTGCTGCTTGGCCACCGGGATCAGCATGGGATAGGGCTGGCCGTCAGGGCCTTCCAGGTAGGCCATATCCCCCACCACGTAGACGCCCTGCAATCCCCTGACCTCCAGCGTGGGGCGCACCGGCACGCGCCCGTCCGGCCTCAGCGGCACGCCCAGCATCCCGGCCAGCGGGGAGGCTTTGACCCCCGCCGACCAGATCAGCGTGCGCGTGGGGATGGCACGCCCGCTCGCCAGGCGCACGCGCTCCCCGTCCGCCTCCACCACCCCATCGCCCAGGATCACCTCCACCCCCAGCGAGCGCAACTGCTCCAGCGCCGCCTGCCGCAGGCGCGCCGGATAGGCAGGCAGCAGGTGGTCCTGCAACTCTACCAGGATCACGCGGGGGGCGTGGGGCAGGTTGGCGTATTCCTTCCGCAACACGTGCTCGGCCAGTTCGTACAGCGCGCCCGCCGTCTCCAGCCCCGTTGGGCCGCCCCCGACCACCACCAGCGTGGTCCGCGCCTCGCCCTCGTCGGGGTCGTCCGTCCAGGCGGCGCGCTCAAACTGCCGGAGGATGTGGTTGCGCAGCGTGACGGCGTCGCTCAGGTCCTTGAGCGCGAAGGCGTGCCGCGCCACGCCCGCCAGGCCGAAGTAGTGCCCCACGCTGCCCGCCGCCACGATGAGGTAGTCGTAGCCCAGGCGGCGCACCGCCCCGTCCACCCGCACGGCTACCCGCCGCTCCGGCGGCGCAATGTCCACCACCTCCCCCAGCAGGAAGCGCACGTTGCCCTCCCGCCGGAAGATGCCGCGCACCGGATAGGCGATCTCGCTTGGGTCGAGGCCGCAGGTTGCCACCTGGTAGAGCAGCGGGGTGAACAGGTGGAAGTTGTGGCGGTCGATCAGCGTCACGTCCACGGCCTGGCCTGCCAGCGTCCGCGCCGCAAACAGGCCGCCGAACCCCGCGCCGATAACCACGACTTGAGGCCGCTGCTGGTCGGTCATGTCTGGCCTCCAAATCTTCTATTACGGACCTTTTCAATCTAATTATATGTGAATTTTATCACATAGTCAAGCAGGGGAAGATGAGATGAGAGGAAGGCGAGGCCCGCCCTCAGGCCCCCAGGGCCGGGCCGTCCTGGCCGACCGTCGCCAGCGCCCCCTGCACCAGGCGCAACAGGGGGGCTTGCAGCGCGCCGTTGGTCGCCAAGATGCGGGCATGGCGCAGCGTCCACGCGCCGCCTTCCGGCAGCAGCAGCCTGCCGCCCGCCTCCCGGATCAACAGCGCGCCCGCCGCGCAGTCCCAGGGTTTCAGCGTCAGGTGCAGGTAGCAGTCGTGCCAGCCGGCGGCCACGTAGGCCAGCGCCAGGGCCGCCGACCCCGACGAGCGCACCGAGCGGCAGTGGACCGCCAGGCTGTGCAGGACCGCCAGCCCCTTGAGCCGCAGGTCCGGCTGGCGGGGCAACCCCACCTCCGCCACCACCTCTGCCAGCTCTGCCCGTTGGGAGACATGCAGGGGTTGCCCATTGAGCCAGGCCCCCTGCCCCCGCAGGGCGGTGAACAGGTGACCGCGCACGGGGTCGAAGATAACCCCGGCGTGGATCGTTTCGCCTTGCAGCACGGCCACCGTGACGCAGTAATGGGGCACGCCCCGGCTGTAGTTGGTCGTGCCGTCCAGCGGGTCGATCACCCACCACGCCCCGGCGGGGAACGGCCAGTCCTCCAGCCGCTGCCCGATGTCGTTCTCCTCGCTCACGACCGGGTGCTCCGGGTAGTGCGCCCGGATTGCGGCGAGCATGGCCTCCTGCGCGGCGTAATCGGCGTCGGTCACGTCGTCGCGGAAGCCCTTGCTCACGATCTGGCGGGGGCGGCTCCTGGCCGCCTGGACGGCCTCCGCCCCCTGGCGGGCGGCCTGCACGGCAACTTGGAGGAGGGGATCGTTCATGAACATTCTCGACTGTCCACAGAGCAGACGCAGCGCGGCAGCACTGCCGCACAGCCCCCAAGTGTAACCCGGATCGCCGTTTTCGGCCCCCGCCGCCCCCGGCTTTCTTGCCAAACGGGGCAACTCGGTGTACGCTCCCTGGCATGACCGCCAGAGAGTCACGGGCCACCATCGAACGGGTCCAGCAGTTGTCCTCGCGCCTGCAACGCATCGAGCTGGGCGTGCCGGCCAGCCTGGCCCGCCTGAGGCCGGGGGAAACCCTGCTGGCGCGCCTCTCCCAGGACTCCTGGGACCCCTACCTGGCCGAGCAGTGGACGCCCGTCGCGCTCAACGGGAAGACCATCACCGTGGAGCGCCCCATCAGCCACCGCTACACGCCGGGCCAGGTTGTCACCCTGCTGGGGCCGGTCGGCGCGCCCTTCCCCATGCGCTACGCCCTGCGCAACCTGCTGCTCATCGCGCTGGATACGCCGCCCACGCCGCTCGTGCTGCTGGCCTCCATGGCGCTCCGCTCCCAGGTGGAGGTGACCCTGGTCCTGGGCGGCTCCGCGCAGGACTATCCCCTGGAAGGGCTGCCCAGGGAGGTGGAGGTGCTGGAGGGCGACCTGGAGCAGGGCTGGCCCAACCAGGTGACCACCGTCGGCTGGGCCGACCAACTGGTGGCCGTGGCCGACCCCGCCTACCGCGACCAGCTCTACCAGGCGCTGATGGCCAGGATTCACGAGCTGCGGGCGGAGGTCCCCCCTCGCTTCATGCTGGGCCTCTTCGAGCAACCCCTGCCCTGCGGGGTGGGCGCGTGCCAGGGCTGCGGCGTCTCCTGCAAGGGCGGCAAAGACAGGCTGGTCTGCCTGGACGGCCCGGCCATCGACCTGGAAGATGTCAACTTCGCATGATGCGCCATGAGCATTGCTAACGTCCTGGGCCTGTTCGCCCACCCGGACGACGAGACCATCATGGCCGGCGGCGCCCTGGCCATGCTCCATGCCCAGGGCGTGCGCACCCACGTCGCCAGCGCCACGCGCGGCGAGGGCGGCGAGGTCGGCGAGCCGCCGGTCGTCGCCGACCGGAGCCAGCTTGGCGCGGCCCGCGAGGCCGAGCTGCGCTGCGCCGCCCAGGCGCTGGGCCTCACCTCCCTGCACTTCCTGGGCTACGTGGACCCGGAGGTCGGCCCGCAGGAGGAGCTGGCCCCCTTCGCGGCGGACTTCCCCGCCCTGGTGGAGCAGCTCGCGCGCCTGATCGCCGCCCTGCGCGCCGACGTGGTGCTCACCCACGGCCCCGACGGCGAATACGGCCACCCGGCGCATAGCCTGATGCACCGGGCAGCCCTCCAGGCCGTGCGGCAGCGCGCGCCCCAGGCCCTGCTCTACTCGGTCTCGGCCAGCGTGCCCGGCCTGGAGGAGGACCGCATCTGGAACGCCAGCCGCACCGCCCACCTGGCCCTGGACATCACCCCCTGGGCCGGGGCCAAGCTGGCAGCCATGGAATGCCACGTCTCCCAGCACGCCCTGTTCAAGCGCCGCCGCAACCTCCAGACCGTGCCGCAGGCCCTCCGCCGCGTCGAGTCCTTCTACCGCGAGTGGCCGCCCTGCGGGGAGGCTCCCCCGGCGGACCCCTTCGCCGACCTGCTGCGCGCCGCCGGGGCGCAGGCGGTTGACCGCAGCGCGCCCGACCAGGGCAGCCCTTAGCCTCGCCTTGCTCACACAAATGCTCACACAGAAGGAAAACCGCTTCATGACCGACAAGCTCACCGCCATCCGCGACCAGCTCCCCGCCGTGCAGGCCGTCGCCTTCCTCAACACCGGCACGTGCGGCCCGCTCCCCACCCCCGCCGCCCAGGCCATCGCCGCCGTAGCCGAGGAGGAATACCGGCAGGGGCGGGCCTCCACGCTGCGCTACCTGAGGATGATGGAGGACAAAGCCGCCGCCCGCGCCGCCTTCGCCGCCCTGTTCCACGTGGAGCCGGAGACCATCGCCCTCACCCACCACACCACCGAGGGGATGAACATCGCCACCCTGGGCCTCGATTGGCGGCCCGGCGACGAGATCGCCACCACCACCCTGGAGCACGAGGCGGGCATCTACCCCATCTACATCGTCCAGTCTCGCTTCGGCGTCAGGGTCAACTTCGCCGACGTGCGCCTGGGCGCGGCCCCCCTGGACGCCATCGACGCCGCCCTCACGCCGCGCACCCGCCTGCTCTCCATCAGTCACGTCTCCTACAGCAGCGGCACCTGCTTCCCGCTGGCGGCGGTCGTGGCGCTGGCCCACAGCAAGGGCATCCCCGTGCTGGTGGATGGGGCGCAGTCGGCGGGCGTCTTCGACATCGATCTCAAGGCGCTGGACGTGGACTTCTACGCCGTGCCGGGGCAGAAATGGCTGTGTGGGCCGGAGGGAACCGGCGCGCTCTACGTGCGGCCCGACCACCTGGAGACGCTGCGCGTCACCTTCCCCAGCTTTGGCTCCCTGCACAGCCACGACTGGCGCGGCAATTACACGCTGACCCCCGATGCCTCCCGCTACGAGACGGGCACCCTGTACCCGGCCACCGTGGCCGGGCTGCGGGCCAGCCTGCAATGGTTCCGGGACGTGGTGGAGCCTGCCTGGGCCTACCGGCGCATCGCCGCCCTCAGCGCCTACACCCGCCAGGCCCTGGGCCGGCTGGAAGGCGTGCGCCTGCTGACGCCGGCGGACTGCCAGGCCTCGCTGGTCAACTTCCTGCCCGTGGGCTGGTCCCCGGCCCGCATGGCGGGCCTGGTGAGCGCCCTGGCCGAGCAGGGCTACGTCATCCGCAGCATCCCGCACGAGCCGTACTGCGTGCGCGTCTCCTGCGGCTTCTACAACACCGAGGCGGAGATCGACGGGCTGTGCCAGGCCCTGGCCCGCCTGCTGGCCGCCGGTCCGGAAGCGGTGGAGGTCCCGGCCTGGGCCGTTCAGTTCCGGCTCTCCGACGAGCCGGTCAGCGAGCCGCTGGTTGGCTGATCCCCGGCGGCGGCCCCACGGCCAGGGCAAACCCGAATGGCCCTCCTCACGCGCCTGAGTATAATGAAGTTATCCTGTGGCGATTTGGAGTGTTAAGGAGCCAGCGCCGTGCGCCGTTTATCGCCATACCTGATCCTCGCCTTCCTGCTCGCCGCGCCGCTCGTCGCCGCCACCCTCACCGCCGCCTACGCCGGGCCGCTGCGGCAGGATGGAGAGCCTGCCACGCCGGAGACCGACTTTGGCACGTTCGTCGTCAACATCCGGCTGGACCTGGAACTACTGGCCGACGAATTCAACGGCCCCAACGTGCGCCCCCAGGGCTGGAACGGCAACATCGACCCCACCAGCCCCTCCATCCTGGGCGACATCTGGCTGGACCTGGAAGCGCAGGCCCGCCTGGTCTTCCAGGAGGAGGTCGGCGAGCCGGAGGCGCGCCCGCTGGAATGGATCGGCGCCGTCAGCCAGTCCCCGGCCCGCATCGCCCGCAACCTGCGCCACGACCTGGAGCTGCTGGCCGACGTGGTCTTTGGGGAGGACCAGCGCCCCGATGACTGGATCGGCGCGCCGCCCATCTTCTCGTGCAGCCGCAGCGTCCAGAACCTGGTGGACCTGCTGGAGCGCACCTTTGCCTTCACGCCCACCACGCCGGAGTCGGTCGTGGACTACTGCGGCGCGCTGGCCGGCGAGGCCCAGGACCTGATCGCCAGGGAGGACGTGGCCCTGGTGCAGCAGCTCGATGTCCCCCAACTGCTGGAGAACATCCGGGGCGACCTGGAGCGCCTGGCCGACGAGCTGAACGGCCTGGGCCGCCGCCCGGAGGGCTGGCTGCGCACGATCTCGCGGGACAGCACGGAGATGGCCGAGGACCTGCTGCACGACCTGGAGCTGCTGGCGGACCAGCACTTTGGCGAGGACAACCGCCCGCCGGACTGGATCGGCGAGCTGGGCACCACGCCCGGCATCGCCGTGCGCAACCTGCGCCACGACCTGGAGCTGCTGGCAGACATCACCCTGGCCGGGCCGGAGCGCGACTACCTGGGGGATACCCGCCGCCCCTACGGCTGGCTGGGCACGGAGGGCTTCGCTGACGAGCTGACCTTCTGCGACAGCGCCACCCAGAGCCTGGTCCTGGTGCTGCGCCGCTACTACCGCTACCAGGTCCCGCCCATCGAAGCGCCGGACGCCGCTTCCTTCTGCAGCGCGCTGGAGGCCGACGCCAACGCCTACGCGGAGACCGACCCGGAGCGGGCCACCGAGGAGGAGATCGCCGGCGTCGTCGGCGTTACCGGCAGGCCGGTGGCCGTCTCCGACTACGCCTTCGCCTACCTGGACGTTTCTGCCCTGCAATACATGGGCATCATGCCGCGCGGCGTGCAGTTTGAGGCCTGGTACCGCAACTTCGGCGGCAGCAACATGATGTACGTCGTCGGCGATAACTTCGCCGTGTACATCTCCCGCGAGTGGACCACCCTGCCGGAAGACGTTTTCTACCGCCTGCCCACCCTGCAGGGCGTCATCCCGGAGACTTACTGCTTTGCCGAGTGGTGCTCCGGCCCTGGGCCTACCCCCACCCCCACCGGCCAGGTTCCCACCCCCACCCCCGGCGCTGCCCCCGGCGGGCCGCCGCCCGGCGGCGAGAACCTGGTGCTGGTGCCCTGGAACCAGGTGCGCATCTTCTACGACCAGGACAGGCCGGAGAGCGGCACCGTGCTGGTGCGGCTGGACCTCTGCTCGGCGGTGAACTTCGGCTGCGAGCCGGTGCAGACCGTCTACGGCCCCACGGGCGCGCCGCTGCCCATCCTCAACGTGATCGGGCCGTACCCGGTCTTCGAGCTGCCCTACGGCTACAGCAACCAGTACATCCTGCAGAGCGCGCACTTCTACGCCAACGAGATCTGGGTCAGCGACCCCACGCTGCGCGGCATCGTCACGCCCACCCCCATCCCCGGCCTGGCCACGCCGACCCCCGGCCCCTGATCTCCGCCCCGTCCTCTCCCGCCAGGCCCCACGCAGATGACCCCAAAAGGCCCCTCCCCCACCCGATAGCGGGCAGGGGAGGGGCCGGATAAGGGGGATGGGGGCTTGCCGGGATCAGCGGGGCGGCCCGCCGCGCGGTGGGTCCCCCCGGTTGTCAGGGCGGCCCCTACCCTGGCCCTGCCCGGCTGGCAGTGTGGCGCCCTCGCACTGCGCCCGCCAGCCGTGGGCGGGCGCCCAGGTGGGCGGCGGGTTGTTGCAGTCGTACTCCGCGCCGTCCCCCTCCGCCGCAGGCTCAGTGCCTGCGGGCCGCGCGTCCTCCGTGCCCTCCGGCGGGGCGGAACCCGGCGCGGGCGGGGTCGGGGTCTCCGTCTCCGGCGCGGCGGGCGTCCCGGTCGGCGTGAAGGTCGGCCAGGGCGAGTCGGTGGCTGTCGGCGTCTGGGCGGCAGGCAGCGCTGGCAGCGTCGGGACTTCGGGGGGCGGCGTTGGGGAGGGTTGCGGCGGCGGCAGCAGCAGCGTGCCGTCAAGCTGCGCCGCCTGTAGCGTCGCCTGCACGGGCGCTAACGTCGCCTCAGGAACCTGCCCGGAGCGTTGGGCCTGCTGCACGTAGCCGCCCAGTTGGGCCACCAGCGCGATGGTGCGCGCTTCCATCTCTTGCAGCGCAGCGGCGGGCACACCGCCCTCGCTGCGGGCCAGTTGCGCGGCGGCGGCCAGGTCCTCCAGCGCGCTGCTCACCAGCTCCGGCGCAAACCGCCCTTGCTGCCACAGCGCCTGCGCCTCTTCGGCCCGCCGCCCGGCATGGGCCAGGCGCACGGCGGCCTGCTCCTGGGCGGACGACGCCAGCGCCAGCTCGATGCCCTCCACCGCCCGCTTGACCGGATACAGCGCGTCGCCGGGCAGGCTGGCGGCGACGGCGGGCGTCAGCCCGGCCACCAGCAGGGCCACCAGCAGCACAGCCGCCGCTGCCCAGCGCAAAGCCTGGGCCGGGCGGTACCGCGCCGGGCGCGGCCCGGTGGCCGCCTGCTGGCGATGGGCGGCCAGCACCTGCTGCTGGATGCGCGCCATGGCCTCGGCGGGCAGCTCCGGGCGGGGCGCATGGGCCAGCCGCAGCGCCGCGTCCAGGCGCGGGTCGGCGTCCCCCTCCGGCAGGTCCGGGGCCTGGCCCGCGCCGAACAGCGCCTCCAGCCGCTCGGCCAGGGAATCGGGATCGTGGTGCTGCTGCTCAGTCATCGCGGCCTCGCAGGTAATGCCGCGCCTTTTGCGGGGAGCCAAGCAGCGCCGCCAGTTGGGTCAGCGCGCGGTACTGGGCCGTCTTGACCGCCGTGACCGTCTTCCCCAGGATGCTGGCCACCTCCTTGTGGCTCCTGTTCTCGATAAAGCGCAAAATCAGGATCGTCTGGTGCTCGTCGGAAAGCTGTTGCAGCGCCTCCCGCAGCACCTCGAACTCCCCCCGCTGCTGCACCTGCTCCTCTGGGAATGGCGCGCCATCCGCCAGCGACTCGGCCAGCTCGGCCTGCGGATGCCGCGCAGCCCGGCGGCGGTAGTCCACGATGCGCGCCGCCGCGATGCGGTAGAGCCAGGCCTCAAACGGCGCGCCGGTGAAGCGGTAGGCCGGCAGCCCCTCCACCATCTTCAGGAACACTTCCGCCGTCAGGTCCTCGGCGTCGGCCAGGTTGGCTACGCGGTAGGCGATGTAGCGGTACACCGCCTGGGCGTGGGTTCGGTAAAGCTCGGCCACGGCCTCCGCGTCTCCCTGCTGGGCGCGCCGGATGACCTCCTCTTGTGAAGGCGTCATAACCAGCATTATCGCCCAGCCTGCCCTGTTTGGACAAGGCGGCGGCAGCCTGCCGGGAAAAACGGCCACAGCGGACATGGCATCGATCCGTCACCGGGTGTGCGTTCTCGCCCGTTATACCGCCAGCAGTGGGGGGAATGTCACAGCGACCAGGATCAAGGCCCCATGAAG
>FWPU01007064.1_pt1 | contig 21276 bp, 23 predicted proteins | sample 2228361 | NCBI WGS metagenome assembly FWPU01 (sample SAMEA103939777, study PRJEB20133) | metagenome
TCAAAGAACGAGAAAAAGGGCATAATCTCAAATGAATTAGGCCAAAACTATGCCTATATTTAAAAAATGTCTTATTTCAGAACAACTCTACTACACTTTTAGGATACAAAACCGCATTGATAATACTGAACTCTCCCACCTCAATCTGCGTGGGATTAGCCCCAGACTTTCCTGCGTACGTGATAAGCGACTCATAGAGTGGCGACTTGTCAGGGTTATCATCGCTTTGCGGTGGTGCTATAAATCGGATAGTCGAATTCGGGGCTATTGTTTGCCCTTGGGGCGGAGCAAGAAAGTACTTTCCATTGATATCCGTGGTATCTGAAATCACTATCTGGCCGTTCGAGACGAGTTCGACCTTTATTCCCTCGATAGGATTGCCATTTATGTCTGTGGCTGTACCACTGATAGGGCCATCGGGAGAGCGTTTGCCAAAGCGAACCAATTGTTCAGGTGTGGGGACATCGGCACGGTCAATAAAGTCAATCTTCAGGAAAGGGTTAGGGGTAGTCAGACCGAGGGCATCCTTGGTATAAGCCGCATAGTGCTTGGCAAAATCGTCTGGTGGCGCTATCCAGTCGAAGCAGACTTTCAGGCAGGTGAGCGCCTTTTGAAATACCTCTGTGCTGCCGAGATAGAACTTGTTGCCCACTTCGGGTGTTGGCCCGAAGGGGAAAACTTTCTGGGTTCCGTCGTATAGGCCCTGATCGTTCTGAAAGATAAGGTTTTCACGGATGCCAGAGGCCTTGACTCCGATACTGACGCGGCCAATGTGAACTTGGCGCAGGGCCTCGTAGATACTGGCAGTAGTAGGGTCAGGGCTGTTGGGTGGGCAGGCCACCAAGCGTTCCGAATGGACGAGCACGCGCAACAACGGCCAAGGGGTGTCAAAGCCCGCCTTGGCGCCAGCTTCTGGGCCGAACGCTTCGATGGGCGGGTCGTCGCGCTCCAGCACGATGCGGAAGTGCAGCAGGTTATTGGCAAAGAAAACATTGAAGGAGCCGCGCTCTAATTTTGGTACACTTTCCGGGCCGGTGATGCGGTCAGGGTCGTGCTCGATGCGCACCCACCCCTCCTTTGTGCTAAGCCAGACGCCAAACAGGTCCAGTTGGCTTACCCACGACAGTTGGGGGCTCTGAGGCTGGGTGATCTCCATTTTCAGGTCAATGATGCGCTTGCCTTCGCGCAGGATGAGTTGTGGGCTGGAGAATGCCCACCCCAATTGGCCATCGGGCAGCTCATGGTCATCGCCCATGCTGCGCCAGTGGGAGGCATTCTCGTTGGGCTTTTCCTTTCCTTCGGCGTATGCCTTGCTCACATCGGGATTGGCGTTGACCTTCCCGCGGAGCCGATCCACATAGGTGTTGCGAAGGTCTGCCACCGTTGCTTGGCGCAGCACCCAGTCTTCGATGGCCTCGAAGAGCAGAGGGGCGCCGTTTTTGTCCTTACCAGCCAGAAAGCGCTCTCCTTTTGTCAGGAGAAATTGATCCACGTCTCGGGCCAGTTCGAAGATGAGCCACACCTCATCGGGGGTTTCTGGGCGTCGGCACAGCCCGAGGATTTCGTCGTAGTAATAGTCCAAGTGGCTGTCACCCAGTTCGTTGAGGCTATCCTGAGCATGGCGGAAGAGGTGCAGGAAGGCGATAAAGAGGGCTACATGCGGTTCCATGGCGCGCTCGGCGACGTGCTCGGGCAGGGCAGCATGGGCCAGCTCAGCCTCGAAAGCACTTTGGGCGTCGGCCCTGAGCAGAAGCCAGGCATCGTAATAGGTGTTGAACAACTCGTATAGCGCCTCTCGAGTAATGTTCGTGTTCGGAGTGATGGCGTCAAAATCTGCGCGTTTGCGCATGCCCCAACGGCCATCATCAGAGAAGAACCCTTCGTATTGGGTGTAAGGGAGCTTGTCGGGTGGTGCAATGGCAGCCTTGTGAAAGGCAACGAGCTTGCGCAGCGCACTTTGCAGCTCGTCGGTATCGCAGCAGTTGTCGCGGCGGATGCTATTGAGCAGGCGGGTTTGTAGTGGATGCTGAATGTGAAGGAGTTTCCGATAGGTCTCTTCCAGCGACCAAGCCAGCTGACGCAGCATTTCCAGCAGCGGTAAATAGATCGCCAGCGGATGGCCAGGGTTTTTCTTGCCCTTCTTGGGGGCCTTTGCCATGCCTGACTGTTCCTCCAGGATTTTATCCAGCTCCTCGTAGCGCCGACGCATTTCGTCGGTATCCTTTGCCGCCACCACAGCCAGGTAGGTGAGCACCTCTACCTCCCAGAAGCGATCCCAATAGGCACCCTCGGGGTGCTGGTCATGGTTATCAAAAAAGCGCAATGCTTGGGCGTAATGGTGGGTAGCCACTATCAAATCCTGCAAGCTGCGCTCGTCCAAGCGAAAATAGCCTGGCTGCAAGGCAGCCACCAGTCGAGCCAGTTGGGAACTGCCCGCGCGCTGGAGCGGATGGCAAGGTTTTACTTGGTTCATATCAGTGGTTGAATACTAGCTTCGCGTTTGTAATAATCGTACACGTAGTTGTAGCGTCCGTTGGTACTGCGCACCACAAAGCTGACCTCAATGAGCACGCGCCCTTCCTGGATCATGGCCGGGTCTGTAATAATGTCCACCTTTTGCAGTGTGATACGCGGCTCGTAATAGAGGACAGCGTGGGTAATCAGGTTTTTCACGAAAGTGAGTAGTCCCTCATCTATAGGCTCAAAAAGCAGGTCGTCCAGTGCACATCCGTAATCAGGACGCATAACGCGCTCACCTGGGCGAGTGCGCAACAGGATGGTGAGGCTTTGGGCAATGTCCTCAATTTCCGACACGCGCCGGACGGTGCCCGAAGCGTAGTCAAATTCGATGGGGAAAGCCCATCCTATGCCGAGGAAAGTTTTCTTCTCCATAAAGGCGCTGCTTGAAAGCGGTTATCCAATCTGTACAGTAGGGCATCCGCCCACAATCTGACCACCGTGTGCAGTGGTATCGCCCATGCGCGCAGCGGGCTTCCCCCCGATGAAGACAGTCTGCGAACCCATCGCGATGGAATCAGGAGGCCCTGCGCACGTGCAGACGTCTCCCACTACAGCAGCAGGCATCCCCCCAATGAGCACGGTGGGTACACCAGGAGGCATGACCGGGCCGCCCACGTGCGGAGCGCCGCCCGGATTAACCAAAGGGCAAGTGTGCATGTCGCCGGTTCGAGCTGCTGGAGGCATAGGCGTGGTGTTTTTTGTGAAATGAAATTTGAAAGGGTACGCATTTTCCGGCAAGGGCTGTATTCCAAATCACCCGCGCTGCGTCCGCCGCCGCCCTCACCAAAACTGTTTTTTGGGAAAAACGGCCCCAGTGCTTTGGCTTGGCTTTTTCGCGCACCTGCACCCGTGGAGGCTTCGAACTTGGACCTGGCATGTGCCCGTCTCGCCCTGGTGGCTTAATAACGGCGTATCGGCATTGGAGGATCGCCGTGCTTGCAGGTGCGGAGGCGGGAGGCCGCTGTTTCGCTATTATTAAGGCCTGAAAGCGGGACGAAAACACGCCCAGAGCCAAACAGGAGCCGCGCGCCCAGCCACTACGCCCACAGCAGCGGCTCCGAAGCCGGCAGCCGTTTTTCACCCCAAAAAACGGAGGTGAGAAAGGCCACAACGGTAGAAAGTGGCCGGTTCTACTTTTCACGCGACTGCGCCGCCAGGTGAGATTTGTCATCGAAGTAGTGGGTCTTGTGGACGCTTTGGAAAATATCATTCATCATTTCAAAACAGGAGGCACTGCGGACGCTTTGGAAAATGTACCCTTTGCAAAAATGAAATATTAAGGTGTGTTAGACAGGTGGTTTGGAGCGGTTCCATGCGCTTTGATGTCCTCACGGAGCAATGGCAGCAGGCATCAGTTAATGCGCACGAACGTGGCCCCGATTTCCGTATCGCCAGTGGCCTTGAACTGTGCCTGCCCTTGCGCTTGCAGTTTGAGGGCAGCGTGAGCTTTCTGTTCCAGGTTCATGGCTTCCAGTTTCATATTGCCGACGGCTTTGAGGGTCAGGTCTTTGCCGGACTCGATGGTAATGCCGTCGCTGCCCATGACAATGCGGTTCTGGTGTTGGTCGGCTATTTCGATGGTGTCGGCATCTTCGTTCACGACGATTTTCTTGCCGCCCGGAGTCTCGATGAGAATACTTTTCTTGTCGTCGTTGAACACCAGGCGCATGTTGCTGCGGGTAGTCCAGCCCTTTTCATGGTTATCGTCGCTGGCCGGTATGGGGGCGGGGTTAGCGGTGCTGTGCAAGGCCCCCAGGACGATAGGGTGGCGAGGATCATCGTTGATAAAACCTACAACGACCTCATCCCCGATTTCAGGGCGCCATACGGCACCGCGCTGGCTGCCGGCATCCTGCTGTGCCAAGCGTGCCCAGACGCCTTCACCGCCGCTTTCCACTAAAGGCAAGCGCACTTGTACCCGATCAGGGTCCTTGGGCGAACCTTCCAGCCGCGTAACAATGCCAATCTGCAAGCCGTGAATGGCGGGCAACAGTGCCGCTGCTGGCACATCGTTGAGGTCATCGAACTCCTGGGCGGCCCAGCGCAGTGGCATGCCAAATTGAGCATGTGTGAACCAAGCGCCCTCGACAATTTCGTGCGTAACGGCCGTAACGAATGCCTTGCCGCTGTGGCGCTGCCCCACGCCATTGATCTGGATACACTGGCCGGGCAATATATTTGCCACGCCCTGAAATTTCACCCGCCCCTTCTTTTGCGCCAGAGCGCTCTTGGTGGTCTGCGCCTCAGCCCACGCTTCGCATTCCTCGTTGGAAAAGTCGCCCCCGTGCTGGAGCGGATAGGCATCCCAGCCCATCACCTGTGGATAGTCTGTGTTGGGCGCCTGACCTGGCAAGTTAACGCCCAGGTTGGTAGCAGCGGCAGATAGCAAACTGGGCCGCAGACCACCGAGCAAAGACCGGCCCTGAGTTGAAGCGCGCATCTTGAGCACCTGCTGATCTGCCGGGTCCCATGTGCTGGCCTCTGCGCGTGGGAATTGGTCGCGGGCGTCCATTTCTGCCTCAAACTCGTAGATGCTACTGCCATACGTAAGTGCAAAGCGCGCTTCTTGGTCAAGGTCAGGCTTTTGCACACTGACCTTGCCTGCATGGGTAAGTACCAGCATGCCGTTTGCCTCTGCGCGTGTGAGGATGAAGTCCCAATCGGTAGCGTAATACTGCACCATTTCCCGGTGTCGCACGCGTGTGGCCTCCACTTCTGCGCGTACGACCGGTCGCAGAAGTGCCTCGATGATGTCGCTATCTTTTCGCTCAAAGAAATAGCGGTTTTTGCGCCCGGCTGTCAGGCGTATGGCCTCGTCCTTGCACTCTATTTCGATGTAAGGCGCCTCGTCTTGCCAGATGCGGACGCTGTGCCGCAAAATGATACCTTTGAAGATCTGCTTGTTTATTCCGCCATACCCTGCCAGAATTTCGATGGATTGCCCTGGCGAAAGCGTATCCAGATCGCTGGAGGCAAATGTTTGCGTGGCAGGGTCTCCGTCCAAAATAGCGATGGTGGCCCATGGGATGCGATTGGCCGCATAGGCAACTTCTATGCGCATGACAGGAATGGTGTCGGGGATGGGTAGATCGTTGACCTTGATGACAAAGCTAACCAGCCCAGTGTCTTGTGGTAAGGGCGGAGCGAGCTGATTGAGGGCGCTTCCAAGCATGGCACATTACTTTTCGGTAGGAGGAAAGACTAACTCCATGCCTACAGGCAACGGAGCGCGAAACGAAGTCAGTCGGTTGGCGCGCGCCACTTCAATGTAGAAACGTGAGTCATTGTACACCCGATCGCACAGCAGGTCGAGACGGTCTTTGGTTTTTACCCGGTAGATATGGGTCAGGTCGGCCGAACGCAGATCGCTCTTCAACTGGCCTGTGGTTTGGTCCGTGTCTTCGAGCAGGGAGAGAGACACCGTAGCACGCAGAGGCGTACCGTTGGGCCTAAAAAGGGTCAACTTGATTTTTATGTCCTCCAACACTCCCTGAAAAATCTGCGTGCCCCAGATAACAATAAGTCGGTTAGGGCGGTGGAGGTCGCCGTTATACCCGACGACGTTTCTGAGATAGGCGATGTCGCTCAACACCTCTCGCTTTTCACCGCTGGCACCTGTGCCGTCAATGAGCAAGTCGAAAGCCAGTTTGCGCCGCTCGTTGTGCGCGTATGTAGGCGAAGGCGTGCCATTTGCGCCGTCAGGCTGGGCGGTCTGGTAGCGCACGTTCTCCTGAATTTCCCAGTTTTCCGGGTTGAACATGGCCACATAGGGCGGCAAGGGCACCGTTACCGGGACGGCTGAGAAGCGCGCGATGGGTATGATGGTCAATTTCCCGGGCAGGGGTACTTGGTTAAGCAAGGCACTTGCCGGGCCTGCCATGGCATTGGAGAGAGACGGAATCATCAGCGTTCGTTTTTGCGTTTGAGTTTGCGGAGGGTTTCATCCGTAGCCTTGCGCACAGCGGTGGTTACCCATTCCTGTCGGGGCCATTCGCCATTGCCCTGAAGCGAAGAAGGCCGCGGCCCCGCCTCGGTAATGGCAGTGCGAATAATGAGCTCGTTTATTTCTACAGGCATGGCATTTACGGTCGAATGATGTTGAAGAAATGGTAAGTCAGTTCCATCGTCTCGACAAAAACCCGGCTCTCCATAGCGTTGAAATCAGCCACCGACCACTTCTGTGGCCAAGCATTGATGCACTGGTAGCTCTGAAGAGGTTGTTGTTGTTCGTTGAGCAGTGTGATGACCACAGTTGCTGGCTTGATGTCGAAGTGGAGAATGGCGTCGTCCACCCAGCGAAGTATTCCGGTGTCGAGAAAGACCCCGCGCTTCAAGACGAGATTGGGATACTTGCCACGCGAGGGCAGGCTGTAGGCAAACCGGTTTTCACCGCCCGAACGGACGGTTTCCGTCTCTAATTCGCGGCTTAGGCCGCTCACCTCCTGAAAAAAGGCGTCCTGTGCCTTCAAGCCCGGAATGCCTTCGAAGGCTACGCGAAAATGAAAGCCAACGGGTGGATAGTATGGCATAGCGTTCCGTCAGGTGGGTGCCGGCAGGCCAAGGATGCTGTACCACTGAGGCGGCAACACCGCTGACCTGCCGGCGCAGGTGAAGAAGCTATTCAAAGCGAACGGTAAGCCCTTCGTGTGCCAGCTCGAGGGTCTCGATAGCCACCTCGTTGCCGTCGGCCTTCAGGTCGGTACCCTGCACTTTTACAGGCCAAGCGTTTTTAACCTGCCAGGTAACCACCGGCTCGTGGTTTTCGTTGAGCAGTTTGATGGTCAGGTCGCGCCGCTCGATGGTGTTGAGTTGCACGGTGTTCCACCACTCGAAGAACTGGTTGTCGCTTTGGAAAATGCCGCGTTTGAGCGTGATGTTGCCGTATTTCTGCATGCCCGGCATCTTCAGCTTGTGGTACTCGGGGCTGGCTCCTTCGCGGTATTCAATTACTTCCGTTTCGACATCCAGGCCAGTTACTTCGGTGAAGCCGACGCGGTTGCCGCCCCACTCGACGATAAAATGAAACTTAGGAAGAGGATAATCTGCCATGGTTGACGTGTTTTTTTGTTGAAAGAAGGAAAAGCAGTGGCGTGTAAAGGCCAATTACCTTGGTGCAGGAGACACCGACAGAAGCATTTTAGGTTGTCCTACCCTCGCCAGTGCTCTGAACGGTCAGCAAGGGTTATTCAGGTAATTTGTGCATGAAGCGCAGGACGATGAACTCCGCCGGACGCACGACCGCCATGCCAATTTCCACAATGAGGCGTCCGTTGAGGATGTCGTCGGCTGTCATGGTGGAGCCCAAGCCCACGCGCACGAAGAAAGCCTGCTCGGGCTTGGCTCCCTGAAGGGCGCCAGCGCGCCATTGCAAAATGAGGAAGTTTTCTATCATGGCCCGAACGCTCACCCACGTATTGGCGTCATTAGGCTCAAATACAAAGCGATAGGTGGCTTTTTTCACTGACTCCTCTACGTAGTTGAAGAAGCGGCGGACGTTGATGTAGCGCCATTCGTTGTCATTGCCAGCTAGCGTTCGCGCGCCCCAGATGACTGTGCCGCGCCCAGTGATGTTGCGGATGACGTTGATAGATTTGCCTCCGTCCACGTCCACATTGAGTTCTTGCTGCTCCAAGTCGTTGATCAGCACTGCTGGGCCGAGCACATTTACCAGTCCGACATTGGCCGGGGCCTTCCATACGCCACGCGCTGCGTCCACGGCAGCATACACACCTGCTACGGCTGCTGAAGGGTACAGCTTAGGGCCTTCTGCGGCAATGGCTTGCTTGATAGCATTATACAGGGCGCCCGTAGCCGGGATATCCGCTCCGCCCATGGCTTTGTCCTTGAGCGGGCCATCTGTGGGTGCTCCGCCATTTTTCGACACCTTGTGCGCTATCTTCACATCTGCATCGTCGTAAACATAGGTGAGCTGGGTCAACAGCGTTGGGTAATAGGCTCCGCCATACTTGAGGTTTTCAGTGCCGATGTGTTGGCGGAACTGCGCCACATCCTTCACATCCATGATGACAAAGCGGTCCTTCAACTCACCGGCTTGGTTGAGCGCCTTTTTGTACAGGTTGCAAATGGTGCTTTGCGAAGTGATGCCCGTGGCATCTGGGAACACCAATAGCGTCGGTTCGTCCAATTTTTCTACTTCTTGCAGGCCCTCTTCCAGCTTGTTCGCATCGGGTGCTGTGCTAGGAGAGCCTGTGCCTACAGAAACCACATAACACGTGCTGCCGCCATTGGCAAAGAACATCTGCATGTGGTAGTACATGTTGCGCAGCGCCGGTGTTACGCTGACGGAAAGGGTACGCCGCAGCAGCACATCGCTGCTATCGGTGGCGTCATTGATGGTTACCTCAATGCCCTCTTCCGCTACCCGTCCAAACAGGCTCTCGTATTCCTTGAGCGAACGGATTTGGTAGGCCTCATCAATAGGTCGTCGGGCGCTTTCTCTTCGGCTTTCTCTGTGTAGCCGATGAATGCCGGAATGCTGGTTTCAACGCCCGCCACGGAGGGAGGCAACAAGGCGATTTCATCTACATACACTCCGGGCGTCTTGAGATTGGCAAGGTTGAGCATACAGTGTGGTTGTTTTTTATGGAATGAAAAAAGGGTGATTGTCAGACGGGTTCAAGCGTCAGGTCGTAGCGTATGGCCGTATCATAATCCGTGTTTTCGTCCTTGAAAATGCGTATGACCGCAACGACATCCTCAAAAAGCAGGGAGGTGTCGGCTATGGCCAACTCGGTATGGGGCGAGCCAACGTGCGCGAAGCGATACGTACCGGGCTGCAAGTCAATGAGCAAGGGCAGCTTCTTCTTGTCCGAAGTGTCGAAGGTGAGCGTAGTTGGGGGTGAGCCGGGGCGGTGGGGCGTTACTTGCACAGCATTCACACCTACTGGGGGGGCGTAATGGAATCGTTCGGGTATTCGGGCTGCCCGGTGTTGCGCACCCGCTGTGAATGACATGACCAACAAGCCATTGTCGTTGGTCAGCCCCTGATCAGGCAAGAGTGCTGCATTCAGATTGTCGAAATACAGCACCTGGGGCTGACCCAACAACGACGGTGTTGCGCTGTCAAAGGGTTTCAGGTGGCTAAGGGTTGCCTTGTTTTTAGCCCGGAGCAAAAAAGTGAAGGATTGCGCCCGGGCTATTCTTCGCAACACTTTTTTGCTGCCGTCAGGCATCACTTTTTTTTCTGCCACTACTAATGCCGAAGAAGGCGAGGGTTTGAACAGCAGGCCGTGGTTGAGCATGGCCGCCACGCCGTCTTCCGCTGGTTGCAAGATGAAAAAGTCTGGCCCTAATGGATGAATGACCCGAAGCGCGAAGAGGATGTCGTATTTCCAGCTGATGTTGCTCATAATGATTGAGGTGTGGCGCCAACACCCGTAACTACGCCCACATCCTGCGGACTCTGGCGCTGTATGACCAACAGCCGCATTTTATAGAGCACAGAGGGCAAGTACTTACTGCCATGAATGCCCCACAGATGGTTGAGTGCTTCAAAATTCAGGGTGTGCAGGTCGAATATCAGTTTTTCAATGCCTACGCCTTTCAGCACGGCATCGGTAAAGACGTTGCGCGACTGGAAAAACTCAATGATGTCGCCGATAAGTCGCAGCGACTCCGTGTACTGGTTTTTGTTGGCGCTAAACAGCACATATACATTGATAAATACTTCCGGCGGCTGCCCTACAATCTTGGGTAATCCATCATCGCCGTTTACTTTCCGATGATATGGCTGGTTGCGCAGTGTCGGTTCTTGCTCTATGTTGACCACCGTGGCAATGCCTGCGTTTGTCAGTGGTTGAGTAGCGCTATCTTGCCCTGACTCCAGCGACGACACATTGCCCAACACCACCTCTGGCGGGCTGACCTGCCCTAGGTCGCTGTTAATTTGTAGAACAATCCAATTAAGAGCTATGTCTATCATAATGAACAAGCAATAGGAGTCTTATCTATCGGCATTGTTGCAGATAGGAAATGAATAGAGATTTGAATAAATACCCCGCGAGCCATTGCAGCAAATGCACATGCTCGGCAAGTCAGGTAGCTTTACAAGGATTATAGGAGCAGGGGCTGTCAATTGGAAAACCCAATCAATTCAGGGCCTACCAAATTCTCCTACCTTCAGTATACAGGAAATGCACTGAGGCCGACTTTTCACAGGTGCAGCAAAAGTAGGTACTGAATATGCTGGCACCTATTACATATGTTCCAATTTACCGCCGCAGTACCGATATTTTGTAGGGCAGACACCGAAGACCTCCCTAAAGCGCCGTGTAAAGTAACTGACCTCGTTAAAACCCACTTCATAAGCGATGTGCTCAATGCACCAGCTCGGTTTTTTAAGAAGCAATGCTGCAGCGTATTCGAGCCGTATTTGCCGAATATACGCCGTGGTAGAAAGTCCTGTATAGTATTTGATCTTCCGGTGCAGGTCTGTACGACTCATGCACATGCTTTGGGCAAGCCTTGTAACATTCAGACTCGAGTCATGCAGGTGGAGATGGACTGTCTGATGCAGGCGCTCTAGAAATGTTTTCGATGCTGCCATTTGTCCCACGGAGATTGTTTAAATTTATGTATTAGGAGTGATTGAAAAACACGCAGCCCAAAAGTATGCAACCCGTCGCTTACCATTTCTTTCACTAAAATACCTCTCACGGCTGCTTAAAGGGCGCTCTGTCCTAATTTCCAAGAAACCTGCTGCTCCTCGGATACTCTACAATACCACTAGGCATCGGAAAGTGCAAGCAGAACGGGTGAGATTTCCCTATTATTTTGAAAAAGAAACATCAGATACATATTTTCTATACTCGTTCACAAATTTGGCTCCTCTGTGAAAGGAGAGGCTTACTATCAGTGCTCATACCGGTTATCATGGACAGTCCTGATGCTCTGTGACTCCCCATTCGTAAGGGCGTGCAACGATAAGTCGGTAGCGGAGTGGAGCGTCAACGCCTAAACCTGAAAACGCGCCCCGCTTTTAATAACCATTTGCAAAGGGTACCATTTTCCAGAGCGTCCGCAGTGCCTCCTGTTTTGAAATGATGAATGATGAATGATGAATGATATTTTCCAAAGCGCCCGCAGAGCCTGCCATTTTGAAGTGAAAAGTGATAAGTGAAGAGTAGAACTGGCCACTTTCTACCATCGTCGCCTTTCTCATCTCCGTTTTTTGGGGTGAAAAACGGCTGCCGGCTTCGGAGCCGCTGCTGTGGGCGTAGCGGTTGGGCGCGCGGCTCCTGTTTGGCTCCGTGCGTGTTTTCGTCCCGCTTCTGGGCCTTAATAATGGCGAAACAGCGGCCTCCCGCCTCCGCGCCTGCAAGCACGGCGACCCTGCGGTGCCGCTCACGCCGTTATTAAGACCCCAAGGCGAGACGGGCACATGCTCAGGCCCAAGCCGGAGCTCCGCGGGTGCAGGTGCGCCAAAAAGCCAAGCCGAAGCGCTGGAGCCATTTTTCCCAAAAAACGGCCACAGTGAGGGCGGTGCAGGTGACGGCAGACGCAGAGGGAGGGGCTCTGACAAACAGCCGCTGGGCTTCTTGCGGGAAAATGTGTACCCTTTCAAAATAACCATTATTCGGATACTCACCCAAAGCTGCCTGCAGCGCCCTATCAGTCGCGTTAGCGTTTTGCTAAAGTTCGCCTGTGTAACGAACAGTATACGGGTCGCACTGTAGTTTTGAGCATCTAAAAAAGCCACGTAGCCATGCTTCACAAATTACTCTTCCTGTCGCTCCTCGCCCTGTTTTGTGGCGCCTGCAGTTCGTATTATTACGCTCCGAACACCCTGCATACGCCGCATCTTCTGAAACGCCACGATGCCCAGCTCAGCGGTGCCGGGCTGATGGGCGTAGAATTTTCGGGCTTCGAGATGCACGGCAGCTACGCCCTAACCAATCGCCTTGCCCTTATGGTCAACCACGTGCAGATGAACGGGGGCGACCGCTCATCAGACAGGTGGGGCAGAGGTCGCTTGACGGAAGGTGCTTTAGGCACCTATTTTCCGGTGGGAGACGCCACAAGCAATAGCCTTTTCCTAGGGTGGGGCGATGGGTATGTCCTCAACCGATACCCGTCAAATTCGAAGGCAGAGTTGCGGTTCAACCGCTACTTCGGGCAGTTGGGGGTGTCTGTAGAGCGCAGCACCCTGCGTATGGGTACTGCCCTCCGTTTCAATTTCCTCCAATACCGGAGTGGGCGCATTGACTATCGCTTAGGAGAGCCGCACATCTCTGTCATCGAGCGAATAGAAGAGACATCGCCAGTCTTCTTTCCTGAGTTCGGCTTCTCGATTGGTCTTGGCACCAGTCCAATAGCTATCAACGCTTTCCTGAACTGGACCGAATATGCCAAGGCGGAAGATCTAGGGATGGCCACCTACACCATGGGGATATCCTTCTCCTTCAAGTTGGACTACCTGTGGCGCCCAGAGCACACTCCCAGAAAATAAGGCGATGGGTGAGATACCCTTGAAGTCAGCCTTGCTAAAGGCAACGATGTGTATGTAAATAGATTAAGGTGCTTTCTGGGTTGAGCGATAAACCGTGGATAGCTGTTCAACGCATTCAAGTCGGCCGAAAAGCGGGTGAGAGGACCGCCGAAAGAGCGACCCAAAGGCTCCGTGAGAAACGGAAGCTGAAAAAGAGGCTCAGAGTCTCTTTAGCAACTCCAGCAAGGTGTTTTTTTCCTCAGTGCTTAAAGGCGCAAAGAATTCGCGCAGCAAGGGCCACAGTTGTCGGCGCGTGTCTTCTAAAGCGAGGCGGCCGCTCTCTGTTAGGTCAAGGCGCAAAGCTCGTCGGTCTTTAGGGTCGGGGTGCTCCGTCATTAGACCGCGCTCCACTAAGCGGCGGATGAGCACAGCTCCAGTGGCGTTTTCGAGCATGACATCCGCAACAACCTCGTGCTTTTTGGGCTGATCCTTATCTGCTACGCAAGCCAGGATGCGCAGCTCTGTGAGGCTGGTTACCTGTGTTGTAGCAGCAAAAAAGGGTTTGGTCAGCAGTTCCCAACGCCGGTCAAGGCGATATAGCAAGATGTTGAGTAACACTTCAGAGGAGAGGTGTTCGTAGGCCAGACTCCGGGTTGTTGGCGTTTCATCGGGCCTTTGGCGCGCCAGCCAGCGACCAAACTCGGTCAGGTCTGCACTTTCAGGCGCCTCGTTTTCAAAGCGCTCCCAAGCGGTTATCAGCGTAATGAGGGCATCGTATTTCACAGAGTTATTGCTTCGATTTGGAATATTATTTTTAAATAAAAAATTCAAGATTGATGCAAAAAACTCAAAAGGAGTATTTTTGCGCAGCAAAATTATTCAAAAATGAAATATCGAGCTGTAGTTATCAGTCGGGTGGGCGGCCCAGAGGTACTGGAAATGGTGGAGCGCGAGCTACCAGCGCTTCAGCCCGGTCAGGTTGCCGTTCGAGTGCTTTACTGTGGCGTGGGTTACACCGACGCCATCATGCGCAGCGGCTATTACCCACACGCGCCGAAAAAGATGATGCCTTTCGTGCCAGGGTACGAGATAGCCGGCGTAGTAGAGTCGGTAGGGGCCGGCGTAACTTCTGTGCGCCCGGGCAACCGGGTCTGCGCGCTGACAGTAACGCGCGGCTACGCAGAATACGCCGTGCTGGACGCTGAAGAACTGGTGTTGCTTCCTGCGGGCGTCTCCGAGCAGGCGGCGGCGGCATTAGTACTCAATTACGTTACGGCGTACCAGATGCTGCACCGCGAAGCCAAAGTGCAGAAGGAGCAGGTAGCCCTTGCTACAGGCGCTTCAGGCGGCGTTGGGACGGCACTGCTCCAATTAGGCCGGTTGGCTGGGTTGGTATTTTATGGCCTGACTTCTGGGCGTAAGGCTCGTTTGGTCGAGGAGAACGGCGGTATTCCAATAGACTACGAAAAGGAAGACTTCCGACAAGTGCTTCGCCAAGCACACCCGCGAGGCGTCGCCGCGGCCTTTGATGCTTTGGGTGGCACCTACCTGTGGCGCTGCGCGCAAGTGTTGGAGCCGCAAGGCAGGCTAATAGCCTATGGCATGACCACCGCCGTGCAGGGCGGCCAGGCGCGGGTCGGAGCACTGCTGCGTTCTTTGGCGGGCTTACCTCTGCTGCGGCTGTTCCATGGTCGAGAGCGCGTGCGTTTTTACGGCATCACCGACCTGTACAGACAAGACAGGGAGCCATTCCTGACCGATTTACAGATCCTGTTTAGACTGCTGGCTGAAGGACATATACAGCCGCGTATTGGGCAGATCTTCCCATTAGCCGAAGCTCGCCAAGCCAATGAGTTGCTGGAAAGTGGGCGCGCAGAAGGGAAGATCTTGCTGCAGTGCAGCGACTATAGAGCGCCAGATATGTAGCAGGACAAGGCTACCTCGAGGGAGGTTTGTGGGAGACGCGCTCTTCAAGCATTCGCTGAGCAAGGCGGCTAAAGCGTTGGGCCTCGCGAGCATTGCCTTGCTGCTCGTAGATCTCGGCTATGGAGCGGGCTGTTTCGAGCAGGGCTTGTTCGTCGAGGGGGCTTCTTCGGGTGCGGTTTTCTAAGGCCGATAAGACCTCTAACAGCCGCTCGAGGCGACGATGGAGCAGATGGCCCTCTCGTGCAGCATCGTTGGAAGCCATTGGCTCTTTTACGGCGAAATAGAAGCGGTGGTGAAGCCAATCCCAGAAATCGAAGGCGTACTGTTGGAAGGCGCGCTCTGTTGCCTCCGTACTCCAAAAGATAACCGACGCCCCCAGGTCAGAGAAGAAGCGCTCGCGCTCGAGGTTGATGTCGGCAATGGCGTCTGCATCCGCTGGCAAGTGGCGCAAGTGAAAGATGCGGTTAGGCACAGGACTCGCTTCTTGCACTGCTCGCAAACGCCTGAACAAGGAGCCGCCCCTCCACTCGGAGAGATCCTCCTCTTTGTGGGTGTAGCGGTTGGCGTATGTAGTCAGAAAAAGTTGGTAGATATTCTCCAGAAATAACGGTGAGTTGCTGCTGACCCAAATCACAAAATGCTTTTGCGAACGCGTCAAAAGACGTTCGAGGCGTTGCCATTCTTTCTGATTATCGCCTAAAAGTTCAAACGGATCAGCAATACTGCCTTCTTTTTTCATAGGTGGCCCACGAGTAGAGGATTGATTCGGCGCTCGATGGTATCGCCGTTATATTCCATGACATTTACGGAGAAAAGCAAGTCGAGTAGTTCGGGTGTTACATTGTAAAAGTTCCCTGCTTTCAGGAGTTCGCGATGCTTTTCGTTGAGCGTTCGGAGGCGCTCTACGGCGAGACCGGTTGGCTGTATCGGTAACAATATTCATGGTCACTTGCGCATCGGCATCTAAGAGGCTTTCTCTGGTCAGTCGGAGCAATTGGCGCGGGCTTCCGCCAGAAAGCTCCACTAAGCGCTCCAGGACACCGGGGGCAAAAAGGTCTTCATGTGCGCGTCGCGTAACGATTTGACTAAATTCCCGACGGGTTGCCTCGTCGTCGAGGCGTATCATGGGCAGGTAGGCTGTGCTAAGCAGGTCTGCAGCCGCTTGGTTTTGCACTTCGTAGAAAGTCTTGATGGGCACGCAGCAAATGAGGTGAGCCTCCAGCGCCCGCATAAACGTTGTGTCAGTAATGAAAATTCCCTCGTAAACATCAGGACGAGTTTTTTCGAAGTCATCCACGATGAAGAGCAAGTCTTCGCCCTGTCCCTGTTCCTTAATGGCAATGCGCACTCGACGCAGGGCCTCGTTGAGTCGGCGCACTAACTGGCCGGGGTTGCGCTTGATGGTTTGGCGGATCTTTTTCGTCAGCACATTTTCGTAGCCATACACCTTGCTCATGGCGCCTTCGGCAGAAAAGAGGCTCCAAAAACTGAAACCTGCTTTTGTGGAAACTCGCCCCTAAGTAGACTGCTGGATGGCAATTTCTTTCTGCACCTCTTCATCTTGGATCCATTCCTGGGCAATATCCTCGAACTCGTCCCTGTCATACTCGACCTTGCGGCTATCCAGTTCGTGTAACAACTTCATGATGAGGATAAAGTACAGATCCTCTGGCTCCATGCGGTTGAATTCGATTTCCAGGGCCAAGCTGATGAACACGGCGAAATACTTTTCACGGCGGTTTATCTCCTGGTGAAAGCGGAGAAGTTCCACGGTTTTGCCACATCCGCGATGGCCAGAAAAGAGGTATTTCAAATAGGTGTTGGGCAGGTGCTTCAATTGGTTGTTTTCAATGCCTAAATTCCGCTCCATTCGTTGAAAGAGCCGTGGGACCCGCACATGCTGCAAAGGCACATAAAGGGCTTCTCGCCCGGGCAGGAATATGTTAAATTCCGGATCAACCGCTTCCTTCGCCCGAAAGAGATTTTGCTTTGGAAATTGATAAACATATGTGCCGTTACTGGGTGTCATGTGCGATAAATAGCCAGCAAATGTAAAAGATTCCCGAAAAGTCCCCTCATCGAATTGAAGGTTACCTTTGTGCCCCAAGGACAAAAGACGACTCCGCAAATGGCTCGTTCACAGCGCACACAGAGTTTATTGCAATTTAGCCTGTTGGCAGGCTCCCTGATCTTTATCAATATTCTGGCCAATCAGCTGTACACGCACATAGACCTGACGGAAGAAAAGCGCTACACACTGACAAAACCCACGCGCGAAATGCTCAAGGGTCTGAAGGACCGAGTCTATGTGCGAGTGTTGCTGGAGGGCGATTTTCCTGCGGGCTTCAAGCGCCTGCGCACTGCCACGCGCGAAATGCTGGACGACTTCCGTTCGATTTCGGGCTATATTGACTACCAGTTCGAAGACCCCAACAAAGGCAGCCCAGAAGAGGTAAAAGCTCGTCGCAGGGCGCTTTTGGAAAATGAAGGCATAGCACCCGTGAACCTTAATGTACGCGGTGAAGGGGAGAGTAAGTCGCAGATCATTTACCCAACGGCTATTTTCCACTATGGTCAGCGCAAGGTGGTGGTTAACCTGCTGGAAAACCAGTCTCCTACGCTCTCGCCCGACGAGGTCATTAATAACTCCATCAGCTTACTGGAATATAAGTTCGCCAACGCCATCAAGAAGTTGCAAAACGCCCAGCGGCCCATCATCCTCTTCACGCGCGGACACGGAGAGCTGGACGAACTGCAAACCAAAGACTTTGAGCACTCGCTGCATCAATTCTACGATACTGACCGCATCACTTTGGACTCTGTAGTGCACTTGGCCACGGACAAATGCGCCTTACTCATCGTCGCACAGCCACGCGCGGCTTTTTCTGAACGCGACAAGTTCATCATTGACCAGTACATCATGAATGGCGGCAAAGTGCTCTGGCTGCTCGACCGCCTCGATGCCAGTCTAGATAGTTTGCGCCACCGCAAGCGTTTCATCCCAAGCGACTACCCGCTCAACCTCGAAGATATGCTCTTCAAATATGGGGTGCGTATTCAACCAGACCTGGTACTCGATATGGAGTGCACGCAAATACCGTTACAAGTCGGTGTAGTGGGCAATGCACCTCAGTTTCGGCTTTTTCCCTGGCCTTACCATTTGGCCGTCCTACCTACGGGCAATCATCCTGTGGTCAAGAACCTGGATCGCGTAGAAATGCGCTTTTGCTCTTCTATTGACACCATCCGCACTAAAACACCCGTGAGGAAAACGGTGCTGCTGCGCAGCAGCAAGTACAGCCGCCTTCAATTCAGCCCCATTGAGATAGGCTTTGACATTATGGGCGAGGAGCTAAAGCCCGAATACTTCAACAAGGGCCACCAAACCTTAGGCGTCCTGTTGGAAGGCACCTTCCCTTCAAACTACGAAAACCGCGTTTCAGCGCAGATGGCAGAAGGTTTAAAGCAGCTGAGCCTGGAATTCCAACCCCTCAGCAAGCCCACCGCCATGATAGTCATCAGCGATGGCGATGTGGCAGCCAACTTTGTGCGCGACCGCGAGAAGAAAGAATGGCTGCCCTTGGGTTTTAACCGCTTTGAGAATGCCACTTATGCCAACCGCGACTTGCTCATCAATGCCGTAGAGTACCTTATCGAGTCTTCTGGGGTCATCGAGGCGCGCTCGCGCGAGGTCAAACTACGGCTACTAGATACTGTGAAGGCCAAGGAAGAAAAACCGCTTTGGCAAGCGCTTAACATTGGGGCGCCGTTAGTCTTTCTGACACTTTTCGGTATATTTTTCCACTGGCGCCGCAAGCGCCGCTACGCCCGTTGAGTTGGCAATGAACCATTGCTCACCGCAAGCGTTGAGGCGAGCATGCATATAGCCATACTTTCTGGAAGTACACGTCTCCATCGGCAGTCACACCGCGTGGCGCTAGCTCTGCAAAAGTGGTTTCACGTGCATACAGGCCATAGCGCCGAAGTTGTAGATTTGGCCGAGTACCGTTTCCCTGTTCTCGAAGAGGTATTCACTCGGCATCCCAATCCGCCCGAAGGGCTTGAAGATTTTGCCCAGCGCATCCGCCATGCCGATGCCTTCCTATTCGTCTCGCCCGAATACAACGGCAGCTACACTGCTGCTCTTAAAAACGCTGTAGATTACCTCAAGGAGCGCGAATTTGCCCGTAAGGTTATCGGCATTGTATCGGTCAGTACAGGTGCTTTGGGTGGTATTCGGGCTGCTCTTGCCATGCAGCAGCTGGTATTGGGCATCTCGGGTTACCCTATCCCGCAGATGCTGACCGTCGGGCAAGTGCATCAGCGCTTCGACGAGGAGGGCCAATTGTTAGACACCGCTTTTGCTAAAAACATCCAGCAATTCACTGAGAACTTCCTGTGGTTAGCAGAAGCCGTAGTGGAAAAGAAAAAGCAGGCCGAGGTAATGGCTGGCTAGTGAGTAACCCGCGCCTGCAAAAGCCAACAACGTTGCCGTTTCTCGTAAAACCGGGCAATCAGAACCTACGCTTTTTCCTCGGTTTCAGCCTCTTCTGTTACCAGTTGCTTGATTTTCAGATGAAGGGCTGCAAACAAAAGTGTCATAAAAGGACTAACGTAGTTAAACACGGCGTAGGGCAGATAGTGCCAAGTGCTCACGCCTAACACTCCCGACTGATAGGCGCCGCAGGTGTTCCAGGGTACAAGTACGGAAGTAACTGTACCCGAGTCTTCAAGGCTTCGGCTGAGGTTTACAGGAGCCAACCCCCGCTTCTGGTAGGCTTTAGAGAACATCTTGCCCGGCACAACGATAGCCAAATACTGGTCGGACGCCGTTATGTTGAGTGCCAAACAGCTGGCTACTGTACTGGCGAACAGCCCAAAGATCGAGTGGGCCAATTTCAGCAAGGCGCTGCTGATACGAGTCAACGCCCCGATAGCCTCCATGACGCCGCCAAAAGTAAGGGCACACATGGTCAGCCAGACCGTGGGCAACATGCCACCCATGCCTTTGGCCGAAAACAGGTCAGCAAAAGCAGGGTCACTGGTTGCTATGGAGGTTTTGACCGTGATGGCATTCATAATGCCTTGGTAAGCCGCTTGGAAATCGAGCCGTTCTGCGCCAGCGAGTTTTGTAACAATATCAGGCTGAAAAATGACTGCGAAAACACCGCCCAGGAGAGTACCTGCCAGCAGCGCAATGAGTGGGCGGGTACGCATGAGAATAAGGCCAATGACAGCCAGAGGCACTATTAGCAGCCATGGCGTTACGTAAAACGCCGAGTCAATCGCAGCCAAAATGGCCGATGCATCTGCTACACCCGTAGGTTGGTAATTAAGGCCCATAACGGAGAAGACCACCAAAGTGATGACATAAGTAGGCCCAGTAGTCAGCGTCATGTAGCGGATGTGCTCAAAAAGATCGCTGCCCGCCATTGCCGCAGCGAGGTTAGTCGTATCCGACAGCGGAGACATCTTATCACCAAAGTAAGCGCCCGATATGACCGCCCCAGCTACCATGCCCTCAGGCACTCCCAGCGCCTTGCCAATGCCAATTAGCGCAATACCCACTGTAGCCGAAGTCGTCCAAGAACTGCCCGTTGCCAGCGAAATGACCGAGCACACTAGTACCGTTACCGGCAGAAAGACCGCCGGGCTAAGCAACTGAATACCGCCGTAGATCAGCGTCGGAATAACGCCACTAACCATCCACGTCCCTGCCAACGCCCCCACCATGAGCAGAATAAGAATAGCTTCTGCAGTGGACTTGAAGTTATCGGCCACCTCGTCCACCATCTGCCGATAAGTAATGCGATTGAAAAAACCCACTACCGCCGCCACCGCAGCTCCAATGAGCAGGATAAATTGATTGGAGCCGCTCAGCGAGTCGTCTCCAAAAATTAGCACGTTGTAGGCCAAAAGCCCAATGAGCACCAACACAGGCAGCAGCGCTTCGCCAATGCTCAACTCCTTGTTCCGAACGATGCGGACGTCTTTCATGACAGGGCGCCTTTTAAACAGTAATTGAAAGTTTGTTTTTAAAGCGCCAAAAGTAGGCTTTTCGGGCAGTTGTAGAGGAGGCCATCCATTTTATCTCCTACGAAGTAGGCGTTCATAATTCCTGCAGGAGTTTAAGGTTGCAGTGGCAACCACTAAAGCGGGCCAACAAGAAAACTGCTTTTTTGAGAAAAATAGCCCTTGATCCTTGGCTTAACCCTTCCGCATGCGAGCAGTTCCAGCGCCTTTGCCTGGGCGTCTCGATATGAACTTAATGAATGATGAATGATGAATGATGAATATTAGAGTTGTTCTGAAATAAGACATTTTTTAAATATAGGCATAGTTTTGGCCTAATTCATTTGAGATTATGCCCTTTTTCTCGTTCT
>FWPU01007067.1_pt1 | contig 21274 bp, 17 predicted proteins | sample 2228361 | NCBI WGS metagenome assembly FWPU01 (sample SAMEA103939777, study PRJEB20133) | metagenome
GCTGAACAGGCTACGATGGCAATGCGCCCTACGAACCAGCTCGCGGTCGGCGAGGAGGCGCCCGATTTCACCCTCCCCTCGACCCAGGGTGCGCAGCGGCCAGGTCACGCTCTGCGCTTGGATGATACTTGAGTTCGAATTTAGCGGCGGCACCTTGCTCTCTTCCCGTATTTTCTCTCAACGGCCTTTCCCGAGATCAACTTCGTCTTATCCAAACTCTCAACCATTTTTTCCAACTTAAGGTGCCTTGCCAGGATATAATCTTCCAGATCCTCATCGCCCGTTTTGAGCAAAACGGCCTTTGGCTTTCCAAAGGCCGTGATGATGACATCGTCGCGGCCGGCCATTTCGATGACCTTATTTGTGTTATTGCGCAGATAACTTCCCTCTCCCGGCCCTACGGCGCGCGGCTCATTAACTCGAGCAGCAGGCGCATGGGACGGCCTATTCGCGCCGCGCTCATCAGCTCGCGCCGCAATTCCTCCCTGCCCCGTCCCGCCTGCTTTTCCTTGTAGAGATAAAAGACGACCAGACCTTTGACCAGAAGTTTATGAAAACGGGCGTCGGGCAGGGCCCGGCTCTTCTTCAGCCCTTCCATTATAAGAAAGCGCAATCGTTCGACCGCTCTTCGCTCCTCGCCGTACTGAGCCACGAAGTTCAAGTCGTCGAACCGCCGGTCTTCGTCGCGGTCTATCAGGTAATCGAGCATGATATGCAGTCCGGTGATTGCCGGAAAGTAGGCGCGGACCAGGCGCTGGACATCGGCCGCATCGAGCGCGGGACTCGTTGCCATGGCGAAAAGAGCGAAATGGATCAGGGTCGAGCCGGCGGCGGCGCAAAACTCCTGCCATTCGAGGCCCGGATATTCCGCGCTGAAACTGCTGAACCAGCGGCGGCAGCTCTCCTCGCGCTCGCCGGGGAGCAGGTGCTTGTAGGTCTGCATGTCGGAATAGAGTTTAGCGAAGCGCAGGGTCTCATCCGCCACCATCGGATAAGATGGAAGCCGCATCGTGGTCCGCCGGCATGTGAAGACTAATTCTTCGAGATATCCGCCGTCTTCTTTGTGCGGGTGGAAGCGGTAGTAGTCGCTGTGCGGCGCAGCGCCGGACACTGCGTCCTGCAGCGCGAGATGCAGTTGCTGAAAGTCCTCGGCCGCTTTCGAGGTCGTCCGGTCGCAGAGATTGTCCAGGTAGTCCGAGATGGTCTGGAAGGCAACGATCAACTCGGTGACCTGCTTGAAGCAGCGTTTATCCTGGAGCGACGCCGAAAAGACGCTGCCCCCCTCGCAGTGGAAGCGCTTGGCAAATATCGAGGCTTCGGCCTGTCGCCTGAGTTCGGGCGAAGGGATGGCGCGCGCCCGCGCGAGCCAGCGGCCGAGCTGAGCGTTCACCTCGGGCAGCACGCGGCGCCGGTAGAAAAAGAGATCGTAAGCGGTGCGCAGCGCTGCCTTCAGCCTATGCTCGTCCATAGCCGAGCTTGTGTTCGAGCTTCCAGCGCCAGGCGCTCTCGACGATATCCTCGAGGCCCGGCAGCTTCGGCTTCCAGCCGAGGGCGCGCCTGGCCTTCTCGCAGCTTGCTACCAGGACGGCCGGGTCGCCGGGCCGGCGCGGCCCGTAGCGGGCGGGAATTTCCCGCCCGGTAACGCGGCGCGCCGCCTCCAGCACTTCGAGCACCGAATAGCCGCTGCCGTTGCCGAGATTATAAACGCCCGAGCTTTCGCCGGAAAGCAGCCGCTCCGCTGCCTTGATGTGCGCCTCTGCTAGATCGAGCACATGTATGTAGTCGCGTATGCAGCTCCCATCCCGCGTCGGATAATCTAGGCCGTAAATCTCGATCGCATCGCGCTGCCCGAGCGCCACTTCCAGCAATCTCGGTATGAGGTGGGTCTCGACGCGGTGATCTTCGCCGCAGCGCCGCGAGGCGCCGGCGGCATTGAAGTAGCGCAGCGAGATGTAGCGCAGGCCGTAGGCGGCTTCGTACCAGGGGAGAGCCCGCTCGCAGGCCAGCTTCGTCTCGCCGTAAGGATTGGTCGGCCTCGCCTCCTCCTCCTCGCTTATCGGTATATTCTGCGGCTCGCCGTAAACGGCCGCAGTCGAGGAAAAGACGAGGAATTTCACGCCGAGCGCGAGCATTGCGTCGAGCAGCGATAGAGTGCCAAAAACATTATGAGAGTAGTACCTGGCCGGATCCGAGACTGACTCGCCGACCAGGCAGACGGCAGCCATGTGTATCACCAGGTCGATTTTATGGCGAGAGAGCGTGGCCTTCAGCTTCTCGACGTCGGAGAGTTCGCCGGCCACGAACTCGGCCCTTTCGACAATCGCTTCGCGATGCCCCTCGCTCAGGTTGTCGTAGACGACCGCCATGTGGCCTCGCTTGACCAGAGCCTCTACGATCACGCTCCCGATATATCCGGCTCCTCCGGTAACCAGCGCGCGCATCTTTTAATTATAATCCCCATGTAAAGCTCATCCGGCGCAGGCTTCGACGAAGCGGCGCGCCAGTTCCGGGTTGCTGCCGAAGTGCAGGTGGAGGTAGCTGGCCAGGACGTTGTCCAGGCTGTAGCCCTCGCTCCGCAGCTCACTGCCGTTTTTATCAAATACCAGATAACTCTTTTCCAACGATGAGAGGCCCCGGCCCTCTTCGACCAGCTCCGAGCAATGGAACTCATGGCCGCGCGCCTTCTGCCCCGCGCCGAAGAGCCGACAGGCGGCGGTCGTCTCTATTTCGACGTAAGATAGGGCGAGCCGCCCAGCCATCCTGGTCGAGAAGGGCAAGAGCCCGACCATCTCATGCCGGCTCCCGGCGTATTCGATGGCGCGGCCCAGGTACATCAGCCCGCCGCACTCGGCGTAAATTCGGCCCCCTCTCAGCGCAAATTCACGAACCGAGCGGCGCATGGAGGCGTTGCCCTCGAGCGCGGACGCATGGACTTCGGGATAGCCTCCGCCCAGGTAGACTCCGCCGACGTCGTCCGGCAGCGCCTCATCTCGAAGCGGGCTGAAAAAGACCAGCCCGGCCCCGTATCGCTCGAGCAGATCGAAATTATCGCGGTAGTAAAAGCAGAAGGCCTCATCGAGGGCAACGGCGATGCGGCATTGATTTTCCGGCACCATTATCTTTTCAGGCAGACTAATCGTCCGGCCGCCGGATGCGATCTCCAGCAGCGCATCGAGCGATAGGCTGCGCTCGACCAGTCCGGCCAGCTCTTCGATCAGGGCCGGCGCCGGCCTGTTTTCGAAGGTGGTGAGCAGCCCGAGGTGGCGTTCCGGAATGGCCAGGTCGTCCCTTTTCGGCAGGCCGCCGAGCCGCCGCACGCGGCTGGTCCGCTCGACCGCTTCTTCGATCCACTTCAGGTGAAGCGGCCCGGCTATTCTATTGAATATCACCCCCCGGACCTGCAGCTCCGGGTCGAAGCGCTCGAAGCCGAGCACCAGGGCGGCGGCGCTGCGCGCCATGCTCCAGGCATCGACGACCAGGACGACCGGGGCTCCGATCAGCTTGGCTATTTCGGCAGTGCTTCCCGACTCCGATTTCCCATCGCAGCCGTCGAACAGCCCCATTGCCCCCTCGACCACCGCTATATCCGCGTCCTTCGAATGCTCGGCGAAGCATTCGAGATTGTAGCGGCGGCCCAGCATCCAGCCGTCGAGGTTGCGCGAGACGCGGCCGCTGGCCAGCAGATGGTAGCCCGGATCGATGAAGTCCGGGCCGACCTTAAAGGACTGCACCTTGAGGCCGCGGCGGCGCAGCGCAGCCATTATCCCGACCGATACCGTAGTTTTTCCGACACCGCTGTGGGTGCCGGCTATTACTAATGCTTTCATTTCCGATTATTCTGGCTCCTTTTTTCAAACCCCCAGGCGCCGCACCGGCGGCAGAAATTGCCCGCGGCATCGGTAAGCGCGCTGCCGCAGTCCGGGCAGAGCGGCGCGGTTTGGCCGCGTTGCGGCGCGCCGTAGAGGCCGCGATATATCTGGTAATAATAAAGCTGTTCCTTATCGCGCAGCCTGACCCCATCGCTTTGTAATACCTCGTTTCGTTTCGCGGCGAACTCAGCGTTCGAAATCGCAGCCTCGATTACAGCGGGCAGGAACGTGCTGCCGGAGCCGTACTCTATCGGGGTCTTAACACGCCAGATAAACTCGTCGGGAAGCTCGCCGGCAAAGGCCAATCTCAAGAGCCATTTGCCCATCTTGCGCCCGGAGCGATGGCCGACATGCATAGATGCTTTAACCGCTAAGGCCAGCTTTTTAATCTCCGGAGAAGTATACGGCGTCTTGACCTTGATGCCCAGCGCCCGGCCGAGCGGCTTTGAGGAGAAGGTCATTATCCTTGCGATGTAGTTGAGGTAGCGGGATAGCTCCTCTTCGCCGAGCTGGTACATATAGCTGTAGCCAGCGAACAGCTCGTCCGCTCCATCTCCGGTGACGATGCTCTTGAGCCCGAGCCGCGCCGCCGCGCGCAGGCCGCAGTAGACGACGACGCTGTTGCGCAGCTCCATCGGATCAAAGGTCTCGAGATGCGCTATCACCTCCGGCATAAGGTCCAGAAGCTGCCGGGCAGTGACCGATATCACCCGATGTTCGAGGCCGAGCAGGCGGGCGAGGGAGCAGGCGAAGTATTTATCGGGCGAAGGGAGCAGGCCGGCTTCGATACCCCACTCCTCGGCGACCTTTCGCAGGTCGGGCTCAGAGATCGAATTTTCCTCCAGGCAGACCGTAATTGCCCTCAGCGGCTTTTGCGGCTGCGCCCGGCTGTAGAGCAGGGCCAGGATGCTGGTATCGAGCCCGCCGGAAAGGAGAATCGCTTCGGCCGGGCTGGCAGCGACTTCGCGCTCCAGAAGGCGCCGCAGCTCGGCGCTGGCCCGTTCGATATCGTCGATCGAAAACATTCGAATTGCAATTTGGACGCAGATCAACTCAGATCAAAAACCAAAGCAAAAATCAGCGTTCATCTGCGTCCCATATAAGATTAAAACCGAAAGGTGCCGCCGGCTCTGAAATTTAGTTTCAGCGCCGGAAAGCCGAGCGCTTCGAAATACTCCTGGTTCAACAGGTTCTCGATCGCCGCGAAAAAGGTGAAGTTAGCGCTGAAGCGGAAAGAGCCGGAAAGGTCGAGTTTGGTGTAGCCTTCGTTTCGCGTGAGCCCCAGCCCCAGGAAATCGCTGTCCGTACGCCGGCCGACAAAGGTAGAGTTAGCGCTGAGCGAGAGCCGTCCCCTGGTCCAGGAGATGTTCAGAAAACCCGAATGCACCGGGCGGAGCAGCAGGCGCTGCCCCTCGCGCAATACCGGGCTAAACGGGCTTGTGCTTTTGAGCACGCGCGAGTCGAGCAGGGTGTACCCGCCCGCCGCGGTGAGCCCAAAGCCCGGCGCAGCCTGCGCCGACAGCTCGATGCCGCGCGCCCGCGACCGACCGATGTTGAAAAACGAGCCCTCGAAGGTGTTGAAATCGACGATGGCAAAGGCGATCAGGTCGCGGTAGCGATTATCGAAAAAGGTAAGGTCGATCTTGGCCCGGTCGCCGAACAGGGTCTGCTCGAGGCCGAAATCGAAGCTGCGCGCGCGCTCGGGCTTAAGCTCGGGGTTGCCGCGGAAGAAGGGGGATTTGCTGAACGATTCGACGAAGCCCGGCTCCTTGATCCCGAGCCCGAAGTTAAACTTCGCGCGCGCGGAACCGAGGCGGCTGCGCGGCGCCGGCTTGCGGAGAAAGTAGGCGAGAGAGACGCGCGGGCTGGCGGCAAAGCCGAAGCTGCCGTTGTCCTCCAGGCGCACGCCGGCGGCGGCGAAAAAGCGGTTGCCCAGGGCAACCTGGTCCTGGACAAAGTATCCCAGATTAGTGCGCCGGGCTCGAACGCTGCCGATCGCGCCCAATTCCTCCTCGTACTCGAAACCGGCTGAAACGATGTTTGCAGCGGCTATAGCGAAATCGCTCTGGTAGCTCAGCCTGTGGCGCCGCGTCAGGTTGAGCGAGCGGAATAGGAAATCGAAGCTCGGGAAGCCGGTGCGCTCGCCGAAGCGCGGGACGAATGGTCCGGAATCGATGGGATTATCGTTCAGGCGCTGGAGCGTCGAGAAGGTATATGAAAACTGCTGCCGCCACGACGCGCTCGTCCTGTGCTCGAACATTACAGTCGAATAAAGGTCGCGGCGCCGGAAATAGGCATCGCGGTCGGGGCGGTGGAAAGCAGTTTGCCCGGGTGTGCCGCCGCGCGCCCCCTCGCTTCTGAAGGTAAACCTGAGGCGCGCAGCCTCGGAGAGCTTGAGCCCGATGTTGCCGGAAGAGCTGACGTTGTGGAAGAAGCTGTTGACCTCGGCGTTGTCCGTGTCCAGACGCGAAAAGCTCAGCGCGTAATCGGCCCTATCGCCCGCTCCGGCGATGGCGACGGCCTGGCGAAAGGTATCGAAGCTGCCGCCCTCGGCGCTGTAGGAAAAGCCGAGCCCGCCGTCCTCGCTCGTGCCGCGGCGCGTGAATATCTGGATCACCGAAGACATGGCATCGGAGCCGAAGAGCGCGCTCTGCGGCCCGCGGACGATCTCAACCCTCTCGATGTTGGCCGTGGATAAGCTCGAGAAATCAAAAAAACCGCCCGGCTCGTTGACCGGCACGCCATCGATCAGGACCTTATTGAAGTTAGAATTGCCGCCGCGCACGAAGAGCGTGGTCAGGCCGCCGCGGCCGCCGCGTTGCACCACGCTGATTCCCGGCACGTTGCGCAGGACCTCAGCAACGCTCGTCGCCCCCTGCCGGCGCATCTCTTCGCCCGAGATCACGGTCACGCTGCTGCCGACCAGCGCCGCCGGCGTCTCGGTGCGGGTAGCGGTGATCACAATCGTCTCCTCGAGCGGCGCGACCTCGAGCCTCAGCTCCAGCCGCTTTATCTTCCCCTCCTCGATTTCGATCTCTTCTATTTTCGAGGCCCGAAAGCCTGGAAGCTCCGCGAAGACCTTATAGCTTCCCGCCGCCAGCCCGCGCAGGCGGAACTCGCCTCGGCTGCCGGCGATGGTCGAAGCTACGGGCCGGTCGAAGCTGTCCATTACCTGGACAAAGGCGCGGGGAAGCACGGCCCCGGTGATATCTTTAACCACCCCTTCGATTTCCGCTGCGGTCGCCAGAGGGGCGAAAGGGAGAATAACAGCAGTTAAAATTAGATAGGCCAGTCTTTTCATTTAGCATTCCCTCCCGAATGCAAAGGCCGAAAACGGCCGGTTAGCAGCCTTATCCGGTGGGTGTGGGCCGGCTTGTAAGCTGAACGCAGGCTGGGTTGGATATTTCAGCGCCAGATTCGAAGTGCCGTTTTGTCAGCTTGGCAGGCATCGCCCTCCCCCCGGTGGCAAGTTGCGCAGAGCAGGTCTTCCGGCTCCCGGCCCGTCTCCACGCCTTCCCAGAGAGGGAGCTTTCACCCCTCATCCCCAGTGGCCCGTGTGGAGCCTCGCTGCCGGTTACGGCTGCGGGGGCAGCTCGGGACTTTCACCCGATTCCCTCACGCTCTGCGCCTCTTCACAGATCAGCAGAGCTAAGCTAGCACAGCCTCGAAAGGGAGTCAATATAGAGGTGAGCGCCGCCGGCAAGTAGCTTTTCGATAAGCTGGCTGAGTTTTTCGAGGGGCGTGGCTGGCTGTTATAAGGCGATAGACGCGATCCCTGGGCAATCGGACCGATAAGTGGATCCTGCGTGGTTGAGACGCCGCTCTACAGGCTGCCCGCGGATTTTTGAGGGGATACACTTTTGCAGGCGCTCTCTCGCTTAGAAGCAAGTTAGCGAGCGGCAAGGCCAACACCTCAAGGCCGGATAGATCGGTAAATGTGTTGGCATCCTCAACCTCGATACCGATCACCTGGTTGCGTTCGTCAAAGTCAAATACAATGCCAGGGGCGACCTCTTCAGACTCTGTGCTTACCCCCCTTTGAGCTTGAAGTAAAGCATATCGGTATCCGGATAATATTGAAGGACCACTTTTACCTCCTGCCGATTACGACTAAAGCCTCGATCAAAGAAGGCACTATGTACGGTTTTCACGTCCGGTTCGGCGACCACCCTCAGGTACTTGCCAACTTCAGAGATCGGCGCCCAACGGCGAATGCGGCTATTTGTTTGGCCTTCCATGCGGATGGGATTGCTGAGAACATATTCGACCCATTCCATTTTGAGATAAGGGGAACCATAACATCGGCTTTGAAATAATGCGTGGTTTTCATTAACCATGCGCTATGGGCAAAACAGGCGACGCCAGGAACCAGCCCGGCGAGCTTGGTAAGCAGCGGGGCTTTTCCATTGCGCCTTGTTCCCTCGGTCACGGTCAGAAATAACTGACTTCTAACCATAAATGACTTATAGTCATATACGATCAACAGCCATTTAGAGGGCCGCGATGGTCGAACGAGCCGCCCCGCCCGCGAGACCCGGCCGCCGCGAACGACGGCGCTGCCCGTGGACGTGCGCCCCAAGATGATGTTCAATCCCGCCTCGCGCTCCGCGAACTTCTTCCTGCCGGCGCTCACCGCTGTCCTGTTGCTGTTCGTCACCACCTTCCTGACGGCCTTCTCCATCGTCCGCGAGAAAGAGCGAGGCACGCTGGAACAACTCTTCGTCACGCCCGTGCGTCCCCTCGGATTGCTGCTTGGGAAAATCGTGCCCTACTTCATCATCGGGTTTGTGGAGCTCTGCGCCATGTTATTTCTGATGCGAACTGCGTTCCAGGTGCCCATCCACGGGAGCGTCCCGCTGCTCCTTCTGCTCTCGCTTCCGTACCTGTTTGTCTCGCTATCGCTCGGCATGCTCATCTCAACCCGGGCCAATTCGCAGGCCGAGGCTTTGCAGATGGCCATGCTCATCATGCTGCCGAGCATCTTCTTCTCCGGCTATGTCTTCCCGCGCGAACCGATGCCGCTGCCGTTCTACATCCTCAGCTTCTTCGTCCCCGCCACCTACTTTGTCAACATCGCCCGCGGCGTGATCCTGCGCGGCGCCGGCATCGAGCACCTCTGGCCCGACGCGTTGGCGCTGCTCGTGCTCGGCGTCGGGTTGCTTCTGCTCGCGACGAAGCGGTTCGAAAAGAAGGTGGTCGCCACGTAGCGGCACACCTCTCGCGGCAAATCCCGGTGGCAGGCCGTTTGGTGGCGAGGCCGTTTCCATAGGATTGATCGCTTTAACCGTGGACTTCGCCGTCGGCTGGCGGGTATAATCTGGCGGGATGAAACGCTATGGCAGGTAAAGTTTACAGGATCAATATCAAGGGAGAAAAGGCGGGCGAGAGAGGGCTGCCGAAATCTCCGGTAAGCTCGGCGCTGGTCACCGCGGCCGGGGTGGAGGGCGACTTCAACAGGTACCGCCAGGAGATGGCCGGCGGGGACCCGGATATGGCGCTGCTTTTAATCCCGCTCGAGACCATCGCGCAACTGCAGCGCGAGGGCTGGCCGGTAGAACCGGGCGACCTGGGCGAGAACATTACAACGATCGGGATAGAATACAGCTCCTTCGAGGCGGGCAAAAGTTATCGGGTAGGCGACGAGGTGCGAATTCAAATCTCCAGGCCCTGCGAGCCGTGCAAAAACCTCTATCGGCTCCCCTACGTTGGGGTTGAGAAAGGGCCATGGTTCATTCGAGCACTGCTCGGGCGGCGCGGCTGGTACGCGCGCGTGCTGGCGGGCGGCCTGGTGCGCGCAGGGGACCCGATAGAAGCACTATAGCGCTTTTCAGATAAATGTAAGGGTCGAGAAGACAAGATAGGACGCGAGCGGACCAATTCGAGCTGATCAGCGTCCTACAGCTCCTCATGCGGGCGGTCCGCTTTTTTTGCTTCTCAGTTTAGCTTCGATGAACTGGCGATGTGTGAGGCCGAGGGCATGAGCGATGCGGCGGACCTCCTCGACCTCGGCATCATTCAGGCCCCCTTCGGCGGCAGCCACGGCGAAGAGGCATTCGATGAGGCGCCGCCGGTCTTCGGGGCCGGAGACCTCCCAGAAACCGGCTGTCAAGCGATGTCGTTCGAGCCCGCGCAGGGATTCTTCGCCGATGACGTCCAGGATTAAATTCAGCTCCTCCTCCTGAAATCCACCTAAATCGGAGAGGGCTCTACGGATCTCCTGCACCTCCGACTCGGATAGCTTCTTGTCGATGCCGGCGATATGACCGAGCAGTCCTCCGAACAGCGTGACATAGTGAAGTCGCTGCGGGTCAGACTCCAGCGGAAGGCGTCCTTGCCGTCTGCGGCGCCTCAACTTGAAGAGGATTTTGTTGTTGATGAATTCGTTCAGTTGTTCCTCTTCCCTCCGCGTCGCGCCCACTATGGACCGCGACAGTCGCTGGATCTTGCCGATAAGTATCGTCGCAACATTAGCGCGCTGGATGAGTCGCTCCAGCGAGCGCAGCGCTTCCTGCTCCTCAGGAGTGACGGTATCATCGACCTCAACGATGTGACGGATGTGCTGCAGAATGGCCCGCTTTTCGCCGGGCATGGTGATCTGGCGGACCACCTCCTCGGCCAGACCGCCGACCTCTTCGGCAGGGACTGGAGCTTCCAGGTAGGGTTCGAGCTGCTTCCATTCCTCATCGGAGATCTCGAACCTCAACATCAGCCGCTTCAGGTAATTCAACTCCTTCGTGGTGAGCTGGCCATCCGACCAGGCCACCGCCGCCAGGAGTTTGAGCAATGCAAGTTCCTTGGATTGAGTCATCGACCGTCTCTCCAGATTCGAGGTTGAGAATCGATTCAGCAGGAATCGTATCAATTGGGGCAGGCTATTTCAAGCCAGGCACATCGAATGGAACGCCGATGAGGTCGATAGACAGATTTTTGCGGATGACTCTGATCCGCGTCGCCCACTGTACATCCAATTTAAAATCGCTATAGTATCGGGTTGGTTACAAACCAAAAACAGCCCGGGGGAGGGCCGGGCTGTTTTGGTTTTTGCTCTTTTATTTTCAGAGCAGATTTATTTTTCCGCAGAGATGGCGAAGAGTTCCTGCGCCGGGTGGCTGGCGCAGCAGCCCTCCTTCTTGTCGTTGTCGAGCACCGGCAGCGCCAGGGAGTGTTTCGTCGTGGCGAGCGGCACGTTGCGGCCGGCGGCGTAGATCGGGTGTCTGCCTTTAGTTTTGTACCACTGGCTGGTAGTTGCCGTCATATGCATATTCTCGATCACCTGGCGCCAGCCGACTCCGGTGTTGTAGGCGCAGAACGAGATCTCTCCTTCCTGCGTGCCGTACGGAATGACGCACATCTCGGTGCGCCGGAAATCGTAAGTAAAGAGGTCCTGGAACCACATCCCCTCTATGCACAGCACGCGCCAATCATCCCAAGGGTCCTTCGTCTTCATACGGTCGTTGCGGTCGCTCGAGGCATCTTCGGAACTCGGCTTGAACAGGCTGATGATCTGGCCGATAGGGAAGCCGCGCGGCGCCTCCTTGGCCTTGTAATTTCGCAGGATCGACAGCGCGAGCTGAGCGGTGGTCAGCGTCCGGCCGCGCGCGCTATCGGTGATCACGGCGACGTCTTTGATGAACTGTTCGTAGTCGAAGAACTTATAGAGCGGCGTCCACTCGCCGGTGCGCCGGTTGACCACGAGCAGCGTGAAGATGCCGCAGTTGGGATGGCAATTGCAGGCGCTCCAGCCCCAGCTGGCTTCGGCCCCCTGCAGCATATCCATGACGCTGGTGAAGGCGCTGTAAGAGGAAAGTGGGAACCAATCGCGCATCGGCTCGATCTTGCCGAGCTGGCGCTTCAGGTCGTGGACCATGTGGGCCAGGGTGTAGCGCTGGCGCATGCGCGTCTCGTCATCTATATCCTCATCGCGGCCGGTGAAGGAGACCGGCTGGAAGGCGATGGTCTGTATCTTGTCTATGTTTTTAATGGCAAATTCAACTATTTTTCCTATACCGTCGTTGTTTACTGTGTTAACAATGGTTGTGACCAGCGTGGTCTTCAGCCCGGCGCGCGCCATATTCTCGATCGCCTGGAGCTTGACGTCGAAGAGGTTGCCGACCTTGCGGTGCTGGTTAGCCTCGTTGCCCACGCCGTCGAACTGGAGATAGGCGCCATGCAGTCCAGCCTCTTTAGCCGCCATGACGAAGTCGGGCTCCTGGGCGAAGCGGATGCCATTGGTTGCAGCCAAGATGCGGTAGAAGCCGATCTTCTTAGCGTAGCGCACCGCCTCGAGGAACGACGGTGCCAGCGTCGGCTCGCCGCCCGAGAAGAGAATTATGCACTGGCGGCGCGGCTTGAACGAGATGGCGCGGTCGAGTATCGCCTTGATATCGTCGAGCGAAGGCTCATGGACGTAGCCGACCTGGTTGGCGTCCATGAAGCATGGATTGCACATCATGTTGCAGCGGTTGGTGAGATCGACGGTCAGGACCGCACCGCGGCCGTATTTTATCGTCGAGCTGCCGTGGCGGTGGATATCCTTGTCGTCGGCGCAGCGGAAATCGCGGCCGAAGAAGAGACCCTCGATGCGGCGCATGAAGGCCGGGTCGATCGAGATGACGTCCTCGAACAGGCCATGCTCCGGGCAGCGCTTGCGCATGATGATCCTGCCGTTTCCCTCGAGCAGTTCCGCCTTGATTTCTCCCGGCCGGCCGTGGATCAGAGTCGAGACGTCGCGTTCGCCGCTGATAATCGCGGCGCGGACCTCCTTGACGCACTTAGGGCAGAGCGAATCGGTTATGCGCGGAAAGCCTAAGGGCGGGCGGGTCCGCTCGTAGCTTTTAAGCAGGGGGCCGGGCGCCCACTTCGGGCGCAGCGCTTCGCCTTCAGGGAGCCGGCGGTTCACAGCTTGAAAGAACTTCCAGGCGATATTCGACAGGCTGGACAAAAAAGCCGATCCGGTCAGAGAGCTTCGCGTCCCGTTGGAATTCCCGAGGTTATGATCGGCATACATAACTTCTCCCGCGAGTCTAAAAGAAAAGGGCAGCGCAGGCCTTCAGGCCTGCGAATTTCATTTCGATTCCTTTCAGGACTCGGCGAGTTTCACCGCCCCAAAGGCCTACGCCACCCTGAATCTATTTTTTTATATGTTCCAACTTGCAAACTATGCGCTGCCGAGCTGCACCAGGTTCGGGTTGGCCAGCTTCTTGATCTCCTCCAGCCCCTTGGGCACGTTCATCGACCTTATAGGCAGAGCATACTTCTTTTCGATCTTTTCGCGATAGGTCGGGCCGGAGTTATAGGTGCAGAAGGGATAGATCAACCCGTTGGGCGCCGCGTAGTGGATGATGCAGCGTTTGACCCGCTCGACATCATAGTTGTAGGCGTCCATGAAGTGCATGCCCGCGACCATGAGCGTCTTGTAGGTGAACTTGCCATCCATTTCGCCGCGGCCGTAGTTCTTGTCGGTCATTCCCTGGAGCGTCTGCAGGAACTTGGTAAAGGTCAACCCGCTGGGCGCCCGGTCTTCGTGGAAGTACTTGCGCAGCACGTTCCAAACTTTAAGTTGCGAGAAGAACTTGAAGCGCGACTTGCGGGTATTGCGCGACAGCATGTCGATCTCCTGCAGCATCGCGCCGATATCGACAAAGCGCGTGACCGGGACGGCGTTCTTGTTCTGGTCCACGAAGAGGTAGGTCCCCATCGAGCAGTGCGGATGGCAGGAGAGCTGGGTCGTCTCCTCGCCGCGGATAGCGCTGATCAGCTTCGAGAAGGGGGTGACGCAGGCCAGGGGGAACCAGTCGTTGTAGCGGTCGGCCAGGCCGGTCTGCTCCTCGACGCAGCGCGCGACATCGGAGAGGGTAAAGCGCTTGGCCTCCCGCTCGCGCTTCGAGATGCGTCCGGTGAAGGTCACCGGCTGGAAGCTGATGCCGCTCACGCAGTCGATGTTGTCTATGGCCAGCCGGATGATATCTCCGATCTGGTGGTCGTTGAGCCCCTTGACTATGGTCGGCACGAAGACGATCTTCAGGCCGACTTTACGGACATTTTCGATAGTGCGCAGCTTCTTCTCGAAGAGGCTCTCGCCGCGCGTCCTCTTGTAGATATCGTCGCAGACGCCATCGAACTGAAGATAGAGGGTATGGAGTCCGGCTTCTTTCGCCTTGCGGGCGAACTCCAGATCGTTAAACATGATTCCGTTTGTCGCCACCTGGACGTGGCTGAAGCCCATCTCCTTGGCCAGGCGCACGGCGTCGTGGAAGCGGGGATAGATGGTCGGCTCGCCTCCGGCAAACTGCACGATGCGGCCAGCCGCCGGACGTTCGTTGCGCAGCGAGGTCAGCATCTTTCGCACCTGCTCGAAGGTCGGCTCATAGAGATAGCCGGCAGCGTTGGCATTGGCGAAGCAGACCGGACAGGTCAGGTTGCAGCGGTTGGTCAGGTCGACGTTGGCCAGCCCGGTATGGCTGGTATGCATCGAGCAGAGACCGCACTGGTCCGGGCAGCGTGTCGCCTTTGGAATGGCCGGGTTCATCAGGCCGCGGTTGTCGCCAAAGGTCCACTGCTCCATCTTCAGGTAGAGCTTGACGTCCGAATAGATCATGTCCTTGAAGTAGCCGTGCTGGGGGCAATTCTTCTCCATGAAGACTTTGCCCTCCTCCTCGAACTCTCGCGCCTCAAGGACACGCAGACATTCCGGACAGAGCGATTGCGTGATCTTGGGAAGCCCCTTCTTTACAGGCTCAATGCGCGACCCGGTGTAAGTGGTGTCAGGCTGATCTACTACGAAATTGGATAACTTCGAATCGTTAAAAGCAACCAGCTCGCTCACGTTAATATCCTCCTAAAGTAGATTGACTATCAGGTTAAATATAAGGCTAAACTTAGGTAAAGCTTAGAAAATACAGCCTTACCATAACATAGCGGCCCTGAAAAAGCAATTTAAATTTTCTCCACGCCGACCAGATGCTCCCGCAGCTCCCGTTCCAGCTCCTCGGGAGCAGCCTGCTCGCCGCTGTTGAGCCTCTCGACAAACTTCTGAATTATCTTTTTCGCCTCCTCCTTTCGGTGCTCCTTGATAAAGCCGTCGTAGAAGTGCTCGCCGGCCATCGCCCGGTTGATCTCAGACTCACGGTTAAGCTCCGTCAGCTCCGTGAAATAGACCACGCGGTAGCGCCTGTTATACGAGGCTTCCCGGTAGATCTCGAACATAATTTTTCTGGCTTCCAGCATGGCCCTGACACTTTGCCGGTCGGCCCAATGTGGGCCGACCGGCATCTGAATTCCCTAGAGAGAACAGGAGACCCCGCCATCCACCCTATCGTTTACGATGGGAAGCAGCTCGCCGGGCTCGATCGGCTCGCCGGCCTCGAGCCGCGCCAGCTTGGCTTCGAGTTCGGCCCTGAGCCTGACCTCGTACTCGCGCAGCCGCTCGGCCAGCTCAGCCTTCCTTTGCTTCTTTCTGATCATGTCCTCGCGGTAGCGCTTGAGGAAGTAGGTGATGGTCTCGACGCGGATCTTGATCGAGCCGGTCGGTTTGTTCTCGTCTATATCCTTGAAGCAGAAGTAGGGAGTCCCCGAGTCCTGGACGATCTCCTCGACCACGGTATAGATGGGAGCATCGTGGCCGCACTTGAAGCTGGAAAGCTCCAGCGCCACCAGGTTCGGGTGTCGGGCGACGTATTTAGCTGCCCAGACCTTCCGGCTGGTGTTCTCGCTGTAGGAGTTCTTCCAGACGTCCGAGATATCGAGCGGGTGGGAGATCACGCCGGCCCGGACCTCGTCGCCGAAGAGCCTGTCCAGGATATCGTCGTCTATGGGCAGAGACTCCTGGGTGAAGATCGGATAGCCGGCCTTCTGGAACTCCTCGAGGATATCGTGGTTGATGCCCGGGTCGTTGTGGTAGGGACGCCCGAGCAGCACGATGCCCAGCCTGTCCTCGGCCTCGAGCCTCTTCAAGATCTCGCGCCCCTGGCCACGCAGCACCAGGTTGAAGTATTTATCGAGCGCCTTGTAACCCTCGTCAACGGCGCGCCGGTTCTCCTCTTCGGACAACCCGAGGATATCCTTGAACTCGTTGTACATCTGCCGCTCGAACAATGGCCGGTCGCTGATGTTGACGAAGGTATCCAGGTACCGGACCCCCATCTCTTTGAAGAGGTCTCCCTCCTTTATGAAAGCTGCCTTGACCGCCTCCGGCGTCGCTGTGACGGTCGGTCAAGCCCGACTCCCCCAGGTGCCGACAAGGTCGGAGGTCAGGCAATCGATCATGGGGAAGAAGATAATATCGAGCGGCTTCTTCTTATGGTGGACATAGAGCAGGTTGTGGACATGAGGTATCCCGACCTTGCTCGGGAAGCATGGGTCGATGGCGCCGCGCTTGGCCCCTTCTTTGTAAAGCTGCTCGGTGGTGTAGTCCGAATAGACGATGTTCTCGGGCTTAACGCCGAGGCTCTCGAAGTAGGCGCTGAAGAGGGGGGTCTGCGAGTACATATTGAGGGCGCGCGGCATTCCGATGCGGATACGCTCGCGCCGCTTCATCAATTCGGCTCGCCGCTTGGCCTTCTCGGTAAATGTAAAGCGGGGCAGCGGGTCGGCGACCAGCGGCGGATTATATGAGCGGAAGACCGCTTTGGCCGCCACCTCGACCATGTTCGGGTTAGCCGCCTTGACCGCGTCCAGCCCCTTCTTGATCACGCGCATCTCCTCGACGTCTTCGACCAGGCCCTTCTCGCAGCTATTGCCGACGATCAGGCGGCGCGTGCCCGGCTCGAGCGGGATTTTCGATTTGCGCGGCGGCTCATCCTCGGCCGCTGGAGCATTCACCTTCACATCGATGAAGGTGCGCAGGCACTTGTTCTTGCAGAAGTAGCAACGGGTGTTCTCGTTGCGGTGCGTGTTATAGGTGATTTTACTCACCGCATCCAGGCCGATGAACGAAGTCTGCTTGCCGTTCTTCCAGAGGCGCAGCGCCTCGACCGCCGCGCCGATGGCCCCCGCTTCGCCGCAGTGCTCGTGCACTATGATGTGCGGCTTTACCTCTTTCCCCTTGAAGCGAGACTCAATAAAGTCCACCTGAGCCTTGACCGCCGCCAGGTTATGCTGCGTTCCCCCCTGAAGGACAAAGCTGGTGCCCAGGGCCGAGAGGTTCGGGATCTGCGATACGTACAGCCAGATGTTTTTAGGCAGGACCGCGGCCAGTCCGGCCATGATCTCCTCAGGCTTCCAGCCCTGGCGCTGGAAGTCAACAATGTCCGACTGCATGAAGACCGCGCAGCCGTAGCCGAAGGTCGGCATGGCGGTGGCGCGGAAGGCAACGTCGGCGTATTCCTCCACCTTGAAGCCGAACCCTTCCGCGGTCGATTGCAGGAAATAGCCGTTGCCCGCCGAGCACTGGGTGTTGAGCTTGAAGTCCTTGACCTGGCGGTTCTTCAGGATGATGAGCTTGATGTCCTGTCCGCCGACATCGACGATGACATCGACGTCGTTATAGAACTTGAGCGCCGACTCGGTGTGGGCCACGGTTTCGACCAGCGCCACATCCGCTCCGATAACGTCTTTCAGGATATCCTTCGCGTAGCCCGTCGTCCCGACCCCGATCACCTTGAGCGTCGCCCCCTGGCTCTCGACGTAGTTGCGGAGCTTGGCGAACATCTCCATGGTATCTTCGATCGGGTTTCCTTTCGAGAGCTGGTAGGCCTTAGCGAGCACGCGCCCCTCTTTATCGAGCAGGACCGCTTTAGTCGAGGTCGAGCCGCCATCGACGCCGACGAAAGCCTCGACTATCTCGCCGGGCTGGAACTTAGCCGGCTCGAACTTCTTCCGCTTGTAGCGCTCTTTGAACTCCTCCAGCTCCTCCTGATTTTTCCAGAGCCCCATCGAGCCTCGTTTCTTCTTCTCCTCGGTGCGCCCGACGTTGATATACCACTCCAGCTCCTCGGTCCCCTTGTAGCGACCGATCTCGGGCTCTTCCTGTTTACCGAACTCGACCGCACCGATGGCCGCAAAGTACTGGGCATTTTGCGGCACTTTGATCAGGTCGGGCGGATTTGCGCCCGGCGGCAGAGGATACTTGCGCTCCTCCCAGATTTTAGGGATGTTATGTTTCCAGGCCTCGACCATGCCGCGGATATAGGTATTCGGCCCACCGAGCAGCAGCACCTCGGGCCGCAGGGTATTGCCGCGGGTCAAGACCGCCAGGTTCTGGCCGACGATGGCCTCGAAGAGCGAGGCCATCAGCTCGTCGCGCGGCACGCCCATCTTTTGCAGGCTGTTGATATCGGTCTCGGCGAAGACGCCGCACTTGCCGGCCACCGGATGGAGCTTCAGGCCGAGGTAGCCCTGGTTGCACAGCTCCTCGGGCGGAATGCGCAGCTTGGCGTTGATCTTGTCGATGACCGCGCCGGTGCCTCCCGCGCACTTATCGTTCATCGAGGGGATCTTCTTTTTCTTGCCGGTCTCGAGGTCCTCCTTGAAGATGATAATCTTAGCGTCCTGCCCGCCGAGTTCGACTACCGAGCCGACCTCCGGGTGCAGCTTCTCGACCGCCAGGGAGACGGCGTTTACCTCCTGCACGAACTTCGCGCCGATAAAGAGGGCCAGGCCGCCGCCGCCCGACCCGGTGATGAAGATCCGGGTACTTTCAGGCGAGATCTGGAGGTCCGATTCGATCCGCTTAAGGAATTCCAGCACCTTTTCCGGTTGTTTGGTCTCGTGGCGCTGGTAGTCCTTCCAGAGGATCTCATCGGTCTCGGGATCGACGACCACAGCTTTGACCGTCGTCGATCCCACATCCATGCCAATGATTACCTTTCTCTGTCCGTTTTCTCTCATCCTGTCGCTTCCCTCGTAAAAGGTTCGTGCACCGGTTATGCAGCCGCGATGCTGACTGACTTTCGCTTTTCCGCCTTCATCAATTCCGAGACATGCAAGACGAAATTGGGCGCGACGCCGATCACCCCCTTGCGATGCGGCACCTTGTAGAAGGGGCGGCGCAGTTCGGGATGATCTACCACGTAGCTGCGGATCTCGTCGAGGGTATAGCCCGAAGATTCCAGCGCCTTCTGGAATTCCTGCTTGGCCTTCACCTTCGCCTCGCCGAGCGCCATCTGGACGCGGCTGTGGGCGTTGATTTCGCCCTCGCCCGAGGTCTCGATCGGCAGGTAGATCATGTCTTTGTAAAGGTTGACCACTGCCGACTGGGCGCCGTCCGATTGCGTCGAGGGCATGCAGCCGAAAGGCTTCAGGCTCAGGACCATATGGCAGAGGTCCTTGTTCGAGTAGTAGATGTTCTTGGCGACCTCGAGATGGCCCTCGCCGCCGCCGGCGCGCGAGTTGTAGAAGGGATGGCCGAGCCGCTGCAGTTCGTACTGGTCGGTGAGGTCGTGCGGCATGTTGCCGAGCACGGCGCGCATCCGGTTCCATTCGCGCCGGAATATCTTTTCGGCCAGGGTCAGGGTCCCGAGCTTGTTGCAATAGTCTTTGTAATCGGAAAAGCGGCGGTTGATCTGCCACCAGGCCGGCGGCTGGTCGCCGTTTTCCAGCCCCTTGCGGTCGCGTATCTTCTGCTTCGCCTGATGGATCATGTACATGATCCAGGTGCCGATAGGCTCGACCAGCACCTGCGCCCCCTCGCGCTCGAGGAAGCGGAACATGTTGAAGTTGCCGTCCCCCTCCGTGGTCTGCGCCCAGAACTCACCCGTGATCTTGACGATCGGTTTAACGCGGGTGCGATCGACCTCTATCTGATTGAAGCGCTCGCCGACCTCGCGCAGGGCATCGGTGTAGTAGTCGCCGTAAAGCTGCTCCAGGAATTTGCCGAGGAATTCGGCGGTCCCGGCCAATGAGGGAAAGCGGCGGAGGTAATCGCCGACCTTGCCGTTTAATACAAACGGACGATGACGCTTCATAGCATCGTGCAGATAGTCCATGCACTCTTCCAGCACCCGGTCGGTCTCCCCTTTATTCACCTCGTAGGGACGAATCTGATAAACGACGTCGTTGATCAGGTCGCCCATGTTCATCCCGTTGAGCATACCGACGAAGAAATCCAGGTTCATCTCCAGGCCGGCCTCGGCGTCGGACTGGCTGAGACCCCCTCCCTGCTGGAAGAGCAGGACGCGGAAGCCGTCGAAGCCAGAGTTGCGCAGCGCCAGCCGGTATTCGGCTTCGTACATGCCGAAGCGGCAGGGCCCGCAGGCACCGGCAGTTACAAAGACATATTTATCGATGATCTCCTGCCGCGACATCCCTTTCTCTTCGAGGTCCTGGAGATACTGCACCAGGTTGCCTACGGTGAAGTAGGTCGGGTTGCACTGACCGTTGTTGCCAAACTCCTTGCCGAGCTGGAAGGCTTTAACATTAGGCGTCGGCAGATATTCGCATTTGTAGCCCAGGCTCTCCAGAGCCCCGTGCACCAGGTGCTCGTGCTTCCAGGTCAGACCGCCGAAGAGCACTGTGGTATACTTGCGCTGCTCTTTTGTAAACGGGCGCTCGACCGGCTTCTTAAAATGATTGATAACACGCTCTTCGATCCCAAGCTCCCGTTCAAGTCGTGCCTTCTCTTCGTCAAGCTTTCTTCGAACCAGATCCTCAACAGAGGTAATCTGCACAAGAGCACTCGCGCTTTTAACTGTAGAATTTTCTGCTAAATGGCTCATAGTTGCGACTCCCCGTTAAGTTTAAAATTCCATTATCCAGGCCTACACCCTGTTGCCAGAACATTGCCGACACCAAAAAGCAATTTAAATTCCAGACCGGCAACCGGCCCGAGGCCGTCAGGTTAAGTTCATGGGAAACTTAGGGTTAGAGAGATAAATCGAATCGCGCCCTCGCCGGCGGCGCGCTTATGGCCCGCTCTCTTTTGTCAAAAAGAAACAGATGGCGAGGTTTGGCCAGATTTTGTGTGTCAAATAGAAACAAGAAGTTGGTTTAGCGTAAGGATTTCGTATCGGATTGATACAAGAGACGCACCGTCCGCCGTGGCGGACGGTGCGCGCCTTTTGGAGAGCTTAAACGTTAAAGGACTCGCCGCAGCCACAGGTTCCTTTGACGTTCGGGTTCATGAACTTGAAGCCCGAGCCGTGGATTCCCTCCACATAATCGATCTCGGTCCCCTCCATGTAGGTATGGCTGCGGGGGTCAACGAAGACCTTCAAGCCATCGAAGGTAAAGATCATGTCTTCCTTCTCGCTCTGCTTATCGAAATACATCTGGTATTGGAAGCCAGAGCAACCGCCGCCGACCACCTCTACGCGCAGGCCCTCATACTGTTCCGGTTGAGAGGCCATGATCTCCTTAACCTTCTCGACAGCTTTAGCAGTAAGCGTTATTGCCATAATTACTCCCATGAACGCACAGTGCCTGTCAACTCCTATTCGCCGTGCGTTCCGTTGTTGGCGGTCGTCTTAAGA
>FWPU01007068.1_pt1 | contig 21265 bp, 19 predicted proteins | sample 2228361 | NCBI WGS metagenome assembly FWPU01 (sample SAMEA103939777, study PRJEB20133) | metagenome
ACTCCTCCGGCGTGGCCGTGCGCTTGGGCTTGCCGTCCTTCCACTCCGGCGAGAATGCCACCTTCTTCAGGCGCGGCAGGAGCACGGTGTCGAAGTAATCGGCCATCTCCACCAGGATGAACTTGCGCCGGCCGCCGTCCTCGCAGTTGAGGTTGATGACGGCATGGCCGGTGGTGCCGGAGCCGGCGAAGAAGTCAACAATGACATCTCTTTGGAAGGTATTCCAAGAGATGATGCGTGAAAGCAAGTCGATATGTTTCTCCGTCGGGAATTCCGTTAAGTTTCCAGCCGTAGGCAAATCGAGCCAATTGTCGCTTAGCAGACGGTATCCTTGAGGAGGGACATAGTATTGCACAACGCCTTCCTCATTTAGGCGAATGAAATCCAAATCGATTCCTGCTTGTAGATTTTCAATGTACCACTCATCAAGTGATTTTGTCGTAGAGTGGTTGGCCAAGAAATCCTCATAGTTCGCGATAGCTCTCTTTGTACGTGACTCTTCCCATCTCCATTGACCTGTTTGTGGGTTTTGCCCGAAGAGTTCGTATCGCATCGTTGGTCGATCAGTTCCTCGCCAAAATGTATCCCATTTGCCAGGCTTTCCCTGTGCGTGTGTTGCTCTCAAATGGGGGAGGCGTAATCCTTGCCTCATGGCATACACGTGGATAACATCGTGACCGCTAGCCAGTCGATCTATAGTCGAGAACTGAGCTTGCACGTTCTTGATACCACGCCTTACAACTGCCGTATTCTTTCGCTCAGGAAAGACGCGGTCCAGAACTAACCGAGCTCTAGCCGCTTCTTCTTCGCCGATCTGCATGAAAAACAAACCATCTTGAAGTAAGAGTTCGTGACCTAAACTCGCACGATCCATTAGCATGGATGCCCAGCTTGACGCCTGATAGCCATCTTTGTAGAGAAACTCATCCGATCCTGTGTTATACGGCGGGTCAATATACACACACTTTACACGCTCTCTATACTTCTCCTGCAGCAGGTTGAGGGCCTGCCAGTTTTCGGAGTGCACCAGCAGGCCGTCGGTCAGCTTGTCCAGGCCTTGCCCTGAGCCTGTCGAAGGGTCAAACGAAGCCAGCAGGCGGTCGGTGAAATCCGGTGAGAAGTGGCGCGTATCGAGCGGCAGGGAGGGGTGGGCTTTGAGGATTTTTATCCTGGGAGGGCGGACGTCCCGTCCGCCTTCCTTCGCGGACGAGACGTCCGCGTTCCCAGCCTCTGCGCTCCCAGGTGCGGCGCTCGACCACCGCCATTCCTCCGGCGCGGAAACCAGCCCTGCCTTGACTGGGTTCTGGTGGATGTAGTCCACCGCAGCCGCGAAATGCTTCTCGCTGCGGATAAAGCGGTCGAAAAAGTCGGGCATCCAGAAGTCACCGCTTCGGCCCAACATTTTGTTGGCCTTATGCGCGGTAAAGGATTTCCACCTCTGAACAACCTTTGCAAGCGGGTGACCCTGTCTCTGCCGGATGAGCACGTGAACATGGTTGGGCATGATGCACCAGGCAATCAGGTGATAGCGCTCGCCGTCGAAGTGTTTGAGCGCCTGCTCTACCAGGGCGGCGATGCGTTTATCACGAAGATAACAGGTGCCATGACCGCTGTCTTCGTACGTTTCGATGCGCTTGCGGAGTTCAATGGCTTCTTTGGAGTCTGGTTTGGTCCGTTCGGTCCAGTGCAGTTCGGCTTTCCACTGCGCTATCACTTCGGCCGGGACAGAGTCGTGAAGGCGGAAGGTGATGGATTGGTAGGTGTGAGCCGCGTCGAAATGAGGGAGACGGCTGCGGGCGTACCAACCTTTGTGTGCTTTTGGCGCGGACGGGACGTCCGCATCCCCAGCGTCCGCACTCCCAGGAACGGACGCGCGCCCGGCGATGAATCCTAATTTTTCCCACTCCTCCCACTGCGCCTCATTTTTCGCAATCTTTTCGTAGAAGGCTTCCGGGATGTTGCCCACGGTGATGACGTAGAAGGTCTCGGTAACGAACTTCTTCTTCTCCCAGAGCATGTTCTGGAAGTCCTCGATCTGCGCCAGGAACTCGATGATGCGCAGGCCGATGGATTTGACTAGCCGCAGGAGTTGGAACCAGCCCTCGGCCAGGCCCTCGCCGGCGGCTTCCAGTTCGTCCAAGTTAAGGACTTCGTTTTTCAGGTAAAAGTCCAGCTCGCGGGAGAGGAAGCCCTTTAGGTCTTTGTGAATGAAGAAGTCGCTGGTGTTGCGGCGGGTGTACTGGCGAAGGTGGTGCTCCAGGTGGGAGACCGTCTCGCCTTTGTCGGTCTTGCGTTTCTCAGCTGTTAGGGCGGACAGGACGTTTGCGGACGAGACGTCCGCCTTCCCAGCAGCCGCCAGGCGCTTTGGAATTTCTTTCACGGCATCGGCGATGATGGCTTCCTGCTGGTTCTTCTGGCCGTAGGCAATTTGCTCTTGCTGCGTCAGCGGGCGGAACTCGAAGGGGATGGTGAGCGCGTTCCGTTCGGCGTCCCAGGCCATTTCCTCCAGGCGCGGCAGGAAGAAACGCTTCTCGCCCTTGACGTTGTTCTGCTCCACATCGGCGGCCTTGAGTTTGAAATGCACCGTGACGCCGTTGGAGGCCTTCCAGATGTAATCGGTAAAGTACTCGCCGGTCTTGACGTAGTACTGGTCGTGGTTGGCCCAGTAGAGATAGACTTCCTCGCCGTTGTAGGGGATGGCATAGCGTTCCGTTTTGGAGTAGCGGCGTTTGGAGATGAAATCGCCGTCCTGCCAGTAGCGGCTGAAGAAGGCGTAGAGATGGTTGTAGATGGCGGTTTCCAGCGCCTCGCGGCCTTTGGCGGAGCGGGCGCGTGTCTGCGCGGCCAGGTATTCCTTGCCCGCTTTTGTCGCCCGATAGCTTTCGGCCAGGTTGCCTTCGGCGTCCAAGGCGTCCTCGCCCAGCGCTTCCAGCACCTTCTTGCGAGCCGCTTCCAGGTCTTGCGCGGCCTGCGATTGGGCCGCCAGCACGCCTTTGTCCAGTTCTTCGCTTACGGCGCGCGGCAGGTCTTCGGCGATAAAGCGCTCGATGACCTCCCGTTTGCGGTTCATGATGCGGTAAATGCCGAAATCGAGGTCGGCGCAGTCGAACTGGAAGAGTTCGCGCAATAACTGCCGAAATCGGCTTTGGGATGCGCTCATGTCTTACCTCTTTAGAAGTGGCGTGCGTGGGCAGCTAACGTCAGCCTTCTCGCAATGAGGAAGCCGCGCTCGACGCGGGTTCCGAAGTCGCGTGCGAGGCTTGGTTGGACCTCATCTTATCCATGATGCCACCAAACACGAATTCGAGTCACGATACATCAGATGCATCCAACGAACAGAAGAATGCAGCCAAGGGCGGCTGCGCCATGGCTTGGCGTATTGCCAGAAAACGCGGCAATCATGATGACCGCCCCGATGGCGATGACAAGATACAGAGAGGCATCCTTAAGCCTTGAGAGGTTTGGATGTCTGCTCGATTGTCTGAACGGCTGGATGAGGTGACGACAATCCAGTTCCGGCCGTTGCGCGTGAGGCATTGACCGTCGGCACGCGAATCTTCTTTGTCTGATGCCGTTGTAATCACTTTGGCATCCGATGCTGCCATTGGCCGACCGCACTGCGGGCAGGCCGGAGCCCTGTCGGAGATGCTCTTTCCGCAATCTGGACATGTCGTCAGTCCCATGTGTGCTCCTTTCGCTTCTCAAGTAAATATTGAAAGTACTTCACCATTGAAGTCAACCTCGGATTCGGGCCACATTTGCCTAAGAACCCTCTCGACCAAAGAATTCGTAACTGTCTGGTGCCCAGCAAATTGACGTGGGAAAGCCTTACGGCCTTTGCGGTGAAGTCGTCCTTGCCGTATCGTAGGGCACAAGCCAAGGACATGACCCCCATTTTTGCGATTCGCTTTGTGTGCCAGTTTATGCTGAGCCCTTGTCAAGGGTGAACTCCATTTGGCGAATCGCCAGGGGGTGCAGCCGGCGCACGCACCCGAGCTGCGTGGCGTCAGACCGGTGCTTCTCGATATAGACCACCTGCTTCCGCTGCCGCATCGAGGAGGGTACCCACCCACTCTGTCGCTTCCCTCTCCTATCCCCGACAAGACTCCTTCAGCAACGCATCCAAATGGATCAAAGTTTGGGGTGCACCCCATGAGTTATAAAAAGGCTTCTCTGCTGGCCGACTCACGACAAGGGTTCTTCCTGTTCAAAAAAAACGATGTCCGGCACCCGAAGATCAGGCGAATTAGATTTTCCTATACGGAAGACATAACCCTTTATGTACAAAAATGTTGTAACGTTATTTCGCTCCCCTGAGGGAATGTTTCGCTATGAGTCTACCGCCATACTGCCGGCGGTGCTCTTTGCGGCGCTGGATCTTTTTTTGGACCATGTCGCCGGTTATTCACATTTATAAACAAGTTATCCACAACTGTGTCCGGAGGCCAAAAAACGATTGAAAGCAAAAGGGGGACCTTCTCTTTACAAATCAGGATGACACATCTTTCGGGCAGTCACCGCAGCGGCTGAGAGGCCTGCACCCCGTTGATCCAGGAATGTCCGAGGTGTTCCATCAATCTGTTGGCTTGGGAACAGAGCGTTGTTGACTTTGTGTGACTTCAGCCGCTGCCTCCTGTAAGTTCCGCTTTCGGCACTTATGCATAACAGCACCGCAGGCGCCTGGTCCATCCTGTTCCGAAATCCCTACGTGTTTGATGTGTCCCTATTTTTTCTGTTGGCCGGAGGCTGTCTGCTGGGCTTGTCGGTCGCAGAGCCTTCAGAAGTCGGGTGTACAAGGGATTTCGGAAAGTGGCGCCGTCCCTATGCATTCTGGCTGGACGTAGTCATCGTCGGACGGTAGTTTTTTATGAGTTTCCCTCGAAGCACAATGAAACGTTTTTTGGACGTCGTCGTTGCGGCGTTCTGCCTGATCCTGACGGGTCCGCTAATGGCACTGGTGGCACTGGGTGTCCTATTCACCATGGGACGGCCGATCCTGTTTCGACAGCGCCGGTCCGGTCTTAAGGCCAGGCCTTTCACTCTCTTGAAATTCCGTAGTATGACGAACGCATGCGACGAGAAGGGTATGCTTTTCCCGGACGCGCAGCGGATCACTCCGTTCGGGCGATGGATCCGCCGATGGAGCCTGGACGAGCTTCCTCAGCTTTGGAACGTCTTGCGCGGCGACATGAGTTTGGTCGGGCCTCGCCCACTTTTTCCCGAGTACGACGCCTTGTACACGCCCGAACAACGGCGTCGCGCAGAGGTGCGGCCGGGACTCACCGGGTGGGCACAGATCAACGGCCGCAACGCGCTCACATGGGAAGAAAAGCTTGCGCTGGACGTTTGGTACGTGGAACACCGTTCTCTTTTTCTTGACCTTTGGATTGTACTGCGGAGCATAGGGCTCGTCCTAAGCGGACGCGGCATCTCGGCCGAGGGGCATTGCACCGTTTCGCGATTTACCGGAAGCCGCGCCTCACAAGCGAATTCGTCCTCTGGGCACGATCGGCAAGACGCAGGTGCCCCACGACATGCCGGAAAGAATCCTGTCTAATTGCTTTCCCCTCCTATGGCCGGATGGTTCGTGGGCGCGCGGAGTCAAGAAGAACAATCCCAGAAAAAGCAACGATCTGGTCATGAACATTGATGTCCCCACGTTGATTATCAGACCATCATGACCCGGCCCAACACCCCTCTCGATACCGCACGAACGCGGCGTGGTGTGCGGGCGTTGTGCCTGTTTTCCGGAGGGCTAGACAGTCAACTCGCCGTCTGCCTGTTGCGGGAGCAAGGTGTTGAGGTCCAGGCGGTAGCCTTTCACAGCCCTTTTTTTCTCGTTGAGGGTGCACGCCTTGCTGCCCAACGGTTGGATGTGGTTCTGCATGAACGTGACTTTACAGCGGACATCCTTTCTCTTTTGCAACGCCCTCGTCACGGATTCGGAAAAGGATTGAACCCCTGCCGGGATTGTCATGCCCTTATGCTTCGTCGGGCCGGAGACCTGATGGAAGAGTGGGGATGCGATTTTCTGGCAACCGGGGAAGTGTTGAACGAACGCCCCTTTTCCCAGACACGACAAGCCCTCCTCGCCGTCGCTTATGATTCCGGATATTCCGACCTTGTTGTGCGCCCCTTGAGTGCTATGCTTCTTCCGCCCACACGTCCGGAACGTCTCGGATGGATAGACCGTTCGCGTCTGGCAGGAATCAGCGGGCGCTGTCGCAAGCCGCAAATGGCACTGGCTGCCCGCTACGGAATTCGCAACTATCCGACGCCCGCCGGAGGCTGTCGCCTCACCGATCCGAACTACTGTCGCCGTCTCGACGATCTTATGCGGCATGAAGGACTGGGCGATCCACGCGCTCTGGCACTGCTCCGCTACGGGCGGCACTTCCGGTTGACCGAGAAGGCCAAGCTCATTCTCGGGCGTGACGAACGGGAAAATAGCCTGATCGAAACCGCTGCGCGGCCTGAAGACACGCTCCTCAAAGCCCGGGACATTACAGGCCCCATGGGTCTCCTACCAGCTGGCGCAGAGTCGGACACCGAGGCAACGGCAGCAGCCATTTGCGCGCGCTATTGCGACGGGCACAGTCATCCCTTGGTTTGGATGTCGCTCCGGACCGCTTCGTCGACAAAAGAACTTCTCGTGACGCCTGCGACAGACGCCGAAATGGAACGTTGGCGCATCTAGCGCGAGACCGCTGAACGGATATGACCGTGTCGGATGTGCGCGCTATCCTCCGCCCGCACTCGCGCGGAAAAGCCGAAACAGGAAGTAAACGAGGACCACGGCGGCCACAACGCTCACCGCCACGATGGTCTTGGCAAGCAGATGCCGGTGTGGAGGACGAAATTCGAAGGAGGGTGGCGGCCCGGCGGCAGAAGCAGGCGCGAAAGGGGCCAGACGGACCGTATTGGTCGGGCCGGCAGCCACAGCCGTATACGCCTGGTTGACCTCGATGTCGTCTCCATCGAAAAGGATCTCAACGCCTCCGACAGACAACACATCCTTAGGCTTCAATCTGGCCTGCTTCACGGCCACACCATTCACTCCGGTCCCATTGGTTGAATCGAGGTCAATAACCGTGTACGTCTGTCCTTCTCGCACAATCTTGAGGTGGTGACTGGATACAGCACCGGAAGAGATTTGGATCACGTTATCCGCAGCCCGTCCCAACGTAACCTCGTCGCGGTCGAGTTCGAACCGTGTGCCCTTTTGTTCCCCCGATTGAACAAGGAGAAACGCCATGGCCATGCGCTCCTGCCGGTGCGTCCCGAGAGACTGACTCTACGCCACCTATTTCGAATCAGTGTGTCACACTTTGGCTTCCGTGTCAACCTGGCGCAGGGGGAGACGATGGGCCCTGTGAAGATTTGTGTGGACAGTCATCGGAAGGATCGTCGTCAGCCCGTAAGAAGGGATAATCGCTGTTGATTTTTTGCCTCGTCACCAGAATGTGTGGGCGAACGATGGTTCGGGCTAGTCGCCAAGTTGAGGGAGTACGGCTACCTTTAGCACGTCGGCGTTGCGGAAACCGAAGGCTTTCCTGATGGCGCGTTGGAACGTGTTGTTGGAGGCCTCCACGCTTGCGCTGCGAAAGGCCTTTTTGAGGAGGAACAAGTTGAGCATGGGTTCGCGATGCGGTTGACACGGCGTACGCCCCGGCATAGAATGAATCGATGAATATGTGGCCTGCCGACAGCAAAGCGCCTGCACGGGCATGCGATAGACACCCGCTGAAACGAGGCGCGGCAACATGGCTTGCGGCAGGGTTGATCGCTACGTGGACCTGGCCTGCCGCTTGTGGAGAGAACGCTCGGCTGGCGAACGCGCGCGCAACCTATCGGAGCAGTTTGGCCAAGATCGAAACAGATACTGCGGACAAGATCGAAACATGGCCCGCGCGCTATCTCCAGGCGCTCAAAGAACTCCAGGAGCAATACCGGAAGGAGGGAGACATCGAGGGCTGGCAGGCTGTTGAACAGGAGATCAAGCGGTTTCAATCGGACCGAACGGTAAATCGCAACACTCTTGTCACGGAGCCGGCGGGGCTGCGCGTCCTGCAGGAATCCTGGGTCGACGTGGTGGCCATCTACACGCTGCAAAAGAGCCAAGATATCATGGCGCTCACGCGGAAGTATACGGAATACCTGGGGGGACTTCAAAAGGAACTCACCATCGCCGGCCAAATCGAAGACGCCCTCGCGGTAAACAAGGAAATGAAGGAAGTCCAAGACAACCCCGTTGTCCTGGCCGCCGAGTTTGCCATCGCCGAATGGGAAGCACGAAAGGCCGCCCAGACCCCTTCCCCCCCCGCGTCCACACCGCCGATGGAAGCCCCCGAAAAAACTAAACCGGTGCCCTCCGAAATTCGCGTCTATGAGGATACGCGGCAGGTCCCGCCCTTGCCGGGAGGAAAGATGGAACGGCTTGCCTTGCGTCCTCCCAAGCTGTCCTCCCATCTGCGCAACCTGCAGGTCACCGCCGTGGTGGTCAGCATCCCGAAAACCGAGGAACAGAACGCTCGTTTTAGACGAGCCGCTATCCGATCGAAAGAAATTCGCACCCAGCATAGCGTGCGGATGACGCTTCGGCTTCCGACCGGTGCACCGCTTCTGACTAACGTGACGGTGGCCGTTCAAGGTTTCGCCATCAGCGCACAGGAGGAAGAGGGCAGGCGGCTGCCGCAGCTCGTAGGAACGAAGCAGGTTTCTGTGCCGCGTTTGGGCGACACGATAGTCACCCTGGATTTTCCGCCCATGATAACCACCCAGCACATCGTGGAGGCCAGGCGTGTCTGGTTCCTGGATGCGGAGCGCCGATCGGGTCTCACGTTTGGCGGGATTATTGTGTCGGTTTTTGACGCTGGCGGCCGGTTGATCTACCAGGGCTGCTCAGATCCTTCCCTGAATGAGTTTGGCCTGACCCGGCCTGTTCCCTAGCCGCGCACAAGACGGCAGGTCTGCTGAAGCGTTCTCTCCGGAACTCCGCGGTGGACGGCAAACCGCGTGGCCTAAATGCCGACAGCGCGGACGCGTTGAGTTTTCTCTCGCCCTTTCGCCGCCAACTCCTATACTAGCGACCATCGCCCGACTGGTCGGTTATGAACACGCGCGTCGATCCAACGGTGGTGCTATCGGTAGTCGTGCCCCTCTATAATGAGGAGGCCAACATCCCGCCTCTTGTGGCGGAATTGACCAAGTCGCTTCAGTCTTTCCAACGGACTTATGAAGTGATCCTGGTGGACGACGGCAGCACCGATAAAACATGGGAGCGCCTGGTGGAGGCAAGCCGCACACATCCCTGTCTTCGTCTCCTACGCTTCCGGCGTAACTTCGGACAGACAGCCGCTTTGATGGCCGGATTCCACGAAGCGCGAGGCCGTGTGGTCGTCACACTGGATGGCGACCTCCAGAATGATCCGGCGGATATCCCGCGGCTCGTCGCCCTGTGTGACCAGGGTTTTGACGTGGTCAGCGGCTGGCGTAAGCGACGACAGGACCCTTGGTTGACCCGGCGTCTTCCCTCCGCGATGGCCAATCGACTCATTAGCTGGATGACCGGGGTTTCCCTCCATGACTATGGGTGCACGCTAAAAGCATATTCGCGTGATATTCTGTCCCATCTGAACCTCTACGGTGAAATGCACCGGTTTATTCCCGCCTTGGCATTCTGGGCCGGTGGCCGCATCACGGAACTATCCGTCAATCATCGTCCCCGGCGCTTTGGCACATCCAAGTACGGGTTGACGCGCACGGTTCGTGTGCTTCTCGACCTGCTTACGGTGAATTTTTTGCTTCGGTACAGTACACGACCGATTCAAATTTTTGGTAAGCTCGGCCTTCTCTTCGGTGTGGCGGGTTGTCTCATGATGAGCTTTGTTTACGGTGCACACGCGATTTTCCGGCTCGGCGGATATTCCGTAGCGGGCTACGACTTTATCAAACGGCCGTTCTGGGTCATCACCCCCTTTATGCTCATTCTTTTCTCTCTGCAATTCATCAGCATGGGGTTGCTCGCCGAAATCCAAATCCGGACTTACCACGAGTCCCAAAATAAACCCATCTACGTTGTCCGGGAATACAGAGAATCGAACGGGCTGTCTTCTCCCGACGCATGAGGGACTTTCAGACGTCAGGTTCGTGGCTCGCCGTCAATCTTCCGTCGGGTGTCTGGGTGGTATTCAGAATTGTCGGAATCCTCCTGGCGGCGGGGTTGGTCGCGGACGGAGTTCTTCTCTTTCGGGCGTTGCGGCGGAAGCCGGATTGGGCGGGTGCGCTGCGTCGGCTCCAGGATCAGCGGTGGACGTGCCGCGAGGCGGGGATTGTCCTGGCTACCTTTTCGCTTGTCGTGCTGGCATCGTGGATTGTTGCCCACGCATTCCGATGTGTCGGCCTGCATCCCGACGATCGTCCGGTTCCCGGGTTGGTCATTTCCCAAATCCTGGCCATTCAAGTGATTCCGGTAACCGTGGTGATCAGCCTTATCCGAAGGCGCCCGTCGGCCGCTCCGGCCTTTGGTTGGGGGGAAAGGAAGCGCATGGTGCCCGACCTGGTCCGAGCAGCGGTTTTCTATCTGGCGACGTGGCCCCCCATGGTTGTGATGGCGTTACTCTACCTTCTTGTGCTTGTTGCCGCGGGATATCCAATCCACCGCCAGGAGGTCGTCCGATGGCTAACGAATCCGGAATTGCCGCTTGCCTTTCGCGTCACACTGGGGGGATTGGCGATCGGCTTAGCCCCTCTCTGTGAAGAGATTGTTTTCCGTGGCGTCTTGTTATCGGCAGCGGCCAAAATTTTCGGTCCGGTTGGCGCGGTCCTCTCCACCGCGCTCCTTTTTGCGCTCGCCCACTTTCAGGTCACGCAGTTTGTGCCGCTCGTCATGATGGCCGTTGCCTTCGCTCTTGGCTACCTTCGCACAGGGAATCTGGCTGTGCCCGTGGCCATGCATGCGGCCTTTAACGCCACGACCGTTGCTTGTGCCTATCTGGCTCGCCACTGGCCTATGGGAGGATGATCCGATGCCGGGGTGAACGACACACGCGCGTATCCCTTCCGCTCCCGGCATCCTAGGTCCGTGCGTTCGGTCTATCACGGCACGCCGGTGCGCATGCTTGCGAAGTCCCGTCCTTTCCGGGGGGCAGCGAATCGGCGCCGTCCATGACAGAGCGCCGGCATCCACCGCGAAGACCGTCGCGGGTCAGTTTCCACCTGCCGCTTTCTTCAGGCGTTCGATTTCATCCCGGAGCCGCGCGGCGTCCTCGTAACGTTCCTCCTCGACCGCCTTTTGGAGATCCATTTGAAGGGCTTCGATCGGAGAGAGCGGTGTCTTTTCCGGAGGGACTTCTGGCGCCTTAGGAGGTGGTTGTTTGCCTTCGGTATCGGATTCGTTTTCCGTTGCACGTTCCCCCTCCCGAAACACGCGCCCGGCTTCGTCCATGACCTCCCGTGCGACATAGATGGGCGCATTGGCCCGCAGGGCCAGCGCGATGGAGTCACTGGGACGGGCGTCGAGTTCCATCCGCCTTCCGTCCCTCTCGAGCACGAGTTTGGCGTAAAACGTTCCCTCGCGAAGCGCGCAGACTTCCACACGCATGAGCCGGCATTCCAAAAAATCGAGCACATTCTTGAGTAGATCGTGGGTCAACGGTCGGGGCACCTGCACCTTATTGATGCAAAGCGCGATGGCCTGGCTTTCGGCCCCGCCAATAATGATCGGAAGCGTCCGCTCATCGTTCACTCCTTTGAGGAGAACGGCAAAGCCCAGGTTGGAAAGGAGAAGCTGGTCCACTTTCACCAAAATCAGATTTTCGTTTGGCACAAGAACGTACCTCCCACGTTTGCTCGTCAGGGCATGCGACGGTTCTCACCATGGCCTCACAGTATAACATAGCCGAGAACCGGTGCAATCCCTGGCGGGAATTTTGTTTGGCGCCTTTCGCTCAAGGCGGTACGATGCCCGCGATAGCGGGGGGTGAGGCCAACAGGAGGGTGAGTATCCTGCCTCGCTTTTTCCATGTGGGATGGGCGGCGCGCCGAAACGGGACACTCCGTTTGCCTGAGAAAACCGGGGCAACACGATTCGCCCTCGCGTGTCTCTTCCGAAGGGGTCGGAATGTCACGGGGAACAGGACGTCACGACGGATAGGGAAGGTTAAAAGCCGAAAGAGGGTAGCGGGGCGGGCGAGGCGTCAAGAACACCCGTTCTCCCTCATTCGCGCGATCGGCCCTCAGAGGCTTTCGGCCAGTTCCTTGAGGTAAGCGGCGATGTCCTGGCGCAGGTCTGGCCGCTGCAAGGCGTAATGGACGTTTGTCTTGATGAAGTCCATCTTGTTTCCGATGTCGTGCCGGCGTCCGTGGAATCTCAGCCCGTACATAGCCCGGGATGAGACGAGCATCTGCATGGCATCCGTAAGCTGAATTTCGTTGTTCTTTCCGGGTTTGGTCATCCGGATGCACTGAAAGATTTCCGGTGTCAGCACATAGCGGCCGGCAATGGCCAGCGTGGAGGGCGCCTCCTCGAGGGAGGGTTTTTCAATAAGCGTCTCAATAAGATAAATGTCCGACGCCACCTCCCGGCCGCCCGCAATGCCATAGCGGCTGACCTTGCTGCGATCCACGCTTTCCAACGCCACGACTGTCTCTTGATAGCGCTCGAAGACCCGAATGAGCTGACGGGTAACCGGTTCCGCGGACTCCACCAGCGTATCACCCAGTAAAACGGCAAACGGCTCGTCGCCGACGTGATGGCGGGCGTACGCGATGGCAGCGCCCAGCCCGTTGAGCTCTCGCTGCCACACAAAATGAATATCGGCCAGAGAAGACAGCCGGCGCAACGCCTCCAGTTCGTCCTTCTTGCCGCGCTCCTCGAGTTCCGCTTCAAGTTCGAGGTTCCGGTCGAAGTGTTCCTCGATGGCGCGTTTGCCGCGTCCGATAATCATCAAAATGTCGCTGATGCCCGAGGCCACCGCCTCTTCAACCACGTATTGAATGACCGGTGTATCGACAATGGGGAGCATTTCTTTCGGCTGGGACTTGGACGCCGGGAGAAAACGTGTGCCGAATCCCGCAGCAGGAATGACAGCTTTACGAATCATAGCACTCTCCGTTTTCGCCGCTGGGTGCTGCAATAAGCGGCCGGAACACTGGGATGCCGAGTGGGCGCAACGTGGCCTGAAGTTTCTCAAACAGGTCCTCGTCGTCGCAGATGCCCACGATGGCGCCGCCAGACCCTGTGAACTTGGCGCTGACTCCCACAGACCGAGCCGTCTGCACCATCTGGAGGTTGGCGGGACTGATGCGCGAAATCTGGGCGCGACGATCGAAGTTGGCGTCCAGCAGCGGCCCGATGGTGCGGCCTTTCCCGGCCAGCAGAGCCGCTTTCACCTGGTCCGTGAGGTCCGCCCAAAACCGGATGGCCTCGAACACGGCGCGATCGCCGCGCTCAAACCGAGCGCGCAGGTCCGTATGATAAATTTCTGACCCCTCAGCCAGGTCGGAGCGGTAGGCGAGGTAGAGCGGCGGCAGGAGCGCGGGGTTGAGCTCCTCATACTGGCCGTACCCTTGTTTTTCCATGATGGCCCGATCGAAATCCATGTAGACAAGTCCTTGATAGACTTCCGCCACCCGATCCTGTAGCCCACAGGGAATGCACAGTTCGTCTCGCTCCACGCTCCAGACGAGGTTGGCCTGAACCGGTTTGGGGAGAGTTACGCCGTAAAAGCGGAGCAGCGCGCGAAGACCCGCCGTGATGATGGCGCTGGAGCCGCCCAACCCCACAAGACGCGGGATGTTGGAATAGTATCGGATCGTGAAGTTCCGATCGTGCAGGGAGATGCCAGTGTCCCGACAATATTCACCGAAAACTTTGATGGTGGCTTTCAGCAGACGAATGCCTCCGTAGTACCCGAAGGCTTTGACGTCACGAATCAAGGCGTCGACGCTGGGGAATTCCGAGCGGTCACGCGTATCCGAAAGAATCTTCAACTCGGGACTTTCGTAAAGAATGACTTGCGCATAGAAATTGGCGAAACAGAAAGAAATGGTTTTCCCACCATAACCGTCCGACGGATTGCCGATTAGAGCGGCCCGGGGGTAGGCTTTGGCACGAATCATCATGGCGCGTTACACTAGCAGACTTCGTGGCTGCCATGCAAGCAACGGCTGCGGCACGCGAAGCAGCGGGTCTGTATACCTTCCGTGGCCAGCGAGGTTTCCTCCCGAATGTGCCTTTCCGGGGCCGACGGCACGCTGAATGATGCCGGAACGCCTCTTACCGTGCAGACGGCACAGGTGCAGACTCGGAGCACGGCATGCCGAATAGTGATTCCTTCTCCTCCAAGTAGTAGTAGGTAGTCCTCCTTGAGCCGCATCGGGAGGACAACGAAGATCACAGAAGGGAATGAAGCCTCTTCGGAGGAATCCCGGAATTAAAGGCTGAACGTCTCCATCGCAGTCGGTGTACCACAGCGTGATGCCGTATTGGCGAAGTTTACGCCCGCGATGCGTTCGTAACGGAGGAACCACTACGCGCTGAAAAAAGTCCAGCGATACGATGGGCCCGTTTTTGAAACAAATATCTTCCCAGCCGGACGCAAAATCGCAATGGATCTGCGGCAGCGCGTGGTCGAGAAAATCCTCAACCAGAACGCAGCAGGTTTCAAGGGGATAAGGCCGATCGTCGGAATGACGCTTCCGAAGGGTTTCGATGTCCGCCCAGCGGTCCGAATGATCACGCCGGCATCGTTTTTCTTTGCAACGCTTCCAGTCGTCCGGGGTGACGACGGAGGGCCGGAATAAAATGGGGAATCGTGGAATGATCAGCTTTCGGCACCTTCAGCCAAAAGGCCGTCGGCGGTCATCAGAATGCGGGTGGTGGCCGTCTCGCTCACAACCCGTTTGGGAAAGGGAGGGTAGAGCCAGTCGACCGGCGCCACGATGTGTATTTCGTCGAAATGGAAGAAACGATAGGCTTCCTCATTGGTGGTAATACCGTTGCCTTGAAACAGCGGCCAGAGATGTAAGTTCTCTTTCCGGTACCCAAACGCCATGTTGAAGGAACGGTCAACCGGCTGGTACTGCATGGGCCGAACAAACCGTTCGCGATCGGTCAATGTGCCGGGCCACTTGGGGCGGCAAGGCACAGCCGCGACGATTTCTTCTCCGAAGAACGTGGAGAAGAGTCCGTTGCCGCGTCAGAGACGTGCACCCTGCAACACTCTCCGCAGGGGTTACATGCGTTTCACCGGACCTTGGCTGAAGGAAGCGGCTTTCGTGGGACCGCCCGCTGTCCACCGGCGCCGATGCGCGTGCCCCCGGAACCCCGTTCAGGCTAGTTTGGGCACCGGAATCGCCTTGAGGCGAGCCACCGTGGGCAGGGAGCCTACAAGGGGCCGTGCGTACTCGAGAAAAGCCCGCGTGACGTCGTGGCCCGTCTCGCTTATAAACTCGGCCGGCATGGAGCGGGTCTCCCGCGCCACGGCTTCCAGCGAGACGCGCTCATAGCGGACGCGGTACTTCTTGCCGGGATCCCGCCGGATGACAATCGAACCGCTTTCCTCGGTCTTCAGCGCGGTGCGAACGGCCTGAACACCCACCGCGCGGGCTTCCCGGGCGTCTATAGGGGAAACAACCGTGGGGAACGATCGCTGCAAATAGCCGAAGGTGTCCGCTCGCACCCTGTCAATACCAGTCTGGGTGCGAAGTTCGGCGGCCAGCAAATCGCCGAGCGCGCCAGAACCGCTGAGTTGTATGTTACCATGGGAATCCGTTTCCTTCAGAAAGCGGGACGCAATGGCTTCCCCCTTGTCGTCGGCAAGCCCTTCGGACACGGCGACAACGCAACGGCCCAGCCGCTTGTAGACGTCCTGTACATCGGCAACAAACCGTTCCATGTCGAACGGACGCTCCGGGAAATAGAGCAGATGCGGTCCCGCATCGGGCGCATGCCGGGCCAGCGCCGCGGCTGCAGTCAGGAAGCCTGCATGACGCCCCATAATCACGGAGATATGAACGCCGGGCAGAGAGCGGTTGTCCAGGTCAATCCCCATGAGGGCAAGGGCCACGAAGCGAGCCGCGCTGCCATAGCCAGGCGTGTGATCGTTTTCGCGAAGGTCATTGTCAATGGTTTTCGGTATGTGAAAACAACGCATCGCGTAGCCCGTCTTCTGAGCTTCCGCGTTGAGAATATGGGCTGTTTCGGCGGAGTCGTTCCCCCCGATGTAAAAAAAGTAGCGAACATCGCGTTTCCGGAGCACCTCAAAAATTTTCGCGCACTCCTCCGCACTCGGCTTTTTTCGCGCCGATCCCAAAGCGGACGATGGCGTCGCGGCTACCGCTTCGAGATGAGGACGCGGTTCCCGGCCAAGATCCACAAGCCGGTCAGCCAAAACACCTTTGATTCCTTGCAGGGAACCGAAAATTTTCCGGATGGCGGGGTGGCGACGCGCTTCGAAAATCGCCCCCACCAGACTCTGATTGATGACAGCCGAAGGGCCGCCACTCTGAGCAATCAACATATTCCCGCGTGGGCTGGACGTCATCTTTTCCTCCTTCTGTGTTCCCTGGATATTTCGGTATGACTAATGGACATCGTGTGATATGGTGCGGGCAATCGAAGCGCGAAGCAAGATCAAAGAGAAGAGGGTTCGGGTATGGAGATCCCACGGCAGCCTCCGTTTCATCGCGGTCGGTGGGCTATTCGACGGGAGCGTCTGCGCCTTCCCGACGGCGAGCCGACACCCCCGTTCTCGGAGGCCCGTCCGATCCGCGACATCCTCCGACGCATCCTCACGAACATGCGTTCACTATGTCCGCCCTGGCTGACGGAGGTGCAGCAGGAGTGGAATAGCCTCGTGGACGCCTCTGTCGCGCGACATGCTCGCCCCGGAAGACTGACAGGAAAGACGCTCATTGTCTTTGTGGATAGCGCAGTCTGGAAAACGGAACTGGAACGTTTTGCGGCGCCAAGACTTTTGCATGCCCTGCAAGCCCGCTGGGGAGCCGACCAGATCGAAGCCCTCCGTTTCGAAATGGATCCGGGGGAGGAGAACGTCTCTTCCTTCGACCACTGAGCGTTAGACCATGTTTTTCGACGCGCACATGCACATTGAACCGCAGGGGACGTTATCTCCCCGGGAGGTGATCGAACGAGCCCAGGAAGCCGGCGTGACGCGGATGTTGGCCGTGGGCGGGTCGGAAGAGGCCAATCGGTTGGTCATCGAATGGGCCCAATGTTTTCCCGACCACGTCCGCGCGGCGATCGGGTTTGACCGGGACGCTGCTCCGGCTCTGGCAAGCACACCGCGACGTTTGCAGGCGGCTATGGAAGAGTTGCTCTCTCTCGCGCAACGCCATCCGCCGTTCATCGCGGCGATTGGAGAGATCGGACTCGATTTTCACCATCACCCGGAAACCGCCTCGCTGCAGATCGGCCTCCTGGAGGCTCAACTTGAGGTGGCCCGTCAGCTCCAGCTTCCTATTGTCTTGCACAGCCGGGAATCCGAAAGCGCCACACTGAGGGCTGTGCGTCGCCATGCCAGTCTTTCGGCGCATGGGCCGGGGCACCTGGGAATGCTCCATTCGTTCGCCGGCAGTCTGACAATGGCTCAGGAAGCTGTGGAAGTAGGCTTTCATATCAGCTTCAGCGGGATTGTGACTTTTGCTCGCGCGTGGGAAATCCGCGATGTGGCCGCGTGGGTTCCGGCCGATCGACTTTTGGCGGAAACCGATTCGCCCTATCTGGCGCCGGTCCCGCATCGAGGGAAAAGAAACGAGCCAGCCCGACTGCCCCACATACTTGAAACGCTAGCCGTTATCCGGGGCGTCACACGCGTAGAAGTGGGTGCCCTAACGTGGAAAAACGCGAATGCTCTGCTCCGCTGGCCCTTCGACGAATCAGGGGTTACGGCCTGACGGTGTCGGTTGGCCGCAGGGACGTTGTCGCCACGTCGAACCACGCGCAAAGAGCCGGTGCCACATCGAGCAGGGAGCACAACGGGCGGTCCAAGAAGCGATGGGCGTTGGGCCCCACGACAACCAAAGGAACCGGATGACACGTGTGGGAGGATGTCCGGAGATCTTCAATGTTGCCGTGATCGCTGGTCAGGACCAGAAGGAAATCGCCGCAGTTTGCCCGCTCCACCAACTCAGCCAAAAAGGCGTCGAAAACCCTCAAAACGTTTTGGGCATACGCGTGGTCCCTCGCATGTCCGGCCCTGTCCGTCTGGAAGTATTCAAAAAGCGTGAAATCAAACTCCGTCGCCAGGTGGGTCAAATGAATGGCCGCCTCGCGGGGGGATACCAAGGGCCCGGTGTATCCGCGCCGGCGGAGGGTTTCCCGAGTCAGATCGTGATAGACGGCGCGATTGTGTGCCAGATCCTCGCGTGTCCGGACCACGCCGAGCGCGCTGAGCGTGGCCACAGTAGTGACCGATTGAAAAGGAAGGTGGGGCACGTCGGCGCTGCTCGCGATGTAGTAGGCATTCGCGAACGTGCATCGAATGCCAGCAGGAAGAAGCCGCGCAAACACATTGCCGCGAGCGATGATCACGCGCAGTTCAGGACCGGGAAAACCTTCGACGTGTCGGCCCCTCTCCGCCGCGGCGTTGATCCCGGTGAGCAAAGCCGTTTGACCTGTGGCGCTTTGGGGAATCCCCGGAATGCCCAGCGTGGCGTCAAGCGGCCTGGAGGCCTGTGCCAGAAGATGCTCCAGGCAGGGACAGGCACCCGAGACGATCGGGTTAACCGTCGCGTCCGAAAGCCCCAGCCCTAGACCATCCACAAAAAGCATGAGTATCCGTTTTTCACCCATACAGGCGGAACGCTACGGGAAAAAATAGGGTGAGGGAAACGAAAATCGGCGACCTCCGATGCAGGCTTGGCGGCCTCTCGACGGAATGTCCTAGACGCAGAGAGGCTCGAGGAACGTCTTCGACTCAGTCGGCAGGATGGCATCGGGCCAGGAGACACGACAGAAATCCCAGGGATCGCCATTGACAGAACAACGCGGTTGCCCCCATAGTTAGCCGCCACACGTGATGTAAAAGTATGATCGAGGAAGGCGAGACAACGTGGAACCATGAAGCCTGAACGGATGCGACGACCGGATTGGGATGCCTATTTCATGAACATCGCCCACGTGGTGGCCACGCGGGGAAACTGTCTGCGCCGCAAGGTAGGGGCCGTGATCGTAAAGGATCGGCGTATCATTTCCACCGGTTACAACGGCACACCGCGCGGCGTCAAGAATTGCTATGATGGCGGATGTCCGCGTTGCCAGAGCGAGACCCCATCCGGCGCCGATCTGCAAGAATGTATCTGTTGTCACGCCGAGGAGAATGCCATCACGCAAGCGGCCTATCACGGGGTTTCCGTTCGCGGGGCCACGTTGTATTGCTCCCTGAGCCCCTGTCTGCTCTGCGCCAAAATGATCATCAATGCGGGCATCACGGAAGTCGTTTTTGAAAACGCCTACGAATTTAGTCGGCAGACCAAGGCGTTGCTCATGGAAGCCGGCGTGTACTGCCGTCCGCTCCGGCGTCGCTAACCACAGGGGTGACACGGGTGTCCAGGGTCAAGAGGGTTATTTACCCTCCTCCCCAGCCACGGGCCTGGATCAGTGCACCTGTTGCGCGGCGTCAATCAGAGCCGAGCTGAAAGCATACAGGCTAGGCCATCGCTCCTCGCGATCCGTCGCCACGGCCTTTTCTATCACCGGAACAATGGGCGGCGGCACGTCCGATGCCGTGACGCGAATCGGAAGGTAGCGGAGCACATCACGCACACCCACGTTCTCGGGAAAAGGCAGCGACCCGGTCAGCAACTCCAGCGTGATGACTCCCATCGAATACACATCCGTACGAGAATCCAACCATTCGCCGCGCACCTGTTCTGGGCTCATGTAGACCGGGGTGCCCATGACGGCATCGTTTTCCGTCTGCGCCTTAACCAGACAGGCGATTCCGAAATCAATGATTTTCAAAACGCCATCCTCCGTAAGGAGAAGATTGTCCGGCTTAAGGTCTCGGTGGAGTACCCCTTGGCGATGGGCATAGGAAATGGCGTCAGAACAAACATACACAATCTGCAGAACCGTGTCCAAATCCAGTCGGCCGTGCAGCTCCAAAATGTCCAGAAGCGTGCGTCCCTTTACGTATTCCATGACCAAATAGTAGCGGCTTCCCGCTTTTTGCAGATTGTGCAGACGGACAATGTGCTTGTGAGAAAGCCGCATGGCAATCCGTGCCTCTTCGGTGAGCGTCGCGATGGCGGTCGCATTTCCCGACAGTTGGTCATTCAAAACTTTCACGGCGACCGGCATGCCCAGTAGGGTGTCGTATGCCCGGTAAACGGTGCCGATTCCACCTTCTCCGATGATTCCCCCCAGTTCATAACGGTTGCTGAGCAAAGCTCCTTCCTCGATCCGTTCCTCATCGTCCGCGGGTTCGGGGAACCAGGCGCGGCGTGGTTTCTTGACCACATGAACAAATTCGCGTGCAGCCGCTTCCATGCCCGTGCCACGCCGCAACGCCTGTTGTTCGGCTTCGTCGGCCAGATTGCGCAGTCGGGCCTGTGGCCGGCGCATGCGTTGATAGCGGGCTACAGCATTTTGGACCATGGTGAACAGCTCGGCCTGCCTCCAGGGTTTGGTAATATACTTCCAAATGCCGCCCTCGTTGACGGCGCGAATCATCGCGTCGTAATCCTCCCCACCGCTGATGACAATGGAGACAATGTCGGGATTGGCGGCACGCGCCGCAGCCAAAACAGCGTGCCCCCCTACACCCGGAAGGTGCAGATCGCACAGCAGGACAGCGACTTCACGGTTTTGTAAAATATGAATGGCCTCCGCAGGAGACGCGGTGGGTATGATCTCGCAGGAACACTCGACCAGTTGCCGATAAATGAGTTTCAAAATCTCTTCCTCATCGTCTACGATGAGGACAAGCGGCCGATTGCTGTCGGATAGCATGCGGGTCTCCCACGTCAGCGGCGGAGACCGGTTGCCCCGAGACCCCATCCGCTGCCCAGCCCTTGCGGGACGTTTTCTCCTTTTTGGCCGAGCCCTATCCTAGGCCGTCCAACAAGCGCCGTCAAACCCCTTCCGCCTCGCCGTTGGACTGCGGAAGGGACATGGTATCCCCCTTATGGGGATTCGGTGTTTAGGGGAGATGGGGGTTAAGGTATTGAGGGAGAGAATTGGGAGGGAAGTAGCAACTTGCCTGCCCCCAGGGGGGAAGGGGGCAGACAAGGCCGTTCT
>FWPU01007069.1_pt1 | contig 21264 bp, 15 predicted proteins | sample 2228361 | NCBI WGS metagenome assembly FWPU01 (sample SAMEA103939777, study PRJEB20133) | metagenome
GCATAAGGACAAGTTGGCCACCCTGTTGACCCTCAACTTTCAGGTGGTGGAAAATGAAACTTTGTGACCGTTGGCGGTATATGAAGAACTTCCCGAGACCAGCGAAGCCCTAATCTATGCGGCGATGACCCATCTGATGGTTAGGCGCTTGGGACGTGCGAGCACTACTAGCCCGTGACAGAATTTTTAGACACGCTCTTACACCTGCCCGTCGGATGCATTCAATCTTCAGGAGCGAGGAGTTCCCAGCAACGTCATTGTGCTTCCGCCGGGGCAGACCGTTAGTTTCAAAGTGTGTATCGTTGCCCGTCGTTCTGGGCACGACGGATAAGAACGGTATGATACCGCTGATTTGATAGACTTTCGCGAATACGTCCAGCCCCGTCTGTCCGCGTCCATCAAGTCGGTGGTATTCTCAAGGAAGGAGTCGGAGACATGAATCTACCGGAGGGCGTGTCTTACCATCCGCGGCAGGAGCGGTTGATAGCGAAGGATGAACGGGCGGTCATTCAGATTGAGACGGGTGTCACTTATCCGAACAAGGCGCAATATACCATCAACGACCGTTCTTTTGTCCATGCGATTCAGCCTCTTCTGCGCGGGGACTGGGAGGACTTTGACCGCCAGCATCAACTGAACCGTTTAGAGGTGGCCTACAGCGGCGCGGAGTATCGCAATCAGCCGAAACTGCCGAACATCACGGTGGTTCCGAATCTGTCAACGAAGAAGAAAGGAAGTCGGGCGAGACCGCCGACCGTCTTCGGCTGCACGATGGGGCATTACCATCCTCGCGGTGATGAAGGCGAGCGCATTCAGGAGGTGTATGAGTTCCAGTCCTACGGTCTGATGGTGCTGAACCGTGAGCAAGGTGGGGCAGAGATGTGGGTGGCGAAGGATGGGGATAAAGTCGCGGTGCCCAACGGCTGTCACATGACCCTCTACAATCTGGACGATGGAGACCATCCCCTCATCACCCTGGACTTCGCAGACCCAGACCGCAATCCTGCCCACAAGGACGTAGAGAGCCGATATGGACCCATCCTGCTGGCGTATTACGACGATGCGGAAGTGGTCTTCGTCCTGAACCGGCTTTACGTGAACAACCGAAGGAATCCAGCCAGCCTACAAGTTTCCTCAACGGTGAGGCAGCATCGGCAGGTGTCCATCAAACGCGGGGCGCGGATGGGACTGGGACAACTGTTGTATGAGCAACTCACCCAGAATCCCGACGTGATTGGGTGCTTCGCCCAGTTAGGCATCCGCATCAAACCGGCGTCACCGGAGGCGGTCGTGGCTCCACTTCCATCAGGTGGTCAAGGCTCGCGTCTCTACGTTTCGCTGCCGCTGGTGCAGTTAACATAGCCGGGGACTGACCTGTATCGCTATTTCTTCCCAACGGCGCAAGAGGCTCAACCCGACTCCGCGAAGAACAGCGTCACGGCGGTGGAAATGCAAATCGTTCAGGAAAAGGAACGGCGGCTCCGACAGGAGAACCCTAACCGTCCACAGGTCACGGCGACAGAAGGAACGGGAGAATCAGTCAAGCAGTTGGTCATCATTGTCGAAGGGGCTGGGGATTGGGTCGCCCAATGTTATCGCGCCTTGTTCAAGAAAAAAGTCGCTCAAGGCAAGAACCTTAGAGTTTTCTACGCCGACGACACGCGCTGGAAGGAGCGTCCGGCATGGGCTGACCCCAGCCACAAGGACTATGACTTGCAGCCGTGGGAAACTTACCTCGACAAAGCGGACGCCCACAACCTTGCCCTTTATCTGTGTCAGCGCCCTGATGTGGTGTTTGTCGTGACACCCGATTTTACCCATTCAGAGATTGCCAGTGAGTGGGTGAAAAGGAAGGCGCCGACGGTCTTTGTGGAGAAGCCGTTCGACAGCCAGCACGCCAACGTCTACAAATTGCTGCAAGAGTTGGGACAGCAACCCGGCACGGCAATTTTAGGTCTCGACCACTATCAGTTCTACGCCCTGCCCATCCATGACTTGAAGTCTGCCATTGAGGAGCATCTTGGAGGCACTCTGGCGAGGGTTGAGTTCTACATGACGGAGGACCGACCGATTGAATTAGGGCGCGAACGCTCGCTGCAGTTTGGTCTGACCCTCGACATGCTGCCACACCTGCCCGCGCTGCTGACCTACTTCGGCGACTTGCACACGATTGACCAGATTGAGGTGCTGGAAGCGGGGCAGTATGAACCCCTCATTGCCGTCAGTCGCGATGGCGGTGAGCAGAAGGACATCTCCAAAGAGTTCTTCAATGAAACTTACTCAAAGGTCAGGTTCACGTTTCAGGACTACTCCGGGAACGGCTATCTCGTCCCCTGTCTGGCGGTGGTGGGAAAAGGACGTTCTCAAGAGGTTAAATACCTGGAGGTCATCGGACGGAATGGCAATGCGATTCGCGTGGATTTGAACAAGACGCCCGACCCGAATCCGAATCCCGATTACCCGTGGGGGTGTCTCTTCTTCTTGATGGGTGACAAGGCGGCAGTTTCTCCCGGCACGCAGGTTCAGCCGGTGAGAGACCCGTATGACCCGCAGCGCATCTTGCGCATTCTGGAAGACCCGCGTGACCCCGCGCGCTTTCGTCGTTCGCTGGAACGGGCACGATACGAGAAACTCCTCGATGACCTGTTGAACGGCACCAACGACGCCATTGCCAGCACTCTGTCGCTGATGGAGGCGCCAGAGATTGTCCGTGCGCTCGACCGCATCTGGCGGGCTATTCAGGAGTCTCAACCTTGGATAAAATATCAACCGAGAGGAATCCCTCGCACTCGCAAACAAACAACCCGCAGCCGGTCTGCGGCAAGGAGGGCGCGATTTTGATTGCGCCCCGCACAACCGCTTGCGCGGATTGTGCGATGATTTTCAAGGAGATGATTCACATGCTGGACAAAGATTACATTGCACCCGTCCGCACGCGCGGCGCGGTGCGCACACGCGGCGCTGCGGCTGCGCCGCATCCCACACCCCGAGCGGGGCGTATGCTCACATTGCCAGAGTTGATCGCAGAAGTACGGGAGCAAGTGGGCAGTTTCCCGCTGACGCTCATCCTGCACGGATGGGGCACCGCGTCAACGCACGAGTTTCTCGACGCGCTTCACTCCTGCCTTGAGGTGGAGGACGCCCTCTGGTTGATGCCGACGGAGAAGCCGCCAACCGGCGCATCGCAAACCGTGTCGAAGGGGGCAGTACTACTGGATATGAGTCGGGAAACCGACCAGCGCACTTATCAGAATCTCGTGGGCGACGTTGTCTTCTTCCCTGCCTGGGAGGAGGGCGAGATATCACAGGTCGCTGACTGGCAGCAGCGCGCCCGCGCCGTCGTCATTGACCGCCGAGGAGGTCACGGTGACGCCATCCTGCGAGCAGCCTGCGCGGCGAAGTTGGTGACGTATGGGTGGTCAGGAGGGACAGACATCGAGGAGTTCGCTTTATCATAGGGACTCTCCCCATCTGGAGAGGACGGTGAGGCATGGCGAAACTGGATGATGCGCTGTTTCGGGCGTGGAAATCAGGGAACGAAGAGGCGCGGGAGAAGGCGCGGCAGACGGCGTGCCTGAACAATTCCAAGCAGATTGGGATGGGTCTCCTGATGTACACTCAGGACTACGATGAGACGTTTCCGCACGTCTCATTCGCCGTCTGGCCCGGATCCATCAACCAACTTCGGAACCCCAAGTGGCAGGACGTGATGCTGCCCTACATCAAGAACGAACAGGTCTTCACCTGCCCCAGCGACAGTCATCCTCAGCGTCTCTTCCGCAGTCTCCAAAGCGGTCGGACGGGGACGAGCACGACGACCTCCCCCGGTGGCAGTTACTCCGCCAACTATTTCTATGAAGCCAGCGGTTTAGCAAACCCTCCTTTTGGAAGGACCCTGGCGCAGATTGCGATGCCAGCGGACACCGTGTTCGTCGCAGAAACGGAGCCCGCCGTCAACGGGCAACTCTGGGCCCCCACCGGCGCGCTCACCGGTCCGATTAGCAACGACATCAACGTGCGTCGTCAGATGTTGCTGATCGCAAACAATACGCCCCCGATATTCGGCTACACCGATGGGGCGGGGCGTCACTACTGGGTGCTGGCGCGCCATAACGAGGTTGCCAACGTCATTTTCTGTGATGGGCACGCCAAGGCGCAGAAGGTGACCAAACTCTCGGAGCGTCGTCTGAACGCAGCCCGAGTGCTGGTTTTCCACACATGGACGATTGAAGAGGATTGACTGACGCGAGAGGTCGGAAAAAACAGTTCGTCGTCACACACCACCTCACCCGGCGTGTGTGACGACGAACTGAACACGATAAACACCATCAGAGTAGAGCGCGTTGCTAATCGGTGCTTTGACGGTCAGGGCGTCGGCCATTCCCCGAGCCGCCTCCCGATCCGCCCGGTCTACCGCCGCCACCCGATCCACCGGGACGACCGAAGCCGCCGAAGCGGAAGCCCCCGCCAAAGCCCACACCGTTTTCCAATATCCCCGCTGCTGTGAGTTTGGCGCGGGTGCGCAGGGAAATCTTCTTGACCAGTTTCGCGTCGGCTTCCGCGATGGTTTTGGCGTATGTTCCATAAGCCGTGGCGAACTCGCTCAAAGCCTTCGTGACGTCCGCGTCCGAACTCTGCGCGTTGTCCGCGACCTCGCGCAGATGGTCGACTTTCTCCCGCAGCGCGGTGCGGGCGGTGTTCTTCGCCATCCACGTTTCTTTCGCGGCTGCCCGCTCCGTCTCGTTCAGTTGCATCATTTCCAACATGCGGTCCATCATCTGCGAAGGGTCGAACCCGCCCGGTCCGCCAAAACCGCCACGACCTCCGCCCGGCGGCTGTCCGCCCGGCGGCTGTCCTCCGGGCTGCTGCGCCAGTGACGGCATTTTCCATGCGACAACCGCCGCAAGCAACATCAACCCACTGACTCCCACCATTTTGAACCGACTTACTCTTCTCCTCATAGTAGCCCTCCTTACGAAAACAATCGTCCTCGTCGTCGTCTGCGGCATTCATGCCGCGTTCTCGTCATCGGTAGTTTCCGAAAAGACCGAATCAACGACCGATGACGACGACGATTTTCACGCGACTGCTTGCCCCCATTGACGTGACTTCTTCCGCAGAGTTGTTGAAAGTCTGTGATGAAAGTGTTGAGAAAGTGTTTAGATTTTCCCTTAACCCCAGAATCATCGGACTCCGCGTGAACATCCACCGACTATTCCAGTCTACAACGGCAGCACACGGTACGAGGGCATCAATCAGGGGTTCTCATGCGGACGTTTATGTTTGGGTTGGACGGGACGTCGTCCCGACTGATTGAGACCCGGGCGCGACAGAAACACCTTTGGATCTTTCAGCCGTTTATCCACAAAGGCGCATGGGGCAGGCTCACAAGCGTCCTTCCGCTTTCCACATCTTCAGCGTGGACAACCTCTACCACCGGACAACCCCTTCACAAACACAACTTTTTTACTATGGCGCTCGCTGTTGAGCAATGGTTCTTGTAACACCATAAGACGACATCTAACAGCATGGGACTTTTTCTCAGAATGGAACACAAAGCGGCGGGTAAAACCGTTGTAAAATTTCTAAGGTACGGGGCATTTTTCAGGGGCTATTTATGCGGACGTTAATGTTAGGCTTAGATGGAGCATCACCAGAACTCATTGAGACATGGGCGCGACAAGGACATCTTCCGACGTTTCGACAACTCATGGAAGATGGCGCGTGGGGCAGGTTGAGCAGCACCATTCCTCCTCTCACGCCGCCGGCGTGGACGACGTCCGTCACCGGACAGAATCCCGGCAAACACAACGTCTTCGACTTCACGCGTCCCAGCGAGTTGGTCTTCGCGCAGTCGGCGTATCGTCATCCCTTCATTGATTCTTCCGACCGCAAGGCACAATCCGTTTGGGAATACCTCAACGACGCGGGCTACTCGGCAGGCGTTATCACGTTTCCCACCGGCTATCCCCCCACACCGATTCGCGGCTACATGCTGTCGGAGCCGTGGAGTGTCGAAAACGAATACCAAACGTCGCCGCCCGAACTCCTCGCGGAAATCGCCGATGCCGTGCCGGGCTGGTTCGCGCGCCGTCCACTCCACGAACTCCCCGAAGGCGATTCTGCCGCGCTGGAGCAGAAACTCCAATTCGACCTGTTGTCGCGCTTCGAGGTGCTGCGTTATCTCTTGCGGTATCATCCGACCGACCTGACGTTCATCGTGTTTCCTGAGATTGACACCGCACAGCACTGCTTCTGGCGGTTCATGGACAAAACCCACCCGCACCACGAACCGTCGCCCTTCCGCAGCGCAATTTTGCGGTTCTATCAGCAGGTAGACGATATGCTGGAGCAGTTGCTCGACATGATGAGCGCGGACCTCCACCTCATCATCTACTCCGACCACGGCTTCGGTCCGCTGGTGGAGGAAGTCATCATCAACCGCTGGCTGGTCGAAAACGGCTTCTTGACGCTCAAGAAGAACGCCTCCCCCCGAAAGCCGCTGATCAATCGCATCCTGCTGGGACGCATCGCCCGGCGCTTGGGACTGCGCTGGCTGACGCGGCGAATTCCCGACCGCATGAAATCGCGCATCCCCACGTTCACGGGAGAGTTCGAGGCGATTGACTGGGAGCGCACCCGCGTTTATTTCAGTTCCGTCGCCTCGCAGAGCCTCATGCTCAACCGGCGCGGGCGCGAGCCGTGGGGCATCGTGTCGCCCGGACGCGAATACGAGCGCATTCGTGAGGAAGTCATCGCGGGACTCAAATCTCTGAAACATCCCGAAACCGGACAATCCGTTATTGCTGACGTGTATCGCCCTAAGGAGATTTATCACGGACCTTACGTTTCTCGCGCGCCCGACGTCATCGTGCAATGCGCGCCCGGCTATCAACTGCAGCACGGATTTGACGCGCCCGTGATTCAGTCCGCGCAGCGCAGCCCTGCCTCTCGCAGCGGCATCCACGCCCCAGAGGGCATGGCGCTGTTGTGGGGAGCAGGTGTCAAGTCCGCCGCTCCTTTCCACGCCCGCATCGCTGACATCGCCCCGACGGTTCTTCACGCTTTCGGTCTGTCTGTTCCCGACATGGACGGTCGCGTGTTGGACGAACTGTTTGACTCTCCCGCCCTGGCGACCGCAGGCAGTTCCTCACCGTATTCTCCCGAACAGGAAAGGAAAATCACGGAGAGATTACAGCGGTTGGGGTATCTCTGACCCCGCGAAGTCGAAGCTTACGCGTCCTCAAATTCTTAGCGGCGATAAAAACCAACAGGATGAGATTCTTCGCTCCGCTTAGAATGACAAGCATTTTGGGGAGAGGCTCTAAGAGCCTCTCCCCAAAATGTTCGTAGTCAGCCACGCAGCGCAGCGGAGTGGCGTCCCCACGGCACTCCCCTCCGTTCCGTGCCTGACGACAAACGACCGCTAAGAGCCTCTCCCAAAAATGTCATTCTGAGCGAAGCGAACCCCGATGTATCGGGGTCATCGTTGGCTGGCTGCTTGACCTTTCCCATCACTTTTTATCGCTAAGAATTTTTTTCAGAAATCCTTCCACAACCGCCCCGTTTTGTGCTACAATAATGGGCAACGAGGCAAAGAGGTGGAGTGATGCCCCCGCATCCTCTGCCCTCTTTGTCGGGCTTGCATCCATCACGCATTCTGCCTCAAAAACAACACCGCGCCGTCGGTGGTTAAGGTACGGGGCAAATTCCGACGGCGCGGTTGAGGCAGAGCCGCCTCAACTTCTATTGACTTTCATTCCACCCTGCTGGTTCACAGTTTCTTTCACTGGAGAGGATAAGCATGTCGCTCACGATTTTGCCTCATGGCAGCGCGCCCGCGCCGATGCCGCTGCCGCATTTTCCCGATGCTCTTCACGCCGTCGTCTGGCGCAATTGGGAACTCGTCGAGGTCGAACGACTCGCGCGCGTGCTCCGCGCCACACCAGAGCAAGTCGCTGCGATGGCCGACTCGATGGGCTTGCCGCCCGCAGCGACGATTTCCGAAGACATCAAGCAACGCGCTTACATCACCCTCATCCGTCGCAACTGGCACTTGCTGCCTTACGAGCAACTACTGGAACTGTTGGGCTGGACGGAAGAACAATTGGCGTTCACTCTGCGCGAGGACGATTTTCTCTACGTCAAATTAGGGCAACTCAAACCCAAGTGCGAACCCGTTTACTATGCGCCGCCCTCCCGCGAAGCCCAACGCCGCGCCGCCGAAATCCGTCGCGTGGTCAAAGAAGACTTCGGCAATGCGCTTCAAACTCGCGGCGCATTGCCCTTTGACTTCTTGCGCGAACTCAGCCAACCTCAGCCAACCTCAGCCAACCTCAGCCAACCCGCCAGCCAACACATCGAACTCCGCTTCCTCTACTCTTACTTCGCTCTCTACGGCGACCCGCTGCTGCAGCCGGAGTGCGACCCGTATCCCGAGGGCTACCTTGCGCGGCTCGCTGAACTCGGCGTCAACGGCGTTTGGATGCAAGGCGTTCTGCACAAGTTGGCGCGGTGGGAACTCGCGCCGGAACTTTCGGAGCGTTACAAGGAACGTTTGGAAAACTTGAGCCGACTTGTCGCCCGCGCTAAGAAATACGGCATCGGCATCTATCTCTACATAAACGAACCGCGCGCCATGCCGCTTGCGTTCTTTAGAAAATATCCTCATCTGCTCGGCGTTATCGAGGGCGACTTCGCCGCGCTTTGCACCAGCACGCCGGAGGTTCAGTCGTTTCTCACCGAATCACTCGCGTCTGTCTTCGCTGCCGTGCCCGATTTAGCAGGCGTGTTCACGATTACGGCATCTGAGAACCTCACAAACTGCTGGTCGCACGGGCGCGGCAGCGAGTGTCCGCGCTGCGCCCCGCGCGGCGCGGCAACCGTTATCGCGGAGGTCAACAACCTGATTGCGCAGGGCGTCTGGCGCAGTCAACCGCACGCCCGCGTGATCGCGTGGGACTGGGGCTGGCGCGACGATTGGGCGGAGGATGCCATCAAACGTTTGCGGCGCGAGACGTGGCTGATGAGCGTGAGCGAGTGGAGCCTGCCAATTGAACGCGGCGGCGTCAAAAGCGAAGTCGGCGAGTATTCGATTTCGTCCGTCGGTCCTGGACCCCGCGCCACCAAACACTGGGCGATAGCGCGACAACGGGGGATGAAAACCGTGGCGAAAGTTCAAATCAACAATACGTGGGAACTCTCCGCCGTGCCCTACATTCCCGCCCTGCGGCTCATTGCCGAGCACGTCAGTCGTCTCGCACAAACGGAGGTCAACGGCTTGATGCTCAGTTGGACGTTGGGCGGCTATCCGTCGCCCAATCTTGAAATCGCCGCGCAGTTTTACGGCGACAACCCGCCCTCTCCACTCCGCGCCATCGAGAACGTCGCTCGCCGTCGCTTCGGCGACATCGTAGCGGTGCTGGTCATGCAGGCGTGGCAGCAGTTCAGTCTGGCGTTTCAGGAGTTCCCGTATCACGGGGGCGTCGTCTATCGCGGACCGCAGCAGGTTGGACCGGCGAACTTGCTCACCCGCGAACCGACGGGCTACCAGTCCACGATGGTCGGCTTCCCTTATGACCACCTCGATGGCTGGCGCGCCATCTATCCGCCCGACGTTTTTCAAGCGCAGTTTGAGAAACTGGCGGAGGAATGGGGGAAGGGGCTGCAGATGCTGCAAGCCGCCTATGAATTGGAATCGTCGCCCGCCCTCGCTGCCGAACTCAGCGTCGCAGAAGCGGCTTACTTGCACTTTCAGAGTGTCGCGAACCAAATCGCGTTCATCCGCGCCCGCGACTCCGATTGGTCGCGCTGCGAAGAACTCTTAAAAGCCGAAATCGCCATTGCGCGGCAGATGTTCGACGTCGTGAACAACGACTCGCGCATCGGCTTTGAGGCGACGAACCACTACTACTACACAAGGTTAGATTTGGTGGAGAAGGTGGTGAACTGTCGCCATCTGCTGGGAGAAAGTGGAGGAAGACAACTGAAATGACCCATGATGACTGCCCACTGACCACTGACCAATCCACACAGCTTGGCTTGGCTTGGGGTTGGCTAACAGCAAACTTCAGCAAACCTGAGCAAACTCCCTTGTTTGGACATTGGACATTGGTCATTCGTTATTCATCATTTCCTCATCCGAAACTACCTTGATGCCCTCCCGCCGCAGCAGCGCAGCCGTCACGCCCTGTCCTGAAACGATGCGCGGTTGTCCATCCTCATCTTTCATCCAAACATTGTGACAGCCGCACGACGGGCTGCGCTCTTTGAGAATCGCGCAGGTCGCGCCGCACAGTCGGGCGATGTTCAAGACCTCCTGCGCGCCGCGCACGAAGTTCTGCGTCACGTCTCCGCCGTCCGCCGTCACCAGCCGCGCTGTTCCGTCCAGCGCTCCGTTGCCGTCACCGCCCACGAGGTTCGCCTCCGCTCGCGGGGTCGGCAATCCGCCTAACTGCTCTGGGCAGACGGGAACCGCTCTGCCTTCCGCGACCAGTCGCGCAATCTCCGGCTTCAACTTGTGCCTGCCGTCGTGGCGGCAGTTGACGCCGGCAAGACACGCGCTGACGATGAATCTGAGTTTCTCATCCGTGTGCATGTTAATCCCCTCTTCAGGATTATGGGTGCACTACGCAAAATTCGCCCTCGCTCCTGCTCTCCCATCCCGCGCCGCCCTTTGACCGCCGAATCGAATTCGGCGTCTGCAACGCCGGCAAAGCCCCGATGAATCGGGGCTGAACCGCAAACGAGTCTGCTTCAGCAGACTTTCGTTCCGGCGTCTTAGACACCGAATTCGATTCGGTGGCAACAGGACGGCAAATTCTGCGTGATGCACCCAGTATTATGCCCTCCCAGCCAGCTACGCCGCAAGTGTCTGCGCCATCTTGTCTCTCGTTCTATGCTATGATATACTCCTCCTTCGGTTGGCTCCCGAAAGTCCGTCTGCATGGGTGCATTACGTAAAATTTGCACCCCTCGTAAGGAGGCGCTGCTCCGACGGATGTGGGGCAGGAGGCAGGAGGCAAATTTTACGTCCTGCGCCCCGCTGGAAAAAGGCAGGCGTCGGCTTCCGCAGACTTCCGTTCCGGCGTCTTAGACACCGAATTCGACTCGGTGACAGCCCTCATTCCGCCGAATCGAATTCGGCGTCTACGACGGCTACAAAGCCTGCTAAAAGCAGGCTCGCAAACGAGTCTGCTTCAGCAGACTTTCGTTCCGCCGTCTTAGACACCGAATTCGATTCGGTGGCAACAGGGCGGCAAATTCTGCGTAATGCACCCTGGCGAGTTCGAGATAGGCGTAGGGTCCGCGTTCGTAGACCATGCGCACGAGTTCGTTATGGGTGTGGAAACCGCGCTGCATCAGTTCGGGCAGTGGCGTTTCGTGCGCATTGCCAACGATGATGCCGCAGCAGGTCTGAACGTTGCCGTAGGGGTCAACGTGAATCTCCCACATCTCCTGCGGGTCGAACTCCGAGCGGCAACTTTCCTCTCCACCGGTGCCGCCGTGCCAGAGAGCATCGCTTGTCAGTTCGTCCAGTGGACGGTCGGGATAGAAACGCGCTAAGAGCCTATCCCAAAAATGTTCGTAGTCAGCCACGCAGCGCAGCGGAGTGGCGTCCCAACGGCACTCCACTCCGTTCCGTGCCTGACTACAAACGAATTTTGGGATAGGCGCTAAGGCGTTCCCCGCCCGCCCCACCAGACGCGGCGAGTGCTTGAGGCTGTATTCTTTCAACTGCTCTTCATCTCGCCCAATTGCTCGCAGTTCGCTCAAGCGTTCCAACGACGCATCGCTCGCTATCACGTTTTCGCGTCCGAAGATTTCAACGGCAATCTGAAACGCCCGCGCCACACCGACGCGGGCGATGACTTCATCTACGGGCAAAGAACGCAAGTCGGTTTCTTCTGCTACGCTTGTTATCCGCCTCCTTATGCTCTCACTGCCTCAAACATCGCGCAGACGTTTTCCGGCGGCACTTCGCGCTGAATGTTGTGGACGGAGTTAAGCACGTAGCCGCCCCCCGGCGCGAGGTCGCGGATGCGCCGACGGACTCCGGCGCGCACGTCGTCGGGCGTGCCGCGCGGAAGAACGTGCTGCGTGTCCACCCCGCCCCAAAAAGTGAGGCGCTTGCCGAACTCGCGCTTGAGCCGCGCGGTGTCCATGTCCTTCGCCGAGACTTGAATGGGATTCAGCGCGTCAATGCCGAGGTCAATCAAATCGGGGATGAGCGAATAGACCGAACCGCAACTGTGATAGAGAATTTTCGCCTTCGTGCGCGAGCGGAGGAAGTTAAAGATCTTGCGGTGCCACGGCTTGATGCACTGGAGATAGACGTCATGCGACACCAGCGGTCCGCTCTGCATGGCAACGTCGTCGCCGTAAAACACGATGTCCACGTTGTCGCCGACCGCCGCGAGAAGATTCCCCGACACGCCCAGCACCAAATCCATCGCGCGCTCCATGAGGGCGTCAAAGAAAACGCGGTTGGCGATGGTGTCCATCATCCAGTCGGCGTAGCCGCGCAAAAACTGCGTCTGGTGCATGACACCGACGCGCAATAAATTGCGCTACTACGAACGGCGAGGAGGGTGACGATGAGGACGATTCTCATACGACTAACGCGTTCGCCGTGCATTCGCCGCATCCTTTCCTTCTCTGCGCAGGGAATCCCCCATTCTCAGATGTCAAATTCCGTGTAAATTGAACTTGTCCGAGCAGGTGAACATAAATGAAATTGCCATGGTGCATCGTGACGGTCATCCTTCTACCAGTGGGGGCGGCGCGTCCTTCGCAGCCCTCGCAAATTGTTGAGGACTTTGAAACCCTCTCGCGCTGGACGCACCACCGCGATGGCGGAAACGAAGTCAAACTCTCGCTGGACACGCAGCACGTCAAAACGGGGCAGGCGTCGCTGCGGCTGAACTATGTGGATAAAGAACCGCATTGGGGCAACGTCGTCGCCCCGATGACGATTCCGCGCGACACGACGGCGCTGACGTTCTGGATTTACAAGCACCGCGCCGCGCCGCACGCCGCGATGCACGTCTGGCTGATGGAAGCAGACGGCGACGGCTGGGTGGCGCGTGTCACGTTAGACGGAAAAATCGTCGGCGAGTGGGCGGCGGGCTGGCATCACGTCGTCATCCCGCTCGGCGCGTTTCGGTTCGACCCGCGCGGCAATCGTCAGCGGAATTTTCTGACTGTCAATCGAATGCTTATCGGCTGCAACTTCGGCGATTTGGAGGTTAGCATGGATACATTGACACTGGACATGATAAAAACATCGGCGACGCAACCCGCGCCGCGCACCGCAGACCTGCGCGTGAGGCGCACCGCGAAAGGCAGCGTCGCCATCGTCAAAGAACATCTGCCACGCAACGAGGGGGCGGCATCCCCCGAATGGCTGGCGAGGACTCTGCGCGAGGCGGGGTATGCCGTGACGTTCGTGCAGTTCGGCGATTTGCTCGAACCCAGCGTTTTGAACACCCTCAACTTTGACGTGCTCGTGCTGCCGAACGGCATCTATTATCCTGCCGAGGGGAAAGATGTCCTCGTGTCTTTCCTGAAAGACGGCGGCAGTTTCTTCAGCGCGGGCGGCTATGCGTTCGATACGCCCGTTGTTTTCACGGCAAAAGGCTGGCAGACGGCAAACGGCGCATTGACCGCCGCTGAGATGGACAAACTAAGCGAAGCGGCAAAGTCCGCTGTGCGCATCAACACCCGCTTCGGGCGCGTCGGCGATACGATGGGCACGGAGCCAGAGCAAATCGGCGCGTTCGCCCCGTCGTATCTCCTGACGGACGTGGCGTATGCGGAGGTTGCCACCGGGCAGCACATCCTGCCCCCCTCCCCCAGCCCTTCCCGCAAGGGGAGGGGAGTTGGCGCCTCTCTCAGCGGGGAAGGTTGGGAGGGGCTGGAGGGCTTCGCCGCGACCGCCATGACGGGAAGCAACAGCCCCGTGTTTCCCAACGTTCACGCCCGCTGGATTCCGCTGATCAATGCCTACGACGGCTATGGCAGACTGCGCGGCGCCGTCGGGGCGCTCGTTCACAACTTCGCGGGCGCGTTTGCCAAAAGTAGTTGGGCGTTCTTCGGCGTGACCAACAAGGACGTGCTGCGTGAGCCTCCGCTGTCGAACGGCGGTTTTGTGCGCATCATTGATGCGCTGGTCGAAAAGACCTTTCTTCACAGCCTTACAACGGAATGGGCGTGCTATCGGCAGGGCGAACCTGTGAAGATGTCGGTCAAGGTGGCGAACCATGGCGCGCGGACGAAGAACGTCGTCGTGGAGTTGGCAGTGAACGGGCGCACCGTCCATGTTCAGCCTGTGACTCTGAACGCGGGAGAAACCCAAACCGTGTCCGCCACGTTGAGATCGCGCCAGTTCCATCGCGACCTTTATACCGTCACGGCGAAGTTGCGCAACGGCGACCATGTTGTTGACGAGGTGCAAACGGGGTTCGTTGTCTGGGACGAGAAAGTGATTCAAAGTGGACCGCGCATCGCGCTCAAAGATAACTATTTCTGCCTCGACGACCGACCGACGTTCCTGAGCGGCACGAACCAGACGGGTATGATGTGGTATTCGGCAAGCGAGAACCCGCTGGTGTGGGACAGAGACTTCGCCAAGATGCGCGACTGCGGCTTGACACTGCTGCGCGTCCTCCACTTCTCGCCGTTCTCGGCGGGCGGTTACGAAGGCAGACCAACGAACAACCCGCTGGACTTGAAGAACCGCCCGGAAAAACTGATTCGTCAGACCGATGCCATCGTGCAACTGGCGCAAAAACACGGCGTCGTTCTCTTTCTGACTCTGCACGACTGGATGAACGTCGAACTGACTGACGCAGAGTTGCAGGCGCAGCGCGACTGGAATCGCTTCTGGGTCGAACGCTACAAAAACGTGCCCGGCATTATCTTCGACATCCAGAACGAACCGAGCGTCCGTCTCGTCAATCACCCCGACGTCAAGCGCGAGTTCAACGAATACCTGCGCCAGAAATACGGCACAACCGAACGCCTGCGCGCTGCGTGGAAACTTCAACCACCGACGAAAGAGTTGGGCGACATTGACGCGGAAGGCGGCGGAACGGCGTGGGAGGATGTGAAGGCGTTCGACTTCAACTTCTTCAAGGTGCGGCTGCTCAACCGCTGGGTCAAAGCGAACGCCGACGGCATCCGCCAGGGCAATCCGAAGGTGCCTTTCACGGTGGGCTACCTGCCTTCCATTCCGCCCGCTGACAAAGTATTGGGCGTGGAACACACGACCTTTAGCAACATGCACTGGTACGGTCCCCTCAGCGAGTTGCCACGACAACTCAAGTTCATTGACCGCCGCTTCGACGGGAAATCATTTTCGTTGGGCGAGTTCGGCGCACAGGAGGCGCACGACGCCCGCGTGCGCGGCGAGACCGGCAGCCGCGATGCCGAATCCATCGCGCGTTTTCTCGCCACCGGGCACTACGCTTTGGGCTTGGGCGCGTCGTTCGTGGCGAACTGGGACTGGAAAGACTTCAACGACTGCGTATTTCCGTGGGGGCTGAATTACGCGCAGGATTTGGTCAGCAAAAAAACGCTGCTGGCTTTTCGCAACATGAGCCTGTTTTTCCGTCTATTTCAGCCGCGCTATGAAGACCCCGGACTCTACCTGCTCATCCCTGACAACCACCGTCTCGGCGCGAACTTCAACGAGGCGCACGCGGCGATTCTCAACAGCCTCCGTCTGCTGATTCAGTGCCACGTCAACTTCAACGTCATCAACGAATACGACCTTGACCGCCTGCCCAAGACGGCGAGAGCCATCGTCTATCCCGTGCCTTACTGCCCCAGCGACGAGACTTTCAACCGTCTGCTTGCCTTCGTCAAATCCGGCGGCGCGCTCTACTGCTCCGGCGACATCGCCTACGATGAATTTCGCCAGCGCACGCGCGCGGAACGGTTCGCACAACTTGGGTTGCAGGATGTTGGTGAACACAAGCCGATGACCGTAGTCACGACTTCCGTCGTTGCGAACCCCCAGATGGCACAGGTCGGGCAAGGCAAAGTCTTCTTCACGCCTTATCCGCTTGAAGCGCGCGCCTCGGAAGAAGACCGAGCCGTTTACCAACAGTTCCTTACCTTCGCCAACGTAACGCGCATCCACATAGAGCCTGACAACCCCAACGTTCACGTCTTCTCCATCCCCACCGCGGACGGCGGAACGGTTTACGTGTTGTTCAATGCGGACACGGTGGAGAGAGGGATTAAAGTCGCCATTACAACCTCGCAATCTCTCACCCTCACCCTCGCGCCGCAGAAGCCGGGGCTGGCGTGGTTGAACGCGCGCGGCGAACTGCTCGCGGTCGAAGCGAGTGGAACGGTCAGCGTTGGCAGCCACCCTGTCCTCACCTGCAAAGGTCACCTCATGCTCGCCGCGCTGGATGGACGCGACGTGAGCGCATCACAGCGACTCTTCATTCTGCCGATTGAAGCCGGTCCTATCGCATTGCAGAACAAAGCAACGTGGCGTCGCCCCGTCGTCGCCGCCGGTGAAATCGAACGCGGCAAGTGGCGGACGTTGGAGAAGTGGACCCCGACGCGACACGGGCAAGGCATCATCGTAGACGTAAATCCGCCGCGCGCGTTGAACGTTCTCATCCTTGCCGAAGAGAGCGCGCTGAACGACACGGCGCAACAGGTGACGCGGATGATAGGTGGAACCCCCGATGAACACAGATAGAAACTGAAATCTGTGTTTATCTGTGTTCATCGGGGGTTCCAATCTACTTCCCGCCCAATCCAATCGCCGTCGCGGCGCGTTGGGCGTATTCGCGGTAGTAGGGCGCGTAGGAGTTGTAGGCTTCCTCAAACAGTTCCTCCGTCAGTTTCTCCCTGACGGATTCGCCTTCCTCCAACATGCTCTCGATGATGGCGAACAGGTTGCCGGGGTCGACGGCGCGCGGCATACGGTTATCGTGCTGGAACCAGTTCCAGAGTTGGTCGGCAAGACGCCGTGCAAGGATTTCGTCCACGTCATAAGTGCGGGCAACGTGCATGAAGGCGTCTTTGAACTCCTCCTCAGAGGCTTCCTCGTAGACCAGATAGCCAACGGCGTCTTTCTCGTAGGCGGGCGGATACTGGCGATAGACGCGCTCGAACAGTTCAAAGGTGAGTTTGTCTTTGAGTTGCTCGCCCTCCTCCAACGTCGCGTCCAGCATGATAAAGATGTTGCGCGGGTCGACGGCGCGCAGCACACGCCCGTCGCGCTTGAACCAGCCCAACAGTTTGCGAGCCATAATCGTGGCGAAGTCCTCGGGAATGCCGTTCTTCTTCGCAATGTTAACGACAATCTGTTTCCACAGTTCGTCGGTGGGTCGGTCCACGAGCACCTGGAAAAGCAAGCGGCGGGCGAAGGCGTCGTCAATGATGTGGTGGAAGTTCAAGTTGGTAGACAGGAACAACCGCTGTTTGTAAGGCAATCTCATGCTGCTGCCGCCCGCGAACTTGACGATGGTTTCCTGCTGCTCCAGCGGGTAGATGAACTGGTTGAGAATCATGTTGTGGTCTTGCGTCTGGCGTCCGAGGTCGTCGAAGATGAAAATGCCGTTGTTGGCTTTGACGTGCGGCGGCGCGTCGAACTTCCCGTCAAACGCAATCTGGAAGTGTTCCACCCGGAACTCTGTTCCCACCGTGACCAGCGGCGGACGCGAGATGAGCCAGCGGCGGTCGGGCTTGCCCGAGGTGCCTAAGGCGTTCGCCGTCGCCTCCTCCTCTTGCTGCATGAGGTCCGTGAGGAGATGATGATACGCTGGGTCGTAGTATTGCACGACGCGGTTGTTGAACTCAAAAGCGTAGGGCAATAACACCGGGTCTTTCAGCAGGCGGTGCAGGTTGTCCGTCACCAGCGATTTGCCGTTGCCCGGCGGTCCCCAGAAGATGATGACGCGCTGCGAGTTGAACCCCTCTTTGAGAATGCGCCGCAGTTCCGGGCGCATCGGATAGTCTTTGAAGACCTCGTCCATGTCCTCCTGCCGGATGCGACGCTCGCGTTTGGCTTGCCGTTCAACCATTTCTCGATAATCCTTAAACGACACCGGGGCGGGACCGACGTAGGCGTCTTCGTTCTCGTAGTGATGAACGAGTTCACGCCCTTTGTTCGTCAGGTCGTAGTGCAGCGGTATCGGCGTGTCCAGCGCCTCACGGTGGTTGAGGCTGACAACAATGTCCTTGAAAACGCCGACGGGGAGTTTCATGCTCTCCGACAGCATCTCTAACGACATCGCGCCTTCCTGTTTGATGGTTTTGAGAATCAGACTTTCGACGACGCGGTAACTGATGCCCGACTCCTTGAGGTTGCGCGGCTGCGGCGGACGCATCAGGGCGTCCGAACCGATTGACACTGAAACCTGTTCCGTTGTGATCGCTTGTGCACTCATGGGTTCCTCCTGACTTTGCGAATGATGTCCGGCTGTCTTATACCACAGAGGCAGCGGGAGATGGGAGTATTGGAGTGATGGAGGATTGGAGGGGTGGAGTAGTGAAGCGAGACATTATCCAACACTCCCATATTCCACCCCTCCATCATCCTGTTCATTTTCATTTGCTTGCCTGTGCCTAAGGGGGTATAATGAGGGACACAAAAAGGAGGTATGCTTTGTCACCCGTCAACTTTCGACAATTCTACTCTTATACGCAATTGACGAACTACCTGCGGCGCATCACAAAAGAGGTGCCGCAATTGGCACGGCTGCGTTCGATGGGCGAGAGCCGCGAGGGACGACATCTGTGGGTGCTGGAAATCACTAATAGTGCGACGGGCACGGCATCGGAGAAGCCGGGCTATCTCGTTCACGCCAACATTCATGCGTCGGAGGTCGCGGGCACGATGTCCAGTCTGGTGCTGTGCCATCACCTGCTTTCGCAGTTCGGAAGCGACGAAGCCGTGACGCGGCTGCTGGACAACGTGGCGTTTTACGTCATTCCGCGACTCAACCCCGACGGCGCGGAATACGCTTTGCGCACGGGCGGAGCGATTCGCAGTCGCTTTGAGGTGCGGCGCGAGGCGAACACGCTGACTCCGCAGGACGTCAACGAGGACGGACTCATCCTTTCGATGCGCTGGCAGGACGAGAGCGGCAACCTGAAACTTGACCCCGATGACCCGCGCCGACTCGTCCCGCGCAAGCCGCATGACGCGGGACCGTTCTATCGTGTGGCGACGGAGGGCGTCATTTACGATTGGGACGGCGGTGAGTTCCGCGAGGCGACGCGCACCTTCGACTGGAACCGCAACTGGGGCGCAAACTGGCAGCCGGAACACATTCAGTTCGGCGCGGGCGATTTTCCGTTCTCCGAGCCGGAGATGCGCGCCCTGGCGGAGTTTGTCTGTCAACACCCGAACATCTTCGGCATGTTAGGTTTTCACACCGGACCGCAGGCGTTGCTGCGCCCGCCCGCCAGCAAGAGCGAAGACGAATTCGCTGACAGCGACGTGCGCGTGATGAAAGAATTGGGGCGGAAAGGCGTTGACCTCACGGGTTTCCCGCTTTACGCCGTCACCGATTACCATGACGTCGAAGACAAACCCAACCGCCTGCGCGGGCATTTTACGGAGTGGGGCTACGAGCACGTCGGGTTGTTCGTGTTTGAAATCGAACTCGGCACGCTGCACACGTCGGCGGGCATCAGCACGAAGGAATCGTTCGAAGCCCCCGAAGAAGCGCGGCGCGATTTTGAGAAGCGGCTGCTGCAATGGCACGACGCTCACCCCGACTACGGCGCGTTCGTGGACTGGCAGCCGTTCCAGCATCCGCAACTCGGCAAGGTCGAAATCGGCGGTTGGAAGCGATACCTCTGGGCGAATCCCTCGTTGGACGACTTACCAGACATCAGCGAACGCTCCGTCAAATTCATCATGGAACACGCCAGCCGCTTTCCGCAACTGGACGTGCGCGACGTGGACATCACAAACGTCGGCGGCAGCATATTCAGAATTCGGGCGAACGTCGTCAACACCGGCGGATTCCCCACGCACATCACCGAGCAAGCCTTGAAACTCAAATCTACACGCCCGGTCACCGTCGCGCTGCAACTGGACAACAACCTTGAATGTCTCTCCCGCGCCGTGCAGCACGACATCGGACACCTTGCCGCGCTGTCGGGCAAAAGGGAAGTTGAATGGTTCGTGCGTATCACGAGAGGAAAGCAGTCAAAGGCGACAATTGTAGTGAACGCGCAGAAGGCGGGAGCGGTGAGGAAAGAGGTGCAAGTTCGATGACCAATGACCAATGTCCAATGACCAATGTCCAAACGAGTGAGTTGGCTGAGGTGGGCTCAGGTTGGCTCAGGTTTGTTTTCACACCAATCATAGCCAACCATAGCCACCCTCAGTCAACTATGATTTGGTCATCGGTCATTGGACATTGGTCATTGATCATTCTGCTTGTTCTCTTCGCCTCTGGCTGCCGCAAAAAACGCCCCGCTGTGCCGTCCGCGCCGCGTCCGGTTTACGTGGCGATGGGCGCGAGCGATACGCAGTCAGTGGGCGCGAGTCGGGAGGACATGGGCTACGTCTATCAGATTCTCCGGCGGTTGCGAGCGGAGACGGGGGCAAATTGGAAACTGGAGAACGTCGGCAAAAGCGGCGCGTTGGTCACGGATTTAGCGGAGCGGCAGGCGCCACTGGCGGTGCGATTGAAACCGAAGGTCATCACGATGTGGACGGGCGGCAACGACGTGCGCGGCAACGTCACGCTGCCAGCGTTTGAGCAAAACCTGGAGCGCATCTTTCAAATGCTGACGACGAAAACCGATGCCGTCATCGCCGCCGCCAACCTGCCGCGCATGTCGGAACAACCCTTCGCCGCCGCAATGAGCGTCCAAGAGAAACAGCAGATGCAAGCCCGCGCCGACGCCATCAACGAAATCACCACGCGCCTCGCCCAAAAATACGGCGTTCGCGTCGTCGACTTGGGCGCAGGTGATTTGATGTATAACCCCGCGAACATGGCTGCCGACGGGCTGCACCTGAACGACCGAGGGCACACCGGCTTGGCGGAACGCTTCTGGGCGGCGTTGTCGGAGACAGTATCTGGAAAGATGCCCTCTCACGGGCGCGAGAGATAAAAGCGGCGCGTCCTGCCACTAGGAGCCTATCCCCAAAATGCTTGTCATGGGTGCATTACGCAGAATTTGCCGCCCTGTTGCCACCGAATCGAATTCGGTGTCTAAGACGCCGGAACGAAAGTCTGCTAAAGCAGACTCGTTTGCGGTTCAGCCTGCTTT
>FWPU01007074.1_pt1 | contig 21254 bp, 20 predicted proteins | sample 2228361 | NCBI WGS metagenome assembly FWPU01 (sample SAMEA103939777, study PRJEB20133) | metagenome
ATATAAATCATCAATAAATTATCATGGAGATTAAAGGGAGTCAATGGCCAGCTAAAACTCTCTTACTTCATCCCGCTCCCCATAGGCAATGTGGGCTAATTATAACGATAGTTAGGCGAGAGGACCAATTTATAAAGTTCTGGCAATTAATGTTTTAAAATCACATTGTTTTTGCAAAGTGGAGGTGGGCAAGCCAAAGAGGGAGGAAGAGAAATTTCTTGACAAAAATTATAAGGCTTATTAGCGTTAAAGAAACTATCCAAACCAACTAATCTTACCAGAGGAGGGAAGAACAATGGCTCGTTCCATAAAAGTTGGGGTTGTGGGTGCGGGGTTTGCGGGGGCTATTCATTTAAGATCTTACCGGCAAGTGCAAGGGGTTCCCGTAGAAGTAGCCGCTATTGTAGATGTGGATAAAGGTAAAGCTGAAGACTATGCTCGACGTTTTGGCATTTCTAAATATTTTACCGATTATCGCTATCTTTTGGAAGATCCGTCCATTGACGTGATTGATTTGGTCGTCCCCAATGCTTTGCATTTGCCTATGGTCTTAGAGGCGGCGCGGGCTAAAAAACATATTATCTGCGAAAAGCCCTTAACCGGTTACTTTGGAGAAGGAGAACCTGGCCGGGAAGTGGGAATTACCTCTAAGAAGAAAATGTATGTCAAAGTAAAAGAAGATTTACGCCTGGTGGATGAAGCCCTGCGCCAGGCCAACGTCAAATTTTGTTATGCGGAAAATTGGATCCACGCCCCGGCTTTTATGAAGGGTTTGGAGCTTATTGAAAAATGCTTGGCGGGAGGAAGCATCTTAGAGATAAGAGGAGAAGAAGCTCATAGTGGTTCGCACTCAGAATTTTCCAAGTGGTGGCAATATGCAGGCGGAGGAGCCTTGGCCCGCTTAGGCGCCCATCCGCTGGCGGCCGGTCTTTTTTTAAAAAATTTTGAAGGTAAGCAAAAGCATGGTCAGCCTATTTTGGCCAAGGAAGTTTGGGCTGATGGGACAGACCTGACGAAAACTTCAGCCTTTACTAACTCCCTGGGAAGTCCTTTAGTCACCGGTTGGGGAGATGTAGAAACCTGGGCCCAGGTTACCATAACCTTTACAGATGGTACTAAAGGAATCTTCTTAGCGGCTGATGATCTGCTGGGGGGGATGGAGTCGACTATGGATATTCGTCTTTCTAACGCCCGCCTTAAATTTGATCTTTGCCCGGTACGAGTCTGTCAGTTTTATATTGTTGATCCCACCCTTGTAAAAGATGTTTATTTTAACGAGAAACAGGAAACCAAAGCGGGCCTTTCTTTTCCCAATCCCAATGAAGAATGGCTGCTGGGTTATCCCCATGAGATCCAGAATTTTATGGAAGCCATTGCTTATGACCGCCAGCCTTTAAGCGGTTTAGATTTAGCTAAACAAGTAGTGGAAGTTCTTTATGCTGGATATGTTTCCATGGAAGAAGGACGGAAGGTAGATCTTATTTAGCCACCAGAGATTAGGAAAGAAGTTTAATAGAAATTAAGATAAGGTTAATTGAAGAAAAGAGAGGCGATCAGAGAATGAAGTGTCAAGGCCTCGCAAGGAGGTAGTTAGGAAATGAAAAAGGAAGATCTTTTTTATCTGCCGGTGAAGATAGGGAAGGTTGAGCTCCGTAATCCCTTTATTGTAGCTTCTGGACCAACTGTGAAAACGATTGAGCAGTTAGAGCTAGCTGAAAAATATGGCTGGGGAGCGGCGGCTATCAAACAAACTTTCAATCCTGCTCCTTATCTAAATTATCAGCCGCGGTATCGTTGGCTCAAGAAAGAGAGACTGCATGTTTTCACTGCCGAATACCGGTTGAGCATGGAACAGGGACTTCGCTTGGTGGAAGAGGCACGGGAAAAAGTAAAGGAATTAGTGATCATCGCTAATTATTCCTATGTGGCGGGCGCAGATATTGAAGGATGGCTCGAAGCGGCCCGCAAGTTCACGGATGCGGGGGCGCAAATTTTGGAGCTCAATTTCTGTTGCCCAAACATGTCTTTTAATGTAGATATATCCGCGCGCTCAAAAAAAGAAACCCGCCCTTCTTCTGGAGCCAGCATGGGGCAAGATGAAGAGGCCGTGCGCTGGGTTGTTGAAAATACTAAAAAGGTCACGCCCCTTCCTTTGATAGCCAAAATAACCCCCGAAGGAGGGCGGATTGCGGAAGTCTCCCAGGTAGCTTTTGACGCAGGAGCAGACGCGGTCTGCAGCGTGGCTAACCGTCTGGGAATTCCGGCCATAGATATTTGGAATTATAAGAAGCCCATCTATAATTTACAAAATGCCAATACCATGGCTTGCCTCTCGGGTCCATGGATAAAACCCTTGGCCTTTCGTGACGTCTTTGAGATTCGTAAACTGGTAGGAACGGCCCCGCACATAATTGGCACAGGCGGAGTCGCCGCAATGGAAGATGCGGTGCAGATGATGATGTGTGGTGCCGATAGTATTGGCATCTGCACAGAAACTATGCTCCATGGTTTTGCTTTTCTGGAAAAATGGCTGAAGTCCCTGCATGATTATATGGCGAAGATGGGATTTAAAAATGTGCGGGAGATACGGGATTTACTTATCTCCGAGATAAAGCCAGCAAATGAGCTGATAGTTGGGGCTGGTTATGCGGAGATTGATCCGCAAAAATGCTCCAAATGCGGCCTCTGCCTCGAGATAGGCCATTGTCAGGCTATTATACTTACTGATGAGGCGGCAAAGATAGATGCTGATCTTTGTCAGGGATGTTCAACCTGTATTGATCTTTGTCCGCAAGGAGCTATCAGGATGGTAGAAGCAGAGGGTGAAAGAGCTCTTTCACCATCCTGATAGCTGCAGAGGTTTTATCCGTGAACTACTTGTTTGACAATCTCTTGAAACTCTTTTTCGGTGAGCAATCCTTTTTTCTGCAGAGAAGCTTCTTTGACTTTTAAGACAATAGCTTCGCGCTGTTCGGGGGAAGCATCGGCCCCTACTTTTTCTAACCATTCAGCTACCGAATCTACACCACTTTTCTTGCCCATGACAATTTCAATGGGCTTCTGTCCGACCAAAGCGGGTACAAAAGGCCCCAATTCTAAAGGATGCTGATCCCGACATCTGCGCACCCAACTGGCCACGATTCCAGATTCGACATTCAAGAGGGTTTCCCCCACAATTGGCCTGTTGGCCGGGATGGTTGTGCCGGAAAGCTCCCGCACTAATTTAGAGAGGGAGAAAAATTTCTCGGTTTTGATGCCAATATCTATTCCGTACATGGTCAGCAAAGCCAGAACTAACTCTTCCATGGCAGCGTTACCGGCGCGTTCACCGATGCCGGTAACGGTGGTGTGGGCTACCGAGCAGCCACAGGAAAGAGCAATTAAGGTATTAGCTACTCCCAGACCAAAGTCATCGTGGAAGTGGGGCTCTAAAGGCTTAGACACGCGCTCGCGAATTTTTTTAATCAAATACGGCACAGCATGCGGGGAAATACCGCCAAAAGTGTCCACTACGGCTAAGGCATCCATATGTCCTTTAGTGGCAATCTCTTCAATCAAATCTAAAACCCAATTCATGTCCGCCCGGGAGGCGTCAATAGGGAACCAAACGGTATATAAGCCGAGTTCTTTGGCTAAGAGCGTGGCTTCGATAGAGAGATCGATAGCCTTTTGAAGTTCCCACCCGTAAGCATGTTTAATGATATGCTCACTGGAAGGAATCTCGACCACTATCCCGTGGACGCCACATTCTTTGGCTAATTTAACATCAGCCACCATACAGCGGGAGAAAGCAAATATTTGCGGCCCTAAATTGGCCTGGACAATTTCTTTAATAGCTGCCTCATCTTCTTTAGAGACCGCCGGCATTCCCGCTTCAATGCGGTGCACTCCAGCCTCGGCCAAAGCTTTAGCTATTTTTAATTTGTCTGCCCTGGTATAAGCGATACCAGCTTGCTGCTCTCCGTCCCGTAAAGTTATGTCGTGAATTTTAATCTCGGTAGCGGAGGGAAATTTGAATCCCGCCCGTACTTCAGCCTCATAATTCCAAGGGCTAACAAACCATTTATCTGTTTTCCAAGGTTGGTTCATTCTTTCTCCTTCCTTTCCCAAGTAATTTTTTTCGAGATGGCCAGGTAATTCTTTTCCCCTGAGCCATTTCCTTCGGCATCTATCATTTTAGTCCTAATACGTCTTGCATATCATAAAGTCCAGGCTTCTGTTTAACAACCCATTGGGCTGCCCGTAAGGCTCCTCGGGCAAAATTGTCCCGGCTATGGGCGCGATGGATAACTTCAATTCTTTCGCCAAGGCCGCCAAAGATAACCGTGTGCTCGCCAACAATATCTCCGGCGCGGATAGTTTGCAGACCGATTTCAGCTTTAGTCCTTTCGCCAATAATTCCCTTGCGGGCATAGACCCCCACCTCGTCAAAATTACGGTTAAGGGCTTGGGCCAGAATCTGGCCTATTTTAATGGCCGTGCCACTAGGAGCATCTTTTTTCAGGCGGTGATGGGCTTCAATTACTTCCACATCGTAGTCGTCACCCAATACCCTAGCTAAATCAGCGAGAAGGCGAAACATAACATTTACGCCCACACTCATATTGGGAGAAAGCACACAGGGAATTTGCTGCCCAATTTTTTTAACTTCTTCCATTTGCGCGCTACTAAAACCAGTGGAACCCACGACCGCAGCCTTTGCTGCTGCAGCGGCTACCTTTAAATTATTTAGAGAAGCTTCTGCATTAGTGAAGTCAATGATTACTTCTCCTTGGCCAATAACTTCGGCCAGAGATCCAGAGAGGAAAACTTGCCATTTACCCAGGCCGGCTATTTCCCCAATATCTTGGCCCATCTGTGGGTGATCTTTTCTTTCCACGGCCCCGGCGAGCAAAAATTGAGGATTTTCGCGCAGCACCGCCAGAAGGCGTAGGCCCATGCGCCCCGCTGCCCCCACGACTATTGCCCTAATTTTCTCGGCAACCATTGATTTCCCCCTCCTTCGTCAATTAAGTCCATTATTGGTAGGCCTCTTCCCCCAAAAGACCTTCGTAAACTAAAGTAGTATCTCCCTCCAAAAATACATCCTTAAACTCTTTATTTTCCTTTTGGAAATAGATATTTAAAATTTCTCCGCCCGTAGTTTTTACAGCCACGGGAGGGGTGACCAAATCACGACAAGCGGCAATTAAGGCTGAGGCGATAGCGCCTGTGCCGCACGCTAAAGTTTCCTCTTCTACCCCCCGCTCATAAGTGCGTACGTGCAACTGATGGGCGTCGAGGGATTGGACAAAATTTACATTAGTTCCGGCAGGCTGAAAGCGGGGATGAAACCTAATTTTCCGCCCCAGCTCGGTCACGGGCGCAGAAGTAACTAAGGAAACGAATTTCACCGCATGGGGAACACCGGTATTGATAAAATCCAAGAGGTGGGTTTCGCCATCAATATGAACTTCGATATCTAACTGCAGGCCAAAGGGCTTGGTCATCTGCAGTTTCACTCGTCGGCCAAAGACTTCGGCCGCGATAATTCCAGCTTTAGTCTCAAAGGTCAGCGAGGAGGGGGCGATGCCCATTATAAAGGCAAAGCGAGCTGCACATCGCCCGGCATTGCCGCACATTTCTGCTTCGCTGCCGTCAGCATTGAAGAATCGCCAACGAAAATGGGCCCGCGCAGATGGTTCAATGAGAATTAAGCCATCAGCTCCTACGGATATTTTACGCGTGCAGACTTTGACCACGAAATCACGGATTTGATCGCCATCCAGAATCTGCTGGCGATTATCAATAATGATAAAGTCATTTCCGCACCCATTCATTTTACAAAAACGAATAAGCTTCATTATTCTATCCCTTTACTTGAGTTTAGTATCCCGCCAGGCTGTCATTACTCCAGGAAGTCAGGAATGAGCTCACCTTTAATCAAATCTTCATAATCTTCCCGTTGTCTGATAATGTAAAAATGATCTTTATTTACTAAAACCTCCGCAGCTCGGGGGCGAGAATTATAATTAGAGGACATAGAGAATCCGTAAGCGCCGGCACTCATAACCGCCAATAATTCGCCAGGCTCTACTTGGCCAATTTTACGGTCCCGTGCTAAGAAATCTGCCGATTCACAAATGGGCCCAACAACGTCCGCAACGATTTCTCGCCGGTCCTTCTTCCATACAGGCTGGATGCGTTGGTAGGAGCCATAAAGGCTGGGGCGGATTAAATCATTCATCGCCGCATCGACGATTATAAATTTTTTCTCCCCAGTGTCTTTAGTATATAAGACCTTGGTTACTAAAATTCCGGCATTACCCACAATAACTCGCCCAGGTTCTAAAATTAGTGTACAATCTATATCGCCCAGCTCCTTTAGTAACGCCTGAGCATAATCGCGGGGGTGAGGGGGCTCTTCTTGGTGATAAGTAATTCCTAATCCACCACCTAAGTCTATATAGCGGATATCAATATTTTCTTGGCGGAGGCGGAAGACCAATTCCTTGATGCGCTGTACAGATTCCACAAAGGGTCCCACATCCGTAAGCTGGGATCCAATATGACAGCTCACCCCCAGCACTTTTATATGAGGCAAGGTATTGGCTAAAATATATTCATCCAAAGATTTTTGAATGTTGATCCCAAATTTATTTTTTTTCAAGCCGGTGGAGATATAAGGGTGAGTGCGGGGGTCAACATCCGGGTTTACCCGTAAAGAAACGCGCGCTTTAGTCCCCATTTGGCCGGCCAAGCGGTCAATGACCAATAATTCCTGGGATGATTCCACATTGAACATGAGAATAGGGAGTTCCAGGGCGTATTCAATTTCATCAACTCTTTTACCTACACCGGAATAGACAATACGCTCGGGGGCCGTACCTGCTTTTAAAGCGCGAAAGATCTCACCGCCCGAGACGACGTCAACCCCTGCTCCACGGCGAACGAAGATGCGCAGAATAGCGATGTTGGAATTTGCCTTCGCCGAATAGCATATTAAGTGGTCAACTTGAGCAAAAGATTGGTCAAAGGCCTGGAAATGCCTCTCTAAAGTATTTAGGCTGTATAGATAAAAAGGAGTGCCAACTTCTTTAGCTATTTCGGCAAGGGCGAAGTCTTCACAATAAAGTTCGTTTCCCCGGTAATGAAAATCATGCATAGAAATTCCTCACAGGCAATATAATTCCTTATAACATAAATCTTAGGGAAAAATCAAAAAAGTTTTGCCAAAAGATAAGCTGGCAAACTTTCCTTCTCTCTTAGCTCAAAGGAGAGAGAAGGGGAAATAATTAGGGTGGTGGGGTAACTTCGGTCTCCCGGGAAAATTCACTTTCTCTTTTATCAGGGGAGGAATCGATGGCTTTCAAGCGGTAATAATAAGTTTTCTTATGGTCCACAGCAGTATCTAAGAAATATCTTTCGGTAAGCAAAGCAGAGTTGATTTTTTTAAATTCCCTTTCATCCTCGGCGCGCCGATAGAGGTCAAAACCAGCTATGCCGGGCTCGGGGTGAGCATCCCACCGGAGGGCTATTCCCTCTTTTTGGTAGACACCGATTAATCCGGTGGGGGCAGCCGGAGGAAGGATAGTCTTGGCTACGCCACTAACTTCTGGAGTGCCCACTCCTTCCAGAAGAGACCCACGGAAGTTTCTTACCGCGCGAACTTCGTAAAAGTATCTTTTACCCAAGGCCACTTGTCCGTCCCAATACCTATTTCCCTTAAGTGGCTCAGCATTTAAAGGGGTAAAGCCGTAAGGTTCTCCCTCTAACCGGCGATAGATATTCATTCCTAAAAATTCCGTTTGTTCCTGGGCGCTCCATAAATGAGTGGGCGTTTCCCAAGAAATTTCCAAAGCCCGGTGGTCTGGCCGGAGATGGAGACGCTCCGGAGGGGATAAAAGACTTCCCCAAGAAACCCGAACTTGAGTTGATTTGGGACTCGGCCTTTTAAAGATATTGTAAGCAACGACAAAGTAGATATACTCATGGTTGGGCTTAATGGTCTCATCCTGCCAGATAAGCACATCTCCTTGAAGGCGCGCGGAGCGCGGAAAGTCAAGATCAATTTCGGCTACTGAAGTAAATTGGGCCGGGCAGGTAGAGAGAGTTGACTCCAAAGTGCGCACATGCCGGAAGATCTGAAATCCTAAAAGATCAGTCAATCTGGTACCGTTGACATTTCTTTTAGGGATAGTCCATTTTAAATACAAGCTTCCCCGGCTGGAAAAAGCCTGCAGATCGGAGACAGGCTGGGGAAAAGTTATCTCCGGGGCGAGGGGTGGCCCCTTTTTCCCACAGCCCATACTGCTTCCTAAGAACCCCAAGATTATTAAAAAAAGGGCTAGGTAGCGAATTAGTCGCTTCCTTTCTCGCGCTGAAGTGCGCGGATTCGTAAGCGCAAGGCATTCAAACGAATAAAACCTTCAGCATCTTTCTGATTGTACACCTGGTCCTCTTCAAAAGTAGCAAATTCGCTGGCATAGAGCGAGATTGGGGATTTCCGGCCCACGACCAAGCAGTTTCCTTTAAATAATTTGACGCGCGCGGTCCCGATTACGGAGCGCTGGGCTTCGTCAATCATTTTTTGTAGAACTTCCCTTTCTGGAGAAAACCAATACCCATAATAGATCATCTCGGCGTACCGCGGCCCAAGAGTAGCTAGCAGGTGCATTACTTCCCGATCAAGGGTTATTGATTCCACGGCCCGGTGAGCTACATGCAGAATCGTTCCTCCGGGTGTTTCATAAACCCCCCGCGATTTCATACCCACGTATCTATTTTCGACGAGATCAACTCGCCCGATCCCGTTTGCGCCCCCAATTTGGTTCAGCTTGGCGAGGAGAGCAGCCGGCGAAAGTCTTTCGCCGTTAACAGCCACAGGGTTTCCTTCTTCAAAATCTATATCTACATAAGTCGGTTGATCAGGTGCCTCTTGGGGAGAACGGGTTAGCACAAACATATCTTCCGGAGGCTCTTGCCAAGGATCTTCTAAGATACCCCCTTCGAAGCTAATATGGAAAAGATTGCGATCGCTGCTGTAAGGCTTTTCTACGGTCACCGGAACAGGGATGCCGTGCCTTTGGGCATAATTGATTAAATCACTCCGCGATTTGAAATCCCAGATTTTCCAAGGGGCAATAATTTGGATGCGGGGGTTTAAAGCTAAGTAGGTAATTTCAAAACGCACTTGATCGTTTCCTTTCCCTGTAGCTCCGTGCGCCACCGCATCTGCTCCTTCAGCGGCAGCAATCTCCATCTGTTTTTTAGCAATTAAGGGGCGGGCTATAGACGTCCCCATTAAATAGCCACTTTCATAAACAGCATTGGCCCGTAACATGGGAAAGATGAAATCCCGGACAAACTCTTCTTGCAGATCTTCTATATAAACCTTACTGGCCCCACTACGTAAACCTTTCTCGCGCAAGCCAGCCAACTCTTCTCCTTGGCCTAGATCAGCGACAAAAGCAATTACTTCGCAAGCATAAGTTTCTCTCAACCAGTGCAAGATGACCGAGGTATCTAATCCTCCAGAATAAGCCAAAACCACTTTCTTTATTTTGCCTTTCATTTATCTTCTCCTTCAGACAAAGTTACTCTGTCTTTTATAATTTTCCCTTTAAAAAATACGCCAGCAGAATTTTTTGGCCATGCAACCGATTTTCTGCTTGGTCAAAAACGATGGATTGAGGCCCGTTAAGGACTTCGGCGGATATCTCCTCCCCCGGATGGGCTGGCAGACAATGCATTACAAGAGCTCCTTTCTTGGCCTGACGTAACAGAGAGTCATTTATCTGAAATCCCTGAAAATGCTTAAGCCGCTTTCTCTTCTCTTTTTCTTGTCCCATAGAAGCCCAGACATCAGTATACAGGACATCGGCTTGGGCAGCAGCCCGCCAAGGGTCGGTACTGAGCTCTATGCTCGCCCCTTTCTTCTTGGCTTCGGCCAAGATTTGCGGATCGGGCTCATAATCTGCAGGGCAAGCTAAAATTAACTTAATCTCTACCAAAGAGGCAGCTTCTATCCAAGTATTGGCCATGTTATTCCCATCGCCGATATAGGCAATCTTCAAACCTTGATAGCGCCCCTTCTTCTCTAAGATGGTCAAAAGGTCGCAAAAGACTTGACATGGGTGAAGAAGATCAGTTAACCCATTTATCACCGGGATAGAGGCCCAGTGCGCCCATTCTTCAATAGTGCTCTGGGCAAAGGTTCGGAGCACCAGGCCATCAAAATAACGGGAAAGCACCCGGGCTGAATCAGCTATTGATTCCCCCCTTTTTAATTGGGTGGTTCCGGGATCGAGATAAAGGGCGTGACCACCCAAATGGGTCATGGCTACTTCAAAAGAAACACGCGTGCGCGTAGAAGGCTTGTCAAAAATTAACCCCAATGATTTGCCACACAATGGCATATACTCTAAGCCCTTTTGCCATCTGCGCTTAACTTGCAAACTTCGCTTTAGTAAAAAATCTATTTCCCTCGCCGCCAAGTCGGTGAGGCGCAAAAAGTCTCTTTTCTTCATAGGCTTCCTTTCTTAAGACCAGAAACTAAAGATCTCATCCAGAGCCGAGATGAGACCATCAATCTCTTCTTTTTTGATGATCAAGGGCGGGACGAAACGTAAGACTGTTTCATTGGTGCAGTTAATGAGCAGCCCTCGGGCCAGGCATTCGGCGACGACATCTTTCCCTTGCCGATTAAGTTCCAAACCGATCATTAACCCTCGCGCGCGGATATCGACAATAAAAGAATACTTATTTTTTAAATCCTGGAGACGCTGGAGAAAATATTGGGCAGATTGGCGGCAGTTATCCAAGATGCCGTCTTCTAAAGTGGCTCGCAGAGCCGCCACGCCGGCAGCGCTAGCTAAGGGATTTCCGCCAAAGGTGGCGGCGTGGGTTCCTGGTGAAAAACTTTTGGCCACTTCTTCGCGGGCTAAAGTAGCGCCAATAGGTACTCCCCCCGCTAAACCTTTGGCCATGGTCATAATATCTGGAGGAGCTTCATAATGTTCATAGGCGAAGAGTTTTCCGGTTCGTCCCATACCCACTTGCACTTCATCATAGATTAAAAGAAGTTTCTTTTCGTTACATAGGCGGCGCAGTCCGGGGAGATAATCGTCCGCTGGTATATTCACTCCGCCTTCAGCCTGAATCGGTTCCACCATTACCGCACAGGTGGCGGGAGTAACTGCCTCGCTCATCGCTTTTAGGTCATTGAAGGGAACATATTTAAAACCAGGAAGCAGGGGTTCAAAGCCTTTATGAAACTTTTCTTGGCCAGTAGCGGATAGTGAGCCCATAGTCCGTCCATGGAAAGATTTTTGCGCGCAAATTATTTCGTACCTGCCCGGGCCAAAATGATCGAAACTATATTTGCGGGCTAATTTAATGGCCGCTTCATTTGCTTCTGTGCCGCTATTGCAGAAAAAAACGCGGTCGGCAAAGGAATTCTCCACCAAAAGCTTAGCTAATTCAATTTGCGGAGCTATGTGGTAAAGATTAGAGACGTGGAGCAATTGCTGAGCTTGCTCCTGGATGGCCTGGACCACCCTCGGGTAACAATGGCCCAGATTGCAAACTCCAATACCGGCGACAAAGTCGATATATTCTTTCCCCTCGGCATCCCAAACTCGGCAGCCTTCTCCTTTGACCAGAACGATGGGCTGCCGACCATAATTCTGCATGAGTACTTCTTGGGAAATCTTAATCAGCTCTTCGTTATTCATCGCTTGCCCTTTCTTTCTTCATGAATTACTTTTGAATAGGTTTATCTTTGCGCGGCTAATAGATCTGTGTCCCAATTCCTTCATCGGTAAAGATTTCTAATAAGATAGCATGTTTGACGCGACCATCAATAATGTGCGTCTTCTTCACGCCTTCGCGTAAAGCTTGGAGACAGCAGTTCACTTTGGGAATCATGCCTCCGGTGATTATCCCTTCGCGCAGATAATGATTAGCCATCTCCGCGTTCATGGTCGAAATGAGTTTTTTCTGACTATCCAGCACGCCTTCCACGTCAGTGAGGAGGATAAATTTTTCAGCTTTCAAGGCGGCGGCTACTTTACCCGCGACCAGATCAGCGTTGATATTATACATTTCTCCCTCTGGTCCGACACCCACCGGGGCTATTACTGGTATCCATTTATTGTTTCGGATATTTTCGATTAGCTCGGGATTAACGGATTCTACTTCACCAACCAAGCCAATGTCTAAGAGTTCTTTTTCAGCTGTGTCTTTTCCTTTGCGGGAGATCCAAAGTTTGCGCGCCCGAATAATATTGCCGTCCATCCCGGAAAGCCCTACGGCCTGACCGCCATGTTGGTTAATTAAGGAGACCAACTCCTTATTTATTTTGCCCACCAGGACCATCTCTACAATACTCATCGTCTCTTCATCAGTTACCCTCATCCCTTCGACGAATTTAGATTTGATGCCGATTTTTTCTAGCATACCGTCAATCTGGGGACCGCCTCCATGCACAATTACCGGACGTAAGCCTATATAATTGAGCAGGATAACGTCGCGGATAAAACTCACCTTTAACTCTTCATCTTCCATAGCGTGGCCACCGTACTTGATGATGATGGTCTTATTGAAAAAGCGTTGGATATACGGGAGCGCCTCCAAAAGGATATCTGCTTTTTCGATTAGATTCTGCATTTTTTCCTCCTCTTGAACAGCCCCTTTATAAAATATAGCGGCTCAAGTCTTCGTCTCTAATAATGCTCCTTAATTTATCCTGCACATACTCAGCATCGATGAGCACATTCTTCTCCCTTTGCTCAGGAGCGGTAAAGGAGATGTCTTCCAGAAGCTTTTCCATAATAGTGTGTAAGCGGCGGGCGCCAATATTTTCTGTACGCTGGTTGACCAAAGTGGCGATTTCGGCAATCTCTTCGATCGCCTCAGGAGAGAATTCTAAATTAATATCTTCCGTAGCCAATAAAGCTTTATACTGCTTGATCAGGGCGTTTTGAGGTTCCGTGAGAATACGGATAAAATCTTCGCGATGCAAAGGATCTAATTCCACACGAATCGGGAAACGGCCTTGGAGCTCCGGAATTAAATCTGATGGTTTGGAGACATGGAAGGCCCCCGCGGCGATAAAGAGGATATGGTCCGTTCTGACCAAGCCATAGCGCGTAGTTACCGTTGTTCCTTCCACAATGGGCAAGAGGTCCCGTTGCACTCCTTCGCGGGAGACATCAGGCCCATGGGTCGTCTCGCGCCCCGCAATTTTGTCTATTTCATCGAGGAAGATTATGCCAGCCTGCTCCACCCTTTGAATGGCCAAAGAGGTCACTTTATCCATATCAATGAGTTTTTGAGCTTCTTCTTCGGTTAGTAAATCTAACCCTTCGGGAACTTTGACTCTTTTTTTCTTGGTCTTTTTGGGAAGAAGGCTACTGAACATTTCCCGAAGATTTATATCCATCTCTTCCAGGCCGGCACTGGAAAAAACCTCGATGATGGGTAGATTGCGCTGAGTCAGTTCAAGCTCTACCGTCCGTTCATTGAGCAAACCAGCGCGCAGCATCTGCCGGAGTTTTTCCCTGGTTAAAGAAGTCTCACGTTTCTCCCCGTCATTCATCCCTAAGGAATCGCTTTCTTCAGACAAAAAAATTGTTTCGGCCGTTTTGGCGGAGGATCTCTTGCGGGTAGGGGGAAGAAGTAAGTCCAGCATTCGTTCTTCCGCTGCCTCCCGTGCTTTGGCTTGGATTTTTTTGGTCTCTTCCGCACGCACCATGTTTACGGCCAGGTCCGTCAGATCGCGCACCATGGATTCCACATCTCGCCCCACGTAACCAACCTCGGTAAATTTAGAAGCTTCCACCTTGAGAAAGGGAGCTTGCGCCAATTTGGCTAAACGGCGGGCAATCTCAGTTTTACCCACGCCGGTCGGACCAATCATGATAATATTCTTCGGGGCAATTTCGTCGCGTAATTCTGCATCCACTTGCTGTCGGCGCCAACGGTTGCGGAGAGCAATAGCGACCGCCCGTTTGGCATTCTGCTGGCCGATAATATATTTATCAAGTTCCGCCACAATCTCCCGGGGCGTTAAAGGTCGCCATTCAATTTCGCTAAGTTCTTTCATAATTACCTAAAGCTTAAATTTTATTTGGTGCTAAAAGGTGTTTCTAACTCTTCCACAACTATTTGATTATTAGTATAAATACAAATTTCCGCGGCAATGCGCATAGCCTCCAGAGCAATCTCTTTGGCTCCTAGGTCAGAGTATTTGAGAAGAGCCTTGGCCGCAGCCAGGGCATAGCTTCCCCCACTCCCAATGGCGGCTACTTCCCCGTCAGGTTCTATTATGTCACCATTACCCGACAAAATAAGAATAGTATTTTGATCAGCTACGACCAATAAAGCTTCCAGGCGCCGGAGCAGCCGGTCAGTTCGCCAGTCCTTGGCCAGCTCTACCGCGGCCCGGGCCAGGTTGCCACGGTATTCTTCCAATTTATTTTCAAATCTTTCAAAGAGAGTAAAGGCGTCAGCTGTAGCCCCAGCAAAGCCGGCGATGACCTGGTCTTTATATAGGCGGCGGACTTTTTTAGCGCTGTGCTTCATAATGGTATCGCCAATGGTCACTTGGCCATCACCCGCCATGGCCACTTTTCCTTTCCGCCGGACGACAATCACGGTCGTGCCGATCATCTTTTTTTGGGGATAGGCTTTCTCTTTCATCACCAAATTCTCCACCTCATTGGTCACTTGGCCCGTGGATGGGTCCGGTCATAAACTTCCATTAGCCGATCTAAGGTAACATGCGTATACCTTTGGGTGGTGGATAAACTTGCGTGTCCCAACATTTCTTGGATGGCGCGCAGATCCGCCCCGGCATCGAGGAGATGGGTGGCAAAAGAATGCCGCAGGGCATGGGGGCTAATCTTCCGCATCAAGCCGCATTTTCTTGTATATTTCTCCAAGAGACGAGCCACACTTCGAGCGGTTAAACGCCCTCCCCATTTATTGATAAATAAGGGAGTGGTCGATGGTTGGATAGGCCGCGAGGCCAATAATTGGTTTCTCTGAGCCAAATATTTTTTTAAAGCCTGCAGCGCTTTTTCCCCAATAGGCACAATCCTTTCTTTTCTTCCCTTGCCTACCACCTTTAAAATTTCCAGAGAAAAATCAACATCCCCATCATTTAAGCTTACTAATTCGCTCACCCTCAGGCCAGATGAATAAAGGACTTCTAAAATAGCCCGATCGCGGGCCTGCCAGAGATTGGCGACAGGGATCGCCTCCAAAAGAGAAAAAACCTCATCTACCGGCAGGAAAGTAGGCAGAGGTTTTTCTTGCCGCGGGGTGGAAATTATTTCGGCCGGATTCACGTTTAGGATTTTTTCATCTAGCAAGAAGCGAAAGAAACTGCGTAAGGCAGCTAATTTTCGAGCCAGCGATGATTTTTTTTTACGTTTCTGATATAAATGGCTTAGAAAGGCGCGGATATGTAGATGATCTATTTTTTTTATATCTATCTGCTCAGGGGTAGCTGGAGAATTAGCCGAAGCAATTAAAAATTCATGGAATTCTTTAAGATCCGAGGCATAGGCTTGGTGAGTATGAAGAGAGACGTTTCTTTCTAAGCGTAGAAAGTTTAAGAACTTTTCAATTAGATTTTGCATGCTTGAAATTTTATTCTTGTTTTTTACTTTAAAAATAAATGATAATATATTTTATCGTTAAAATTCAATAAAAATAAGGAGTAGATATGAGGAAATATGAAACTGGCCGCTTGCGCAATGTGGCCCTTATAGCTCACGGCAAAGCAGGAAAAACAACTTTGGCGGAGGCAATGCTTTTCGATGGAGGCCAGACAGACCGTTTAGGTAGAGTTGACGAGGGCACCTCGGTCATGGATTTTGAACCAGAAGAGATAAAACGCAACCTGAGTATTAGCTCTTCCTTTCATCATGTAGAATGGGAAAAACATAAGATTAATCTGGTGGATACGCCGGGGGATGCTAATTTTATAATGGATACTAAAAATAGCTTGCAGGCAGTTGATGGGGCAATCGTCGTCGTGGACGCCGTTTCTGGGGTCGAGGTGCAAACGGAGAAAGTGTGGGAATACGCTGGGCAATTTGAGCTGCCCCGCCTCTTTTTCATCTCCAAAATGGATCGCGAACGAGCTAATTTCTTTCAAGCTTTGGCGGATATTCAAAAAATTCTTACGCCGAAAGCTATCTCTATTCAGCTGCCCATTGGCGCCGAAGAATCTTTTGCGGGAGTAATAGACCTCTTTAATATGGAAACTATCCTTTTTGAAAATAACCTCAGCGGGCAGATGAAGAAGGCTCCGATTCCGGCGGATTTGTTAGAGGAAGCCCGCAAGGCCCGCGAAAAACTTGTGGAGGCCATAGCGGAGTCCGAAGATGCCTTATTGGAGAAATATTTGGAAGGACAAGAACTTTCCCCTGCGGAATTAGTTCGGGGAATGAGAAAAGGAGTCCTTAATAAAACTATCTTTCCTGTGCTTTGTGGTTCAGGGTTAAAAAATATGGGTGTTCAGCCTCTGTTAGAGGGTATTATTAATTATCTTCCCTCCCCAATAGATCGCGGCGCGGTTAAAGGAATAAATCCGGCGTCTAAGGAAGAAGAAACTCGCCAACCTACGGAGGAAGAGCCTTTCTCTGCTTTTGTCTTTAAAACATTGGCCGACCCCTATGCAGGTAAATTGACCATATTCCGTACTTGGTCAGGGACTTTACAAGCTGACTCTACTTTATACAATGCTAACAAGGAAGTTAAAGAGCGATTTGGTCAGATTTTGCAACTAGAAGGCAAGAACCAAAAACCCATCGAGAGTGTAGGTCCAGGTGATATTGCTGCCGTAGCTAAGCTGCGAGAAACCACTACTTGGGATACGATCTGCGACGAAAAAAAACCCATAATTTATCAAGGAATTACTATGCCGGTGCCGCCTGTTTCTTTTGCAGTCGCCCCTAAATCCAAAGGCGATGAAGAGAAGATCACTTCCGCTCTTTTGCGTTTAAGCGAAGAAGATCCAACGATAAGAGTGCAACGAGATGAGCAGACCAAAGAGTTGATTCTTGCGGGAATGGGACAGGTGCATGTCGAAGTTACCGTGGAGAAATTAAAGAGAAAGTTTGGTGTAGAGGTCACCCTAAAGACTCCCAAAATTCCTTATAAAGAAACGATAAAAACCAACAAGAGCGGGATTATTTATCGCCATAAGAAACAGAGTGGTGGGCGAGGTCAATTCGCCGAAGTGCATTTTGAACTGGCACCGCTTTCGCGGGGCAAAGGCTTCGAATTTGAGAATGCTTTAGTGGGGATGAACGTGCCTCGCAATTTTGTCCCCGCTGTGGAGAAGGGAGTTTTAGAAGCGATGCAAAATGGAGTTTTGGCTGGCTACCCGGTAGTTGATGTGAAAGTAAAATTTTATGATGGCAAGTCGCATGAGGTTGATTCTTCCGAGATTGCTTTTAAGATAGCTGCCTCCATGGCCTTCCGCAAAGGAATGACGGAGACTAATCCAGTTCTGCTGGAGCCAATTATGAATATGGAGGTGTTTGTGCCTGACGATTATATGGGTGACGTGATTGGCGACCTAAATAGCCGGCGGGGAAGGGTTTTAGCGGTTGAACCTCGTTCTAAGGGGCAATTAATTAAAGCCCAAGTTCCTTTGGCCGAGGTCATGAAGTATGCTCCTGATCTTACTTCCATGACCAGTGGTCGTGGTTCCTTTGTGGTGGAATTTTCGCATTACGAGGAAGTTCCAGCGCACCTGGCCGAAAAGATAATTGCTGCGGCCAAGTCTGCCCAGAAAGAGGAATAAAATACGGCCATTTATAATGACGGGTATGGAGTGGAAAGAAGAGATAGAAGAGATTGAGCGGTTGTTAGACATCCCGCAGAGCAAGAAAGAAGAGGCCGCAGATTTTTCTCCAGATTTAATTTATGATTGGCAAGAGCAATTAACTGAAGAGCAGAGGCAGAATCTTTACCAAAAGATTATAAAGATGAGTATCCCGCAAAAGATTCGTCTCGCCATGGTTGGTAATAGGGAGGCGCGCAATATTCTTATTCTGGACCACAATAAAGCAGTAGTCATGGCCGTTTTGCGCAGCCCCAAACTCACGGAAAGCGATGTTTTAAATTATGCCCAGCAGAGAAATCTTACTGAGGATGTATATAAATATATTGCCCAAAATAAAAATTGGATAAAGAATTATGCCGTTAAGCTGGCGCTGGTAAATAACCCCAAGACTCCTTTAGCCGTTGCTCTTCGTTTTTTGGACCATTTACAAGAGAGGGATCTAAAGAATCTTTCCCGAAGTAAGAATGTTTCCAATGTCTTAGCTAAGGCCGCCGGCCAATTATTACTAAAGCGGGCAGAAAAATGAAAAGGGCAGGTAAAGTTGTGGCAGTAAATATAAGCAAAGAAAAAGGTATGAGGAAGGTAAACGTGGAACGAAGCTGCCTCCTTCCGGATTTCGGCTTAGAAGATGATGCGCATGCGGGGAAATGGCCACGGCAAGTGAGTCTTTTAGCCAGAGAGTCCATAGATAAAATGCTGGCCAAAGGCTTAAAGGTTGGGCCGGGAGATTTTGCGGAAAATATAACTACTGAAGGCCTGGACTTACTGCAATGGCCTGTAGGCACTAAATTTCGAATCGGTTCCCAAACCCTCTTAGAAGTTACGCAAATTGGCAAGAAATGTCACGCTCGCTGCGCCGTCTATTACCAGGCTGGTGATTGTGTTATGCCCCGGGAAGGGATTTTTGCAAAAGTCTTGATCGGGGGAGAAATAAAAGTGGGAGATGAAATCTTTGTTTTCTCTGGGGATTCTGACTATAAGTGATCGTGGGTCTAAAGGCGAAAGAGTTGATTTGAGCGGTCAAGAGATTGAAAAAATCCTGGCCGATTTTCCGGCGCAGCTGGTGGCTTATGAAATTATACCCGATGAAGAAGAGACGATCAGCGCTAAGTTAAAAGAATATGCAGACCAGAAGAAGATTGATTTAATAGTAACCACGGGAGGAACAGGGCTCAGTCCGCGAGATGTGACTCCCGAGGCCACACGCCGCGTGTTAAATAAGGAGGTCCCTGGCCTGGCGGAAGCTATGCGCTGGGCGGGAATGAAAATCACCCCCCTGGCCATGCTTTCCCGCGCGGTAGTCGGGATCAGAGGTCGGTCGCTAATCATTAATCTGCCCGGAAGTCCAAAAGCCGTGCGGGAGAATTTAACAGTCCTTTTGCCGGTATTAAAGCATGCCTTGGAGAAGATCCAGGGAGATCCTACCGATTGTGCTTCTCTCCACTCTTAAATCTTAAGTTGAAAAATTTTGCTGAGGGGGTTGTTCACTGCTCTTCGCCGGGGAAGAAGGGGGGCGCTTTTCTTCTTTTTTAATGGTCTCAATCTCTTCTTCAATCTCGCGCACGCGCCCTTTATATTCATCAATTTGATTGATTAAGCTTTTAACCTCTTCTTCCTGCCATATATTGGAAGTACCTCGGCCATGATGATCGTAGACAATACTTCCTAAGCGGATAAAAGCTTTGCGGACATTGTTTTGCACCGCCGCCAATTCTACTTTCTTCTTTATAATTTTGCTTTGTTTTTCAGCTTCAGCCATGAAGACGGTGACCCCTTCCTTAAGCGCCTCTAATCCCTCTTCAGCCCCCTTTTTAATCAAATCCCAAAGGGCCATAAATTTCCCCCCTTCGTTAAAAGATTTGCTCATTCCATTTTAACATATTCATTTAAAATTCTGGCCAATTCTTTTTTCATTTTTTTTTAGTGCGTGCCTGGCCAATAAATTCTTTGGCATCGGGGACAGGAGTGGAAAGAATCATAGAGGCGAAAAATAAAATCAGGAACCTTTCCTTCGACTTCTTCTTTGGGCAAAGGCACTAAAAGTTCATTACAGAGAAGGCAGCGAGATAAAATATTCTCCTCTTCCAATTTAAGAGATAACTTGGAGAATATTTCGGCAATTTGTTTCTTTGGATCATTTTCTTCTATAAGGATGAATTTTAATGGTGCAATTTCTTCAGGAAGCTTATGACTTCGGGTCAAAAGACAGCGATCTTCTCGTTGGGCAATTCTGACGGCTTCGGCAGTAGGTGCTGCTGAACAATAGAGAACGTCAAAGCCCAAAGCGCGCAATTTGCGGCATAATTTCCCTAAAGTCCGATCCACTAAAAACTTCATTGGGGTCACCCATTAAAGGGCACCCATTAAAGGGCACCTGTCAAGAGAAAATATTTCTCCCTTAAGAAATTTGAGTTCTTTTGCAGGGTAACATACCGACGCCGGTTCGGATTTGTCTGGCTCCTTTTCTGCACCCGCTACTTCCTTCACTTTGGTTCGCCAATCATTTGTTGATCTGCACCAGTCACCCATCAGGATTTAGGCCCTCTCGGACCCTTGTCTCGCACTCACGAGACCCAGAAAACCGTCGGTTCCATGCCATGTCCAGAATGCTTAATCACAACACTTATGGTTTTTAACCAACCCTTCTTAGGCTCATGGCCTGGGCAGATCAGAAACTCAGATATTCCGACTCCAGCTATATTCTTAGGGGGGAAGCATACCAATCACGTCTTTTGGCTTCTAACCAACCCCCACCCAGGTTCCGCTTCCCCACCTAATAATGAAACAACTTCTTCGGCTCATACTCCACCTGATCGCGCATGATATAATAGGACGCCCGAGCCAGCTTGTGACTCACGGCCTTGATCGCCACAACTGTGTTCGCCCCGGCCACCTTACGATGATAATAGCGATTAACCTCTGGATAATCACGAAGGGCAAAGTGGGCCGCCTCCACATACGCCCACGCCAAATACTTATTCCCATTCTTACGATTCCCCTCCCCCTTGCGCTTACCATTAGAAATGCGCGTACTCCGCACACATCGACAGTAGGAAGAATAATTGCCCACCTTCGGAAACCGCCTGATGTCCCCCACCTCCAACATGATCGTTAACCCAAGAATCTGCCCCACCCCAGGAAGGGTAAGAAGCTTCGCAAACTCCTTCCGTAACCTAACCCGCTCCCTGACCACTCTCTCGATATGCTTGATCTTCTCCCCTAAATAGCGCATTACCCCTACACTACTCTGCACCGCTAAAAAAAGATGCTCCTCCTTAAACAACTCCGCTACCCGCTCCCCATCCAATCCCTTGACCTCATTGCTCCTCATCCTGATCCCTAAACTCCGATTAATTATATTCTGAATGCTAAGAATATGCGCAGTCCGCTGCCGAACTAATTGCAACCG
>FWPU01007077.1_pt1 | contig 21242 bp, 14 predicted proteins | sample 2228361 | NCBI WGS metagenome assembly FWPU01 (sample SAMEA103939777, study PRJEB20133) | metagenome
AACCGCACCATGGCCAAACCCTTCAAGTGGACTTACCAGGGAAGGCCTCTCTCTATGTAACACCATAGTTATTTATGCCCAATTGTACTAGTTTCTCCCACAAAGCACTGTGAAATCGCCGAGAACGAGCCCGAATTTGGGATTGCATCTTCAAAAAGCCGATTTATGCACCAAAGCCAAATAAAAGTATCATCGTGTCTATTTTGACAATATCACAGTAACGTTTGTTCTGTAAAACTCTGTGCTTTCTGGCGCTGCGAGCAAAGTGAAGCAGTCTTCTGGTTTGCAAGGGGATCGCTTCGTCACAAAGAACGCTCATCACAATGACAACTAACGAAAATTTGGCATTGTCAAAATAGTTACGCTGGGGAATGATAAGCGCAAAAACGCACATGGACATCATCACCGGCAAAATTCTCAAACTGCGGGGCTGGCTGGATGGCAAGATCATCGGGCTGGCAAAACAGGCTGCCGTTCGACTTGGGGAAACGGGGGCCGACCGCGAGTCCGTTTTGATGCGGCTGGAGGCTGTCCGCCAAAATGCGGGCGTATACCTGGCCGATCCCGTCCTGGCAGACCTGGCACGAGAATGGATTCGCATCTCCCAAAAGGAACAGCCAGAGGAAGAAGGCCTGCGCCAGGCGCCGCTGCCTTTCCAGGTGTGGGGGCGTGAAAATATAGACGAGGCCTCACTGGCGCAAATGGACAATGCCATGCGCTTGCCGGTAAGCGTAGCCGGGGCGCTCATGCCCGACGCACATCTTGGCTACGGCCTGCCTATCGGCGGGGTGCTGGCCACCGAAAACGCCGTCATCCCCTATGCCGTCGGCGTGGACATCGCCTGCCGGATGCGGCTCACACTGTTCGATGTCTCGCCGCACCTGCTTGGACAAAAGAAAGGATTGTTCGAAAACGCCCTCTGGCAGGAAACGGCCTTTGGCATGGGCGCGGAGTGGAAAGGCGCCCGCCGCGCCGACCACGAGGTGCTGGACGATCCGGCCTGGCAGGCCACCCGCCTGCTCCAATCGCTGCAAAGCAACGCTTTCAAGCAACTCGGTACCAGCGGCACAGGCAACCATTTCGTCGAATGGGGAACGTTCCGACTCTACGAGCCGCTCGGCAACTTGCAAGCGGGCGAATACCTGGCGCTGCTCTCTCACAGCGGATCGCGCAGCGTAGGCTTCAAGATCGCCGAACATTACAGCAAACTGGCCATGCAGTTGCACCCCCACCTGGATAAAAGTATCCGTCACCTGGCCTGGCTTGCGCTGACCAGCGAGGCCGGGCAGGAATACTGGCTCTCGATGGAACTGGCCGGCCGTTTTGCTTCTGCCAATCATTACGTCATTCACAAACGCCTGGCAGCGGCTATAGGGTTGAAAGAAGCCGTTGTCGTAGAAAACCATCACAACTTTGCCTGGACAGAGAGCCTGCCCGATGGCCGCCAGGTGATCGTCCATCGCAAAGGCGCTACGCCAGCCAGCGCCGGCGTCTTGGGCATCATCCCTGGCTCGATGGGTGATGCCGGCTATCTGGTGCGCGGCAAGGGCAACCCCCTTTCGCTTCAATCTGCCTCGCATGGCGCCGGGCGTCTGATGAGTCGCAAGGCTGCCATCAACACTATCAGCAAATCGGCGCGTGACGCGTACCTGACAGAACGCGGCATCACGCTGCTAGGCGGCGGGCTGGATGAATCGCCGCAAGCCTACAAGCCCATCGAAGAGATCATCGCCGCCCAGTCCGACCTGGTAGAAGTCGTGGGCCGCTTCATGCCGCGCATCGTCCGCATGGCAAACGAGCCGGGGGATGTATAACGGAAATTCCATTTGTCGGGTACGTAGTTCGGGGGTATAATTTCATCACTATATTCTCGAGAATGGAGGAAGTACCATGGCAAGCGTAACCTATGATCACGTCTACAAAAGATTTGGCGACATGGTCGCCGTCAACGATATGAACATCCATATCGAAGACAAAGAATTCCTGGTCCTGGTAGGGCCTTCGGGCTGCGGCAAGACCACTGCTCTGCGCCTGCTGGCCGGCCTGGAAGAAATCAGCCAAGGACAGATTCGCATTGGCGATCGCGTCGTCAATGACGTTGCCCCGAAAGACCGCGATATTGCCATGGTCTTTCAGTCCTACGCTCTGTATCCGCACCTATCCGTATATGACAATATGGCCTTTGGCCTGAAGTTGCGCAAGATGCCCAAGGAGGAAATCAAACGCCGCGTCCACGAAGCCGCCGAAATCCTGGGCATCCAAGACCTGCTCAACCGCAAGCCGCGTCAACTCTCTGGCGGGCAGCGCCAGCGCGTGGCGGTAGGACGCGCCATCGTCCGCGAGCCGAAGGTGTTCCTCTTCGACGAACCCCTCTCCAACCTGGACGCCAAACTCAGGGTAGCCATGCGCGCCGAAATCAGCAAACTGCACCAACGCCTGCAAACCACCTTCATCTACGTCACGCACGACCAGGTAGAAGCCATGACCATGGCCACGCGCATTGCGGTCATCAACAAAGGCATCTTGCAGCAAGTGGACAACCCACAAAACCTGTACGATCGCCCCGATAATCTCTTCGTAGCTGGTTTCATCGGCTCACCTGCCATGAACTTCTTCCCGGCCAAATTACGCAAAGACGGCGGCCGCCTGTTCGTCGAAAGCGAAGGCTTTGCCATCCCCATCCCGCCCGAACGAGCCCAGCCCTACTTTGCGCATGAGGGCAAGAACGTCATCTTTGGGATTCGCCCTGAAAATATCCACGACCCGCTCTTTACGCCTCCCAACATCCACGCCGAAAACGTAGAGGCCCTGGTGGACGTGACCGAATTGATGGGTAACGAAATCTTCCTGCACATGCTCAGCGGCAAGAACGCTTTCGTTGCGCGCGTGGACCCTCGCTCACACCTGCGCGTTGGCGAAAAAGTGCAACTGGCTTTCGATATGGACAACTTCCACATCTTCGACGCCGAAACGAAAAAAGCCATCCGCTAAACGGCCGGGCAAAACAAAAACTCCCTGCAGGGCGGTCTAAGACCGCCCTGCTTCCATGATGCTCCTAAAACAATGAACACAATGAACATCCCTGCCTGGGTACAAGACGCCGTCTTCTACCAAATCTTCCCCGACCGCTTCGCCCGCAGCGTCCGCCTGCCAGACCTGGGCTTCGAGGCCTGGGATTTGCCTCCCACCACCTACGGCTTCAAAGGCGGCGACCTGTACGGCATTGCCGAACATCTCGATTACCTGCAAGACCTGGGCGTCACCGCCCTCTACCTGAACCCGGTCTTTGCCTCGGCCTCCAACCACCGCTATCACACCTACGACTATTACAACGTCGACCCGCTTCTGGGCGGGAACGAGGCCTTGCGCTTCCTGCTGGATGCCTGTCACCGGCGCGGCATACGCATCATCCTGGACGGAGTTTTCAACCATGCCAGCCGCGGCTTCTGGCAATTCCATCATGTGTTGGAAAACGGCGAAGCATCCCCTTACAAAGACTGGTTCTACTTCGACCCCGAGCGGCTGAAAGGCCGCCGGCACTGGGGCGCCTATCCCTCCACCGGCGAACTGCACGCCTTGAAAAACGGCGAAGGCAGTTTGCGCGCCCTGGGCTATCAGGCCTGGTGGGACCTGCCTGCTCTGCCAAAGTTCAACACCTCCACCCCCGCCGTGCGCGAATTCCTCTTTGGCGTCGCCGAACACTGGATACGCTTCGGCATAGACGGCTGGCGGCTGGACGTGCCGGGCGAAATCGACGACGACTCCTTCTGGCAAGAGTTCCGCCGCCGCGTGCGCGCCATCAACCCTGAAGCCTACCTGGTAGGCGAAATCTGGCACGAAGCCGGGCGCTGGCTGCGCGGCGACCAGTTCGACGCTGTGATGAACTACCTACTCACCGCTGCCGCGCTCAGTTTCTTCGGCGGGCCACGTCTCGACATGGCGGTTGTCAACCAATCCGGCGGGCTGCAAGGGCGCGTTCACCCTGGCATGGACGCAAACGGTTTTGCCAACGAAATAGACCGTCTCTTCCATCTTTACCCGCGCGAGGTCGCCTACGCTCAACTCAACCTGCTCGACAGCCACGACATGCCACGCTTCCTCACCTGCGTTGGCGGCGACAAATCTGCCCTGCGGCTGGCCTGGCTCTTTCTCCTCACCTACCCCGGCGCCCCCTGCATTTATTACGGCGACGAAGTCGGGCTGGACGGCAGGCACGACCCCGACTGCCGCAAAGCCTTCCCCTGGGACGCCTCGCGCTGGGACCACGAACTACTGGCCTATGCGAAAGACCTGATCGCGCTCCGCAAGCGTCTGCCGGCCCTGCGGCGCGGCGACTACCGACGCCTGTACTCCGCCGACGGCGTCTTTGCCTTTGGCCGCCAACTGGACGCAGAAGTGGCAGTCATCGTCCTCAACGCCAGCGACGCGCCCAAAACAATCGCCTTCCCGCTGGCGGCCTCCTGCTCCTCCACCCAACCGCCACAGACTCTCATCAGCCCCTTCGTCGGTGCCCGCTGGCAGCAAACCAACCTGCACTTAGACCTCCCTGCCCGCAGCGGAACGATCTTGCTCTGCCAATCCTGAATCTGGCCTCGCCCTGCCGCAGGTGAACACCTTTCGAGCAACGAATGATTCCCCAAGGGGTTAAACAAATACGAAGAAAACGCAGCGTTTTTGTCAAAAAAACTACCCTGTAAAGCCTTTGCCCACAGGCCGTGAGACAATCATTCATCGCGCCTGCCACTGCCCCCTCGGAGACGCCCCATGACCCAAACCGAAGGACCCGCCCCCCGCCCCGAAGAGACCCTCGCTCGCATCCAGGCCCTGCTACAAGACGCCCAGGCAGACACTCGCCTGGCAGCCATCCAGGAACTGACTTCTCAAAAATACAGCAGCCAGGCCCTGCTGCACACCTTGGAATCGCTGGCCCTGCACGACCCCAATCAGGCCGTTCGTCAGGCCGCCCGTCAGGCGTTGGAAACGCCCACCCATCGTTACATCCAGGCGCAAACAACCCGGCTCGACCGCCGCACGCGGCAAGCCATCTTGGGGGAAATCGAAGCCTGGCAGACACAAGGTCTGCTGGACGCCGAACGAGCCGACCTGCTGCGCACGCGCTACGACTTTGACCTGCGCCCGGCTGCGCCTCCTCCTACGCCGGAGCCTGCTCCTGTTTCCCCGGCCGCCGACTCGTCCTCGGCCGCTCCTGCTCCCCTGCCAGCCAAGGCGCCCCTCACCCTCACCCAAACCCTGTTGAGCGAAACCAGCATCAAAATCGCTCTCTACCTGGGAGCCTTCTTTGTCATTGCGGCGGCGACCATCCTGGCCGCAGTGGTCGAATCGGCCCGTCTGCCCATCCTGTTGGCTGCCACCCTGCTCTTTGGCGCCGCCTCCCTGGCCATTCGCAAGCGGTTGCCCCAGCCCAGTTTTGCGCTTTTCATTGTCTTCTCCTTCCTCCTGCCCACCGATGCCAACGTGCTGGCCAACCTGTTGAACCTATCAACCAAAACCAACGCGCTCTACTGGTTCACGACGCTAGGCGGCATGGCCTTGCTGTGGGGCTTTGCCACCTGGTTCTACCGCTCCCGCTTGTTCAGCCTGGCGGCCTTTGTGGCACTGGCCACCTCGTTTGGCCGCCTGGCAAAAGTGTTGAACGACGAAATCGAAATGGCTGTGTTTCTCCTCAGCCTGGTCACACTGACCGGTCTGGGCGCAGCCTATTTGCTGCAACGCTGGCAAGGACGCGCCTTTGGTCGGCCACTCTTCCTGTTAGTACAAATCGGACAGTTTCTCTTGTCCCTGCTGGCGCTTATCGCCTTTTTTATCCGCCTGGAGGAGCCCCCCGCCGCCTGGCATCTGATGACTGCCTTCTACTGGCTCACGGCGGCTGGCTTCTACCTGGCCAGCGACCTGGTCGCGCCTTTCTTTCTCTTTCCCTGGCTGGCGGCGGCCGTCCTGTTCCCTTTCCCCTTGATGCTGACGCAAGGCCTATCCCTGGAAAGCCTCCCGCGCGTCCTCCTGCTCTGGGGATGGGGATTGACGCTGACCTTGCTCGCCGAAGGCTTGCGGCTACTTCGCGCCAGCAAGCCGGTCGAGTTCGCCCGTCTACCAGCCCTGCCGCTGCTGCTCGTGGCCCTGCCGGTCATTCTCACTTCGGCCGGCTTTGGCTTTGCCGAGAAAGTTGCCTACGGCTTCGGCTGTCTGCTGGCGGGCGCACTGCTCTACGCCGTCGTCCACCTGATTCAGCCGCGCGCTTACGCCTGGAGCATTTCCCTGCTGCTCGGCCTGGGCGCCTATTTCAGTTTCTACTTCTTACCTTTCATGGAAGGCAGGAAAATATTCACCGGCTATCAGTTCCTGATCCCCAGCCTGCTCTACCTGCTGCCCGACCTGGCGCTTGGACGGCGCCTCCCTACCGCAGGCAACTGGCGCTGGCCGTTGCGCGCTATTGGCGGCTTCCTGGCATTCTGCAACCTGGGCGTCATCCTGCCGGTCGCCTTCGATCAGCCAGCGAACGTTGCCATAGCCTACGGCGTCTATGCAGCCTTCTTCCTCGCCTACGCCCTGCAACTGGGAAAAGCCCAACTGGCGTATGTGACTACCGCTTCCGCCGCCCTGGGTGTGACCTTTGCCCTCCAACACTTCGACCTGCCCGCCCCCATAAGAGAAGATGCCTGGCTGCCTGCGCTGACCGGCCTGGCCATGCTGTATTGCCTGGGCGGGTGGGCGCTCCTCAAGCGGCGTTCCCCCTTTGGAGATGAAGCAGGCCCCTGGTCCGTCATGATGCGCGTAAGTGGATTGACCCTGGGCGGGCTGGTAGCCCTGTTCGCCCTGGTCTCGACAATCTCGACCTATCAGGTCTCGTTGAAAGAAAGCGGCGGCTGGTATGTCCTGCTGGTTGGCGCTCTATTCACCGTCGAATTGTTTCAGCATCAAACGAACTGGCTGGAGGCCGGGCCGCACTTCTTCTTCCCCAGTGGGCTGGCCTTGCTGCTCTATGGTTACAAGGTGGACGAAGCAGCCTGGTACCTGCTGACCCTGGGTTCGACCTGGCTGGCGCTCGATTTGCTTCTAACACACAGCCGGCGTGGCCATCGTCCGTTGCGCTGGCCGGTGCGCGCAATAGCGGCATTGGCAACCCTGACGAACACGCTGTACCTGCTCACGGAAACAGGCAAGCCAGGCGTGGCGTTGATTGGCTTTGCCGCTTATATGCTAACCTCCTTGGCGCTGGCCATCCTGCACCGCAAAGCCTGGCTGGGATACGGCGCAACCCTGTTCTCGATGCTGGCGATGATTTTCGCATTTCGCACCCTGGGCAGCGAACGCTGGCTGCTGCCGCTTGCAGCCCTGAGCGTCTTGTATTATGGCGCAGGCTTCTTCCTGCGCAAGCGGGCAGGCGGCCAGGGCTGGCCGTTCGTCTTGTGGAGCAGCGGCCTTGGCATCGGCTTGCTTGCCTCCTGCCTGGCGCCCTTCCATGCCGAACTATACCCTAGCGGATTGGTCGTTTCCATCCCACCTGCCATCACGGCTACCATCATAGCAGCGGAGGCCTTCGCGCGGCGCAACGTATGGCTGGGCTTTCCGGCCAATGCCCTCTACCTGCTGGCTTACTTCCTCATCTTGATCGAACTGCAAGTCGAGGAGCCGCAATTCTATTCTATGGCCACAGCCGGGCTGGGCTTGCTGATGCACTACCTGTTGACGCGCGCCGGCAGCAAAACCGGCGCCTTCGTAACCGGCATGGTCTCACAACTGGTCTTGCTAGGCGCTACCTACATTCAGTTTCTCTCGGACGAAAAACTGGCCTTCTTTGTCATTCTGTTCTTCCAGGCGCTGGCCGTGCTGACCTACGGCATCGTCATCCGCTCACGCAGCCTGGTCATCACCCCGATCATTTTCGCCGTGCTGGTGGTCATCTCGGTCATGTACGGCCTGATGCAGGGCATTTGGACGGTCGTCTTGATTGGCTGCACCGGCTTGCTGCTGCTTACGCTGGGCATCCTGGCAGTGATCTTACGCGAGCGCCTCAAACAAATCACAGAACGTTTCAGCGACTGGGGGGCGTAGGCCAGGCAGCCTCTACCAGCGCGGGCAAAACCTCACCTGCCTTGCCTTGCAAAGCAAAGTCTGCTTTCTCGCTCAACGGCGTCGGCTCGGCATTCACCTCCACCACAACAGCACCACGATTGCGCGCCGCATAAGCCAGCGAAGCCGCTGGCTGCACCACGCCCGACGTGCCAACAGAAAAGAAAACCTGGCAAGTACGCGCCGCCTCCACCGCCTGCTCCAGCGCCTGCCTGGGAAGCGCCTCGCCAAACCAGACCACGTCTGGGCGCAGCAAACCGCCACAAAATGCACAACAGGGGACATCCTGGTCGCTTTCATCCCATGTCTCGGCCGGCTGCCCGCACGAAGCGCAGCGCACTCGCGCCAAATTGCCGTGCAACTCGATGATAGGATACGCGCGCTGAAGCAGAGACGAACCGGCCACGATGGCCTCCGCTTTCTGGTGCAGACCGTCCACGTTTTGCGTTACCAGGCAAAAGTCCGAGACGAGGCGCGCCATCCGCGCCAGCGCCAAATGAGCGGGATTCGGCTCGACCGTCCGCACCTTGTCCCGCCGCATGGCGTACCAATCCCACACCAGTTTGGGATCGCGCGCAAAGGCCTGGGGCGTGGCCAGGTCTGTGGGGCGATATTGCGCCCATAAGCCGGTTTGGGAGTCGCGGAAAGTGCGCAGGCCCGATTCCTGTGAGACACCCGCCCCGGTGAGAACCGTCACCCGTTCCACATGCCGCAAGACAGAAATCAAATCCAAAGGAAAGGCCATTTCCTGAATCATACCACCGCCCGCCCGTCTGCGGCTATAATTGAGCCAGGAGATGCCATGCAAAAGATTCTACGTCACGCGCTTTGGCTGGGATGGTGGATGATAGCCGCCTGCGGCCCGCTCACCGAGACATCCGTCCCGCCTCTCACTCAGCCTCCGCCTGCTACCGTTACCCTGACGCCTTTCCAACCCTCCGGGCTGGTACCCGCCAACCCGCCAGCCGGATATGGCGCGCATGGCGCATGGCTAGATGTGTACTTTACCGACCCCAAGAACCCGCTTTCTGCCCAACAAACGGGCGGGCTGGACAGCCTGATAGCGGCTTCGATAGACAACGCCCGCCTGAGCGTGGATGTTGCCATCTACAACCTGACCAATCCCGTCATCCGCGATGCCCTCATCCACGCCCATCAACGCGGCTTGCAAGTGCGCGTGGTCATGGAAAGCGACAACCGCGACAAAGACGCCCCTCAACGGCTAATCGAAGCCGGCATTTCCGTCCTGGGCGACCGCCGCCAAGGATTGATGCACAACAAATTCGTCATCATCGATCGTTCCGAAGTGTGGCTAGGCTCTATGAACTTTACCAACAGCGGCGTCTACCAGGATAACAACAACATGTTGTTGATTCGTTCCGTCAAAATGGCCGAAAACTACACCAAAGAATTCGAAGAAATGTTCATAGACGATAAATTCGGGCCAGATATCGTGCCGGCCACGCCCAACACCACCCTGACGATTGATGAGACATTGCTGGAAACCTACTTTGCGCCCGACGACGCGCCATCCTTCAGCCTGATTCCCTTGCTCCAAAACGCCCAGCAAAGCATTTACTTCCTGGCCTATTCCTTCACGTCCGACCCGCTCGGTGAGGCCATCCGCAGCCGCGCCGCCGAGGGAGTCACTGTGGCCGGTGTGATGGACGCCGAACAAATCAAATCGAACATTGGCACAGAATATGACCTCTTCAAGCAAGCCGGGCTGGATGTTCGAGCAGATGGCAACTCCGGCCTGATGCACCATAAAGTCATCATCATAGACGAAGAAATCGTGATCACCGGTTCGTACAACTTCACCAATAGCGCCGAAACCCGCAACGACGAAAACCTGGTGGTTATTTACAACGACCAGGTAGCAGATTTCTTCCTGCAAGAATTCCAAAGGGTATTTACGCAAGCGCAACCTTGAGCGCAAGCGGCTGTGGGTGCTACACCGATGGGGCGGCAGTTGAACTGCCGCCCGAACTCAATGGTTATCCCAGCACTTTGGCGCGCCAAGACCGCGCAACATAGATCGCGGCTCACCTTGCCAGGTAATACTCAACCAGCAAGTGCGGCCGGGCGGTCAAGTCAATATAATCGCCGCTGTAAAAGCGCAGGTAGTCGTCTGCCATGTCATCGTTGTCGTCCAGTTGGAAGCGCAAGCGAATCTGCGTGATGCCGAGCACGTTGATATAGGGGAACGCCGCCCCATCCAGCCAGGTCCAATACCAATCATTTAGCGGATTGTTTGCAATGACCCCAGCCGCCTCTATGCTGGCCGGGCTATGGAAGTCGAGCGCCTGCAAACCGCGAAACGGGAAGGGGCCAAAGTAACCAAAAGCGCCCTGACGAATATCCACCACGATGTTCTGATGAGTAGTAAACGGATTCTCGCCCACCTGGCCTTCCTTCTTGATCATCAAGAGCGCGCGCGTGATGACGGCATTGTCGGGCAGATAATGGGTGGGGAAGTGTAAGATGGCGCGGAACTGACGGTCCTGAGCATCATCGCCCAACGCAAAGGTAGCAGCGGTAGAATCTTTCATGCCGCCCTGATTGCTGTCCTCGCTCGATTCCAGCACCCAGCCATCGTTGGCGCCGGTAGAGCGAAACGACACGATGATTTTGTTGACCGGCGTGCGGGCGAACGTATAGGCCTCGCCAGCCGTGTAATTGCCATTCCCGCTGCCCACACCTCCCAAGGGATTGCCGCTGACATCCAGAATGCTGTCGTCGTCCACGATGTCCAGTCGCAAGGTACCATCTCCGCTGCCGGTGGCTGCCGTTACCACGTACACACTGCCTGAGCCGACAACGCCGGTAATAGACACCCCAGCCAGCCCGCCTGTCCTGGTCAAAGCGAAATCGCTCGCATCTACCCCGCTCACGGCTTCGGAAAACGCAACGGTGAAATTGACGCTGGCAGCCGTGCTGGGGTTGGCATCGGCGCGCAAACTGTTGACCACCATAGGCAACGTTCGGTCAATAGTATAGACCTCCCCTGCCGTGAAATTCCCATTGCCTGTGCCTTCGCCACCCAAAGGTCGGCCGGACGCATCCTGAATGCTGTCATCGTCCACAAGGTCCAGCCGCAAACTGCCATCTCCGCTGCCGGTGTCAACCGTGATCGTGTAGGCGTTGCCGTTGCCGCTCACATCTTGGATGACAGCGCCAGTGAGTGCGCCGGTGGTGGTCAGGAGGAAATCGCTGGCGTCCACGCCGCTGACCTCAGTGGAGAAGGTCACGTTGAAGCGAACGCTCGCGGCATGGTTCGGATCAGGATCGGCTCGCAGGCTGGCGGTTACAAGTGGAGCATTTCTGACGATGGTGTACACCTCGCCTGCTGTGAAATCTCCATTCCCAATCCCCTCTCCGCCCAAAGGATGATCGAGATCATCCAGAATACTGTCGTCGTCAGTGACGTCCAAACGCAACGTACCTTCCCCTGTGCCGGTGTTGACAGTGACGGTATAGGAACTGCCCAAGCCGGCAACAGAGGCCACCGAGGCGCCGCTGAGGCTGCCGCTCGTGGTCAAGACAAAATCGTTAGTCTCCACCGGCCACACCGCTTTGGAGAAAGTCACCGTGAAGCGGACAGTTTCAGCAGCGGTCGGATCGGCGTCGGCGCGCGTGATGCTCATGACCACAGCAGGGCTTTTGTGAATGGGATAAGAAGAACCGGTTTGATTGCCATTGCCGGCGCCAGGGCCGCCCAGCGGGTTGAGCGCGCTGTCCACAATGCTGTCATCATCCACCACGTCCAGGCGTAATCTGCCATCGCCGGTTCCCGTGTCCACGCTGACGAAATACTGGTTGCCATAGCCGCTCACCGCGGTGATAGAAGCGCCAGACACGCCGTCCAACATCGTAAGCGAAAAGTCATCGGCGGTTACTCCGGTCACCTGTTCCGAGAAAATCACAATGAAGTTCACGCTTGCAGGGGTCGGATAGGGGCAATCGGACTGGCATTCAGGCGTAACCGAAACAACGGCGGGGTCGCTCTCTGGCCCGTAGGCAACCTCCCTGACAAACACATCTTCTTGGCCGTTCGTATCGCCCGCCAAACTGGACAGAGAGGAGAAGGCAACCAAACTTCCATCGGCAGAAAGCGAGGGCCAGGCATCTCCATCAATACCAAACGACGCTGAAGCAAGGTTGCCTGTCAGGAGATCATACACGGAAGTTCTGGCATACGAATCCCCATGCTCGCGCAATGTAAAAGCCACATAGCGCCCATTCGCGGAAATGGCCGGCGTGTAAATCGAGCCTACGCTCAAGATACCTCCCGCTGAGTTAACAGAGGCAAGCGTGGTCTGCCCGGTCTGCCGGTCATGTACATACGCAAGTTCATACATCCCAAAGTCGTAAGCCCTGGGATCGAGGTTGCTGGCCTCAGACACGAAGGCTACATAGCGTCCATCCCCAGAGATAGAAGGATTGTCAGATCGGCCATTTGCTTGTGCGCCAGCCGAGGAAACTGAAACCCGACTCGTGACGCCCGTTTGCAGATCGCGCACGAACGCATCCTGCTTGCCATTTGTGTCCCCGCCCACGAGATTGGTCGCGCTAGACAAAAACGCCACACAACGCCCGTCGCCAGAGAGAGAGGGCGAACTAGAACTGCCATTTGCCTCCAGGCCGCTCGAGTCGACCGAGACGCGGATCGTTTGACCGCTGATGCGGTCATGCACGAAAACATCTGCGACCCCATTCGTATCCGCACTTACCAGGTTGGTCGCATCGGATGAAAACGCCACATAGCGCCCATCGCCAGAAATGGCAACCTTCCAATCACTGGAATTGTCGTTTGCCTGGGCGCCGCTCGAGTCGACCGAGACGCGGGTCGTCTGACCGCTGAGGCGGTCATGGACGAAGATGTCTGTCATCCCGTTCGTATCTCCGCTGACCAGGTTGCTGGCGTCGCTGGCAAAGGCTATGAGCTGTCCATTGCTCGAGATGGCCGGTGATGTGGAGGCGCCATTGGCCTCCAGGCCGCTCGAGTCGACCGAGACGCGGGTCGTCTGACCGCTGAGGCGGTCATGCACGAAAATGTCATCTGCTCCGTTCGTATCGCCGCTCACCAAATTGCTAGCATTGGAGACAAATGCCACAAAGCGCCCATCACCCGAAATGACGGGCCGAATAGAGCGGCCATCGGCTTCGACCCCGCCCGAAGCGATCGAAACACGCTGGATATCGCCAGGCGCAGCATGGACCGGGCGCGCCAGTCCCGGCAGGGAGCCTGCCATCGCCGTCACGACCATCACGAAAGTCACGCCGTACGAAAGTATTTTTACAAATTTGGGTTTCATCTTTTCTCCTTGCCATGAACCCCATGTATACAACAGAAAAGGAAGCGTCAAATGGGAATTCAAAACCTCAGTCTGCCCATGCAACTATACTTGCATGGCTCTACATTTTCATTGTAGGACAAATGAGGAACTTGCTCGATAACAAACGCATTGCATTTGCCCAAACAAAACGCCCTGCACTGCAAGAGTGCAAGGCGCCGCCGAAATGGAGGCTATGAAAGCCTAGAGATAATAGGTCATCCTTTGCAGATGAGTGGCCGGGTCAATATGCTGCACCCTGACCCCCTCGGGAACATTCAAACTGATGGGAGCATAATTGAGAATTGCCCGTACACCCGCCTCAACCAATTGGTCGGTCACCTCTTGCGCGGCCGAAGCCGGTACGGTCAGCATGGCTACCTGAATACCTGCCTGGCGAACTTGTTCGACCATCTCGGCAGCATCCTGGATGACGAATTTGCCTATTTTCTGGCCGATTTTGGCTTTGTCGTTGTCGAACACCATTGTAATCTGAAAGCCACGGTTGATGAAGCCGGGGTAATTGGCAAGCGCGTGTCCCATATCGCCAGCGCCTACCACCACCACATCCCAAATGCGGTCTATCTTCAAGATTTCGCGCAATTTTTCGATCAAAAAGGGAATGCGATAACCGGTGCCTTGTTTGCCAAATTCGCCAAACTGGGAAATATCCTTCCGAATCTGGGCGGCTGAAATACCCACTCGTTCTCCCAGTTCCTGCGAAGAAGTCGTCTGCTTACCGGCCTCAGCCATGCGTTGTAAAGCGCGTAAATAAATGGGCAATCGACCAATGATAATGTCCGGTATTTTGTCTGCGTTCATGGGAAAGCCTCACCATATAGGATAATTTGCATAGACTCTACCATAAAATTTCCATTTGTACAATTGAACACAAGTGCAATCGGCCGGGAATGTGCATTGTTTGACTCACTCCGCCACCACAATTTCCATGAAAATGGCATCGCCAAACGGCTCGCCCTGTGGGTCGAATGCCTGCCAGGCGGTCTTGTAGGTTCCCGTCGCTGTAGGTGCAGTGAAATGGATACGGATGATTGCCTGGACGCCGGCTCGGGCAGGATAGAGCGCCTGCTCAGTGGCAGCGCCCAGCAAATCGCCGCCAACGAACTTCAAGCGATAGCGCACATCCCAATTGCAAGAGCCGTTGTTCTGCACTAACCATTGTTTGTCTATGTCCGCTCCAGGGGAAACGACCGTGCCGTCGGGGATGGTCAGGTCTTCGAGGAATTCGAGGTTATTGGCGCAAGGCGGGGTAGGCGTGGGGCTGACGGTTGGCTCGACGGGCGGGGTAAAAGTTGGGATGACAGGCTGCTGCCCCAGCAGGACCGAGCCGGTGGAGATAGCCGCCTTTGGGGCCAGAAAAGGCGTGGGCGAAGCAGCAGGGGAACAGGCCTGGAGCAAGAGAAAAGCACAGGGTACAGCAAACAAGCCGAGGCTTAGAAAGAAGCGGGGCAGAATCAAAAAGACACGGCAGCGCGGCGTATCCCAATTCCCTTGCATGTCCGTGTCCTTAGTGTCTTGGGCGGGGCTTAGATTTCTTCTTCGGCCAAACCGCCTTCGTCTTCGCCGCCGCTCAGCGGCAACACCAGTTCGCCGCCTAACGCCTTTTGGCGGATGATGGTTTCTATCTCGAAGGCCAGGTCGGGATTTTGGCGCAGGAACTCTTTGGCATTTTCGCGCCCCTGACCAAGACGCACATCGCCATAAGAGAAGAAGGTGCCACGCTTATCCACGATCTCCAATTGAGTGGCCAGGTCAAGCAAATCGCCCACCTTGGAGATGCCTTCGTTGTACATGATGTCGAACTCAGCAGTGCGGAAGGGAGGCGCAACTTTGTTCTTCACCACCCGCACCCGCGTGCGATTACCGATGATTTCCGCGCCAACTTTGATGGATTGGATACGGCGCACGTCCAGCCGCACGCTGGCATAGAATTTGAGCGCCTGCCCTCCAGTGGTGGTTTCGGGCGAATTGTGCACGACGACACCCTCAACGACATAAGCATGATTCCCCTCAACTTCTATATCGAACCGATGCATGCCTCGTGTGTACGGCTTGTCATAGATTTTTAGAATCGGCATAGGAACTGATTCTTTACGAACCTGTGCCTGAAGAGCAATTGAGCGATAGCACTCGCGGAACTGCGGCAATAACTTATAAGCCATTGAGGGATGAACATAGGGGGAGATCAACGCGTGGAGCCTCTCAGTAGCTTCAACGTTAAATTCCAGTCGGTCCAAATGGCTCACCCGCGCCTCGATACCCCACTCCGCCAGCTTCCCTACGAGCATATGACGCTTCTGCTCAGGAATGTCGCCGCAGGCAATGCTGCTGCGACGATGTCCGTAACTGTCATCGAATGTTCCGTCATCCATATACCAGATGGCAAGAGCAAGGGGCGTTAAAGTCGCAATCAAGTCTGGGCTTGGATCCTTGCCATAGTCGTTATAGTCGCGCTCCACAAATGGTGTGAGTTCGTACATCGGGATTGTATCAAAACTCAACCCTCCCTGACTATTTGGGCCTCGGTAGGCAACAAGATCACCAAAAAGAGATTGCTTCCAGAGCACGTATTCCTTCTGGTCTGTTCCATGTCCTATACGCAGTTGAGCGTTGTAGTCACCAACTCGCCGAAAACTTCCATCTCCCAGAAGCGAACCCCGCACGACCTCTAATTGCTCTGGGCTCAGGTAATAAGTGACTGCGGTCATTAGCCGGTCGCCAATTCGCAGTTCCTCGGCTCGTCGCCATCCATGCTCGGATAGTAGAAGATGGTTAGGCGTACAGGCGAAAGCATGACGACCATTGCCTTCATTGGCGTCTACAAGGAATTCTAGGAAATGATCCGTGCGCCCGTTGTCGAACCAGTTAACAATACGCCGTGGCTCGAACCGGTTAAGAGATTGGTTGTACGACAGGACCTCTAAAGGTAATCGCTGATTGACAATCTTGCCGATTTTCTCGGTCGCCCCATTGGCTAGAACCACGCGGGCATTGTAATGGAAACAGCCAAACATCACCCCGATCTTTTGGCGGAGTTGATTGGTGAAGATGACGGCGGTCTTGGTCTGGTTGATGGCACCGGAGAGTTTGCGCAGCGCCTGAGACATGAGGCGGGCGTGAACGCCCATGGTGGGATCGCCCATGTCACCCTCGATCTCGGAACGGGGCACGAGGGCAGCAACCGAGTCGATCACCACCACGTCCACCGCGCCCGAGCGGACAAGCGTCTCGGTGATTTCGAGCGCCTGCTCGCCGGTATCGGGCTGGGAAACGAGCAGATTGTCAATATCCACGCCCACACGCGCCGCATAGACCGGGTCGAGAGCGTGTTCCATGTCAATGAAAGCAGCCGTGCCGCCCATCTTTTGGGCCTCGGCCACGATATGCTGACACAGGGTGGTCTTGCCAGACGATTCCGGCCCATAGATTTCGGTGATGCGCCCGCGCGGAACGCCGCCAACGCCCAGGGCAATATCCAGCGACAACGAGCCGGTAGGGATGACCTCGGTAGCCATGCTGTGGGCCTCGCCCAAGCGCATGATGGAACCTTCGCCATAGCGTTTGATGATGTCGCCCACCGCCTTGTCCAACACAGCCCGACGGCCATCGTCTATTGGGGGAGCATCCTGTTGACTTTTACGCGCCATCTATTTTCTCCAACTCCACATATTGGACTTATACGCTCAGAGTATAGCACAGATGTTCGGTTCGTCAAGGGCAACGCTTTACACCAACTTGCTCACGATTGCCAGCAGGATGCCGCCTGCCATCACCGAACCCAGTTGACCGGCCGTATTGGCGCCCATGGCGTGCATCAGGATGAAATTGTCGAAATCCTCGTATTGGGCAACCCTGGCAGCCAGGCGACCCGCCATGGGAAAGGCCGAAATACCGGCTGCCCCGATGAGTGGATTGATCTTGCCGCCGCTCAAAAAGGCCATCAATTTGCCAAACAGCAAGCCGGCAACCGTATCCAGCGCAAAGGCCAGCAAGCCGAGCAGCATAATTTTGAGAGTATCCAGGTTGAGGAAAGAATCGGCGCTCATGGTCGCGCCAATGACCAACCCCAAAAACAGGGTGGCAATATTGATGATTTCGTTCTGGGCAGCCTTGCTCAGGCGCTCTACCACGCCCGATACTTTCAGCAGGTTGCCGAGCATCAACATCGAAATCAAGGGCGTCGCCTCTGGCACGAGCAGCCCTACCACGACAGTGATGGCAATCGGGAAAACGATGAGCGTGCGCTGTGAAATCGGCCTGGGCGCGTACTCCATGCGGATCAGGCGCTCTTTTCTGGTCGTCAGTAATTTCATCAAAGGCGGCTGAATGATGGGTATCAGGCTCATGTACGAATACGCCGCCACCGCAATCGGCGCCAGGAGTTCCGGTGCCAGTTTGGTCGCCACGAAAATCGAAGTGGGCCCATCTATGGCGCCGATCACGCCAATCGAAGCCGCCTGATTGAGCGGAAAGCCCAGCAAGATGGCCAGAATGAGCGTGCCAAAGATGCCAAACTGTCCCGCCGCGCCCAGTAACACCATCTTGGGCTGTGCCAAAAGCGGGCTGAAATCAATCATCGCTCCCACGCCGATGAAAATCAGTAAGGGAAACAATTCGGTCGAAATGCCCGCCTGGTAGAGAACGCCCATTACCCCCGAAGCAGGGGCCGAGCCTTGCGCGGCAATCAAGCCGGCCAGGGGGATGTTTGCCAGCATACAACCGAAGCCGATCGGCAACAACAACACCGGCTCATATTCTTTGGCAATGGCTAGATAAATGAGCGTTACCCCCACCGCCAGCATGACCGCGTTGCCCGGCGTGAAGTGGGCAAACCCCTTCAACAATTCGGGGAGCAAAGCGCCTACATCCATGAGGCCTTGCCCGTCTCTGCAAAGGTAATCAGCGCCTGCTTGTGTGCCACCGTCTGCCCGGCGCTCACCAGCACCTCGGCCACTCTCCCGCCCCGCGTCGAGAGGATGCTGTTCTTCATCTTCATCGCCTCGATCACCAGGATGACCTGCCCCGTTTCGACCTGCTCCCCCGCTTTGACGAAGACCTCTGTGACGTTGCCCGGCAGGGGGGCGAACAGCGTATTCCCGCTCAGGCCGGACCCCGGGCCTGCTTCCATTTGGATGGGGCTTTCCGCCGCCGACGGCTTTTCGCCGCTCCCCTGCGGCCGGCAAGCTTCCTCCGGCCGGCTTTCTTCGGGCAACACCTCGAAGACTTCGCCGTCCACCTTTGCCAGGATGGGACGCGCGTTCAGGTTTTCGATCTCGACCTGGTATGTTTTTCCTGCAACAGTAACGCTATATTTCATTTCTTAATCCTTGCCTTGTCGGGGCGGCTCTTGCGGCCGCCCTTTGATGCGCTCACCTTTTTGGTACATCTGGCGCGTGCGCATGCCTAACTGCCAGGCGCTGACCAGCGCGGTGGGCGGCATAGTCAACGGGTGCGCCGTGGAGAGGCTCTGCTCGGCCAGGGCGATGGCTACCGCAATGGCGGCGGCGCGGGCCTTGTCTCCCTCACCCCTCACCCCTCTCCCATCGGGAGAGGGGAAGGGGGTGAGGGTACGCCCATCGGGAGAGGGGAAGGGGGTGAGGGCGCTCCCGTCTGGAGAGGGGGCAATGGAAACGAGAGCAGGTTGCGGGGAGCCAGAAGCGGATGGCTTGTCGGTCAGCAGAGCGGTCAGGGCGGCCATCAATCCCCATAACACGAGAATCGTCCCAAAGACGATCCCCATCCCCAGCAGGGTAATCCATAAAGAAGTCGTCAACATGTTTGTTTTGCTACACCGGGATATTCCCGTGCTTGCGCGGCGGGGCGGGGGCGAACTTATCGCGCAGAGCCGAGAGAGCGGCAATGATCTTGGGGCGCGACTCGCGCGGCTCGATGATCTCGTCAATGTAACCCGCCCCAGCGGCGTAGTAGGGATTGTTGAACTTTTTGCGATATTCGTCTGCCAGGCGTTTGCGCTCGGCGGCCGGGTCGGCGGCGCTTTCGATTTGCTTCCTGAACAGGATGTTGGCGGCGCCCTCCGCGCCCAGCACGGCAATCTCGGCGCTTGGCCAGGCATAGGTTACGTCGGTGCCGAGGTATTTGCTCGACATGACCACATACGCGCCGCCATAAGCCTTGCGAGTGATAACGGTGACTTTTGGCACGGTGGCTTCGGAATAGGCATACAGCAGTTTCGCGCCGTGGCGGATGATGCCGCCGTGTTCTTGAGCAATGCCGGGCAAGAAGCCAGGCGAATCGACAAAGGTTACCAACGGCACGTTGAAACAGTCGCATAAGCGCACGAAGCGCGTCATTTTGTCCGAGGCATCTATGTCGATCACGCCTGCCAGGCGCGAGGGTTCCTGGGCAACGATGCCCACGCTATGCCCGCCGATGCGCGCCAGCCCGACGATGGCGTTCTGCGCCCAGGCCGGCTGGATTTCGAGGAACGTATCCTTGTCCACGATGGACTGGATGACCGTGTGCATGTCGTAGGGTTCGGCCGGGTCGAGCGGAACGATGTGATTGAGGGCTTCGTCCATGCGCATGGGGTCGTCGCTGGGCGTCTGGTAGGGCGGGTTCTCGACGTTGTTGGATGGCAGGTACGAAAGCGCCTGGCACGCCAGCGCCAGCGCCTCCTGCTCCGAGCGTGCCGCCAGGTGTGCCACGCCGCTGATGCCCATGTGGATGCCGGCCCCGCCCAGCGATTCGGCATCTATGCTCTCGCCGGTAACAGCCTTGATGACCTCCGGGCCGGTCAGGAACATGAAGGATTGCTTCTCGACCATGATGACCAGGTCCTGCAGGGCCGGGGAGTAGGCCGCGCCGCCTGCGCAGGGGCCGAGCATGACGCTGATCTGCGGGATGACGCCCGAATACTGCGCGTTGCGGCGGAAGATTTCGGCGTAGCCGCCCAGCGCCCGCACGCCCTCCTGGATACGCGCGCCGCCCGAATCAAGCAGAGCAATACACGGCACGCCGTTGCGCATGGCCAGGTCCATCACGCGGCAGATCTTGTGCGATTGCATCTCGCTCAGCGTGCCGCCGTAGATGGTGAAATCCTGGGCGTAGACGTACACCGTGCGTCCTTCGATTTGCCCGTAGCCGGTGATGACGCCGTCGCCGAGGAATTTTTCGGTTGCCAAGCCGAGTTCATCGTCCGGGCTGGTGATGAACGGCTCCAGTTCGTTGAAGGTGCCGGCGTCGAGCAGCATTTCCACGCGCTCGCGGGCGGTTAGTTTGCCTTTGGCTTTTTGTTTTTGGATGCGCTCTTCGCCGCCGCCTTGCAGGGCTTTGGCGCGCATTTGTCGCAGTTCGAGGATGCGGGGGTCTTCGGTCATTCGATTTCCTTTTTGTTGTGAAAATAATCACAAGAAAAGTATAGCACAAGTTGTCAGACAATCCAGTGATAGTTGTCCATGATGCAAGGTGTTTTTCGATACCTCCTGGCAATGGATGATATCCACCTCCCCACTCCAACGATAAAACATTCGAGCGTCACAACTACTCGGGCAGCACTTTGCATGAAAACAAGCCTGGCGAAAAGGGCGTCCAACAGATGTAAAGGATGAAAAGATGTTCTTTGCTCCCGCTGAAAGACTATCTGCGGAGGCATTATATCATGCGCTTCTCTTCATGAAAGCCGGCTCATGGCGCTCCCCAGGGCTTTTCAAAGAATTAATCTGTTGAGGCTCGAAGATTGTTTCAGGGTAACTGCTCAGGTCAAGACCCTAAAGGTCTCCTTTGCAATCGAAAATGTGTTTCAAGCCTGACCTTCCCGTGAATTCAGCCTTTCGATGT
>FWPU01007078.1_pt1 | contig 21236 bp, 22 predicted proteins | sample 2228361 | NCBI WGS metagenome assembly FWPU01 (sample SAMEA103939777, study PRJEB20133) | metagenome
GAAGCGACTAATCAACTTTGGTGGTGTTTGCTGGAAAAAGTTAGAACTCATTTTGAACAGAACCCCGAATAATTGCCGCCCTGCGGGCGGCAATCCCGCCCAGCGGCTCGCCGCCTGACGGCGGGCAAAGCCCGCAAAAATTGAAACATTTTTTAGAGGGCGCGGGCAAAAAATTTTTTCAATTAAGGAAACGATTTTTGCGGGCTTTGCTTTTGCTGACGCAAGGACGAGCCGCTTCCCACCCCCAGCCCCGCTTCGGGGGGCAGAGCGGACGGGCGAAAATTTTCCTCCTCGCGCTCCCCCAATTTTTGCCCGCTTGCTTGAGGAGAGGATTTTTTGCGGTGAGGTTTACTTTCATCTTAAATAGTGTTATATTTAGTATAACAGTATAACAATGTAACGCTTTGAAAGCAAACTTATTATGACCAAAAAGGAGGAAAAACAGCCGGAGTTGTTGTCCATCACGGAAGTCGCTAGACTTCTCGGTGTTTCTACAATGACCTTGAGACGCTGGGATACAAAGGGAATTTTGAAGTCCTTTCGGCCGACACCGAGCAGTCAGCGGAGGTATAGAAGGGTTGATGTGAAAAGGTTTTTGGAAAATAAAAAGTAATGACCACAATGAAAATAGAAATTATATATTCCCCAGAGGCTCAGAAAGAAATAGAGTGCGCCGTTGTTTTTATGGTTCAGAAAATTCAAGAAAAGTGTTACAACGAAAAACCGCTGATTTTACATGGTATCAAAGTTGGGATTAGATTAATGGAGTTAAAGGAATCAAAAGAGATCTTAATTGCCGGTTTTCTTCATGATTTATTAGAAGATACGGATTGTAAAATTGAAGAAATAAAAGAGCAATTTGGAGAACGAGTAGCAGTATTGGTAACAGCATTTACTTTTGACCGAAGTATCAAAGATTACAAAGAACGCTGGCATAACTTAATCTCAAATATAAAAAGAGTTGGCCGAGATGCACTTATAATTAAATTGGTAGACCAAATCAAAAATTTGCCATATTATATGCTAATTTCAGACGATGAAAAGAAAAAAGAAGTAATGTGGAAATATAAGTTTTTCATTGAGGAATGCAGAGATGAACTAAATAATCTACCGATATTTAAGCAATACGAGAAAACGGTAAATAATTATTAATCGATCAAGTAAAAATATGCTTGGTCCTTATTACACAAACAAAGATAATCTTACCTACGCAGGAAATAAATTGTTCAAGCCGCTCAAAGAAGTTAGAGCTATAAAACCGTCCGATTTGAGCCGTAGGCATATTGAGGTAAAAGAAGACGAGCGAAAATGGGGCGCACTTATAAATATCTGGGATGAAATTTTAAGTTCCAGCACTAAATTCATGAAAAAGAATAATGTTCTTTTCTTTGATTTGCCAATTACAACAAGAATGATTTCTTCTCCAGGTGCATTGACTGGCACCATTTCCTCCGATGTTGATCTTTTCGAGATTAAATTTTTTAATAAGATAACTTTTCTCACCAATCATCACAGCTGTATTTAGAATTTGCTATTACTAATCCAAAAATAAATAAGGTCTATTGCTGGGAAAAAAGTTTTAGAAGAGAAAGAGCGGATTTCAGACACTTGCCCGAATTTACTCATATAGAATTTGAGGGAAATATACCCTTTAAAGGAAACCTAAAATTTCAATCGCAATATGTGCAGTTTTTAATCCAGTCCTTAATAAAAAATGTGCCCCACGATCTGAAATTGTTTCTTAAAGAAAACGACATAGAATTATTGGAGTCATTTTCCAGGACCAAAAAATTTGAGGAAGTAAAATTTGTTGATGCTTTTAAACTGCTATATAACAAAACAGGCAATCCTAAATACAAAGTTCCTACTTTAAGACGATTTGGGGCTTACGAAGAGGTACTACTAACGGAGATTGTTGGGGGACCGGTATTTGTTACTGAATATATTGAAGAAGAAGTTGCATTTTATCATGCCAAAGTTTCTCCAAAATCCAAGTTTGTCAAGAATGCCGATTTTCTTTTTCCGGGCTACGGCGAAGTTATTGGAAGCGGAGAAAGGGTGCATACCAAAAAGGAAACAATAAAGAAAGCGAAACATTTCAAGTTGAATATGAAAGATTACCAGCCATATATAGACTCCAGGGCTGGCAAAATTAAAATTCATTCGGGTTGGGGAATGGGCGTAGAAAGATTTATACAGGCGGTTTTGAAATTACCATTCATTTGGGAAACAAAACCATTCCCAAGAGTAGATAATCAATATCGTCCTTAAGTTTTAGAAAAATATGAGATATTTATTAAAACCAAAATCTTTAAAAATTGGCGACACAATAGGGCTTGTTAGTCCATCTGCTCCGCTTGCTGGTCTAGTGCCGCACAGAACCCAGAAAGGAATTCAAGAGCTTGAACGACTCGGCTTCAAAATTAAAGTCGGGGAAAACGCTTTAAAAGTTACAGGACATACCGCCGGAATTCCCCAAGAGAGGGCCCAAGATATAAATTCCTTTTTCGCAGATAAAGAGGTTAAAGCAATTTTTTCGTTTATCGGCGGGAATCACTCAAATCAGATTTTGAAATATCTGGACTTTAAACTTATAAGAAAGAATCCGAAAATTTTTCTTGGTTATTCTGATGCGACCGTTCTTCATTTTGCGCTATATACCAACGCGAATTTAGTGACTTTTTACGGCCCCGCTGTTCTGACACAATTTGCTGAAAATCCCAGAGTGATTCCTTATACCGAGATGTACTTTAGAAAAACATTGATGACGAATCAGCCCATAGGCAAAATTCGACCCTCTAGTCAATGGACAGATGAAATTCTTGATTGGTTTAAAAAAGAAGATTTGGAGAGACCGAGAAAGATGAAAAAGAACAAAGGTTGGCAATGGTTAAGGTGGGGCAAGGCAGAGGGCAAAATTTTGGGTGGATGTATAACATCAATGTTACATCTTCGTGGGACAGAATATTGGCCTGACTTCTCAAATTCTATTTTCTTTTGGGAGACGTCTGAAAGCGGAGATGATTTTACTAAAGGAGAAAAAGTTGAAAATATTGATTCTTATTTGACTGATCTGGAGTTATCCGGAGTTTTTAAAAAGATTAAAGGAATGATTGTTGGAAGATTTTTTGGTTATTCTGAACGAGAAAAGAAAGAGGCTATAAAAATAATTCGGGAAAGAACTTCTGGTTATGATTTTCCCATTCTTATGAATGTTGACATAGGTCATTCTGATCCTATGATTACTGTTCCTCTTGGTGTGAAAGTCAAAATTGATTCCTTAAAGAATGTTTTTGAGATTAAAGAAAGCGGGGTGAGTTAAACAAAAATTATGAACAGATCAAATAAACCATTTACCGGTTTACATATTTTAGGCGAAATTACAACAAAGGAAATTGGGAGATTAAAATCTCTTAATCAAGCGAAAAAGCATATCGGAAATGTTATCAAAAAGCATGACTTGCACGAACTTGTTTCTTTTTACTACAAATTTCCAAAAGGTGGCGGATTTACCGGTCTTGTTAGTTTGGTCGAGTCTCATATTTCAATTCACACCTGGCCTGAATTAAATTATCTAACTTTAGACGTTTATCTTTGTAATTACTCAAAAGATAATAGTGATATCTGTAAAAAGGTTTTTGAGGAAATAAGCAATTTTTTCGAACCAGTTAAAATAACAAAAAGATTAATTAAGAGATAACAATGGGCGATGATTTATTGACAAAGATGATTGATTTTATCTTCCCACGACAGAAAGGTTTAGATAAAGGAGAAAAACTGTTCTGGAACTACCATTGGGACAATATGATAAGATATTATAAGAAACATGAAGAGATATTTGAAATAAACGACAAATGGGATTTTTACTGCAATGAAGCATTACACGAGCATTATAAATCAGTAGTGAAGGACTTTAATAACATAAAATGCATCGAGTGCGGCAGCGGGGGAGGTTACGAGAGTGCTTTGATGACAAAAGACGGAGCAAAAGTTATGGTGTTGGATTATTCTTCAAAAGCTATTGAATATGCAAAAATTGTCAATCAAAGAATCGGAGTAGGAGATAGAATAAAATTTATAAATAATGACATTTTCAATTTTTCTGCCGAGGAGGAATATGATTTAGCATGGAATTGTGGAGTGATTAAACATTGCCCCGATGAACAAATTATCCAAATGATACAAAAAATGTCAAGTTTTGTAAGAAAAGGGAGGTTAGTAATATTAACTGTTCCGAATCTATTATCACCACAATCAATTTATTAGATGTTAACAACAGGAAAGGGGTCGGAAAAATATATTACTCATAGAAAATAAAAACATTAATGGAAAATGCAGGTTTATTTCAGATTCAAATAAAAAATTTTAATTATTGGTTACCTCTTTTTTACCAGTAAATTGGGCTGTAATTACTAGTAAAATTAAATTTTTGAATAATTTAAAATTATTATGTTGGTTATTTAGTGGAATTGGCATTAAAAAATGAAAAAAATTACACCCGAAGAAATTAAAAAAATGAGTTATGTAGATTTAATGGCTTTTTTGGAAGAAGTTAACAGGCCACCGGGTTGTAAAAATTCGGTCAGAATTTTGGTACAGAATTGTTTTATAACGAAAGATTCAAAAGTTTTAGACGTAGGTTGCAATACAGGCTATGTTTCTTTTGAAATCGCTCATCTTACCAAGTGTTCGGTGGTTGGCATTGACATCAATGAAAATATGATTAGAGCGGCAGAGAAGATTAGAAAAAGAGATCCTCTTGGCCACTTGGTAAAATTTAAGGTCGTTGATGCTATGAATTTGCCTTTTCCGGAAGAAACATTTGATGCGGTGGTCTCCGGCGGCTCCACTGCGTTTATTAATGATAAGATAAAAGCACTTCAAGAATACAAACGGGTGCTAAAACAATGGGGCTTTGTCGCTGATATTAATTTTTTCTACAAGAAGAAGCCTCCGGCATCTTTACTTAAAAAATTGAATTCAATCTTGGAGATAAAAATTGAACCTTGGGATATAAATTACTGGATGAATTTATACGAAAAAGCGGGTTTGGAAAAGTATTTTATTTATGTAGACCAAATGCAGCCGGTTTCTTGTCAAGCCGTGCAAAATTACTGTTCCGTAATGGCAAATGAAAAACAACTACCCCGAAACGTTGAAGTAAAGTTAAAAGAGAGATTACTAAAAATAATGTCTGTCTTCAACGAAAATCATAAATATCTTAGTTATGGAGTTTTTATTTTCCGTAAAAGACCGGAAAAGGAACAAATTTCCTTTTTGGCGCATAAAAAGAAGGGGGCTACCTTGGTAGATAACCCCCTTGTGTTAGGAATTGCCGCGACTCCGGCGGCGATGCTCTTCAAACCGTTCCTTGAATCTCTCCTCATCGACTTCCAACCCGCGCAGTTGCGCAAGTTCTTTCGTCATTTCGAGGGGAAATCCCAGGGCTTCGTGCAGTTTGAAAGCGTCATCACCGGAAATGATGTTGTTTGAGCGGCTGACAGTCTTTTCGAACTCTCGCAGGCCACGATTGAGCGTTCTCTCAAAGCCGGAGAGTTCTTCTTCAAGAGTTTGCCTCACCATTCCTTCCGCACTTTGCAGTTCGGGGTAGTACGGAGAGAACAATTCCTGAACGATCGTAGCCGCTTCTTGCAACGCTGTGATACCGATACCGGCGAGTCTTGAGTGAAGGAATATTTTCCTGAGCAACCTGCGCAGAATGTATTCCTTGCCCAAGTTTGCCGGCCGGATACCATCGGCAATCATGAACGTGCTACAGCGGAGGTGATCAACGATAATGCGAGTTGGTCGGCTGTCAACCGAGAGTTTAGACCCGCAAACAATGACCTCAACAATGGGCTTGAGGAGATCAGTTTCGTAAACCGAGTCGACTCCCTGCAGAATGACCGCAAAGCGGTCAAGACCGGCTCCTGCGTCCACGCTTTTGAAGGGAAGTTCCGTGAGCGTACCGTCCTCGTGGAGATTGTACTGCATGAAAACCCCTGCATTCCAAATCTCCAAGAAGCGACCGCATTCACAGTCTGGTCCGCATGTGGATTTCCCACATCCGTAGTTTTCTCCGCGATCGAAGAAGACTTCGGTGCACGGCCCACACGGACCAGAACTTCCCGCAGGTCCCCAGAAATTCGATTCGACACCTAGCCGGATAATCCTGCCACTGGGAAGAATATCCTCCCAGATTTTTTGTGATTCATCATCTGGGGAAATATCTGGTAGTTTAGGATCTCCACCGTATACTGTAACGTATATACGCGAAGTATCGAAGCCGAACTCCTGAATCATTTCCCACGCGAACTCAATTGCCTCGCGCTTGAAGTAGTCGCCGATTGACCAGTTTCCCATCATCTCAAAGAACGTGAGATGGTGCCGATCGCCAACGCTTTCGATGTCATTTGTTCTCACGCACTTCTGGATATTGCAGAGGCGTTTGCTCGGCGGTTCCTTCTCGCCAGTGAAGAATCGCTTGAGCGGTGCCATTCCTGAATTGATGAGAAGTAGAGTTGGATCTCCAACAGGGACCAATGAGCTGCTACCGATCACCAAATGACCATGATTCACGAAGTGTCCAAAGAATGTTTCGCGAATCTCCTTGTGGCTCCAGACCTTCATGATTACTCACCTCCTTTCTTTTGGTTGTGGTTTCGTTGAGTCAGCGCAAGAAGCGTCTTTGAAATGCCGTAGGTATCGTACAACGTTTGCGGCGAAGCTTCAGGATGTTGCCTGACGACTTCGCTCGCTCGTTGGAGGATGGCCAAGAGAGCTGCTTCTTCTTCTTGAACTTTCACAGAAACGTTGTCGCACCTGCTGACGCCAGCCGCCAATCCACTACTCTCAAAAGCAACAGACAGTTTCTGAGTCAGTTCCGTGGTCGAGATCGGACTACCAACCGATGACCAGACGGTTTCCAGAAACCTGCGCATCAGCTTTCTCAGAACATAGCCATGCCCTTTGTTGGATGGCGTAAGCCCTTGAGACAAAAGGGCATAGATTGCTCTGAAATGATCGGCACAGATCCTGGCGACAACATCATCACTCGTCTTTCCTTTCTGCTTTTGCAGAAAGGAATTTACTGTCTGAACGAGCGGCAGTAAGGTGTTGATGCGATAACTATCGCATCCTTGCAGGACTGCCGCCAGCCGTTCCACCCCGACTCCTAAGTCAAACCCAGGATTGGAAATGGGCACCAGTTCGCCATCCGGCAGGCTCTGGGAATGAATGTAAATCAGATTGAGCAGTTCCACGTACCGATCTTGATCACTAACCAACTGCTCAACCGATTCGACTTTTTCGGAAGACCTAGCAAAGACAACTGTTAGGCCATGTCCGACAGGCCCAGGTACGCCGAACTTTCTCCACTCATGCCAGAAATGTTTATTTTCTGTCAGTTGGAAGATTCGCGCTTCTTTAATCCCGTTTTGCCTAAGCGTTTCGTGGAACTCGTTATTGATCGAAACTGTGAAATACAGATGTTTTTCATCAACCCCGAGAGCAGTAAGGAGCTCCAAGAGGTAGGCCATTGCTTTTTCGTGAGTTGTGTTGAACATCCCACTACCAAACATTTCGAAAAATGTGAAGTAGTAGGGATTAACACCCACGACCTCGAGTTCGCTCGCGCCACCCATTCGAAGGCATCCCTGAATCAACGCATAATTCTCTGGCTGGATTGTGCCGTCAGAGAAGTACGACTTAAAGGGTGTGATGGTGGCGTTAACGAACATTACAGTTGGGTCCCTAGAGACCAGAGGGGTCGGATCAAAAATCTTATAACCCCTGCTCCTGTGGAATTCGAGAAGTGTCGTCTTGATTTTCTGAACCGTGGGAACGGGCGACGCAGAACTCATGTTGTCTCACCTCCTTTCAGTTTGATTGTGAATGTGCTGTATCAAGAGGACCATCCTCTTGATTTCTAGCGTTAATTTTATATCTTATTATGTTGTCAACTTTGTTTATCTTTGTTATACTTTAACTATAAACCTCACCGCAAAAAATCCTCTCCTCAAGCAAGTGGGCAAAAATTGGAGGAGCGCGAGGAGGAAAATTTTCGCCAGTTTACTCTGCCCCGTGAAGGCGGGGCTGGGGCTGGGAAGCGGCTCGTCCTTGTTCAAGCAAGGAAGCAAAGCCCGCAAAAATCGTTTCCTTAATTGAAAAAACTTTTTGCGAGGGGCCATTAAAAAATGTTAAGAAAATTTTTCTGTTCTGCTCAGCGGTCAGGAGCGCGGAAACGCTGAGCGGGTCAATCGGCAAAATCCTCTGGATTTTGCTCAAAGAAGGTTCTGACATCGTCCAGCAGACACCACCACATTGAATTAATCGCCTCGCTCGGGTTCTCAATTATCGCTTTGGCAGGAAGTTTATAAAGATAATTCCACTGCTTTTTGAAGGAAATCGAGAGCGCGCCCGCCAAAATTCTTTTTCTTTTAATGGGCGCGCGTAAAAAAATTTTTGCGGGCTTTACTTCTTGTTGACGCAGGGACGAGCCGCTTCCCACACCAACGCTCGGGTGAGCAGAAAAAAGAGGTAATGAATGTCCGTCCCACTCTCGCTTTCGCCGCCGCCGAATTTTGTATTTCGTTTCGCGAAATGTGTCGTCAAGAAGTGTTGTCTTTGTCCCGCCCGCCCATACGCGGGCAATGGTAAGGAACTCCCTAGAATGCAATTGCTAAAGCTCGTTTTATTTGATAAGTATAAAAATGAAAGAAAGTAATAATATATCTTACTACAATACTATCAAAACATTGAAACTATGACACGGGGAAAAACTATAGGTGAAAATATAAAGAAAATACGAGCAAAACTTGGATTAACTCAAGATGATTTATCTAAGAAAGCAGATATAAAATATTCAACGCTTATGAAAGTCGAAAGCGGTGTAGTTAATAAACCGAGCGTCCAAACTATTACAAAAATTGCCAAAGCATTGGGCGTTTCAATTGAAGAATTAATAAAGTAAAAAAAATATGGTCAATCAACAATTGCCTGATTATATCAAACAGCAAACACAACAAGGAATAAACAATGAGCGGATTAGGCAATCACTTATTGCTAACGGTTGGCAGGCTTCTGATGTACAATCAGCTTTTAATGAATTACAAACAGCAGCACAACCGAAAAAGAAAAAGTGGAAGAAGATTATTTTGATAACAATTGGGATTATTGTAATTTTAATAGTTGGGCTCTTGTCTCTTCCGCGACTTTTGAATTTATTTGCAAAAGATATTGCACCAATAAATGACTCTGACCTTCAATTGCAAAAAGTTTTGGTTCCCAATAGCGACAATGCCTATTTTGATTTAATAAAATTAAGCGGTGCTATTTACGAACCAAAAGACAAATCGCAAACTATTCTTGATATGGTTGCTGGTAAAACTTGGGATAATCAAGTTGCCGAAGATATAGTTTCAAAAAACTCTCAAGCATTTGCTTATTTTGCCGAAGCCGCCCATAAATCAAAATATCAAAATCCAGAATCAGCAGAGCCGGAAAACATTACTCCGAATATGGTTTTGCCTCCAATGAGTTCGTGGCGACAAATGGCGCGGCTTAGTGCAATTCGTGCAATGTATTTAGCAAAGCAAGGTAAAGATAAAGAAGCATTAGACGAAGCATTGAATTCTGTGATCGTTGGTCAAAAAATTCAAAATTCACAAGCTACACTTATTGAATATCTTGTGGCGATAGCGATGAAAGGCGTTGGGTTAGAAACTGTACAAAAAATAATTCCTTCGTCAAAATTAACAAGCGCCGAGTTAAAACAATATGCTCAAGGACTAGATAAATTTTACAAAAATGAGGACGGGTTAATTATGGCATTCAAAAGCGAATATCATATCCAATCATGGGTAATTGATTCAATTATCAGTGGTAATACAGAAGCATTAAAATTGGTGGTTGGTGAAGAGGAAAGCCAAAATCCGGAAATTGCTAAAAAAATTAAGGATAATTATTACTTCCAACCAAACAAGACAAAATTACTTTTCGCGGAATACGCCAGAGCGAATATAAAAAGTGCGAACAAATCTTGCGGTGAAATTAAGGCAACCCAAGTGAGGCCGCTTGCACCAACCAACCCCGCAAAACTTTATATAGAAGAAAATGCGATTGGAAAAATTATTCATGATGTTGTTGCCGCTAGCTTAACTAGTGTTAGCACGAAAAAATGTCAAGAAGATTTATTGATCGGCGCGACGCAAGCAATGATTGTTATTAAAGCATTTAAGAATGATACGAATAATTACCCCGTTTCACTCAACGAGCTTGTTCCAAATTATTTATCATCAGTTCCTCAGGACCCGTTTGATGGAAAATCATTAAGATATTCTGCGACAAAGAAAGTTCTTTATTCGGTTGGAGAAGATTTGAATGACTCAGGCGGAAGCACTGGAGACGATTGGAGAAAAATGACTGACCCGACATTCGTATTGAATTTCTAGGCGGCGTGCCAACTTCGTTGGCACAAAATTAGGCGGCGGCGAAAGCGAGAGTGGGACGGACATTCATTACCTCTTTTTTCTGCTCACCCGAGCGTTGGTGTGGGAAGCGGCTCGTCCCTACATCAACAAGGCAGTAAAGCCCGCCAAAATTCTTTTTCTTTTAATGGGCGCGCGTAAAAAAATTTTTGCGGTTTTTGCTGCCCGTCGTTGGGCGGCGAGCCGCCATTATAGAATCAATTATGGATTTGCAACAATTAGGAGTTTTCGGTGAGAAAATCGCTGAAAATTATTTAAAAAAGAAAGGATATAAAATTTTAGATAAGAATTATTTCTTTAAATCTGCTTTAAGACAGAAAAAAGCTGAGATTGATATTGTGGCTCAAAAAGAAGATGTTATTAGTTTTGTTGAAGTAAAAACATCTTATTATACCAATCATAAAATTAGGCGGCCGCTTAAATTTATGATTGATGCGTTTCCGCCAGAAGAAAGAGTTAATTTCCAGAAACAGAAAAAAATAATAAAAGCAGCCGAAAGCTGGTTAGTGAAAAAAAGATTGTCTCTAGATTCAAAATGGCAGATTGATGTAGTGGCAATAAAATTAGATTTAGAAAAAAAGAAGGCAAGATTAAGTCATTTTAAAAACATTACTTGTTAATCCATGGTTTTTGGTGGATTTTATGCTCAAATGATTTTTAAAATTACTCGCTAATATTTAAATTGGCTCATTTTTGATTTATTGTATATTGTATTTTTTATTTGTTAATAAAGTTTTAAATATTTTTTCTCTATCTAACTGCTTCATCATCTTTTGAAACTGAGCAGCGTGCAAGAGTCATTTATTGTTGCGTTGATTTGTTGTGGGGCGGCTTTTGTTGGGAGTATTATGGTAAATTATCCCAAGGTATTAAATTTCTAAATTGTTCAATTGTGAAGTTATCATATTAGGATGTTGAAATTTTTTATAACTTAAGGTAAGATAAGTTATTATGGCAACAAAGGCGCAGATAGCAAAATCAGAGAAAAAACCAAAATATAAGAGCCGCATCGTTCGACGTTGTTTTCGTTGCGGCAGAAAACGAGGTTATATGAGAAAATTTGGATTGTGCCGGATTTGTTTTAGGGAAACGGCAAATCAAGGATTAATTCCAGGAATAAGAAAATCATCTTGGTGATATTTTTGGAAATACGAAAAATATACGACCAAATATGTTAAAACAAAATGTTTGTTAAGGTAAAAATTACGCATATCCGTAAAAAATTACTATTTCGTAACTAAATTATGGATCCAATTTCAGACATGTTAACATCAATAAGAAATGCTCTTGCCGTAAAACAGCATGCGGTAATCGTTCCGTTTTCTAATTTAAAATACGAGATTGCCAAAATTTTAGAGGAAAAAGGGTTTATTGAAAAAGTTGAAAAAAGAGGGAGAAAAACAAAAAGAATTATTGAAATTACTTTAAAATATGATGAAAACAAAGTGCCGGCAATTTCCGAGATTAAAAGAATTTCCAAACCAAGTCAGCGGATTTATAGAAACTTTAGAGAAATAAAACCGGTTAAAGGTGGTTATGGAATAGAGATAATTTCTACTTCCAAAGGATTAATTACAGACAAAGAGGCAAGAAAACAAAGGGTGGGGGGGGAAGTGATATGCCAAGTATGGTAGAATTGCTACAAAGACGAAAAAATGAATATAGTAAAAGATAATGTTTAATATTTTGTAGAATTATGTCGCGCATAGGCAAAAAACCCATTTTAATACCGCAAGGCGTAGAGATAAAAATTGAAGATCACAAAGTTATTATTAGAGGTCCCAAGGGCGAGCTTTCAAGAGAGATTCGGCCTGAAATAGCGGTTGAAATAAAAAATAACTATATTTTTGTTCAACCCAAGATTAAAACTAAAAAAACTAAAGCATTTTTAGGCACAACCCGAACCATTTTGGCTAATATGATTAAAGGGGTAAAAGACGGTTATGAAAAAAAGTTGGCCATTGAAGGGGTGGGCTTTAAGGCGCTTTTGGACGGCGAAGATCTTTTACTTTATGTTGGTTTTTCTCATCCAGTTAAAATAAAAGTTCCAGCAGGCATAAAATTTTCAATAGAAAAAAATATTATTAGTGTGTCGGGCGCAGACATTGAATTAGTAGGACAAACCGCAGCCACTATAAGAGAAGTAAAACCGCCAGAACCTTATAAGGGTAAAGGAATAAGGTATGTTGACGAGAAAATAAGAAGGAAGGTTGGAAAGAAAGCCGTAACCGCTAAGTAATTACTAAATAAACCAAAATTAAAGAAAGAAAATATTGAAATTTTTAATTTTAAACTTGATATGAGAAAAGAAACAAAAAATCAAAAGCGCTATAAGCGACATAAAAGAATTAGGGCTAAAATTTTTGGTACGGCCCTTAGGCCGCGACTTTGTGTTTTTAGGTCGGCAAAACATATTTATGCTCAGGTGATTAACGATGAAAATGGCACAACCTTGGTTAGCGCAAGCGATTTTGAGTTGGGGCAAAAAAATAAAACCGCCCCCAAAAATGTGCGAAAATTAACTCAGAAAGATAATAAATTAAGCGCAATGTCGGGAGGGGGTGAATTAAAAACGTTAACTAAAAAAATAGCGATTGCGTGGGAGGTAGGAAAATTAATTGCCAAAAAAAGTTTAGAAAAAAATATTAAAAAAGTAATATTTGACCGCGGAGGATATATTTACCACGGACGAATAAAGGCATTGGCTCAAGGAGCCAGAGAAGGTGGTTTAGAGTTTTAAACCTTAAACCATAAACATTTTAATTTTAGGAACCAAAATTTTTATGAAAGAAGAAACAGGGCAAAAAATTGACAAGAAGGATGAATTTGACTCTAAATTATTAGATTTAGCTCGGGTTAGCCGGATGACGGCTGGGGGGAAGCGTTTTCGGTTTAGAGCGGTAGTGGTAGTAGGAAATAAAGCTGGAAAAGTGGGGCTGGGGGTGGCTAAAGGATTGGATGTGGCTCAGGCGGTAGAAAAAGCAACCAGATTAGCCAAAAAAAACTTGATTGAAGTGCCGCTTATTCAAGATACCATTCCTCATGATGCTTATGCCAAATTTGGACCGGCTAAAGTTTTAATTTTACCCAAAAGAAAAGGAAGAGGATTAGTGGCAGGGGGCACCGTCAGAGTTATTTGCGCTTTAGCCGGAATAAAAAATATATCTTCAAAAATACTTGGTAGGACGGGAAATAAACTAAACAATGCTAAAGCCACCATTTTAGCCTTACGAAAACTAAAGATTCAAAAACCCAAACCCTAGTTCTAAACAAATTAATTCTAAACAAATTTAACGCAAACGAAATTGCAATTTATTTAGGGTTTAGATTAGGATTTAGAAATTAGAATTTAAAATTTAAGCTAGATATCTATGGTTAAAAAAGAACCATTTTTGGTTAAAATTTTTTTTCCAGCGACAATGGAAAAGGATCCTCAGTTATTCAGAGCAATTTCTGTTTCGTCTGAAAATAGATTAGGAAAATTTGACATCCTTCCTGAGCATATTAATTTTATTAGTTTAATCTTCAATAAAGTAATTATCCAAACTCCCAAAAAAGAGAAAATTGAGTATCAATTTAAAAATGGCGTTTTAATAGTTAGAGAAAATATTACCCGGATTTTTATTGGTTTATAATTTGAGTTAGATTAATAAGGACTTCTATTTTTCCAATTCTGTTTTTGCAATCTATAATTTTTTTATTTTTGCAATCCTTAAAATCGTATTCACTCAAAGAGTCAAGAGCAATGCCAATTACTCTGCCTGGCTTATTCGCTTTTTTTGCTATACCTTCCAAAAAAGAAGAAGTTAAAAAATCACCCGGCTTAATTTCTCCTTCTTCAAGAGAAACTTTTGTGGGCACTTTTCCTATAAGAGCTACTGGTCTATGGAAAACAGGATCAAGATTTCCAGCCAAGGTTAAATTTGGTTCTGAAGAGATAACTCCAATTAATTTTGAGTCGTAGGGTATCTTTGCTTTTTCTATGAATTTGTTTTCGTTGATAATAACCAAATCACCAGGTTCCGGGCACTTGTTCAAAAGAGAACATTTTGGGTTAATAGGAAAATTTTCGGCAATATCAGCGCCGCTTCCCAAAGGGGTTAGAACAGGTTTCCAGGTTCCAAAACCATATTCATCTGAAAGTAAACCGTATCCTTTTTTAGGGCTTACAGGTAAACGAAAACCGAGTATTCTTACCGTTCCCGCTACATCTAATTTATAAACGGGACTCATGCCAATACCTATATTGTTGTCGGCTTGATGGATTACCGAGTTTTCCAAGACAGAATTGTTTTTCCAAAGGGGAATTCTGCCCGTTATTCCTTCTCCCACAATTACTTCTTTTCCGGTTTCAGTAGATTTTTCAATAAAGCTGATCTGGGTGCTTAATTCTCCCAACTCGCTTAGACATTTTTTACCGGCCAAATCCGTGCAAATATCATCAGCGGCTTGAATGCCTCCTTCTACATGAAGCTTATATTCAGGGTTTTCTCTGCCTATACCTACTTTTCCTTCTTCATCAATAAAAATAGACAGGCCTTTAAAAAGGCTCTGGATAGATGTTTGAGCAAACTGGCAGTTTCCCGCGCTTAAACAGATTTCTCCTGAGATGTTGGGCAAAAGATAAGTTCTGTCTTCGGTTAAGTTAGTAATTTTTATTTCCCCTTTTATTCCACCTGCGGTTAATAAACTTACCGGCCCTTTAACATTTAAGGGGGCGGTAATATTGGTTTCGGCGTTAAATTTTAAACCAGGACCCGTCCATAACGATAAATTATTTTTTTCCTGAGAAAAGACGGGAAAAGAAAGATAGATTAAGAAAATAAAGATTAAAACAATTACCGCAAAAAAGAAAAAATTTTTCATAATTTTTAATTGTATTTTTATTATATAAGACCTTTTCTTTTTTATTTTACCACAAAGAAAATTTGACCGTAAGAGTAGCTAAATAAATCAAATTGGTTTTTTTAATTCTTTTTTATAATGTATAATAACACAATGAGGAAAAATTTTTTAAAAATTATTGTTTTCGCTTTTTTAATTTTAGTTTTTTATTTTTTGAAATTAACCTACACCACCGCCTCTTTAGGCGAACCCAAAATTATTATAAGTAATCCCACTCCTCAGGCAACAGGGGTGGAATACATATTTCAATTTATAACCGGCACACCTCTAACTTCAGGTCAAAAAATTAACATTATTTTTGCTAATGCTTATTCTAGTCCGGTTGCTATTGCCGGCGATGTGGTTTGTCCCTCAAATATGACAGCTTTAGTGAACGGAAGAACGGTTGTTTGCCAAGTAAATCCAGGGCAAGCCCACCCCGCTACTACTACCGAAATTATTATTGAAAATATTACCAATCCCCCAAAAACAAACCCCCCTGGTATGGCCGATGGTCATCCAATTATAATTCAAACCGATGCTGGCGAAGAAGCCGTTTTAACCGCTGTTATTAACGAAGGACTAGGCGTGATGACAGTGCTTGAACCGTTTTTAAATTTTCAAATTCAGGGAGTAGATATTGGCGAAACAGTTCATGGAATTTCTACATTTGCCTCAACTAGCGCTGATTCTATTTTTTTTGGTCAAGACATTCCAATTAATACTCCGATTTTGGTTGCCCAAGATTTGTTTGTAACAACCAACGCTCCCTATGGCTTTGTGGTTAATATTTATCAGAATAATGAGTTAGAAGCAGAGCTTCATGGTATGACTAACAAAATTTATTGTTTTACTAACGGTGATTGCCAAAATTATACCCAAGCCATAGAATGGGTTAAGCCGGAAGGAATTTTGGGTTCTTCTAAAACCTATGGCCATCTTGGTCTAACTTCCGAGGATAATAGCTTAGGAACAAATTGTAGTCAAAATTATTACGGCTTTGGGTTTATTCCAAAATGGGCAGGACTTGAAATTGGAATACCGGCTGAAGTAATGCGCAATTGCGGACCAGCCAATGGTCAAACACAACATCATGGCTGGACCAGAGTAGGTTTTCAATTAGAAATTACAGTTTTACAGCCGAACGGCGAGTATCAAACTAATTTTACTTATATTGTTGTGCCGATATTTTAATAAAAGTGAATAATCGTTTCTGCAAACTTCTACAAATTTTTTATGGCTGGCTGAAGCAAATGAATTTTTAAAAGCTGATATAAATTAATTGAAACCGGTGTAAATGGGGTTTATAGAGATTTGTTGTAATTATGATTCCCAGATCATTCATTTTAATATCATCTTTTATTTTACTTTTTGGTATTGTTTTTTTAGTTTTTGCTCAAAATAGGATGGGAATTACTATTAGCCCTTTTTTAATCGAAAAGACGGTAAGACCCGGTCAAAATTTTAAAAAAATTATTACTATAACCAACAACTCCGATAGAGAACAAACGTTTTTTATTCAACTCAAAGATTTTCAAGTGAAAAGGGGCACCAACGAAGTTGTTTTTTTGCCTCCGGGGAGCGAAAAAACATCTCTATTTTACTGGCTTGAGGTTCCCACCCAAGAAATAAAGATTTTACCTGGTCAATCTAAGAAGGTCGTTTTTAACTTTCGTGTTCCCGAGGGGGTGACTGCCGGCAGTTATTACGGAGCAATTATTTTCAGTTCCCAAATTCCAAATCTTTCTTTTCCGGAAATAGAGGAAGAAAAAACGGTTCGGATGGGCGCCGTTCACCAGCTCAGTGTTTTTGCGTTTTTCCGTTTTCTGGAGGGAGCGATTGAAAAAGCCACGATTAAAGAATTTAAGACAGAAAAAAATTACTATTATATCACCCCCCTTAAAATTCGTTTTTTAACCAGAATAGAAAACCTTGGTAATGTTTACCTTAAGCCTTCAGGGTTAATTAAAATCCAAAATATTTTTACCAAAGAGGTTGCTTTTTTGCCTTTTAATTCAGAAAATTTTCTCATTTTACCAGCAACAGATAGATTATTTGAAAATGTTTGGCAAACAAAGCTTGCCTTAGGCAGATATACAGCCACCCTTTATTTGACATTTGGTACTTTACTTGACGAAGGAGGAATGGGCGTAAAGACAATTTCAGCAAAAACTTCCTTTTGGGTTTTCCCATGGAAAGTAATTGTGGTAATAGTTTTAATTTTGGTTTTTTTCGTTTTCCTTTTTTATCCCACAAGAAAAAGGGTTTTAGTGATTTTTAAAAAAAGAAACAACAAATCTTCTTTGTAAATTTTATAGATTTCAATGAACTTCTCTAAATTTCTTAATTTTATTTTTACGGTTTTATTTTTTCTAATTTTACCGAATTATATTTTTTCATTTTCAGCTTTTGAGGTTTCGGTTGATGTTCCACAAAATTATTATAATCAATTAGCCCAGCAACTGAAAGAAAAAGAAAATTTTCTTGAAAAAAATCTTTCAGAGCTTGAAAGCTTTAGAAAAAAGCTATTTTTGATTTTATTCCCATCTTTAACAGTTTTATTTTTATTAACGATATTACATTTTTGGTTAGATTATAAATGGAAAAAACAATTCTCTTTTTATGCTTTACACTTCACGAACAAAAATCCAACCAAAAATTCTTTTAAGGGCTATCTATTTTACAACCTGAGAGCCCCTGATTTAAGAGAATTTGGCGAAAAAATAATTAAATTTTCTCAGAAAATACCACAAGAAAATAGTTTTAAACTTCCAAAAGAAAGATTAAGTAAAATAGGGGAGATTTTTAAGAACAGCCATTGGGAAGAGGAAATAATTTTTCGGAAAAACCTTTCAGATAAAATAAATTTTTACAAAAAAAAGAATCGCAACCTGAGACATATTTTGAATGAAATCCAAAAGAGAAAAAATATTGATTCTTCTTTAAAAAAAGAAGTAAAAATTTTATGGCAACAATCACACCAAATCAGCCTGTTTTTTGCCTTTTTCTTAAAAGAAAATAAATAATATGATAAAATGGAGCAATTAAGGTTCTCCAAAGTTAAAAAACAACTTAATTTAAAAAATCTATATAATGTTATTATATAGACGGGAAGATGGTAAATAGGAACGAAATATTTTAAGTTATGGAAAAAAAATTTTTAACAATTAATTTTTCTTTATTATTTTTAACGGTATTTTCTCTTTTATTTGGTTTTAACTTTGTTCAAGCATCTAGCTTGATTCATGTTTCAGATACCATTTCCACTTCACAAACACTAGCAGGAGCCGACCATATAATTAATTTTACCGTTACCACGCCCGTTCCCAGCTACGGCAAGATTGTTATTACTCCACAGGGCGGTGAATTTTATATTCCCCCCACAATGAATCACACAGATATAAGATTTTTGGTTAATAGTTATCAGTGGCAACTCGGTCCATTACCCGACGTCAACATTAACGGAGTAGAAATTATTGCAGGAATGAATGGAAAAGTTACTATTACCCTGGCGCCCAACCTAAGCTTGTCTCAGGGAGATAGTGTTATTGTTCAAATAGGTATAGGAATAAGCAATCGTCAAATTATGAACCCTAGCACAACCGGTTCTTATCGTATAAATATTCAAACATTTGATTATTCAGATAATCTTCTTGATAGGGCAACGGCAATGATTGCCATTGTGGAGCAGGTTCAGGTGGGCGTGGAACCAACCCAAGAAGAGCCGTTATTTGAAACCTTACCTGGCTATTATATAGAAGATCCTCTTAGTATTGTTTTGTACGGAGGCCTTTATAATTTAGGTTGGTCGCCTTGGGCTGATGTTTATTTTCAATACAGAGAACAAGGAACAGAAACTTGGAATGAAACCATAAAATATAGAAAAACAGATCCAACGATTTTTAATGCAGTAATTACCGGAGTAAAAGACAATACTGTTTATGAATTTAGAGCGGTAATAGATTGGTGGAAATGGTACAACGAGGTTGAGCCCTATGCTACTACTTCTTATGGAGAAATTTTGGAAATTCCGCTTCCGCCTTTAGCGGAGCCACAACCGCCGGGAGGAGGAGGTGGTGGTGGGGGGGCTGGAGGTGGCGGAGGAGGGGGGGTTCCTGCTAACCCACCACCACCACCTCTTTTTACGCCCCCGCCCTACATTGTTTTTAGTGGTTGGGCTTTTAGAAGCGGAAAAATTAACCTATTAAAAGAAGGAGAATTTTATAAGTCTACTATCGCTAACTTGAACGCCGGATTTAAATTTGAGATTAATGAACCTCATATTGGTACTTTCAATTTTGTTTTAGAAGCTCAAGATAATCAAGGTAGAAATACTCCCAGCCTTTCTTTTACAGTAGAAAGCACAAAAGACATGGCGGCTGTAATTTCTAATATTCTTTTTGCTCCGACAATTGAAATTAACAAAAGAACGGTTAAAAAAGGTGAGAGTTTGGAAATTTATGGAGCGAGTGTTTTAGATGGAGTAATACAAATTCAAATTATAGATAGTAAAAACAAGGAAACTTTAAAAACGACAAAAGCTGACTCGACAGGAAATTGGAGATTTACTCTTGATACCAAAGATATGAAAGAAGATATATATAAAGTGAGAACAAGAGTTGTGGCTTTTAATGAAGTTAGTAGTTTTAGCCAAACCTTAACTTTTAATATTGGTATAACTTGTATTCCAGCCGACCTTAACTGTGATAGAGTAGTTGATGTGGTTGATTTTAGTATTTTAATGTTTTACTGGAACACCACCAATCCCAGAGCAGATATTAATGGAGACGGCATTGTTAACATTGTTGATTTTAGTATTATGATGGCATTTTGGGGACCATACTAATAAAAATAAAACACAAACAAAATGCAAAAGCCGAGGTTTGGCGAAGTTAAACAAGGCGCAAGACGAAAACGAAGTTTTCAGCGAGTTGCAAAATGCAAAATGACAATTTAAAATTCAAAATTCAGAATTTAATTAAAAAAATTTTAAGCTTGACAATAATTTTTGTCCTTTATTTTGTTTTTTTTCCTTTTCGAGCAGAAGCATCGATTTTGTATTTGGAGCCAAGAGAGGGAGAATATCGGGCAGGTGATGTTTTTTTGCTTCAGGTGATGATTGATACTCAAAGAGAGGATATAAAAGCGATAGAATTAATCAATGCGGTTGAAGTAAAATTAAAATTTCCCTCAGATAAACTAAAAGCAATTGATACGAGCAAGGCAAAGTCAGTTTTAACCTTTTGGCCCCAAGAGCCTGTTATTTCCAATGAAAAAGGAGAGGTGTTTTTTATTGGCGGCGTGCCGCATGGTTTTAGTGGTAAAGGATTGCTTTTATCAGTTCCTTTTGAGGTTATTTCTAAAGAAAAAAGTATGGTTAAAATTAGTTTTGGATCCGAATCTCAAGTATTACTGAATGATGGACGAGGGACGAGAGCCAGTTTAATTTCAAAAGAATCAATTTTTGCTATTGCAACTGAAACAACAGAAATTTCTAAGAACGAGTGGCAAGAAGAACTAAAAAAAGACACTAATCCGCCCGAACCTTTTGAAATAAAAATAATTCAAGACCCTTTAATTTTTGATGGAAAATACTTTATCTTCTTTTCAGCCATAGATAAAGAGACCGGAATTGATTATTACGAAATTAAAGAAGGAGAAAAAGAATGGGAAAAAGCCACCGCTCCATATTTATTAGAAGATCAAAGCCTTCAAAACAAAATAACAGTAAAGGCAGTAGATAAAGCCGGAAACGAAAGAATAGCAATCTGGGCACCAAAATTACCCTCTTTAATTAAAGAAAAAAAAGTAAATTTTTTTCTGTCGGCAATTCTTTTAATAATTATTATAATTTTAATACTGACT
>FWPU01004261.1_pt1 | contig 21232 bp, 14 predicted proteins | sample 2228361 | NCBI WGS metagenome assembly FWPU01 (sample SAMEA103939777, study PRJEB20133) | metagenome
CTCCGGGGCGTACTCCCGCACCCCTTCGGCGATGGCCCGGTTGATGGCGTCCAGGTCCTCGGTGCGGGGATCCTCCGCGGTGATGACCGTGAAGTCGGCCAGGCGGCCACTCACTTGCCCCATCAGCCGCCGCTTGTCCCGATCCCGAAGGCCGGCGCTGCCGAAGACGGCGATCAGGCGGCCAGAGGGGGTCCCGGTGGCGTGCTGTTCCAGGAGCTGGCGCAGCACCCGCAGGGCGCGCTCCAGGCTGGCGGGCGAGTGGGCAAAGTCCACGATGGCCAGAAAGGGCTGCCCCCGGTCGATGCGTTCCATTCGCCCGGTGACGCCGGCGAGCTCGGCGATACCGGCCTGGATGGCCGGCACCGGCACCTCCAGAGCCAGCGCCACCGTGGCGGCGCAGAGGATGTTGTAGACGTTGAATTCGCCGATGAGTCGGGTTTCCACCGGGAAGGCACCGCCCCACCAGCGTAGCTGGAAGCGGGTACGGGCCGGCTCCACCTGAAGGTCCGCGGCCGTCACATCTGGAAGGTCCCGCCCCTGCCCGGCCAGGCCATAGGTGCGCACTGGCACCATAAAGCCACGCCGCTCCGCCTCCGCGGCCAGGACCGTCTGTAGGGCGGCAAAGCTGCCGGGGTCATCCGCGTTCAGGACCGCGCAACGGGGAACTCCCGGCTTGGGCGGCGAGAGGTAGAGGAAGCGAAACAGGCGGGCCTTGGCCTGGACGTAGGCCTCCCGGGTCCGGTGATAATCCAGATGTTCGTGGGTGATGTTGGTCACGGCCGCCACATCAAAGTCCACCGCACTGACCCGCCCCTGATCCAGCCCATGGCTGGTACTCTCCACCACCGCGTAGTGGCAGCCGGCCTGGACCATCTGGGCCAGGTATTGCTGTACCGCGGGCGCGTCCGGCGTGGTCACGTGGAGGCCAGTGTCGCTCTCCTGGCCCCGGATGCGGGCCGCCACGGTAGTGATGACGCCCACCCGACCTGCAGGATCGTCCTCCTCGCGCGTGGCCGCGCGCAGGATGCTCTCCAGTAGGGTACAGGTGGTGGTCTTGCCGTCGGTGCCGGTGACGCCGATCACCGTGAGGCGGCGGCTGGGGAAGTCGTGGAGGGCGGCGGCACAGGTGGCCAGGGCTTCCCGGCTGTTGGCTACCTGGACATAGGGGAAACCCGCCGGCAGGTCGACCCCTTCAGCCTGTAACTCTGCGGGGGACCGGGTACCCAGCCCGGCCACGGCTTCCCGGGCCCAGGCGTCGGGCAGGAAGCGGTGGCCGTCCAGGGTTTCGCCCCGCACGGCCACAAAGAGGGTGCCTGGCTCCACGGCCCGGCTGTCGTGGGTCACCGCCTGGATGCGCACTGCGGCGGCATCGACCGTTGCATGAAGCCGCGCGCCCGGCAGATGGGCCAGCAGTTGGGCCAGGCTCACGGTGGCCGATTGGGCGGGGGGTGGATCTCCAGGGTGCTCTTCCGGCTTCATGGGCGGCATCTCCCCACTTCACACATCAGGACCGGCCTCATATATCCCGCGGTCCGCGAATGATGGAAAAGCCGGCGGCCAGGACGACCAGGGCCAGCAACAGGCCGGCCCCCACAAAAACCGGCGGCAGGCTGGCGTAGAGGGTGGCCACCACGTCGATGGGCACCCGGGTGGGCGTGGCCGTAGGTGTCGCGGTGGGCGTCTCGGTGGGTGTCGCCGTGGCCGTCGCCGTGGCTGTCTCCGTCGATGTTGCGGTGGCCGTCGCCGTGGCCGTGGCGGTCGGTTCCTCCAGGGGCGGGGTGGGCGTGGGCAGGGGGACCTCTGGCAATGTCGCCACGTCGGTGATGGTCTGGCCAGGCGCCTCCTGGGCTGGCGGCGGCTCGGGCGCGGCCGGCGATTCCCCGGGCAACGGCAGGGGGATGCTGATGGGAGCGGTCGCCGTCAGGGGCACGGGGATGGTCAGGATCCCTGTCCCCGTCAGGGGAGCGGAAGCCGCAATGAAGGGGGTCGGGGGCACACCCAGGGGGACCTCGGTGGCCGTGGCCGTGTCGGTCGGCAACGGCGTCTCCGTGGGGGTTGGGGAGGGCGTGAAAGTGAAAGTAGGCGTGGCTGTGGGCGTGGGGGTGTCCGTGGACGTGGGCGACGGCGTAGAGGTGGGGGTAGCGGTGGCCAGCGCGGCCTGAACGTCTAGCGGGGGCATGTTGGCGGGCAGGTAAAAGGTCACTCCCTCGTCGTCGCTGCGCAGGATCCAGTCGGTGGCTGTGGCCGCGTAGAGGGTACGGGGCGCCTGGGGGATGTTGGCGATGGCATAGGTGACGCCGCCGTAGGGCACCCCGTTGACCGTGGCCTGCTGCCAGCTATCCCCGGCTCCGGTCCAGAGGCCGTTTTCAGTGGCCGCCACCAACAGACGGCCGGTGCTGGCGATATCATAGACGATGGTGTTGGGGAAGTTGGGTATCTGTTCCCACGTGTTGCCGTCCGGGCTGCGGAAGAGGCCGATGCCGGTCCCCGCGTATAGGGTATCGCCGTCGGTGAGCAGGCTGAAGACGATGTTGCCGGCGGGGATGCCGGGGACCGGTTCCCACACGGATGCGCTGGCCTGCAGGCGATAGAGGCCGGCGTGGGTGCCGGCGTAGAGGTCGTTGCCGTAGAGGGCCACCTCCCGCACCCGTCGGGCCTCCCCTTCCAGCCCGGCGTCCAGCTTCTGCCAGATGTTGCCGGCGTTGGGGCTGCGCAGGACGCCGTCGAAGCGGGTGCAGGCAAAGAAGACGGTAACGCCATCCTGCACAGCAGCGTAGAGTTCGCCCACGGCGCTGTTTTCGCTCAGGAGTTCCCGGAAACCGGCCAATTCCGCCCAGGTCGCGCCTCCATCCTGGCTGCGGAACATGTAGCCGAAGCCGCCGTCGCCAATCAGGATCAGGTTGGGGTTTTGCGGGTCGAAGGCGATCCCGGCCGCGCTGATGTTGGGGCGCAGGCCGTTGGTAACCCCTACCCAGCTCACGGCGCCGTCGGTGCTCTGGAAGACGTTAACGGACTCGGGGGCGTTGAGGGTTCCGGCCAGGACCACGTTGGGCTGGCCGGGCGCCACGGCCACGCTGATGGCCACGTTGCGTGTGGGCACGGCAAATGCCTGCGCCCACACCCAGGACGGCAGCCCGCTGACGGCCATCAGCACCACCAGCAGGAGAGGGACCAGGATGTAGCGCCGGCTCAAACGAAGGTTCCCCCTCCCGGCGAAGGAGGCCCAACCTTTGTCCATCTGCACCAAACGTGCCCCCACCACTCAAAAGGCCACAGCTTGCAAGGCCTCTTACTTGCGCTAGACGGTAGACAGTAGACAGTAGTCAGTAGACAGCATGCGCCGACTACCGTCTACTGTCTACCGTCTACCAAACTACCGCTACCCACGCCTTGAATTACTTGCGCTGCTTGAAAGAAACGTCAAGGGATGGGAAAAGTTTCCATCCCTTGACGTGACAGGCCTGGAAGATTCAGTGTACTCAAAAACGGATGGCCAACAGATACTGGGAAGCATCGTTGGCCCAGCTGATGATGTCCGGCGGATAGACGCCAATCCACAGGGTGGCTCCCACACAGATCAGCAGGATAATCTGCACCGAAATGGCCACAGGTATGGGAGTTGGTGCCGTGTCTGGCTCGCTGGCGAAGAACATGGCCCGCACCACGTTCAGGTAGTAGAAGGCCGCCACACCGGCGTTGACCAGGCCGATGGCCGCCAGCCAGAAGTACTGGTGTTGGATGGCAGCGCCGAAGACGTAGAACTTGCCGATGAAGCCGCCCGTCAGGGGGATACCTGTCAGACTGAGCAGGAAGATGAACATGGCCCAGGCCAACCCGGGCGCCCGGCGGGCCAGGTTGTCGAAGGCCTGAATCTCGGTGCTGCCGGCAAATTCCTCCACCGCCTGCACCACCAGGAAGGCGCCGACGTTGGTGAACAGGTAGGCGAAGAGGTAGATGAGCAGGCCGTTCAGGCCGTTGATGGACAGGGCCGTCACATCGGCCTGGGCGCTGGAGACCACAGCCACCAGCCCCATGAGAATGTAGCCCGCCTGGGCCACGGAGCTGTAGGCCAGCATGCGTTTGACATTGGTCTGGCGCAGGGCCACCAGGTTGCCCAGGGTCATGGTGAGGATGCTCAGGCCGGCCAGAACCGGGACCCACTCCACCCGGTAGGCGCCCAGGGCCACCAGGAAGATGCGGGCGATGACGGCCAGACCCACCGCCTTGGATGCAGTGGAGAGATAGGCGGTGATGGGCGTGGGCGCGCCTTCATAGGTGTCCGGCGCCCACTGGTAAAAAGGCGCCAGGCTGGCCTTGAAGCCCAGGCCCACCAGGGCCAACACCGTGGCCGGCATGACCACCGGCGCCAGGTCCGGGTTGTCCAGGAAGGCCTGGCCGATCTCGGCCAGGTGAAGTGACCCGGTCGCGCCGTAGAGCAGGCTCATGCCGTAGAGCATCACCGAGGAAGCCACCGAGCCGTACAGGAAGTACTTGATCCCAGCTTCCGTGCTCCGGATATCCTCCCGCAGGAACCCCACCAGAATGTAGCTGGTGATGGAGAGGAACTCAATGGAGAGGAAGAGGAGCAACAGGTTGTTGGCCCCCACCGCCATGTTCATGGCCAGGGTCACGAAGAGGAACAGGGACCAGAATTCTCCCCGGCCCAGGGCCCGTTTGTTCATATAGCTGCCGCCCGCCACCGCCACCAGGGTCATGGCCGTGAGGATGGTAATTTTGAGGAACATGGCAAAGGGATCGATTTCCACCATGGCCAGGGCGGTCTGGGGCTCCGCGTTGCGCTGCAGGAGCACCCCCACCAGCGCACCGACCAGAAAGATGATGGAAATGGCCATGTAGCCCCGCCCGGAGTCGCGGGTATCCTGTTGGGCCATGTCCAACAGCAGGATCAGCAGGCCGCCGATCAGCAGGATGATCTCGGGCAGGATGGAGCCCAAAGAACCGATTCCAATATCGTTCAAGGTTGCCCCCTTTACCTAGTACAGTCTGGCGCAAATACCCCGGCAGAAATTCGCCGCGGACCCCACCAGGGTAGTGCTGCCGAATTTCGGCCGGGATTCACTAGAGTAAGCCCTGGACGAACTGCAACAGCTCGACGGCGGAGCGGTTGAAATAGTTCAGGATGAGCGGCGGATAGACGCCCAGGAGGAACATGCCGATGATCAAGGGCCACAGGGTCAGCTTCTCGAAGCCCACCATGTCGGTCGGCCCGTCGGTCTCCATCCCGTCGACTGTGGTCCAGTGGTGCAACTTGTTCGGATCGTATTCACCCAGGAAGATGTTCTGGATGATGCGCCAGAGGATGTAGACCGCGGTCATGACGATGCCGATGGTGCCGAAGGCAGCCCAGTACGGCACCAGGGCAAAGGCGCCCCGGAAGGTGAAGAATTCGGCCCAGAAGCCGGCCAGGCCGGGCAGTCCCAGGCTGGCGAAGCCGGCCACCATCATCATGCCGTAGTACCAGGGTGTCTTGGAGCTGAGGCCACCAAAGCGGGCCAGTTCCCGGGTGTGGGCCCGTTCATAGATGACGCCCACCAAAAGGAAGAGGGCGCCGGTGATGATGCCGTGGTTGAACATCTGCAGCGTGGCGCCGTTGATGGCCATGGCCGCGCTGTCCGCCACCGCCTCGATGCTCAGGCCGAAGGCCTCGGCGGCCCGGGCCGCGCCCTCCGGTGTCAACACGTTGGCCGCCGCGCCGATGCCCAGCATCACGTAGCCCATGTGGCTCACCGAGCTGTAGGCAATGAGGCGCTTGAAATCGGTCTGGGCGACACAGACGAAGGCGCCGTAGACGATGGCGATGGCGCCCAGGGCCACCACCCAGAGGGACCAATACTGGCTGGCCGTGGGGTAGGTGGGCAGCACGATGCGCAGGAAGCCGTAGGCACCCAACTTTAGCAACACGCCGGCCAGGATGACGCTTCCGGCGGTGGGCGCTTCGGTGTGGGCGTCGGGCAGCCAGGTGTGGAAGGGGAAGCTGGGCACCTTAAAGGCGAAGCCCAGGAAGAAGCCCCAGAAGGCCAGGCTGGTGAAGAGGAGCGCCTTGTCGCCAGGCAAATCCAGGAAGGGTTTGGCCGCCGCCGCTCCCAGGATGTCGAAGGTACCGGTGGCGAAGTAGGTACCCAGGATGGCCAGCAGCATGGCCACCGAACCCACCAGGGTGTAGATGAAGAACTTGATGGCCGCGTAGTTCCGGTTCGGCCCGCCCCAGATGCCGATGAGCAGATACATGGGCACCAGGCTGATCTCCCAGAAGACGTAGAAGAGCACGTAGTCCAGGGCCAGGAAGACGCCCAGCATGCTCATCTCCAGGAGATGGAACATGACGAAGTATTCCTTGACCCGCTGGCGAATGGTGCCTGCACTGTAGTAGATGCTCAGGGTAGAGAGCAGGGCCGTCAGGAAGACCAGGGGAACGCTCAGCCCATCCACGCCCAGATGGAAGCTGGAGTTGAGCGCCTCGATCCAGGGCATATTCACCTCAAATTGCATGCCCCCTGCCTGGAAGTCGTAGGTGAACAGCATGTAGGTGCTCAACCCCAGGGGCAGCAGGCTGGCGATCACGGACCACCACTTGATGCTCCGCTCATCGTCCATAAGGAGCGCCACCACAGCGGCCACCACTGGCCAGAACAGGATAATTGGCAACACCCACTGATCAAGAAATTCCATGGATATTTCCTCCGCAGACACCTGGCTTGGAAATCAAACAGTCAATGATCAAATCAATGCAATCTATCAGATATATACCTGCAGATTAGACCAGCGTCAGGATGACCGGCAGCGCCTTGAGCAGAAGCCAGATGGTCACCGTCGCCGCGGCCAGCAGCAGGTAGGCCTGGACATGGCCGTCCTGGACGTTGCGCAGGGCCCGACCGGACCAGTCCGTCAGCCAGCCGGCGCCGTTGACGATGCCGTCCACCACAAAGCGATCCACCGCCGCACAGACCTGGGCGAACCAGACCGCCAACCGGCCGATGGCATCCACGATGGGATCGATGACCCACACATCGTCCACCCAGTAGAGGAAGCGGGAGAGCCCCCGGGCAAAGGCGACCACCGTGTACTGGTAGAACTCATCCACATAATACTTGCGGTGGAAGAGAACCCAGATGGGTCCCAGCAACTTCCGCAAGGGGTCGATCTGTTCGGCGCCCAGCCCCCGACCGTAGACGGCGAAGCCCACGGCCAGGCCGCCCAGGGCCACCAACAGGGAGACCCCCAGGGGGACGATGTCGAAGCTTGGATGGGGCACGTGGACTTCCATGTATTCGATGTAGGGTTCCAGAAAGTGCTCCAGCCAGTTGGGCACCAACGCCCCCAGGCCGGGGAAGGAGGCAGGGATGCCAAACCAGCCCAGGCCGATGGCAAAGGGCGAAATCAAGATCAGGGGCCAGGTCATGCTGGGGACGCTCTCCGGCGCATGGGAGGCCATCTCCGTGCGAGGTTCACCCAGGAAGGTCAGCCCAATCTGGCGGGCGGTGTAGAAAGCCGTCAGGAAGGCCGCGATGGCCAGCGTCCAGAAGACGCCGTAGTGCTGGCCATACCAGGCGCTGGCCAGGATCTCATCCTTGGACCAGAAGCCGGCGGTCAACAGGGGAAAGCCACTCAGGGCCAGGCCACCGATGATAAAGGTCCAGGCCGTCCGGGGCATGCGATTCAGCAGGCCGCCCATGTTGCGCATATCCTGGGGATCCTGGGGATCCAGGACTCCGTCCGGCCGCTGGATGGGATGGGCCTGGTGCTCGTGTTCTTCGCCGTGCCCATGGGCGCCGTGCTCATGGACATGGTGATGGCCATGCTCCACCCCGTGGATGACGCTGCCGGAGCCCAGGAAGAGCAACGCCTTAAAAAAGGCGTGGGTGATCAGGTGGAAGAGGGCCGCCACATAGGCGCCGATGCCGATAGCCGCCACCATGTAGCCCAACTGGCTGATGGTGGAATAGGCCAGCACCCGCTTGATGTCCCACTGGGCCACGGCGATGGTGGAGGCAAAAAGGGCGGTGAAGGCGCCGATAAACGCCACGAAGTTCAGCACGCCCGGCGCTGCCTCCCCGGCCACGTAGTAGAGGGGGAACATGCGGACCAGCAGGAAGACACCGGCGGAGACCATGGTGGCCGCATGGATCATGGCGCTGACCGGCGTGGGGCCTTCCATGGCGTCCGGCAACCAGACGTGGAGGGGAAACTGGGCGCTCTTGCCCACGGTGCCGAAGAAGATGAGGAAGGCAATCAGCGCCACCCAGGGCACGGTCACATTGACCAGGGGCACGGTCACCGTCATCTCGGCCAGGTGGTGCAGGTTCTCCGGGTTCAGAATATCGGCGAACAGGAGGCTGCTGGGCTGGCTGAGCACGTACAGGAACATCATGCCGATGAGCATGATGACATCACCCACCCGGGTGGTGACAAACGCCTTGAGCGAGGCGGCCTGGGCCGAGGGCTTTTCGTACCAGAAGCCGATGAGCAGATAGCTACAGAGCCCCATGATCTCCCAGAAGATGAAAAAGGTCAGCAGGGAGTTGGAGACCACCAGCCCCAACATGCCGGTGGCGAAGAGACTGATGTAGGCCATGAAGCGGCTGTAGCGGGGATCCTTGCCCTGCTCATAGGAGACCGGATACATGGCCGGATTCAGGTGTCCCGGGAAGGTCATGTAGCCCCTGGAGTAGATGAAGATCATCAACAGCAGGAAAGACGACATGAACAACATCAGGGCATTGGCCGGGTCCACCTGATAGCCCACCCAAAGCCGGCTGGTACCGGTGGGGATGCTGAAGAGCTGGCCTTCCACCGGATGCGCGCCGAAGTGATCGGTGGTGAAGGCGGCAAAGGCAATGGGCCAGCTCAACAGAAAGCTGAGCGCCACCCCACCGATGGCCGTCAGGGCGCTCACCTCCTTGTTCCGGTTCAGAAACAGGATAATGGCGACAAAGGCCAGAAAGGGCGGTATCGGCACAAACCAGGCTAAGTTGAGAAATCCCTCCATTAGATCATCCTCGCTTTTATGGCCAGATTAAATTGACTCGTGGGCAACCGGGGCCTGCGCTTCAACGAACCCGCAACCGCACAAAAAAAGTGCCGACTCCGTAGCCGACCAGGGCGCCCACCAGCGCCAACAGCAGAAAGATCAGATCATGGCGCACCTGCAACACCGTGCCTACCCCGATGAAGAGGGCCCCGCCTGCCAGTCCCCACCAGAGAAGGGCCGATTGGGCCGCTTTGCGTTGCCTGGCCTCGACCAGCAGGGCCTGGGCATCCCGATAGTCCGGTGCGTATTTGACAATTTCCTTCAGCGCGTGGACGGCACCCGTATAGTTTCCCTGGGCCATCTTTTCCTGGGCCACCCGGTAGAGAAACTCACACTGTTCTTCCAGGGTGCCGGTTAACATCTGCTTCGGCATGGATGTGGCACACTCCTCCGCCTGGCCCCCTCTGCCGAAACCTCAGGAAGGCCAGGCCCTCCCCAACGTCCATGGCGCAGGCCCACCTCCGCCGGGCATCCCCACACGGGCTGGCGGCGGGGTCAGCCCCGCAACGTATCCAGCTCGTCCAGGTTGACCGTGCGGCGCAGGCGGTAGACCGAGATGATCAGGGCCAGCCCCACGGCCACTTCGGCGGCTGCCACCGCGATGACGAAGATGGCGAACACCTGGCCGGCCAGGGCCTCCACGGCGTTACCATAGCGCCAGAAGGCCACCAGGTTGATGTTGACAGCATTCAGCATCAGCTCAATGCCCATCAGGGCGGCGATGGCATTACGCCGGGCCAGGGCCGCGTACAGGCCGCAGGAAAAGACAAACGCGCTCAGAATTAAGTACCAGTTCAGTGGAACCATGAAACCCCTACGCCTCCTCCATCGGCGGTCTCAACAACGATCGCATCGGCGCTATCAGCACCCCATAGCATCCCATCAGCGGTCTCGGGCCAGCATCAGCGCGCCGGCCAGGGCGACCAACAGCAGCAGGGCCATCAATTCGAACGGGATGAGATAGGTGGTGACAAAGAGCTCGCCCAAATCGGCGATGATGGCCTCGCCCGCCTTCAGCTCGGCGCCCACCACCGGCCAGGGCACGTGCACCAGCAGCCCCGCCAGAACCAGAAAGAAGAGCGCGGCCATGATGATGGCGGCCAGCCGCTGCTGATTGGTGGGCGACGTCTTCCCGTACATCATGCCCCGGGTCAACATGATGGCGAAGGTGATCAGGGTGGAAATGGCACCCACGTAGATCAGGACCTGGCTGACGGCCAGGAATTCGGCCTCCAGCAAGACGTACAGGCCGGTGACGCCGAAAAAGGTGGCCACCAGGGCCAGGGCATTGTGGAACAGGTTCGGTGCCAACACCACCAGCAGGGCACTGACGGCAGTGAAGAGGCCAATCAAGATGAAGATCACCTGTTGCACAGTGGGCAGATGGTCAAAAATAGCTGGCATAAATCTTGCCCCTTCGCTACAGACTCGCAAACCAGGAACCGTCGAAAACAATCGTTATGGGATCGTGATGGGGTCCACACACGCCAGACGGGCAGATGCGCCCCGACGCCTCAATCCCCTGCCGAAGAGGCCGGCTGCATGGTGCCGATGAGGGAGCGGGGTTCGAAGGCCCGCTTGGTGCGCACCTGTTCCTGCTGGAAGTAGCGGCCCAGGATCTGGACGACCGCCCCAATCACCACCAGGTTCCCCACCAGGATCAGCCCATATTGGACCCAGGTGGGCGCCGGCAGCTTCATCACCAACATCTGCCAGAGGATCAGGGCCAGCACCTGGGGCACCAGGACCTTCCAGGCAAAGGCCATCATCTGATCGATGCGAACCCGGGGGAACGTCCCCTTGACCCACTGGATCACCACATAGACGGCGAAGCATTTGGCCAGGAAATAGACCAGCCCCAACAGCGGGATCTGGTCCACCAGGGGACCCTGCCAGCCGCCCAGGAAGAGCATGACGGCAATGGCACCCAGGAAGAAGGTGTTGAGGAACTGGGCCAGGAAGAACATGGCGAACTTCATGCCGGAGTACTCGATGTGGAAACCGGCGATCAGCTCCGACTCTGCCTCCAGCAGGTCAAAGGGCGTCTGCTCCCCTTCCGCCAGGGCGCTGATAAAGAAGATCAAGAAGGCAGCGGGCATGATGAAGACGAACCAGCCCAGCCCAATGTTGAAGCCGAAGATGCGCAGCGCCTGGGCTTCCGAGATCCCCCCCAGGCGCATGGTGCCCGCCAGCAACACAGGCGCCAACATGGCCAGCACCATGGGAATCTCGTAGCTCAGGAGCTGGGCCACCACCCGGAAACCCGCCAGCAGCGCATATTTGTTGCTGCTGCCCCAACCGGCCATCAGCGCGGCCATGATGCCAATGGAGCCCAGGGCCACCAGGTAGAGCACGCCCACATTCAGGTCCGCGCCGATGAGACCAGGGGCAAAGGCGACCACCGCCAGGGACATGATGACCCCAAAGACCGAGAGGATGGGGGCCAGGTTGTACGAAACGGGATCCGCACTGGCCGGCCGGATGTCCTCTTTGGACAGCAGCTTCAGGGCGTCGGCCACCGTCTGCAGCAGGCCATATTTGCCCACCCGATTGGGGCCAATCCGGTCCTGGATGCGACTGATCACCTTACGGGTGATCCAGATCAGGATCAGAGCCAGCAGCGGCGCAAAGGTGGCCAGGACCAGCGCGCCCACCAGATAGGTGACGGTCAGGGCCACAGGCTCGGGCAACCCCAGGCCTGCCAGCCAGTTTGATAGGGTCTCACTCCACAGCTGCATCAAAACCTCCACCTCAGCCTCTTGGGTGCTTCAAGGAGCACAGACGATTTCCAGGAACCAGACAGCGTTCCTCTGGGATATCCCCCCACCATTCCTGCTACTGCCATTCCAAGGCGCCCTTGCGCCATTCCAGAAACAGACCCAACAGCAGTATGACCACAAAGGTGATGGTAGCCACCACCCCAAAGAACGACAGCCGCTGGTAGGCCACGGCAATGGGGAACAGGAAGATGACCTCCACATCAAAGATCAGGAAGATCAGACCGATCAGATAATACTGGGCCCGGAACTGCACCCAGGTATCCCCCACCGTCTCCATGCCACTCTCATAGATATCCACTTTAACCGGATCCGGGCGCCTGGGCCCCAGGATCATACCCAGGATGATGGTGATGGTGGGCAACAAAAAGGCCAGCACGCTCAGAATCAGAACAAAGGCATATTGTTGCAACATGCGGGGTTACTCCTCGCCAACTGGTAGAGAAGGGTCATCAACCTGTATCATCACCCGGTCCAAGATTCAGGACGCGATCCAGTTTCAGGTCATGAGAAAGGGCGGGCCACAAGGCAGAACCCACTGGGTTTGTGTAGAAAGTAACAAACACCGATGTATGGTAGCATACCCATAAGGTTATCGGAAAATTTGCCCGGCGGGAAATCGGCTTATGCCTTCACCCCAGACCGACAGCATCACCAGGACAGGGCAGGAGGATGGCAGCAAAGATTGTAGCATGCTTTACAAAGCCAGAGCAAAAAGCATCAGACCACCTGGATCCCAGGCCCGCCAGGCCAACACCCGCAACAACCAATGCAGCGGGCAAACGGAACGCCCCATCGATTTGGCGCAGCCGGGGCGCAACCCCCAATGTTGACACGCCCAGGCGCTCGTGATAGAATTAACAATTAGTTTGGCTGCGACTTACACGGCGGTAAGACCCACAGGGCACAGCATTGGCAGCTACGCCAAATCGAGGTTCGATTCGGTATCGATGCCGGATCCGGTGCAGTCTGCCGCTGTTATCAGGGGCGTCGGGGTCTATATCACTGAAGTCTATTCAGTCGAGCTGCGCCCCTGTCTGACGACTCAACACCCGGTCTTTCTTGAGCCGTGGCTTCGGCCAGCCGACCGGGTAGACCCTCGGACGCTGAAGTCATACGCCAGAGCCATACACCGGACCCAGCGTACACTGGACCCAAGGAGCTCCCAAGGAGATACGGACAGCCGTGGCAACTGACTATCTGCCCTTACTCATTTTCCTGATCGTCGCCAGCATTCTATCGCCCATTACCATCATCCTGCCCAGCCTGCTGGGCCCCCGCCGAGACAACAAGCAGAAGCTAGAACCCTACGAATCTGGCATCATTCCCTTCGCCGATGCCCGGCGGCGCTTCCCGGTCAAGTATTACCTGGTGGCCATGCTCTTCTTCCTGTTTGACATCGAAGTCATTTTCCTCTATCCCTGGGCCGCCATTATCCGGGATCTCCGGGATACCTACTCAGCCGCCCTGGCCCTGCTGCCCATGGGCTTCTTCCTGCTCGTCCTGATCGTCGGCCTCATCTACGAGTGGAAGAAGGGTGCGCTGGACTGGGGCCGGGAATGACGGCCGGCGCCGAACAGAGGCGGGCCACGGCCCGTTGAAGCGCCAGGGCGACAGACGGCGATTGAGAGGCGACATAGAGAGGAGTGGGCCCGGTGCCCGAGGCACCCAGGAGGCCCGCCTAGCATGAAAACAGACTGGCTTCCGGGAGGAGGGCGGGACGATCAGCGTGGCTCGGCTCGGCTGCCCCCTCCCGGAATCTGTTATCTCACCATCCAACATGGACAGGCATGCCAATATTGACAGGTGGGTCTGAATCCGATAGGGTTAATGGTTGCCCCCCCACCCGTTGCCATCTGCCCATCGCGACCTGATGGCCAGGAACAAGCAATGGGGACAGGCAATGGGGAACAAGCCCACAGTCCAGTCGTGCCATGGAGTCGAGGTTGCACAGTCGACAACAGGCGCAGAATGTAGAGCGCAGCATTAAAGCGCCGCATCAAGACGCAAAGTCAAGACGAGGGAAATTTCACCATGGGCCTTGAAGAAAAACTGCCAGAAGGCATTCTCACTGCCAGGTTGGAAAGCCTGGTCAACTGGGGTCGCCAGAACAGCACCTGGCCCCTCCTGTTCGGCCTGGCCTGCTGTGCCATTGAAATGATTGCCACCAGCACGGCACGCTTCGACATCGCCCGCTATGGCTCAGAGCTCTTCCGGGCCAGCCCCCGCCAGGCCGACCTCATGATCGTCTCCGGCCGGGTGAGCAACAAGATGGCGCCGGTGGTCAAGCGGATCTACGACCAGATGTTGGAGCCCAAGTGGGTGATCGCCATGGGCATCTGCGCCAGCGCCGGCGGCCCCTTCAACAACTACGCCATCATCCAGGGCGTAGACAAGCTGATCCCGGTGGATGTCTACATCCCAGGCTGCCCACCCAGGCCCGAAGCCCTGCTCCACGGCCTGGACAAGTTGCGGGAAAAACAAGGGCGGGAGACCTTCGCCAAGTACCGACGGGCCGAAATCGCCCGGGCCATGGTCGGCCCAGAGGACATCGAATCCCTGGAATCCCTGCGGCAAAAAGAGGTTGCCTAGCCGAAGCCCGGTCTCCCGGTATCGCACACCATCTGTCTGGAGAAACCCATGCTGAACGTCTCTCCGATTCACCGACCCTATGAAACGCTCCCCGGCCTCAACGACCCGTCTATCCCGGCTCTGGCCCCCCTGCCCACCGGGGAGACGGAGGACACTCGACGCATCGTCGAACGCTTTGGCGACGCCATCCTGGCCGCCGGCCAACACCGGGACCAGCAGATGGTCTACGTCACCGCCGATAGGCTGGTGGAGCTGGCCCGATTTCTAAAAACGGACCCCAGGCTGGCCTACGAGGCCCTCGTCGACGTCACCGCCGTGGACCGGCTCAAGCTGCCCATCCCCCAGGGCCAGGAGCGTTTCCACACCGTCTACCAGTTCCGTTCCTACCGGCGCAAGCAACACCTGATGGTCATCTGTCCGGTGCCGGGGGATGACGAAACCGCTGCCGTGCCCAGTCTAACCCCCATCTTCCAGGGGGCCAACTGGCCGGAGCGAGAGGTCTACGACCTGATGGGCATCCGCTTCACCGGCCACCCCGACCTGCGCCGCATTCTCATGCCCGAGCACTGGCCCTACCATCCCCTGCGCAAAGACATCCCCCTGGGCGGCGAGGAAGTTCCCTTCACCCTCACCTGGGAAGATCCCGAATTCGAAACCCTGGGCAAGCAGGTGTTGCCGGCCGAGAGCGTCAAGCCCCAGCTCCCGCCGGGCATGCACCGGGAAAACATGATCATCAACCTGGGTCCCCACCATCCCAGCACCCACGGCGTCCTGCGCCTGGTGGTAGAACTGGACGGCGAGACGGTAGTCAACGTGGACCCGGACCTGGGCTACCTGCACAGCGGCTTTGAAAAGACGGGCGAGAACAAGCGCTACAAAGACTTCGTCTACTACACCGACCGCATGGACTACCTCTCGTCCATGAGCAACAATCTGGGCTACGTGTTGGCCGTGGAGAAGCTGCTGGGGCTGGAGATCCCCGAACGGGCCCAGGTGATCCGGGTCATCATGGCCGAACTCCAGCGCATTGCCTCCCACCTCTTCTGGTTGGGCACCCACGTGCTGGATGTCTCCGGCACCGGCATGAGCCTGCTCATGTACGCCACCCGGGAGCGGGAACGGATCCTGGATCTTTTCGAGATGGTCTGTGGCGCCCGCCTGACCCTCAGCTACATCCGCATCGGCGGCGTCTGGAAGGATCTGCCGCCTGCGTTCACCGAGCACCTGCGGGACTTCCTGCGGGTCATGCCCGGCTACATCGACGACTACGAGGCCATGCTCACCGAATCGCCCATCTGGCAGGAGCGGCTGGAGGGTATCGGCGTCCTCAGCCGGGAGGATGTCATCAACATGGGGATAACCGGGCCCATGCTGCGGGGCAGTGGCGTGGACTGGGATCTGCGCCGGGATATGCCCTACTCCGGCTATGAGAACTACGACTTCAAAGTCCCGGTCTTCAACGAGGGGGACTGCTACAGCCGCTACCTGGTGCGCATGGAAGAGATGCGACAGAGCCTGCGCATCATCGAGCAGGCGCTGAACAACCTGCCGGACGGCCTCTACCGCACCGACGACCGCAAGGTGGCGCTGCCCCCCCGGGCTGAGCTGGACATCAGCATGGAAGCCCTGATCCATCACTTCAAGCTGATGACCGAAGGCTTCCGGGTGCCGCCGGGGATGGTCTACCACGGCATCGAAGCCAGCAAGGGCGAACTGGGCTTTTACATTTACAGCGACGGTTCGGCCGTCCCCTATCGCCTGCATGTGCGTGGGCCGAGCTTCAACAACCTCTTTGCCATCAGCAAGATGTGCAAAGGGGAGATGCTGTCGGACGTGATTACCAACATTGGGACGATCGACATCGTGCTGGGTGAAGTGGATCGCTAACACGACGCACCCATCAACGTGAGGAAGCAAGCCAATGATGCTCTCTGAATCTGTTCGAGCAGAAATCCAAAAGTGGATGGCCCTCTATCCGGAAGGGCGCCAGCGTTCGGCCATCCTGCCGGCTCTGTACGTAATCCAGCGGGAATTCGGCTACTGCCCGGTGGAAGCCCAGAACGAGCTGGCGGAGATGTTGGGCCTGGAGCCGGCCGAGGTGGGCGCGGTGGTGGGCTTCTACAACATGTTCCACGAAGAGCCCGTGGGGGACTACCACGTGGAGGTGTGCACCAACGTGCCCTGTATGTTGCGGGGCGCCAAACAGTGCATGCACCATTTCGAAGAAAAGCTGGGCATCCACCACGGCGAGAAGACAGCCGACGGCAAGTTCGCCCTGGATCATATGGAATGTCTGGGCTCCTGCGGTACGGCCCCCATGGCCATGGTCACCGAGATGAAAACCGGCAAGATCCGCTGTTTTGCCAACCTGGACTCGGCCGAAGATGTGCAGCGGGTGCTCGACCTGATCCAGAGTGGCAATGCTTTCCGGACGGTGGAACGCTGGACTCCCGAAGGAGACCCCAACCTGGAGGGCAAGGGCGCCGGCCCCTACCGCCACGGCGGCATGGAACCCCGCTTCCTGATGGCCCGGGTGGCTCAGGAGAACAGCCACCGGATCGATACCTACGAGGTCGATGGGGGCTACGCCACGGCCCGCCGGGTCCTGACCGAAATGAAGCCGGAAGAGGTGGTGGAACAGGTCAAGGCCAGCGGCATCCGGGGACGGGGTGGTGCCGGCTTCCCCACCGGCGTCAAGTGGGGGTTCCTGGCGCCTGCCTTCCCCCGTTACCTGGTGGTCAACGCCGATGAGTCAGAGCCCGGCACCTTCAAAGATCGCATTATCATGGAGTACGACCCCCACCAGCTCATCGAGGGCATCATCCTGAGCGCCTACGCCATCCAGGCCGAGCTGGCTTTTATCTACATTCGGGGGGAATATTACTTCGCCTACACCCGCCTGGTGGAGGCCATCCAGGAGGCCAAGGGAAAGGGATACCTGGGCAAGAACATCTTCGGCACCGACAAGAATCTGGAGATTGTGGTCCACCGGGGCGCCGGCGCGTACGAGTGTGGCGAGGAGACGGCCCTTCTGACCAGCCTGGAAGGTTATCGGGGACATCCCCGTATGAAGCCCCCCTTCCCGGCAGTGGAAGGGCTCTACGCCAAACCCACCATCGTCAACAACGTGGAGTCTATCTGCAACGTGACCCACGTCATGCGCCACGGCGTGGAGTGGTACCGCAGCTTCGGCACCGAGAAGAGCCCGGGCATGCGCATCTTCTGCCTGAGCGGCAACGTGAAGTACCCGGGCCTCTACGAGCTGCCCCACGCCACACCCCTGTCCGAACTGATCCACAAATATGGCGGCGGCCCCCAGGACGACAGCGCGCCCATCAAAGCCATTGTGCCGGGCGGCCTCTCCATGAAATTGCTCACCGCAGACCAGATCGACACCCCCCTGGACTACGAAAGCGTGCAAGAGGCCGGATCCCTCCTGGGCTCGGCGGGGGTCATCGTCATCGACGAACGCCAGTCCATGGTGGAAGTGGCCCTGCGCACCCTCGCCTTCTACCGGGAGGAGAGCTGCGGCAAGTGCACCCCCTGTCGCGAGGGCACCGGCTGGCTGGAAAGCATCCTCATGCGCATCCAGAACGGCGGCGGCCGAGACCAGGACCTGGAGCTGATGGAGTACATCACCCGCTTCATCGCAGGCAAAAGCTTCTGCCCCTTTGGGGATGCCGCAGTCTGGGGCCTGCAGAGCAACCTGGCCAAGTTCCGCCATGAGTTCATCGAGTACATCGACCGCACCAACCCGGACAACATCGGCCCGGTCATCCCCATCCGCCCCATTTACCGGCCGGATGTGGAACAGCCCAGCAAGCTGCGGGACAGCACCCTCAAGCCCCTGGGCGAGTCCCCCCTGCTGCGGGACCACGTGGTTGGAGACTAACCAACAGAGGGGTGCGTCCCCCATTTGGGGGTACAGCGGAGTTTGCAGCAACGAGCCAGTGTGGCAGCCAGCCAGTGTCCCCCCACATTGGGACGCACCCATTAACGAGTGTCACGATCATCTTCCACAGGTGCGTGGCCAATGTCCATCTTCACGAGCCGGTGGACCTACGCACCCAGATGGTAGATCAGCCAGTGTAACGACAGGTGATGCACCCCTATGACCGAACAAGTAACCCTTACCATTGATGGCCAGGAGGTGACCGTACCGGCCGGCACTCTGGTGGTGGACGCGGCGGCCCAACTCCGGATTGAAATCCCGGTCTTCTGTAGCCACCCCAAGCTGGACCCGGTGGCCTGTTGCCGCATGTGCCTGGTGGAAATCGACGGCCCCCGGGGGCCCATGCTCCAGACGGCCTGTTCGGTCCCTGTCCGGGACGGCATGGTGGTTCGCACCAACACCGAACAGGTGAAGGCCACCCAGGAGGCCAACCTGGCCTTCATCCTGCTCAACCACCCGCTGGACTGCCCCATCTGCGACAAGGGGGGCGAATGTCCCCTCCAGGATCAGACCATGCGCTTCGGCCCTGGCATCAGCCAGCTGGTGGAACCCAAGCGCCACAAGCAAAAGCACTACCTGATCTCCGACACCATCGTGCTGGATCAGGAACGCTGCGTGATCTGCTGGCGCTGCATCCGCTACCTGGAGGAATGGGAGGACAAGCCCCAGTTGGGCCTCTTTGAACGGGGCGGCGCCACCATCATCGACATCCAGGATGGCAAGCCGGTGGACGCCAAGACCAGTGGCAACATCATCGACATCTGCCCGGTGGGCGCGCTCACCAACCGGGTGGCCCGCTTCGCCTTCCGCCCGTGGGAGATCGAGCGCACCCCCAGCGTCTGCAACCACTGCTCCATCGGCTGCAACATCCGCCTGGACAGCCGGACCCACACCGTGCGTCGCATTGTGGGGCGGGAGAACATGCAGGTCAACGACCAGTGGATCTGCGACAAGGGGCGCTTCGCCCACGCCTGGGTCAACAGCCAGGAACGCCTGACCATGCCCCTGGTGCGCAAGAACGGCGAACTGGTGCCCACCTCCTGGAAAGAAGCCATCCAGACGGTGGCCGACCGGCTGCGGGAGATCAAAGAGCGGCACGGCCCCAACGCCATCGGTGGCATCGGCAGCGCCAAGCTGAGCAACGAGGGCAACTACCTCTTCCAGCGCTTCATGCGGGAGCTCATCGGCACCAACAACATCGACCACCGGGATGGGGCCGAAGTGGCTGCCCTGCCCACCGGCCTGCCCGCGCTGGCCGATGTGATGAAGCCCCAGTACGGCCCCGACCCCAAGGTGGACACCATCTTCCTCTTCGGGGTGGACCCGTCGGAAGAGCTGCCCATCCTGGACCTGCACCTGAAGCGGGCCGTCCGCCGGGGAGGCGCCCGCCTGATCATCGCCCACCCCCGCAAAATCGAATTGACCCGCTACAACGGCCCCTACCTGGGCTACCGGCCCGGCACCGAAGCGACCCTGCTCAACGGCCTGACCAAGGCTGCCCTGGCCGCCAACGAAGGCGAAAAGCCCCGAGTGGAGCAGATGGTGGCCGACGTGACCGACCAACAGCTCCAGGAGCTGTGCGGCGTGGACCCGGCCACCGTCCAGGAGGCAGCCCGCCTGCTGGCCGAGAGCAAGCAGGCCCTGATCATCTACGGCCCCATGGTGGCCCGGGGCGCCAACGGCCAGAACGTGGTCAACGGCCTGATCAACCTGGCCATGGTCACCGGCAACTACGAACGGCTGGCCTACGTGGGCCTGGAGGCCAACAGCCAGGGTGTGCGGGACATGGGGGTACTGCCCAACCAGCTGCCCGGCTACGCCAGCCTGAACGACCCGGAGGCCCGCCGGCGCCTGGAACGGCTCTGGGGCTGCCAGCTCCCCACCGAGCCGGGCCTGACCTATCGCCAGATGTTGGACGGCGCCGGCCAGGCCATCAAGGCCCTCTACGTCATGGGGGCCAACCCGGCCAGCGAACGGCCCACCTGGGCGGCCAACCTGGACAAGCTGGACTTCCTGGTGGTGCAGGAGCTCTTCCTCACCGAAACTGCCCAGAAGGCGGATGTGGTCCTGCCTGCGGTGAGCTGGGCCGAATGCGACGGCACCTTCACCAACCTGGAGCGTCGGGTCCAGCGGGCGCCCAAGGCCGTCCAGAACCCCCACAGCAAAGCCGCACCCGACTGGATGATCCTGGATCACCTGGCCGTGCGCATGGGGGTGAACTGGCCCTACGCCGACGAGCAGGCCATTACCCGGGAGATCAGCCAGGCCATTCCTTTCTACGAGGGGCTCACCTGGGACGCCCTGGGCGATCAGGGGCTACAGTGGAACGCGGCGGCGGTTCGCCCGCGGCCGGCCTACCGCAAAGTCCAGCAACCCCCGCTCCCCCCAGCAGACGGGGATGCGTTCACCCTGGTGACTGGCACCGTCCTCTATGACGGCGGCACCCTCTTCCGGTTGACCACCCAGATGCAGAACATGGCCTTTGGGCCGGTGGCCGGCTTCAACCCTGCCGATGCAGACCGGCTGGGCATCCAGGAAGGGGCAGAGGTTCAGGTGGGCAACGACCACGGCGAGCTGACCCTGAAGGCCGTGCGCCATGCCCAGGTACAGCCGGGCACAGTCTGGATTCCGGAAAGCCTGCCCGGGGCGCCTGTGGGGGCGTTGCTCAACGGCAGCGACGTGGAAACCGTCCGGGTCAAAACCGGGTAAATCCCGGCAGAAATTCGCCGATAGGTTCCACCAGAGGTCGTGCGCCCAGAGGGCACCCGGAATTTCTGCCGTGGTATTTACACCAGACTGTACTAAGTAATCAGCGGAAAGTTATTGGAAAAGGGATGAAATCCCACGTTGGATCAGGAAGCT